>Ga0207699_10001064_pt1 | contig 12975 bp, 12 predicted proteins | sample LARL51metaG_FD_184344 | JGI IMG/M metagenome (GOLD analysis project Ga0207699, IMG submission 184344) | Corn, switchgrass and miscanthus rhizosphere microbial communities from Kellogg Biological Station, Michigan, USA - LAR L5-1 metaG... | ecosystem: Host-associated > Plants > Roots >...
CGTGATGGCCGGGCACGTTGGCGTGAACGGCAGCCCCTGGCCCATCGTTCCCGGCCTGGTGGTGGCGGGCGCCGGCCTGGCTCTGCTGGTCGTGCCGCTGGTCAACGTGGTGCTCGCGGCCGTCCCCGTCGAGGTGGCCGGTGGCGCGTCCGGCCTGTTCAGCACGGCGCAGCAGCTTGGCGGCGCGCTGGGCGTGGCGCTGCTCGGCACCGTCTTCTTTGGCTACCTGGGCGGCGGCCACAGCTTCGGGGCCGCGCTGGTCCACGCCGCGCCGTACGCGATCGGCGCGTTCGCGCTCTGCGCCGTGCTGTCGATGCTGCTGCCGCGCACGGCGGTGGCCGAGGAGGCGCTGACCGGGTCCTGAGCACCCGCCAGCCATGCTCGTGGCCGGCTGCCGGTCCTGTGACCTGGCGGCCGGCCACCATGCTGCCTCGGCCAGGGGGGGTCGGCCCGGCCGCGGTGATGCTCCGGCTGGGCCGTTACCTGCCGGCCAGCGGGTCCGGGCGCAACATCGTGGTTACTGACCGGGTCCGGTGCCGGGGTCGGCCCGCGCCGCGGCTGATCCCCCCGGCGTGACGAGGCCGGTTTCGTAGGCGAAGACGACGGCCTGGGCGCGGTCGCGGAGGTCGAGCTTGGCCAGGATGCGGCCGACGTGGGTCTTGGTGGTCTGCTCGGCGATGACCAGGGCGCTGCTGATTTCGGTATTGGACAGGCCGTGGGCGATGAGCCGCAGCACCTCGGTCTCCCGCTGGGTGAGCGCGCCAGCGGCGGGCGGGAACCGCGGGCCGGAGGGCGGCCGGCGGGCGAAGTCGGCGATCAGCCGCCGGGTCACCGACGGGGCGAGCAGCGCGTCGCCGGCGGCCACCACGCGGACCGCGTGGACCAGCTCGGCGGCGGTGGCGTCCTTGAGCAGGAAGCCGCTGGCGCCGGCCCGCAGCGCCTCGTACACGTAGTCGTCGAGATCGAAGGTGGTGAGCATCAGCACCTTCGGCCGGGCCGGGCCGGCGGCGCTGCCGAGGATCTGGCGGGCCGCCTGCAGCCCGTCCATGACCGGCATCCGCACGTCCATCAGAACGACGTCGGGCAGCAGATGCCGCGCCAGGCGGACCGCGTCCGCGCCGTCGGCGGCCTGGCCCACCACCTGCAGGCCGGGCTGGGCGGCGAGCACCGCGGCGAAGCCCTCGCGCACCATTGCCTGGTCGTCGGCGATCAGGCACCGCGTGGTCCCGCCGCCCGCCGCGCCGTTCGCGGTCACGGCGTCTCCCCGACCGGGAGCACCGCTGAGACCACGAAGCCGCCATCGGGCGCCGGCCCGGCCGACAGCGAGCCGCCGAGCAGAGCCACCCGCTCACGCATCCCGGTGAGCCCGTGACCGGAGCCGTGCCCGTCCTCGGGCGGGCCGGCGGCCTCACCGGGACCGTTGGCCACCCGGAGCAGGACCGCGCCGGCCTCCTGGCCGACCGACACGGTGACGGCGGCTCCGGGGGCGTGCTGGCTGGCGTTGGACAGCGATTCCTGCACGATCCGGTAGGCGCACACCCCCACGCCGGGGGGCACCCGGCCCACCGCGGGGGCTGCTGATAGCTCCACCGATACCCCGGCTCCCCGGGCGGCGTCGATGAGCGCGGGCAGGTCGGCCAGCTGGGGCTGGGGCGCGAGGGCGGCGGGCTGGTCGTGCCGCAGCACGCCGAGCAGCCGCCGCATCTCCGCCAGCGCCTCGCGCGCCACCTCGCTCAGCGCGCCGAACTCGGCCCGGGCCGGCTCGGACAGGCCGGTGATGCGGTACGGCGCGGTCTCGGCCCGGACCGCGATCAGCGACATGTGATGGGCGACCACGTCATGCAGTTCCCGTGCGATCCGGGTGCGTTCCTCCAGCACGGCCCGCCGCGCCCGCTCGGCCTCGGTGCGCTCGGTCTGGGTGGCCAGCGCGCGCTGGGCGCGCAGCCGGGACCCGGCGCTGTCCACCGCGACCGCCACCGCGGTGAAGACGATGGTGGCACCGGCCGGGCCGTCCAGGTTCGGCACGTCCACCGCCAGCCACAGCCACCACGGGATGAGGGTCAGCGCCCACATCCACCACAAGGCCGGCCGCCGCTGGCGGATGCCGGCCAGGCAGAACGCCCCCAGCAGCGCGAGTATCTGCCCCGCGCCCCACGGCCAGCCTCCTCGCCAGGCGGCGGGTACCAGCGGGGCCAGCAGCAGCGCCAGCCACCCGATCCGCCAGGCCAGCATCGGGTACCGGGCGGCCAGCGGCAGCGGCGCCACCACCGGCACGGCCAGCAGCAGCTGACCCAGCGTCGCGACCCCGGCCAGGTTGGCGACGCAGAGCGCGAGCGTCGCCGCCGCGAGCGCGGCGTAGGCGGCCCGGCGCTCCTGTGGCGAGTGCCATCGCCATACCGACGGCGGGTCGGCGCCGGTCAGCACCTGGATCAGCCCGTGCCACGCCTGCCCGGCCGCGGCGCGCGCCGCCCCCCGGGCACCGCCCTCGGCCTGTGGGATGCCGGGCATCCGTTTCACGATCCCCAGGGTAGGCCGCCGGGCCCGCCGGGCTCATCACGCCAGCGTTGTCATACCCAGGTATCAGTGCGCCCCCGGGCCGTCCCGGGCTACCGGCGTGGTATGACCGCGGATCCGGCTCCCCGGTGTGACGACCCGGCCCGGGCCTGCCGGGCAGTTTTGACAACGGCGCCTGCGCTGACGCGCCGGGTCCTGTCCCCTCACCCTTCCGGGAGGCGATCATGAACGTCGAGATCACCGGTCTGACCCGCCGGTTCGGCCGGACCATGGCCGTGGCGGGGGTGGACCTGCAGGCCGGCCCGGGGGTGTTCGGGCTGCTGGGGCCCAACGGCGCGGGCAAGACCTCGCTGCTGCGGATGATGGCCACGGCGGTCCCGCCGACCTCGGGCCGGCTGCGGCTGCTCGGCCGCGATCCCGGCTCCTACGGGCCGCGGCGGGAGATCCGGCGCCGGCTCGGCTATCTGCCACAGCACCTCGGCTACTACCCGGGCTTCACGGTCGCCGAGTCCGTGGAGTACTTCGCCCTGCTGAAGGAGGTCCCGGCGGCGCAGATACCGGCCGCGGTAGCGGCGGCGATCGAGTGCGTCGAGCTGGGCGGCAGGGCGAAGACGAAGCTGCGGGCCCTGTCCGGGGGGATGCTGCGCCGGGCCGGGATCGCGCAGGCGATCGTCAACGAGCCCGAGCTGCTGCTGCTGGACGAGCCGACGGCCGGGCTGGACCCCGAGCAGCGGGTGGCGTTCCGGGCCCTGCTGCGCGAGCTGGGCGGGCGCGCCACCGTCGTGGTCAGCACGCACCTGGTCGAGGACGTCGGCGCCGCCTGCGCGCAGGTTGCTCTGATGGACCAGGGGAAGATCGTCTTCCACGGCACGCCCGGCGACCTGGCCGTCCGGGGCGAGGGATCCAGCGCCGGCGATGCCCCTCTGGAGCGCGGGTACAGCGCGGTCCTCGCGGCGGCACGGTCATGACGGCGGGTGCCGCGGCCGCCTCCCGGCCGGTGCCGGCCAGGCCCGGGCGCTGGCCGGCGGCCGGGCGGCTGCTGCGGCTGGAACTGCGCCACAACGCGATGCTGTGGCTGCTGCCGGTGGCCGCCGCGCTGTTCTGGCTCACCACCTACCGCAAGGTCATGGCCATGCCGCCGTTGTGGAACCTGCGCGCCCCGGCCATGCAACCCGGTGCCCTGCTGGCCTTCGTGTTGCCGGTGGCCGGCGCGGCCGCGTGGACGGGGTCGCGGGAAGGCCGCCGCCGCACCACCGACCTGGTGACGATCGCCGCCCGCCCGCGGTGGGCACGCCTGCTCGCCGCGTGGGCCGCCACTACCTGCTGGGCCCTGGTGGGCTATCTGGGCTGTGTAGCCGTCCTGTACGGGGTGACCGCGCGGCAGGCCACCTGGGGCGGTCCGCTGTGGTGGCCGGTGGCGGTGGCCGCCGCGAGCCTGCCGGCCCTGTCCGCTCTCGGGTTCGCCGCCGGGACGCTCGCCCCCGGCCGGTTCACCGCGCCGCTGGCCGCGATCGGCGCGTTCTTCGTGCTCGCGCTCAGCACGCAGCTGATCCACGGCAGCCAGTCGTACTGGCAGATCTCGCCGGTGGTCACCAAGCCCTGGGATATCGGGCCCGACGCTGGCATGGCGACCTTCTACTCCTATCTGCCCGACCTGCCCATCGCCCAGGTCATGTTCCTCGCCGGGCTCACCGTGGCGGTTATGGGCGCCCTGGCCCTGCCCGGGGGCCCGGGCGGGACATGGCTGCGCCGGCCCGCCGCGGCCATCACCGCGGCCGGCCTGCTGGCGGCGGGGACCGCCGTGGCGCTGGCCGGCACCGGCAAACTGGACGCCCACGGCATGATCGCCATCCCGGCCCTGCACGATGCGGCCAGCGACCGGCCGGTCCGCTACACCCCGGTCTGCAGCCACGCGCGGGTCCCGGTCTGCCTGAACCCCGCCTATGCTGGCTACCTGCCGGCCACGGCGGCCGCGCTCGCGCCGGTCCTCACCGAGGTAGCAGGGCTGCCCGGTGCGCCGGCCCGGGTCAGCCAGGCCGCCGCGACCTACCGGCAGGGCGCAGGCAACTCCGTCAGCATTGGGCTGGCCGGCCCGGCCATCAGCGGCAGCCCGCCGGTGTTCCACCTGCTCCTGCTCGACCAGCTCCCCGGGCCCACCATGACCACCGGCGCACTGGCCGGCGCGCTGCGATCAAGCACCGGGCCCGCCATCGTGGCCGACGTCATCGGCGGCGGCCGCAGCCCATCGCCCGCCCAGCGGGCGGTCATCGCGGCGCTGCTGATCGCGGCCGGCCAGCCGGTGCACGGGCCGCCGCCAGGCAGCCCGCCCGCGGGCCGCGAGCCCGGGATGGCGCCGCCCGTGCTGGCGCCCGGCTCGCCCGCCTTCGCCGCGGCCCGGCGGTTCGCCGCGCTGCCGGCCCCGGCCCGGCACGCCTGGCTGGTGCGGCACATAGCCGCGCTGCGGGCCGGCCAGGTCACCCTGGCCCAGCTGCCATGACCGCCGGCGGGGTACGCGGGGCGACGGCAGCGGGGGCAGGCGGGCCTCCGTCGGTCAGGCCGCGGCCAGGCGGACTGCGCTTGGTCCGGCTGCACGCCGCCAGCCGGCGGATCCCCGCGGCCGCGACCGCCATCGTTGCCTGCGCCATCGGGCTGAGGATCGCACTGGCCGTCGGGAGCTGGGACAGCTATGGCGCGCTGCAGCTGCCGCTGGTGTTCGAGGCCGGGGCCGCGGCCGTCATCACCGTCACCACCGCAAGCCCGCTCGGCGAGCCGGAACGCGTCACCGGCCGGTGGCTGCCGTTCCTGCGACTGGCCACCACGCTGGCGCTGACCGTCGCGGCGGCGGGCGCACTGGCCGCCGCCGGTACCGGGGCGCACCTGGCCGGCGGCGCCCTCGACGTGCTGCGCAACGTGGCCGGGATGACCGGCATCGGCCTGCTGTGCGCCGCCGCCCTCGGCGGCGGGCTGGCCTGGATCGGCCCGGTCGGCTACCTGGTGGCCGGCGCCTACGCGCTGTACACCCAGTGGCACGGGCCCGTGCTGGCCACCCCCTGGCTCTGGCCGGCCCGGCCGCCGCACGACCCCGGCGCGGCGATCTGCGCCGGGGTCGTGTTCGCCGTCGGGCTGGCGGTCATCACGGTGCGCGGAGCCCGTGACCCCGCCGGTGAGTGAGCCCGGTCTCAGGGGCCGTGGCCGTGGCGGCGGTGTGCTGGGCCAGCTCGGCTCGGCAGTTGCCAGGTTCGGTGGGCGTCACGGCGCGGGGCTGAGGCCCGCGGCGGTGAGCAGGTAGGAACCGGCGGCCTGGCCGGGATCGGAGGCGAGGGCGACGAAGGCCTCGCCCGCCTGCCCCGGGGTCAGCGCCGGGCCGGACCGTTCCCGGTACGCGGCGACGTCCATGCCCTCCCGGGCGGCGTAGGCGGCGACCGCGGCGGCGCCGAGGTCGGTCGCGGGAGTCAGCTGCGGCAGCACCGACATGAACCTGATGCCGAGCCCGCCCCGGTCCGATTCCGCCGCGGCGTACGAGGTGATGAACCTGATCGTGGCCTTCGACCCGGCGTAGCCGCCGGACAGCGGCGAGCCCCGGAGGGCCGCCCCGCTGGACATCGCGATGACCGTGCTGCCCGGCGCGAGCGGGGCGAGCAGCGCCTCGCGCAGCCAGTGGAACGCCTGCTTGACGTCGGTGTCCCAGTTGACGCTGAACGTCTCCCACGTGTGGTGCTGCAGCGGGCGCGACAGCGGGGCGGCGCCGGCGTTGAGCACGAGAATGCCGGGCCGGTAGGCGTCGATGAGCTGCCCGGCCACGGTGGGGTCGGCCGCGTCGGCGCGCACCGGGGTGAAGGACTCGCCGAGTTCGGCGCGCAGTTCCTCCAGCGCGGCGCCGTCGCGGGCGACCCCGACGACCGCGGCGCCGGCCCCGTCGAGCGCGGCGGCGATTCCCCGGCCGAACCCCCGGCTGGCCCCGGTGACCAGCGCGGTCGTGCCCTTGATGTCATTGCTTGGCATAACGATTCTCCCGGTGTACTGGAGTTCCGGCCGCCGGTCGTTTGGCGGCCTATTGATGTAGACCAGGCGGAACCCCTTGAATCGCCGCGGGCTGGCCTGCAGAGGACACCCGCATCGAATCGGCAGCAGAAACGCCGATTCGATGGGGGCCGCGCTGCAGGCTGGAGCGGCAGTCAGGCGATGTCGCTAGGCCGCGGTCGGCGGCCGAGGAAGGCCACGAGTCGGTCGCTCGGGCAGGCCGGTTCGGGCACGGGGACCGGGTCGGCGAACAGCCCTGCCCGGGTCGCGCGGGGGATGAGCAGCGGGGCCAGCGGCAGCAATTCGGCCGCCAGGCCCGGCGGGACCGGCTGGCGGACGCCGCATGCCACCGAGATGTCCCAGCCGTGGACCGCTACCTCGATGGCCCCGGTCGCGGCGACCATGCTCGCGGTCAGCTCGCGGTCGGCGATGGCCACGAGGCGCTCTTCCGCACCGGCGGCGGCGCAGGCCCCGAGGAGGTCACGCGCCTGGCGGCGCAGGCAGGCGACGGGGTCGGCCTCGGTGGTGGGCTCGTGGGCCGGGGGCGGGCCGGGGCCGACCTGGCCGGCGCGCAGGGCCCCGGCCAGCACGCCGAGCGAATCGCTGACGTGGAGCAGCAGCGTCCGCAGATCCCATCCTTCGCAGGGCGTGGCCAGCGGCAGGAGTTGGGGGGTGGCGTGCGCGGCGCCGGCCAGCGCGTAGCTGACCGCGTGTCTCAGCAGCCCCGGAGCTGCGGTCAGCGCGTCCACGGCGGGACGTCAGCGCCCGGCCGGGGCGGCTTCGGCGGCGTAGCGCGGCGGCAGGCCGAACGCGCGGAACAGGGCCGGGTCGAGGAAGACGACGAGCCGCGCGACCCCGGCCGCCGTGACCGTGAGCACCTGTACGGCGTGCGCCTCGTAGGCGCCGTCGCGGCCGCGCCGGTAGGCGGCGAACGCGGGCTGCCCGTTGGCCATGGTAGGCACCATCCGGAACAGCCCCGGGGCGGCGAGCACCTGCGTCGCGAAGAAGCGCGTGACGGCTTCGCGGCCGGCGAACCAGGCTGGCATCGGCGGCATCTCCAGCGCGACGTCCTCGCGCAGGAGCTGCGCCAGCGCCGCGGCGTCGGCGTTCTCGAAGGCCGCGGCGAACCGGTCCAGCAGCGCCCGCGGGCCCGGCTCAGCGGGTTCGGTTACCTCATCCTCGGCCGGCAGCGCTCGCGCGAGCTGGACCCGGGCCCGCCGCAGCATGCTGTTGACCGCGGTGGTTGTCGTGCCCAGCAGGTCCGCGACCTGCGCGGCCGGCCACTCCAGCACGTCCCGCAGGATCAGCACCGCCCGCTGCCGCGCGGACAGGTACTGCAGCGCAGCGACCAGGGCCAGCCGGATACCGGCCCGCGCGGCGGTCACCGCGGCCGGGTCGTCGCGCTCCGCGGCCAGCAACGCGTCGGGCAGCGGCTGCAGCCAAGGCACCTCCGCCGCTGGGGCCAGCGGGGCCGTGGGATCCCCGGCCGGGCCGCCCAGCCCGGACGGCAGGGGCCGGCGGCCGCGGCGCTCGATCGCGGTCAGGCACGCGTTGGTCGCGATCCGGTACAGCCAGGTGCGCATCGACGAGCGGCCCTCGAACCCGTCAAACGAGCGCCACGCCCGCAGGTACGTCTCCTGCACCAGGTCCTCGGCCTCCTCGGCCGAGCCCAGCATCCGGTAGCAGTGAGCCAGCAGCTCGCCCCGGAACCGCCCGGTGAGGCTGGTGAAATCCTCGCTAACCGTCATCCCTGGCCCTTCACGCGTCCGCCCGGCCGCCAGCGAGGCTGGCCTTACCCGTATAGACCCGGGGGCGGGCCCGAAATCACCGCCCAGGCCTCATCCCGATCTGTCCCCACTTGTCCTGGGGCCGGACGGGCGGGGCGCGAGAGCGTGGAACGCCGCCCCGGCGTCAGAACGGCGGTGGATCGACGGGTGTGTTGAAGAAGTTCGCCAGGTGCGACAGGGCGGTGCGCGAGCTGGCGGGCAGATCGCCGAGCACGGCGGCGCCCGTTGAGCGGCCGGCCAGCGCGTCGGTGACCTGGGCCGCGGGCGGCCCCTCAGCGGTCACCCGGGTGGCGGTGAGCGTGACACCGTCACTAACGTCCAGTTCGAACACGCCGCCGCCGTCACCGCCCAGCGCCAGCTTGTCCTTCACCGGGTCGCCGAGCGCCGCCGCCACCGTAGCGGCGATAAACAACCCGTATGCGGCCGCGTAGCGGGTTGCTTCGCCGTCGGTGGGGTGCTCAGTGCCCCGGGCGAGCAGCACGTCGCGCTCGTGCACCCACGAATCCCAGAAGCCGTGCAGCTCGCGGACCTTCCAGTCCACCGATCCGTAGGGCAGGCGGACCTCGAACCTGCGGCCCTGGGCCAGCCGGGCACGGTCGGCAGCAAGCCGTTCTTTGGTCGTCGCCACGAAACGGCTGAGGGTCGCATCGGGCGGCTCACCGGCCGATGCGGCCAGCCACTGGCGGGGCGTCACTCTCGGGTCGAAGCCGGCGGCACGGTCGAGCGTGCGGTCATCCGGCCCCATGGCAATGGCCTTCATGTTCGCGTCGCACAGGTGGCGCACGACGTCCTGTGCGGACCATTCGGCGCACCGGGTCGGGGCGGCCCAGTCGCTGGAACCGAATCCCCGCAGGACCGCGGCGAACCGCTGCCGCTGCCCGCCGAACACCTCGAGGAGGCGCCCTGGATCGACGTCACACGCGCCTTTGGTCTGCAGTCGCAGGGTCATGTGCCCCTCCTGCGTTGACCCGTCTGGTAATCAAACGGTCATCCCGTGGTCAAAGTAACCCATGCTGCCGACGTCAGGTAGCGCACGAGGCCTAGGAGTAGAGCGGGCCGGCGAGGTATTTCAGGCCGCTGTCGACCTGGACCGTGACCACGCGGGGGCCGGGGCCGAGCCGGCGGGCGACGCCGACGGCGGCGGCGAGGTTGGCGCCGGTTGAGGGCCCGGAGAAGACGCCCTCGATGCGGGCGGCCCGGCGGGCGGTCTCGAACGCCTGCGCCTCGGGAATGGCGACGACCTCGTCGTAGTCGGCCGGGTGGAGCTGGGGCGGGCGGGAGCCGATACCGCCGCCCTCGATGTGATGAGTCCCCGGTGGCCCACCCGACAGCACAGCCGACTCGGCGGGCTCGACCACCACCCGGTGCACGTGCGGCAGCGCCGCGGTCAGCGCGCGGCTGACACCCAGGAAGCAGCCCGCGGTGCCGACATAGCTGCAGAACGCGCCGATGGCGGGCGGGCCGGGGAGCTGATCGAGCAGTTCCTCACCGAGGCGGCGGTAGCCCTCCACCATGTCCGTGTTGTTGAACTGGTCGGTGGCGAACGCGCCCGTCTGCGCCGTGATCTCGGCTGCCCTGCGCATCATGGCTGGGATCAGGCCGGGCGTGATGCCCTCCGGGCTCGGTATCAGCTCGACCTCGGCGCCGAAGGCCCGCATCGTGCGGATCTTCTCGTCGGCGAACGCATCGGAGGACACGATCCGCAACGGGTAACCCTTCACCGCGCAGACGAACGCCAGCGACGAGCCGGTGCTGCCACCGGTGTACTCGACGACCAGCTGGCCCGGCCGCAAGCGGCCGTCCGCCTCCGCGGCCTCGATCATCGCCAGAGCCATCCGGTCCTTGTACGAGCCGGTGGGGTTGGCCGCTTCCATCTTCACCCAGACCTCGGCGCAGTCCTCATCGGCCAGCTGGGCCAGCCGGACCACGGGCGTGCCGCCGATGGCCGAGATCCCCCCCGGACGGTCCACTCACAACCTCCATCTAGTGCGACGGGAGCCTTCCATAGCCTACGGGCGACCGCTGGCCGCCTCGCGCCGGGTCGCTGACGGCGTCCGCCCGGCATCGGGGCCGTCGCCACCGGCCCGGACGGCGCCGGGGATCCGAATAGGCTGGCCAGGTGGCGGAGATCAGGACTGAACGGCTCGTCATGCGCGGCTGGCGCGAGTCCGATCTGGTCCCGTGGGCGGCGATGAACGCCGACCCGGAGGTCCGCCGGTACCTGGGCCCGCTGCTGACCTTCGGGCAGGCCTCGGCCTGGGTTCTGAGCTTCCAGGACGACCTGGACCGCTACGGCTTTGGCTTCTGGGCTCTGGAGATCTGCGCGTCCGGCGAGTTCATCGGCTTCACGGGACTGCAGACCGTGGATGAGGAGATGCCGTTCACCGGTGTCGAGCTCGGCTGGCGGCTGGCCCGGCCGGCGTGGGGCCACGGCTATGCCACCGAGGCGGCGCTGGCCGCGGCCGGGTACGGCTTCGGCGTCATGGGGCTGCCGGAGATCGTCGCCGTCACCACGGCCGGGAACCTGCGCTCGCAGGCGGTGATGCGGCGGATCGGTATGACCAGCGATCCGGCCGAGGATTTCGACGACCCGGACGTGGACGAGGGCCCGCTGCGCCGGTATGTGGTGTACCGGAAGCCACGGGACCCGGAACGCTGACGGAGGTCGTCGTCCCGGCCCCAGGCGGCAAATGTCACAGCTTCGGGTGGTGCCTTGTCTTCAGGGGAAAGCACCATGGAAGGAAAGACCATGCGAGTTTTCGTCACCGGGGCGACCGGGGCACTGGGCCGGCACCTCGTTCCCGGGCTGGTCGCGGCGGGTCACGAGGTCACCGCCACCACGAGGACGCCCGGCAAGATGGCGCGGCTGCGCGAGGCGGGCGCGGAGCCGGTGGTCGTCGACGGGCTGGACCGCGAGGCGGTGATCGCGGCGGTACGGGCCGCCGCGCCGGAGGTGATCGTGCACGAGATGACCGCGCTGGCGGACATGCGGAGCTTCCGCAATCCCGACAAATTGTTCGCCGTCACGAACGAGCTCCGGACCAGGGGCACCGACAACCTGCTGGCGGCCGCGGCGCAGGCGGGCACCCGCCGGGTCATCGCGCAAGGCTACGCGGGCCCCGGGCCGGACCAGCCTTCCGGCGCCCGGCTGAAGACCGAAGAAGATCCGCTCGACTGGCGCCCCATCCGGTCGGCGGCGCGGGCGATGGCGGCGATCAGGTACGTGGACAGGACCGTGCCGCTGGAGGTGCCGGAGGGAATCGTGCTGCGGTATGGCGGCTTCTACGGGCCGGGCACCGGGGACTTCGTGGTGGAGATGGCGCGGAAGCGGCGGCTGCCGGTGATCGGCGGCGGGACCGGGGTCTGGTCGTTCATCGAGGTCACCGACGCCGCGGCCGCGACGCTGGCGGCGGTCGACCACGGCGCGCCCGGCGTCTACAACGTCGTGGACGACGACCCGGCGCCGGTCGCGGAGTGGCTGCCGTACCTGGCCAAGGTCGTCGGCGCGAAGCCACCGCTGCGCGTGCCCGCCTGGCTCGGGCGGCTGCTCGCCGGGGAGTTCGTCGTGGGCCAGATGACCAGCTCGCGCGGTTCCTCGAACGAGAAGGCAAGGAAAGAGCTCGGCTGGGAGCCGCGGTACGCGAGCTGGCGGGAGGGATTCCGTGCCTGGGTCCGCGGATGATACGAGCGCGGCCGGGTACCGGCCGCTGCTGTTCTCCATCGCCTACGGGATGACCGGATCCGTCGGTGACGCCGAGGACATCGTGCAGGACGCGTTTCTCGGCCTGACCCGGGCGCGCCAGGCGGGAACCACGATCGCCGACCCGAAGGCGTACCTGACCACGGCGGTGACGCGGCTGGGAATCAACCACCTGACTTCGGCGCGGGTGCGGCGGGAGACGTACGTGGGGGACTGGCTGCCCGAGCCGGTCGTCGTGCCCGCCGGCCGGCCGGGGCCGGCCGAGCACGCCGAACTGGCCGACTCGCTGTCCATGGCGTTTCTCGTGCTGCTCGAGGCCCTCTCGCCGGTGGAGCGGGCGGTGTTCATGCTGCGCGAGGTGTTCGGGTACGGCTACCCGGATGTGGCGAGGATCGTCGGCAAGACCGAGGTGAACTGCCGGCAGATCTTCGCCCGCGCCCGGCAGCGCATCGCGGCCGGAGGGCAGGTGCGCGACAGCGCGCCGCCCCCGGCGCGCCGGGCGGAAGGCGAGGAACTCGCCCGCCGGTTCTTCGAGGCCGCCGCGGGCGGCGACATGGACGCGCTGCTCGGGATGCTCGCGCCCGACGTGGTGCTCCACGGGGACGGTGGCGGCAAGGCGGGGGCGGTCGGGAAGCCGCTGGCCGGGCGGCAGCGCGTCATGCGGCTGCTCGTCGGCCTGCTCCGCCGGGCCCGGATCCTGGGCGTCTCCCTCCGGCTGGCCTGGGTCAACAGCCAGCCGGGTGCTGTGCTGTACGACGCCGAAGGGCGCGTGGTCAGCGTGGTCGAGCTCGACGTCGCCGACGGCGTGGTCCAGACGATCCGCGCCGTGGTCAATCCCGACAAGCTTGGTCATCTCGGTCCGGTGTCTGATGTGGCGCGACTGCCGGAGAAGAAGTCCGCCCGGGGTATCCCGGCCACCTCCGCGGGGCCCGGAAAGCGCCCCGGAGACCGGCC
>Ga0207699_10001065_pt1 | contig 12974 bp, 8 predicted proteins | sample LARL51metaG_FD_184344 | JGI IMG/M metagenome (GOLD analysis project Ga0207699, IMG submission 184344) | Corn, switchgrass and miscanthus rhizosphere microbial communities from Kellogg Biological Station, Michigan, USA - LAR L5-1 metaG... | ecosystem: Host-associated > Plants > Roots >...
CAGAGGTAGGCGGGATCGCCGGGACCGAGGCCGACGACGGCGAGGCGGCCACCGGTGGCGACATCAGGCATGGGCGGGCATCGGGTGGTGCACGGTGCGCCGCGCGACGGCGACGGTGACCCGGCCCTGCACCTGCTTGCGCAGCAGCAGTTCGGCGCCGTCGCCTGCCTCGCGCAGCGCCGACGCCTCGCTCACCGACGGCGTGCCGACCGCCTGGTCCACAACGCTGCTCGGTGTCGGCACGTCGATGATGCGCAGCTCATCAGGTGCATGCCCGCGCAGCGCCCAGCCCCGCTGCGCGCAGAGCTCGCGCAGGGCGGGCTCCTCGGTCTTTCGGTCGAGTGTGGCAACAACGCCGACGCTGAGCGAACTCAGCCCCGCGTCGCGCAGCGCGGCGTCGATCGCGGCGGAAACCTCCGCGCGCGACACGCCCGACTCGCAGCCGACGCCGAGCACCACCGTGGGTGGCCGCAGCAGCAGCCATCCGGGCGGCACCTCACCGACCGCCCGGTCGGTCACTACGATCGCGGCCCGCAGCGACGACGCGTTGCGGGTCAGGGCCTCGACGCCGCCGAAGCGGCGCAGTGTGTCCGGCCATTTGCCCGCGTCGTCGAAGGGCTGGCCGCACTCCTGCACCAGCCCGACCGGGTCGCCGTCGAGGAGTGCGGCGCCGGCATGGGCGAGCTGCCGCGGGTCCTCGACGCGCCAGCCGCGCTGGGCGGCGAGGTCGTCGAGGGCGGGCCAGGGGCGCCCGTCGCTGGCGGTGGTGACCACCGCGGTGGCGCCGAGCGCCTCGGCGACGCGCCGGGCCAGCTCGTTGCCGCCGCCCGCGTGCGCGCCGGCCAGCGGCACGGCGAAGCGGCCGCGATCGTCGACGGCGACCAGGCTGGGATCGCGCAGCTTGTCCTCCAGGTGCGGCGCGGCCAGCCGTACCGCGGCGCCGGTGGCCATGACCAGCACCAGCGCGCCCGACTCGCCCATCAGCCGCGCAACGACCGCGCGCGCCGAGCCCGACTCCGGGTGCGCGCCGTCGACACCCGTGGCGAGTCGTGCGGGAAGGTGCATGCGCGCACCCGGCAGCGCCGCCGCGATGCGCTGCGCCACCTCCGCGCCCGACGCGGTGAGCGCGTAGATGGAGGTGGCCTCGCGATCGCGTGTGCGCGTCGCACCGCCCTCGCCGCGCGGGCGGAACACATGCGCGTGCTCCGGGCTGTACAGCGACGAGCGCAGCCGCGTCGAGGTGCGCGCGAAGGCGGGACCGACCAGCACCAGCGCATGCCGCCGCACGCCGAGGTCGTGCAGGCGCCGTTCGAGATCGGCGACGGTGCCCCAGCTCAGCCGCTCGTCGGGCCAGGACACCTTCTCCGCGATCACCGCGGGCGTGTCCTCGGCGACGCCGCCGTCGCGCAGTGCGCTCACCAGCTCGGCGCCGTAGCCCGCGCTGAGGAAGACGCAGAGCGACACGCCGGGCCGCGCCAGGGCGCGCAGGTCCTGGCCTTCGGGCATGGGCGTGCGCGCGGCGACGCGGCAGAAGACGATCGACTGGGCCACGCCCGGCACGGTCATCTCACAGCCGAGCGCGGCCGCCGCCGCCATCGGTGACGGCACGCCGGGCACGATCTCCCAGGTGACACTCGCCTCCTCGAGCCGCGCGAGCTGCTCCGCGATGGCGCCGTAGATGCCGGGGTCGCCGCTGTGCACCCGCGCCACCACCTGGCCGGCGCGCGCCGCCTCGACCAGGTGCTCGACGATGGGCTCGAGGGTCATGCCGCTGGTGCCGCGCACCTGCGCCGATTCGGGCACCAGGTCGAGGATGCGCGGGTCGACGAGCGAATCCGCGTAGAGCACCAGTCCTGCGGACTCCAGCACGCGCTGGGCGCGGACGGTCATCAGGTCGGGATCGCCGGGGCCGGCGCCGATGACGTACACGGTGCCCGGCTGCGGCGTCCAACGCCGCGGCATGTCGTTCATCGCCGTGCCGCCTGCGTGGTTGTCGCCAGGTGTGACGAGAACGTGCCGGGGCGGCGGAGGATGACCAGCGACATGTAGTCCTCCGCGTCGCTCACCCCGTCGAGGCCGTCGCGGTGCTCCTCGCCGTCGAGTCCGACGCGGCGCGCGTACTGCACCGACCAGCCGCGGGCCACGCTGTCGAGCAGTGCGCGCACGCGCTCGAGTTCGCCGCCCGCCTTGAGCAGCACCACAGTGTCAGCGACCGCGCAGACGTTGCGCAGTGCGTCGTCGTCGAGGCGCGCCGCGGGCAGGACGGCGAGACGCTCCGCGCCCAGCGCCAGCGGCCGCGCCGCCGTCGCCGCCGCCGCGCTCATCGCGGTGACGCCGGGCACCACGAACACCGGTGTCGACGGCAGCATCTCCAGCAGCGCCGCCGAGGCGTAGGCGAAGGTGCTGTACAGCGTGGCGTCGCCGCCGGTGACGAAGCCGACCGAGGCGCCCTCGTGCAGCGCGGCCAGCAGCGGCGCGATGCGCGAGCGCCAGCCGTCGAGGATGTCGGCGCCCTCACGTGGCATGGCGCTGGGCAGCTCCAGCATCCGCTCGGCCTCGACCAGCGGTTCGACGATGCCACGAGCGACGCCGGGCATGCGCTCGCTGCGCGGTACGGCGACGACGTCGAGCCGCTGCAGCAGCGCCGCGGCGCGCACGGTGAGCAGGCCGGGATCACCCGGTCCCAACCCGATGCCGTAGAGCGCACCGGGCCGCGGATGGTCGCCGAGGATGCGCGCGGCGAGCTGATCGAGTGTTTGCATCGGCGCGGTCACAGCGGCGCCACCGCGCTGACGATGAACACCGGGTCCTCGGCGTGCAGGCGCACCGAGGATCTGCCCACGCGCTGCCGCGCGTCGTCGGGGGCCTCCCCCACGCCGGCATCCGCCTGGGACGGCGAAGGCCGACGTTCCCCCTCCGCCTGCAGCCGCACCGACTTGCCCGCCTCGACGCCGCGCGCCACGTTGAGCGCGGTCACCTGCGGCGACCAGCCGCCCAGAGTTGCGCGCGCGATGAGCACACCGTCGAGCGTGGCGAAGTGCGCCACCACGCGCCCGCCGGGACGCAGCCGCGCGCGCACCACGCCGAGGATCTCTCCGAGCCGTCCGCCGTGGCCGCCGACGATGACGCGGTCGGGATCGGGCAGCGCCGCGAGCACCTCCGGCGCCGCACCTTCGACGATCTCGACGGCACCGTGCCCGTGCGTGGCCACGTTGGCGCGCAGGTGGGTGAGCTGCTCTTCGTCGCGCTCGATCGCGTAGAGCCGCGCGCCGGGTGCCAGGCCGACTGCCTCGATGCCGATCGACCCCGAGCCGGCGCCGACGTCCCAGATGACGCTCGCGCCGCCGGGGCGTAGCAGCGACAGCCCCACGGCGCGCACCTCGGCGCGCGTGATCATGCCGCGCGCATGCGAGAAATCCGTTTCAGGGCGGCCGAAATCGCCCGCCGTCGCGACGCGCACCACGGTGGAATCGCGGTCGAGCACGACGACGCTGAGCGGATCGAAGCTGCCCTGCGCGATGACCGAGAGCGTGGCGTCGACGACGCGCTCCACCGGCCCGCCGAGCTGCTCGGCGACGACGCAGCGGCAATCCTCCATGCCGCCGTCGAGCAACGCCCGGGCGACGCGCTGCGGCGGCGCGTCGGGTCCGCAGAGGATGGCGCTGGCGCGCGCGTCGAGGGCGTGCGGCACCACCGGCGCCAGCTCGCGACCGTGCGCGCTGAGGATGCGCGCGTCGTCCCAGGGCACGCCGGCGCGCGCGAAGGCGGCCTGGATCGACGACACCGCGGGCACGATGGTCACCTCGCGGCGTCCCAGCGCGCGCACCAGGGTGGCACCGATGCCGAAGCAGAGCGGGTCGCCGGTGGCCAGCACCACGGCCTGCTCTTTCGGTCCACGCCGGCGCAAACGTTCGATGCAGGCCTCGACGTCGCCGATGACGATGCGTTCCTCGCCGTGTGGCGGCACCTCGTCGAGATGGCGCTGGCCGCCGCAGAGCAGCGTCGCGGTGTCGATGGCGGCGCGGCCGCGGGGGTCGACGGCCTCGATGCCGCCGGGCGGGATGCCGACGACCACCACCACAGGCGCTGTGGTGCTCACGAGTGTCCGCTCCCGAGCAGCTCGCCGGAATCGGGGTCGAAGCACCAGGCTTCGACGTCCACCGCGCCCTGCGTGCGCTCGCTGCAGCGCTGGGCGGCGTCGTCGCAGAGCTCGTCGAAGAACCCGCGCAGTCCCGCCTGCAAGGCCATCTCCTGCGCGTGGCGCGCGGTGTTGGCGTGGCGGATGCGCTCGCACAATTCTTCGTCGCCACCCGCGCGCCGCGCGATGTCGGCGAGCAATGCCGGATCGACGCCACCGCCGGCGACGTGGAGCTGGAACTGTCCCTGGGCCAGCTTGGTCAGCTTGCCCACCATGCCGGCCAGCGTCACGCTGCGGATGCCGTGTTCCTTGGCGCGGTCGAGCGCGTGCCCGGCGAACTCACCCATCTCCACGAAGGCCATCTCGTTCAAGTCGGGCAGGCGTTTGCGCGCGTAGCTCTCGCTGCGCCCGCCGGTGCTGAGCACCAGGTGTGTGGCACCGTTGGCGGCGGCGACGTCGACGGCCTGCACCACGCTGGCGCGCCACGACGCGGTCGAGAAGGCCTCGACGATGCCGGTGGTGCCGAGGATGCTGATGCCGCCGAGAATGCCGAGACGTCCGTTGAGCGTCCTGCGCGCCATCTCCTCGCCGCCGGGCACGGCGATGGTGACGCTGACGCCGCAGCCGCGCTCACGTGCCGCGTCGAGAGCGGGTTGCGCGGCGTCGCCGATCATCCGGCGCGGCACGGCGTTGATGGCGGGACCGCCGACGTCGAGGCCGAGTCCGGGCAGCGTCACCGTGCCGACGCCTTCACCGCCGCGCAGCTCGAGGCCGGGGTCGTCGCGCCAGGCGACGATGGAGGTGAGTCGCGCGCCATGGGTGACGTCGGGATCGTCGCCGGCGTCCTTGACGACCACGGCGCGGGCCCAGCCGTCGCCGCGGGACTGCTCGGTGACGTCGAAGGTGTGCTCGAAGCCGGCGGGGAGCGGGATGGTGGCGCTGTCGCGCGGACGGCCGTCGACGAGGTGCAGGCTGGCGGCGAGGGTGGCGGCGGCGGAGCAGGCGCCGGTGGTGAAGCCGGTGCGCAGGCCGCGCTTGCGGCGGGGGGCGGGGGTGTAGCCTTCTTCGTCTGCGGCCTTGTGCTGTGCGCCTTGGATTTCGGGGAGGCCGTGCGCGCTGGTCATGCGCGTGTCGCCGTGGTGGATGCGAGCAGCGCGCAGGCGTTGAGCGCGGCGGCTGCGACGGCGGACCCGCCGCGTGTGCCGCGCACGGTGATGTAGGGCAGCGGCGCGGTGTCTTCGAGGAGTTGCTTCGCCTCCGACGCCGCGACCAGGCCGCAGGGCGTGGCGACGACCGCAGCGGGGCGCGGCGCGCCGTCGGCGAGGGCGTCGAGCAGCAGCAGCAGCGCGGTGGGGGCGTTGCCGATGACCACGACGGCGTCCTGCCAGTGACCGGCGAGAGCCAGAAGGCCATGTGCGGTGCGGGTCGACGCCGCGAGCGCCTCGCATGTGTCCAGGCTGACTCCGTGCGGAACCAGGACATGGTCATCCGCGCCGGCGACAGGCTCTCCCTTGATCGCGTCCTGGGCGCACAGGACCGGTGACCCATCGCGGATGGCCAGCGTGCGCACGCCGGCGGCGACCATGGCGACGTCGCAGACCACCGTGGCCGCGCCGGACAGTGCAGCCGTGATGGTCTCCACCGCGTTCGCACCGATGACGATGTCGCGCAGCAGGTCCGGGTCGCCTGCCGCATAGGCCATGCGCAGCATCACGGTTGCGGCCGGTTCCGGCGGCAACTCGACCGGGCTGCGCTCGCGCAGGCGCCGCAGGCTGAGGGGCATGATCTCGTCGGGCGGCAGGCCATGAGCGCGCAGGGCCCGGCCCTCGCCGGGGCGCAGGACGTCGCTCATGGCACCGGTTCCAGCGCGCGCCGCTTTGCCGTATAGCGTTCGGCGGCGGCGACCAGGCGTGCCGCAGCGCCGGGGACACCGCAGAGGTGCAGGTGCACGTACGAGGCCAGCAGTGACGGCGTCGCGCAGCCGTCGACGGAGTTCGTCTCGTCCAGGTGATAGGCGGCGGTGCGTGCGTCGACGTCGGGCTCGGCGGCGGACCAGTGGAACTCGTGGCCGCGGGCCACGTCGCCCTCGCGCAGCAGCGGCGAGGTGCGCAGCGCGCGCGCCGTGCGGTAGCCGAGGGCGCGGCGGCTGCGTGCCATGCGCGCGCCGTAGGGGAGGGCGCCGCACATGGCGAAGGTCTCGCCGTCCTCCTGCGCGATGTGAGTGCCGAGGTACATGGCGCCGCCGCACTCGGCGACGACGGGCATGCCGCCGGCCACGGCCGCAGCGATGGCGCTGCGCATCGGTGCGTTGTCGCGCAGCACCGCGGCGAAGCGTTCGGGGAAGCCGCCGGGCAGGAGCAGTGCGCCGCAGGCGTCGGGCAGCGTCGTGTCGACCAGCGGCGAGAACGGCACCAGCTCGACGCCGCGCGCCTGCAGCAGGTCGAGCGCATCCTGGTAGTGGAAGGAGAACGCGGCGTCGCGAGCGACCGCGATGCGCACGCGCGGCGGCAGCTCCGGCAGCGCAAAGGGGTCATGCATGGGATCGGCGTGCGGCGGGTCGCCGTGTGCCGCGATGCGCAGCAGTGCGTCGACGTCGACGTGGCGTTCGACGGTGGCGGCGAGCGCCTCGACCCAACCCTGCTGGTGCGCGCGTTCCTGCGGGGGCACCAGACCGAGGTAGCGCTCGGGAAGTGTCAGAGCGGAGTCGCGGGGGATCGCGCCGAGCACGCGCAGGCCCGTGCTCTCCACCGACTCGCGCGCAGCCTGCAGGTGACGCTCCGAGCCGACGCGGTTGAGCACCACGCCCGCGATCTCCACGCGCGGGTCGAAGCGGGCGAAGCCGAGTGCCACCGCGCCCGTGGAGCGCGCGGCGCGCGCCGCGTCGATGACGAGCACCACCGGGGCGCCGAGCAGCCGGGCGACCTCGGCGGTGCTGCCGGAGTCGTCGCCGCCGAGGCGGCCGTCGTAGAGGCCGAGCACGCCCTCGACGACGGCGATGTCGGCGTCGCGCATGGCCCGCGCGGCGAGCGCGGGCAGGCTGCGCGGGTCGCAGATGACGCCGTCGAGGTTGCGCGAGGCGCGTCCCGCCACGGCGGCGTGGTGCAGCGGGTCGATGAAGTCAGGGCCGACCTTGAAGGGCTGCACGCGCAGCCCGCGGCGGCGCAGCGCGGCCATCAGGCCGAGGGCCAGCGTGGTCTTGCCGGTGCCGCTGGCGGTGCCGGCCACGACGATGGGCCGGGGATACGGACTGCGCGGCGCGAACTCGACGCGTGGAGCGGACTCGACGCGCGGCGCCCGTGTCGTCTCCGCTGCGGCACTCCGGACTTCGCCGCGAGACACCGAGTTCTTCAAGCCCGTGCTCGCGTCCTCGCCGATCCACGTCCCCCGCTCGCCGCGCACGCGTGCCCGCACGTACGCGGTCACCGCCGGGTGCAACCCCATGTGGCCGGCCAGCATCAGCCGGAAATCCGGATGCCGCGCCGCGAACGCGCAGGCCTGCTCGCCGATGCGATCGGCGATTCGTCCCGCATTGAGCAGGTACGGCGCCACCACCGCACTGCGCACCCCGCGCGCGTACAGCTCGTCGAGCGCCAGGTGCGCGTCCGGCGGTGCCAGCGAGGCGAAGGCGTGCACCACGAGACGTCCGTCGAGCCGGTGCAGCCGCTCGCAGACGATGGCGGGCAGGCGGCGGTTGGCGTGCTCCGACGACGTGCCCCGCCCGGCGACGACGATCGCCTCCGCGCGCCATCCCCAGCGCGACTCGGCTTCGGCGATGCGCGCCGCCAGCGCCGCCAGCAGCGCGGGCGCTGGGCGCAGCAGCGGCATGCAGCGCCAGCGCACGTCGGGATGCAGCTGCGCTGCACCGCGGATGATGACGCGCACGTCGTCACGCGCGTGCCCCGCGGGGAAGAGCAGCAGCGGCACCAGGCGCACCTCGCCCGCGCCACTCGCCCGCGCCTCGCCCGCTGCGGCGGCCAGTGCTGCGAAGACCGGCTGCAACCCGTCGGCCGGATACTCGATGACGCCGCAGCGCACCGCCGCGCCGTGGCCGGCGCCACAGGCGTGCGCCAGTGCGCGCAGCTCGTCGCGTCCGCGCTCGTCGACGGTGCCGTGCGCGATCAGCACGACGGGCGCGGCGGCGCGGCTCATGGCGCCACCTCGGCGCCGGGCGCGCGCTGCACCATGCGCCCCTCCAGCTCCGCGTCGATCTCCGCCGCGAGCAGGCGCAGACGACGCAGCCGTTCCTCGTCCGCCTCGGCCCACAGCCCGCGCGCCGCCGCCTCCAGCAGCCGCTCCGCCATCGACTTGAGCGCCCAGGGATTGCTGCGCCGCAGGAAGTCCTGCGAGGCGGCGTCGAAGAGGTAGTCGTCGGCGACCTGCGCGTACATCCAGTCGTCGACCACGCCGGCGGTGGCGTCATAGCCATACAGGTAGTCGACGGTGGCGGCCATCTCGAAGGCGCCCTTGTACCCGTGGCGCCGCATGGCCTCCATCCACTTGGGATTGACGACACGCGCGCGGAACACGCGGCGCGCCTCCTCGTCGAGCAACCGCACTCGCGCACGCGATGGATCCGCGGAGTCACCGAAGTAGGCGCGCGGTGCGGTGCCGGTGAGGGCGCGCACGCAGGCGATCATGCCGCCGTGGTACTGAAGGTAGTCGTCGCTGTCGAAGATGTCGTGCTCGCGGTTGTCCTGGTTCTTGATGGCCACCGCGATGCGCGCGAAGCTCTGCTTGAACTCCTCCTCGGCGGCGACGCCGTAGCGCTCACGCGTGTACGCGTACGAACCCCAGGCGGTGTAGACGGCGGCGATGTCGGCCTCGTCGCTCCAGGCGCCGGAGTCGAGCAGGGGCAGCACGCCCGCGCCGTAGGCACCGGGACGGCTGCCGAAGACGCGGTACGAGGCGCGATCGCGCGCGGCGCCTGCGTCAACTCCCTCGCCCACCATGCGCGCTGTTTCCTCGCGGACACGCGCGGCTATGGGATTGGCGTCGTCGGGTTCGTCGAGCGCGGCCACCAGGCGCACGGCCTCGTCGAAGAGGTGGATGAGGTTGGGGAAGGCGTCGCGGAAGAAGCCGCTGACGCGCAGCACCACGTCGACGCGCGGGCGGCCCAGCTCGTCGAGGGGGATCACCTCCACGCCGCTGACGCGCCGGTTCTCACGCGTCCACTGCGGACGCACGCCGAGCAGCGACAGCGCCTCCGCGATGTCGTCGCCGCCCGTGCGCATCGCGGAGGTGCCCCAGACCACGATGCCCACGGTGCGCGGCGCGGTGCCGGTCTCCGCGACGTGGCGGTCGACCACCGCGCGCGCGAGCTGCTGGCCGACGCGCCACGAGGTCTCGGTGGGCAGCGACTTGGGATCGACGGAGTAGAAGTTGCGGCCGGTGGGGAGCACGTGCGTCATGCCACGCGTCGGCGCGCCGGAGGGGCCGGCGGGCACGTAGCCGCCGCGCAGGCCGCGGAGCAGGTTGGTGATCTCGTCGGAGGTGCGGCGCACGGCGGGCCAGAGCGTCTTCGCCAGGTGTTGCAGGGATGCCGTCGCATCGGGAACCTCGTGGCCGAACACGGCATGCACCAGGCGCGGCGCGGCGTCGGGGTCGAAGTCGGCGGCGGCGAGCTGGGCGACGAGGTCGCGGGCCAGGGCATGCAGGGCCTCGACGACGTCGCCGGTGACACGTGGCTGCCCCGACGACCACGGGTGGAGCACATCGAGATCCGCGCCGCAGACACCGTCCGCCAAGGCAACCCCACGGTCCGCCAGCAGCGCGTCGTAATTCACCCCGCACGCGGCGGCAAGTGACTCCGCAAGTCCCGGCACACCGTCGTCGCTCGGCCGCGCGAAGGCGAGCATCATGTCCACCAGCGCCTCGCCCTCAGGCGGCGCGCCGAGGATGTGCAATCCGCTGCGGATCTGCGCGTCCTTGATCTCACAGAGGTAGCCGTCCATGCGCAGCAGGAAGCCGTCGAAGTCGTGCGGGCGCTGCGCCTCGCCGAGGTCGCTGTCGAGGTTGGCGCCGCGCACCGCCTCCCAGATGCGCTCCTGGATCACCGGCAGCTTCTCGGGGTCGAGCGACTGGGCCTGGTAATACTCGTCCATGAGCTGCTCGACGGCGACGATGGGCCCGTACGCGTCCGCACTCGAGACGGGCGGGATGAGATGGTCGATGATGGTGGCGTGCGCGCGCCGCTTGGCCTGCGTGCCCTCGCCGGGATCGTTGACCACGAAGGGGTAGAAGAAGGGCAGGTCGGCGATGCAGAGATCGGGGAAGCACGCTGCCGAGAGCCCGAGCGCCTTGCCCGGCAGCCACTCCATGGTGCCGTGCTTGCCGAGGTGCACCACCGCGTCGACGCCCATCTCGTCGCGCAGGTGGCGGTAGAAGGCGAGGTAGTGGTGCGGCGGGGCCAGGTCGGGCGAGTGGTAGATGGCCGCGGGATCCTCGCCGAAGCCGCGCGGCGGCTGGATGCAGACCACCACTTTGCCGAAGCGCAGTCCGGCGAAGGCGAGGCCGCCGTCGTGGTTGTAGAGCCGCCCCGGCGGCGCGCCCCAGCTGCGGCGCATCTCGTCCTGGGTTTCCGCCGGCTTCGTCTGCAACCATGACGCGTAGTCGTGCGCGGAGGTCCAGCCCACCGCCTGGGCGAGCTGCTCGCCGGTGAGGTACTCGCGGTCGTAGCCGCCGCGGGCCAGCAGGGCGTGCATCAGCGTGTCGCCGTCGGCCGGCAGCGCCTCGTCGCCGAGGTCGTAGCCGTCCTCGCGCAGCGCCTGCAGCAGGCGCACCGCCGAGGCCGGCGTGTCGAGGCCCACCGCGTTGCCGACCCGCGCGTTCTTGGTGGGATAGCTGCTCAGCACCACGGCGATGCGCTTGTCGCCGTTGGCGGTGCGGCGCAGGCGGGCGAAGCGCACCGCCAGTGCCGTGCAGCGCTCCACGCGTTCTGCGTCGGGCACGTAGCGCGCGGCGCCGTCCTCGCCCGCCTCCTTGAAGGACACCGGCACCGTCACCAGGCGGCCGTCGAACTCGGGCAGGGCGACGTTCATGACCACGTCGACCGGCGCCAGGCCCTGGGTGCTCTGCTCCCACCGCCGCCGCGAGCCGGTCACCGCGATGGCCTGCAGCACCGGCACGCCGAGCCGCTCCAGCGCGGCCACCGACCACTCCGCGGCCACCTGCGGGCCTGTGGTTGGCAACTCACCCATTGCGAACGACAGCGTGCTGATCAGCCCGTCGCAGAGCACACGGCCGTCGGAGTCGCGGAGGTGCGCGAACGCCGGCGGATCGCCGCCGTCTGTGCGCAACGAATAACAGAACACCGGCAGCGCACGGGCCCCGGCAGCCTCCAGCGCAGACACCAGCGCGTCGACGACGGCGAGGTTGCCGGTCATCCAGTGCGCGCGATAGAGGAGCAGGCCGACGATCGGCCGCGCGTCGTCGTCGGAGTGCGAGAGGTACGCATCCCACCACGCAGCAGCATCCTCCGGCGCGCGCGGGTGATAGCGCCCGTCCCACGGCAGCGCGCGCGGCGGATCGAAGCCGAACTGCGTGCCGCAGGTGGCGTCGCTGAGCAGGCGCAGCAGCGAGGCCATGTTGGCGTCACCGCCGTGCAGCATGTAGGCGAAGCCCTGCCCGACCACCTCGGCGGGCACGGTGCTCACCGCGCTCAGCTCCGCGTCGGGCTGCCGGTCGCCCGGCCACGCCACCAACGCGACACCGCGCGCACGGCACAGAGACACGACGCGGTCGAACGCCTCCGGAATCGCCCGCCGCCCGCCGAGCAGCCGCATGGCCACGCAGCGCGCGCCGCCATCGAGCAACGGCAGCAACCGCGCATCGACGTCGTCAACGGTCCACGACGCCGGGTTGAACCCGTGCACCTGCGGAAACCCGTCGGGCAGGCGGCGTCGCGCCGCGCTGAGCGCGATCAGCTCGGTGTCGGCCGTGGTGAGCAGGACGATCATGTGCGCCGTGCCACCAGGATGCCGATCGGCGAGAACAGCGGCCCGAGACGGCGCAGCTCGACCGGCGCCAGCCCCGCCGAGGCCAGCATGGCCACCAGCTCGCGATCGTCGCGGAACCCCGCGCCGTGTGACGACCCCACCCTGCGTGCCACCGCACCGACCAGGCCCGTCGCGACGAAGTCGGCCATCACCAGCACGCCGCCCGGCCGCAGCACCCGGGCCACGCCGCGCAGGCCGCCGCGCTGGTCATCCCAGTGATGGAAGCTCATGGTGCTGAGCACCGCGTCGAAGCTCGCCTCGTCGAACGGCGGCGCTGCAGCCGAGGCCACCTCGAACCGCATGCCACCCAGCTCCGCCTTGCCGCGCGCCACCTCGATCATCCCGGGCGCGACGTCCATGCCGCTCAGCGCCGCCCGCGGCATCTCCGCGCGCAGTCGCGAGAGTAGCCGCCCCGTGCCGCAGCCGACGTCGAGGATGCGCGGTGCCTCGACGTCGCGCAGCTGCGGACGCAGGGTGCGCAGCAGCGCGCCGTGCACGCGATCGAAGAAGGCGCCCTGCAGCGGCGAGCGGTCGTACGTCGCCGCCCAGCGGTCGAAGCCGCCATGCAGGGTGCTCGGCGCCTTCATCGCCGCACCTCTAGAACTCCACGCCGCGCTGCGCGGGGATGCCCGCGCCGCGATAGTGGTGCTTGACCTCGCGCATCTCGGTCACGCAGTCGGCCGCGTCGATCACCGACTGCGGCGCGCCGCGGCCGGTGAGCACCAGGTGCAGCTCGCGCGGCTTGCCCTCGATGAGCGACACCACCCCCTCCTCGGACACCAGCCCCGCGGTGATCGAGCCCAGGATCTCGTCGAGCACGACCATCTTGTATCTGCCACCGT
>Ga0207699_10001066_pt1 | contig 12960 bp, 11 predicted proteins | sample LARL51metaG_FD_184344 | JGI IMG/M metagenome (GOLD analysis project Ga0207699, IMG submission 184344) | Corn, switchgrass and miscanthus rhizosphere microbial communities from Kellogg Biological Station, Michigan, USA - LAR L5-1 metaG... | ecosystem: Host-associated > Plants > Roots >...
GCGAGCCGAGCGCGTCCCCGGTCAGGCACTCCGAGTGCACCCGGACCAGGACCCCCTCACCATCGCCGAGATCGCCGTAGATCAGCGCGACGTGCTCGGTCCCGTCCACCACGTTCTGGTATCCCAGGGTCCGCCAGTGGCCGTGCGCGTTCGGCAGCCTGGTCTCGACGACCCGGCGGACCACCCGCTCGGAGTGGCGCCGGTACTGGATGAGCTGCGCGATCGAGATCAGGGCCAGGCCATGCTCGTCCGCGAACGCGCGCAGCGCGGGCAGCCGGGCCATGGTCCCGTCGTCGTTCACGACCTCGGCCAGCACGCCGGCCGGGCTGAGCCCGGCCAGCCGGGCCAGGTCCACCGCCGCCTCGGTGTGGCCGGGGCGGCGGAGCACCCCGCCTTCGGCGTAGCGCAGGGGGAAGATGTGGCCGGGCCGCACCAGCTCGTAGGGCTCGGTGGCGGAATCCACCAGCACCCGTACCGTCCGCGCGCGGTCGGCGGCCGAGATGCCGGTCGTCACCCCGTCCCGCGCGTCCACGCTGACCGTGAAGGCGGTGCGCATGCGCTCCTCGTTCTGCGTGGTCATCAGCGGCAGCTGGAGCCGGTCGAGGTCCTGCCCGGTGAGCGGGACGCAGATCACGCCGCTGGTGTGCCTGATCATGAACGCCATCAGGCTGGGGGTCATCTTGCTCGCCGCGACGATGATGTCGCCCTCGTTCTCCCGGTCGGCGTCATCGACAACGACCACGGGGCGCCCCGTCGCGATGTCGGCGACGGCCCGCTCCACGCTGTCCAGCGGCACCGGGCTGGGCACGGGCCGCAGGCTGTCCTCGGCCCCCGCCGGGCGTGATCTCCTGCGCCGGGCCGGCTCACCGGGCTCCGGGGCCGCACTCATCGCGGGGCTGGCTCCGATCATGGCTGCACCGTCTCCTCCCGGCCGGCCAGCAGCCGCTCGACGTACTTGCCGATCACGTCAACCTCCAGGTTGACGCCGCTGCCCGGCTCGGCCAGGCCGAGCGTGGTCCCCGACAGCGTGGCGGGAATGAGGCTCACCTCGAACCAGGGCGGGTCACCGCCAGGACCGCCGCCGACCCCAGAAACCGTCAGGCTTACCCCGTCCACGGCGACCGAGCCCTTTTCCACGATGTACCTGGCCAGGCCGGGCGGGACCGTGATCCGCACCACGTCCCAGTGCTGAGCCGGGCTGCGCGACACGATGACGCCGACGGCGTCCACGTGACCCTGCACCAGATGCCCGCCCAGGCGGCCGCCGAGACGGAGCGGGCGCTCCAGGTTGACGGGCGAGCCGGGGGCCAGCGCACCCAGCGCGGTGCGGCGCAGGGTCTCGGCCATGACGTCGGCGGTGAAGGTGGGGCCGGACGTCGCGGTGACCGTGAGGCAGACCCCGTTGACCGCGATGGAATCCCCCAGGCCCGCATCGGCGGTGACCAGGGGGCCGCGCACCGTCACGGTGGCCGCCCCGGCATGCCTGTCCACCGCGACGACCTCGCCGCGCTCTTCGACGATTCCGGTGAACATCCGCGTTCATCTCCTCCGGGCCTGCGGGCTCCGGGGTACGCGCGGATGCGCGAGCGCGGCTCCCGGCCATCACCGGCCGGGCCGCGCGCGTGCTGCCTCCCATCCGGACTTTCACCGTCGGTCCCGGGATTCCACCGGGTCAGCCGGCCGCTGGCGCTGGGCGCCTTGGCCGGGTCGCGGACTGTCACCGCCGGCTCGGAGTTTCACCGACCCCGGAGCACGCTTTTGCTGTGGTAACCAGTGTGCCACATAAGCTATTCCGCCCAGCGGCCCCGCCTGCCCGGCCAGGCCGGCCCGCGTCCGCGTCAGCCGCCGCCGTTGCCCGGTCCCGGCCGCCCGCCGGTCTCGGCGATGCGCCGGCCCAGGAAGTCCCGTTCCGCGCTGTTCTCCGTGAGGGCCATCGCGGCGCGGTACGCCTGCGCGGCCTCTTCCCGCCGCCCGAGACGGCGCAGGAGGTCCGCCTTGGCGGCGGGCAGGTACCGGTAACCCGCCAGGCGGCCGTCCCGCTCCAGCTCCTGGATCTGCGCCAGCCCCGCCTCCGGTCCTTCGGCCAGCGCGAGCGCGACGGCGCGGTTCAGCATGACGACCGGGGACGGCCAGGCGGCGAGCAAGACGTCGTAGAGCTGGACGATCTGCCGCCAGTCGGTCTCGGCGTAGCTGGGGGCCTCGGCGTGCAGGGCGGCGATCGCCGCCTGCAGCGCGAACCGTCCCGGCCGCCCGCCGCGCAGCGCACCGGGCACCAGCGCGAGCCCTTCGGCGATCGCAGCCCGGTCCCAGCGGGACCGGTCCTGGTCGGCCAGCAGCAGCAGCCGCCCGTCCGCGTCGGCGCGGGTCGCCCGCCGGGCATCGGTGAGCAGCAGCAGGGCGAGCAGCCCGCGCACCTCACGCTCGTCGGGCATGAGCGAGCGCAGCATCCGAGCCAGGTCGATCGCGCGCTCAACGAGATCTCCGCGCACCACGTTTTCCCCGGCCGGAGCCATATGGCCGGTGGTGTACAGCAGGTGCACCACGGTGAGGACCGCATCGAGGCGATCGGGCAGCTCGGCGGCGCCGGGCACCCGGTAGGCGATGCGGGCGGCCGAGATCTTCTTCTTGGCCCGGGTCACCCTGGCCGCCATCGTCGGCTCCGGGACCAGGAAGGCCTGGGCGATCTCGGTCGTGGTCAGCCCGCACACCAGCCGCAAGGTGAGCGCGACCTGGGCCTCCCTGGCCAGGGCCGGATGGCAGCAGGTGAACACGAGCCGGAGCCGGTCGTCGGGGATCACATCGTCCTCCCCCGCTGGCGCCGGCGGCGGGGAGGAGCCCGCGACCGGCGCGACGGGCTCGATCAGCAGCGGCAGCTTGCCGCGCAGGGTCCGGTCGCGCCGGAGCGCGTCGATGGCGCGCCGCCGGGCCGCGGTGGTGAGCCAGGCACCGGGGTTGCGCGGCACGCCTTGCCGGGACCACACGTCCAGGGCGGCCACGTAGGCGTCCTGAACGCATTCCTCGGCGAGATCGATGTCGCCCGCGACGCGCGCCGTCGCGGCGAGCACGAAGGCCCACTCGCGACGGTGCGCGTCGGCGACGGCGGCGGCGGATTCGTCCCCCGGCCCTGCCCCGCTGTCGGCCTGGCCTCCGTCGGGCCCCGGCTCCGGGTTCACGCCCGCTGCGCTCATGCCTGCGCGGTGCTTACCCTTGCGGGAAGACCATGATCGGCCGGACCTCGACGCCGCCGAACCGCGCCGGGCACAGCTTGGCGATGTCGAGCGCGTGGTCCAGGTCGCGCGCATCGATCAGGTAGTAGCCGCCCAGCGCCTCCTTGGTCTCGACGAACGGGCCGTCGGTCACGACGTCGCCGCGGATGGTGGTCGCGGTGGGGGTCGGCTGGAGGGCGTTGCCGGCGATGAGCTTGCCGCCCTTCTCCCCCACCTGCTGCGCGAAGCGGTTGTGCGCCTCCATGACCTCCTGGAACACGTCCGGTGACGCGGTGGCGTAAGCGTTCTCGTCCTCGTAGATCAGGATCAGGTATTCGGCCATCACGAATGTCCTTCCGGTGTCTCGATGGGAGTCGTCACTACCCCGACGATCGGCGTCGCCCGGGATCGACATCCCCCCGTCAGATTTTGCCGATGGGTCAGTGGGCCCAGGCCGCGTGCGCGGTGGCCCGCTCGGCCTGGGCGCGCAGCGCCTGGACCGCCGTGGCGGGGTCGTCGGCATCGTAGACGGCCGAGCCCGCCACGAACACGTCGGCTCCCGCCTCCGCGCAGCGCTCGATCGTCTCGTCGCCCACCCCGCCGTCCACCTGCAGCCAGACCGAGCCACCGTGCCTGTCCACCAGCGCGCGGGCGCGGCGCAGCTTCGGGAGCACCAGGTCGAGGAAGGGCTGCCCGCCAAACCCCGGCTCCACGGTCATGAGCAGCAGCATGTCGATCTCGGGCAGCAGGTCGGCGTACGGCTCGACCGGGGTGGCGGGATTGAGCGCCAGCCCGGCACGGGCGCCGGCCGAGCGGATCATCCGCAGCAGCCGGACCGGCTGGTTCGCGGCCTCCGCGTGCACGGTGACGTTGCGCGCCCCGGCCTCGGCGTAGGCGGGTGCCCAGCGGTCCGGGTCGGTGATCATCAGGTGGCAGTCCAGTGGCAGGCCGGTGTGCTTGAGCAGCGACTCCACCACCGGCAGCCCGATGGTGAGGTTGGGCACGAAATGGTTGTCCATCACGTCCACGTGCAGCCAGTCGGCCACCCCGGCGACCGCCTCGGCCTCGCTCGCGAGCCGGGCGAAGTCGGCGGACAGGATGCTCGGCGCCATCTGGACGGCCATAGGCCGAGTGTAGACGGCGGCCCGCGCCCCGCGTGGGTGACGCCGGGGGTGAATCCCGGGCCAGCCCCGGGTCGCTTCGGCCCCCGCCCCGCGTGACCGGCACCGGGAGGCAAACGCGGCCCGGGAAGGCCCGGCCCGGGTGGCCGGAACCGGTAAGGTGCGGCACGTGACGCCGATCGCGGAAACTGTCATCGCCCGCCGGTAACGTTCGATCACACATTCGGCCGGACGGAGGCACTGCGTGAATTCCCAGGTAGCGGACCCGCTGCTCGCCCGTGTCCGCAAGCTGCTGGCCAAGGCGGAGGACGCCGGCGTCACCGCGGCCGAAGCGGAGGCGCTGACGGCCAAGGCGGCGGAGCTGATGGCGAAGTACGGCATCGACCGCGCGCTGCTGGCCGCCGCCCGGCCCGAGACCGACCGCCCCGCCGACCGGGTCATCGACGTCGGCAATCCGTGGGCCCGGATCCAGGCGCACCTGCTGTGCGGGCTCGCGTCCGCGCTGCGCTGCCAGTGCGTCATCCTGCCCCGTCCCGGCCCGGGTTCCCGGATCCATATGTTCGGCTTTGCCTCCGACCTCGAGCGCACCGACGTTCTCTACACGTCGCTGCTCGTCCAGATGTGGCAAGGCCTGGCCGCCGCGCCGGTTCCCGCCTGGAGCCGGAGTCCCCGGGCCTGGCGGCGGAGCTGGCTGCTCGGCTTCGCGGCCGCCGTGGTGGCCCGGGTCCACGCCGCCGAGCAGGAGGCCACGTCCCGGGCGACCGCTCCCGACGCCCGCTCCGGGTCACAGACGGCGCTGGTCCTCGCCGACCGCGCCCTGGTCATCCGCCGCAACATCGAGCAGGCCTACCCCGTCACCCGCAAGTCCCAGGTGACCTACAGCGGCAGCGGCTACAGCGCCGGCTACACGCAGGGCCAGCGCGCCGACATCGGCGCCACCCGCCTGCGCGGCTCGGCCCGCGCCCTCACTGGGTGAGCTGCTGCGCGCGCTGATACGACAGGCCGAGCAGGGCACCGATGTCGCGGACGCTGTAGCCCTGTGCGGACAGGCGCCGGGCGGCTTGGGTCAGCCGCTCTGTGGCTTCCTGCTGGGCTGCGACCGCATGGGCCCGGCTGTCGCGAGCTAGCTCCACCTCGACTCGGGTCTGGTCGTCCGCAAAGACAACATCGACCATCACCGTCGCCGTAGACGGGTCAAGATCCGTGAACATCTGGACCAGGCTCCGCACCATCTCCTCGACCTTGTCGAGGCGGCGCGCCTGGGTCGTGTGACCCAACTCGGGCACCTCAACGACCCACCAGCGTCCCTCGCGGTGGCACCGCGCGGTGTAGTTCACTGCAACCAGTCCTTCGGTAAGCACGCCATCGTGAGTTGAAGGCTCCTCACAACCCCCGCCGAGATCTCGGCATGCCGGGGCACTGGCGCCGAGTGCCGGCCACAGGGACAAACCCATTTCTCGTGGCGGCCGTCGTCGCCGACCTTCCTGCATCCGTACACAAGGAGAGTCTTGATCACAAGACGTTTCCTCATCGGTTTCACGGGTTTAAGTCTAGTCTATCAGACATTTTAAGTCTTGTAGGATAGACAGAGTGTTGCCCGGGCCTATCCGCCGGCGGGGTGGCGCTGGAGCAGCGCGAGGAAGATGGCGTCGGTGCCGTGCCGGTGCGGCCAGAACTGCGCGTACCTGCCGTCGGGCCCGGGGCAGCGCAGGCCGGGCACCTCCGCGAGCACGGCGGGCGCGTCGAGCACCGCCACGTCGTCCCGCCCGTGCAGGACGTCGGCCAGGACCGCGCGCGTTTCGCCGGTATGCGGGGAGCACGTCACGTAGGCCACCGCACCGCCCGGGCGGGCCGCGTCCAGGGCGCTGGCCAGCAGGCGCCGTTGCAGGCCGCCGAGCGCCGCCACGTCCGCCGGTGACTTGCGCCAGCGGGCCTCCGGCCGCCTGCGCAGCGCGCCGAGGCCGGAGCACGGGACGTCGGCGATCACCCGGTCGAACGACGCGGGCCGCCACGCGGGCGCGGTGCCGTCGGCCACGATCACGCCAGCCGTCCCGGTGACGGCCGCCCGCACGAGCCGCGCCCGGTGCAGGCGGGCGTCGGCGGCGAGCAACCGGGCGCCCCGGCCGGCCGCCAGCCCGGCCAGCAGCCGCGCCTTGCCGCCCGGCCCGGCGCACAGGTCGAGCCAGCGCCGGTCCGCGGCGCCCACGTCCACCCGGGTGAGCGCGAGCGCGGCCAGCTGGCTGGCCTCATCCTGCACCGCCGCGCGGCCCTCCCCCACCGCGGCGACCGCCGCCGGGTCACCGGACTCCAGATAAGCGCCGAACGGCGACCAGTGCGCGGGCTCCGCCCCGCCGGCCACAAGTTCCGCCTGGCTGGCCAGCCCGGGCACCGCGCACAGGGCCACCCGGGGCCGCCCGGACGACGCGGCCAGCGCGGCCTCGGTCTCGCTGAACCCGGTGGCGGCGTCCTCGGCCAGCGCTGCGCTGATGGCGTCGACGATCCAGCGCGTGTGGCTGTGGCGGACCGCCAGGTGGCCCACGGGGTCGGCGGCCCGGCCGGGCGCGGTTGCGGTGATCCAGGCTTCCAGGTCGCGGGTGCCGACCCGCCGCAGCACGGCGTTGACGAAGCCCGCCGCGCCCGGCCCGCTGACCTCCCTGACCAGGTCCACCGACGTGGCGACCGCCGCGTGCGCTCCGATCCTGGTCGCCAGCAGCTGGTGCGTGCCGAGGCGGAGCACGTCCCGCACCGGCGGATCGATCTGATCGAAGCCACGGGCGCTGCAGGCCGCGATCACCGCGTCGTAGGTGCCCTGCCCGCGCAGCGTGCCGTAGGTGAGCTCGGTGGCCAGGGCGGCGTCACGCCCGGTCAGACCGCGCTCGCGCAGCAGGTTGGGCAGGAGCAGGTTCGCGTACGCGTCGCGCTCGCGCACCGCGCGCAGGACGTCGAAGGCCACCAGCCGGGCCGGGTCGATGCGCCGCCCGGAGGCGCCGCCCCGGCCGCCCGTACCGCCCCGCCTGGTCCTGGCGGCCGCGCGCTGGCCCGGCCGTGGGTCCCGGGGGGTGCCGGCGCCGGAGGGAGCCTTGTCGGCGCGGGCGGAAGCGGTGTCGCTGGTGGAGGCGTTGCCGACGCGGGGCGCGGCCTTGCCGGTACGGGCGCCGGGCTTGTCCTCCCCACGCGGCCCGCGGGACCGGCCGTTCCCGGCCGCCGGAACTCGCGCCATGGTCAGGTGAAGACCAGGGGCGGCTGGCCCGCCCCGGCCTGGTCCAGGTGCAGCCCACGGGCCCACTCGGCGGCGGCCATCCGCCGCTTGCCGGGCGGCTGCACGTCGCCCAGCTCGACCGGGCGGGTGCCCGTCCCGGCGAACACGCCCGGCCGCCCGGCCCACAGCTCCCCCGGTGCGAGGGCCCCGGGAACGCCGGGTGGCGCGGGGGCGCTCCCCGTGTCCGCGGGCGGGCATGGCCGGACCGGCCACAGCTTCAGCCGGGTGTCCCCGAGCATCGTCCATGCACCGGGGGCGGGGGTGGAGGCCCGGATGAGCCGGTCGACCACCTGCACGGGGACGCCCCAGCGCACCCGCGCGTCGTCGGGGGTCAGCTTGGGTGCGTAGCTGATCCCCTCGGCCGGCTGCGGCCGCGGTTCCAGCTGCCCCGCCTCGATGCCGTCGAGCGTGGCCACCAGCAGGCCGGCGCCGGATTCGGCGATCCGGGCGAGCAGGTCGCCGGCGGTGTCCCGCCCGCCGATGGGCTCGGTCACCACGCCGTAGACCGGGCCGGCGTCAAGCTCGGCGACGAGGCGGAACGTGGTGGCGCCGGTGATGTCGTCCCCGTGCGCGATGGCGTGGGCCACCGGCGCCGCCCCGCGCCAGGCGGGCAGCAGTGAGAAGTGCAGGTTTACCCACCCGTGCCGGGGAATCTCCAGCGCGGCCCGCGGGATCAGCGCCCCGTATGCGGTGACCGGGCAGCAGTCTGGCGCCAGCGCCCGCAGGCGGCGCAGGAAATCCTCATCGCGGGGTGTGGGCGGCTTGAGCACCTCCAGGCCGACCTCGGCTGCCCGTTCTGCGACGGGGCTGGGCCCGACCCGGCGGCCGCGGCCCGCCCGGGCGTCCGGCCGGGTGATGACCGCCGCGATCTCGTGCCGCGACTTGAGCAGCGCGTCGAGCGAGGGCACCGCGGCCGCCGGGGTGCCGGCGAACACCAGGCGCATCCTCAGGCCGCGTCTCGTATCGGGCGCGACACCGGCCGCGCCGCCCTCACCCGCACCTCAGAACGCCTTGCCCCACGTGCGGTGCGGCGAGATCTTGACCTGCGGGGCCGGCTCGCCCCACCACTCCGCCTCGCGGATCTCCTTCATGGCCAGCTTCCTGGTGACCGGGTCGAGCCGGTCGATGAACAGCACGCCGTCCAGGTGATCCGTCTCGTGCTGAACGCAGCGGGCCAGGTGCCCGCTGCCCTCCAGGGTGACCGGTTCCCCGTGCATGTTGAAGCCCTTGGCCACCACGCCGTAGGCCCGTTTGGTGGGGAAGGCGAGGCCGGGAAAGGACAGGCACCCCTCGTCGTCGGTCTCCTCCTCGGCCGAGAGGTCGAGCGACGGGTTGATCAGGTGGCCCAGCTGGTCGTCCACGTGGTAGGTGAACACCCGCAGGCTCACCCCGATCTGCGGCGCCGCCAGGCCCACGCCCGGCGCGTCCAGCATGGTGTCGGTCAGGTCCTTCACGAGCCTGCGGAGCTCGGCGTCGAAATCGGTGACCGGGTCGGCCGACGTGCGCAGCACCGGATCGCCGAAGATGCGGATCGGCTTAACGCTGATGGTGGCACCGTCCCTTCCCGTTCCACGCCCTTGCCCAGGCAGTCACAGTCTACGAAGTCTGGGTCCTCTTGCCGGCCTTGCGCGGGCCGACGGGCTGGGCTGTCGCGGGCGAACGGGCCTTGAACGCCGCCTTGCGGGCGGCCCTGGCCACGGCCGGGTCGGGGTGGTGATCGCTCAAGGCCGTCAGCAGGTCGGTCACGCCCGGGTGGCTGACCTCCCACAGCCCCGCCACCAGTTCCGCCTGCGCGGCCGGCGTGACATCGGGGAGCAGTTCCGCGACCACGTCCCTGGGATCGGCTTCCTCCAGGAGCCCTGCCCCCAGATCCACCAGGAGCCACGCCCGGTCGCCCGGGCCCAGGTCGGCCTCCTCGCCATGTTCGTGCAGCCACACCGCCGCGTGGGCGTGCAGCACCGGGTCGTCCAGCGCCGCCCGTACGGCGGGCACCGCCTCCCCGCCGATCCGGTCCAGCACCGCGAATCCGGCGCCGCGCAGGCCGGGCGACCCCCGGCCCGCCGCGTCGATCAGCTCGCGCGCCGCCTCCGCGCCGTCCCGCACGGCCAGCCAGGCGGCGATCTCGGCCTCGCCGTCCTCGACGTCGCAGCTGGCCAGGGTGGCCAGCAGGGCGGCCGCGTCGCCGCGGGCACCGCCGCCGAGCACCGGCACGTGCCAGCCCTGGGCCCGCAGCCGCCGGTGAACCCCCCAGACACCGAGCCGGGACAGCGTCACGGTCAGGCCACCGGCCGCCTCGTCCGTCCCGAGTTCCACCACCCCGAGGTCGGCCAGTGCCTCCAGCGCCGAGGACAGCCCCGCCGCCTGGTCATGCTCGGGATCACCGCCCGCATACGCGGGCCCTGGATGGTGCGCCCCGCTGCCCGCGGCCGCCACGTACGCCTCGAACAGCGCATCCATCTTCACCGGGCCGCCCACCGTGTACAGGGCGGTCGCCATGCCGTCCAGGTCCTCGGCGGCGAGCATCAGGGTGAGGGCGTCGTCCCAGACCGCCAGCACCTCCTCGGCGTCGCCCGAGACAAGCACGTCCACCCCGCCGCCGACGCCGGCCCGGCCGCCGGCGACCTCCAGCATCCGGGTCCGGGCCGCGACCCGCCACGCCGCGTCGAGCTCTCCTGGCGCCAGTTCCAGCTCGGCCATGGCCGCCGCCGCCTCGGCGGGCGGCAGCTTGCCGTCCCCCGCCAGCGCCCGTCCGTCTGGCCGCAGCCAGCGCGCTACCTCCCTGGCCGCCCGCAGCAGCGGCGCCACCCGCGCCGATCCCGCCAGTTCCTCCCGCGGCGCCAGCCGCACGGGAGGCAGGCGCGGCGCCTCGCGGGCCCGCTCCTCGCCGCCCGGGCCGTGCGGGGCGGAGGCCCGCCTGCCGTCGGCCGGACTGGCCGGCGCGGCTGGTCCGGCCGATGCCGCGGGCCCGGCCGGACTGGCCGGTGCGGCAGATCCCGCTGAGGCCGCGGGCCCGGCCGACCCGCCGGCCGCGGCCTTGGCCGAGCCGGTTGCCCGGGACAGCCCTGGCCCGGATCGCGGAGTCCGTCTCGAAGTGGCCACTCAAGCACCCTATGGCCTCCGGCAAGCAATTCAGATCAGCTCGGCGGGGTCAAGTTGCACCCGGACCGCGCCCGCGTCCTTGCGCGCGCTGCGTACGCCCTGTGCCGCCTGCAACGCCGCTGCGAGGGGCATTGACCCGGATCTGGGGACCCGGACGAGCACCCGCACCTGCTGATCGTTCACAACATCCAGCTCGTGTTCCCCAATAAACTCATTTCCTTCATCTGCCTCGGCAGACACTTCAATCTCAGTAGTCCTCTCCTGTTCATCTGTCCCCGCGGCCCCGCCGTCCAGCGGGATCGGCCCGAGAATGTCGGCCTCCGGCGGGAGGACGGCCGCCGCCAGCAGCTCGGCCACCGCCCGCCCGGGACCGGACAGGGCGGCCATCCTGACCGCGGGCGGGAACCGGAGCGCCTCACGCTCGGCCAGCTCCCGGTCCGCGTGGGTCACCGGATCCCAGCGGATCAGCGCCTGCACCGCCGGCAGAGCGGCCTCGGCGACCACCGTCACGGCACCGCCAGAGGCACCCGGCCTGACCAGCGCGGCAGCGTTCAGCCAGCGGCGCAGCGCCTCCTCGGCCGCACGCAGGCTGGGCCGGCCGAGCAGCACCCAGCCATCCAGCAGCACGGCCGCCGCGTACCCGCCGTCCGCCCGCGGCTCCGCGCCCGGGGTGGCGACAACCAGCGCCGGTGCCCGCGGCACCGTCTCGACGACGCTGGCGCCCCTGGAAACCACCACCGGCGTGCCGGGGAAGGCGCGCCCCAGCTCCTCCGCCGTCCGCCCGGCGCCGGTCACCAGGGCACGGAGGCGGGGGTCGCCGCAGGCCGGGCACCGCCAGCCCGGGTCGGCCCGCCCGCACCAGCGGCAGCGCGCCGGGCCGCCGTCCCCCTCCAGGGCGAGTGGACCGCCGCAGGCCGGGCAGCGGGCCGGGGCCCGGCAGTTCTCGCAGGCGACAGCCGTCACATAGCCCCGCCTCGGCACCTGGATCAGGACCGGGCCGCGGCTCAGCCCGGTGCGCGCCATGCGCAGCGCCAGGCTCGGCATCCGGGCCGACCGGGCCGCCTCGTCCCGGGCGAGCTCGGCGTCGGCGCCCGCCGCCCGGACCTGTGGCGCGCAGCCGCGGACGGTCGGCCGGTCGGCGGTGATGGCGGCCGCCCAGCCGGTGCCGATCAGCCTGGCCGCCTCGGCGGTGCGCGCGAACCCACCGATGAGCGCGCCCGCGCCGGCCCGGTGCGCCCGCAGGGCGAGTACCTCCCGCGCGTGGGGATAGGGGGCGCGCGGCTCAGCGTGCAGGTCGTCCCCGTCGTCCCAGATGACGACCAGGCCGAGGTCGTGGACGGGGGCGAACATGGCGGCCCGGGTGCCGGCCACCACCCTCATGGTCCCGCGGGCCACGGACAGCCACCGCCGGTAGCGTTCGGCGGGCCCGAGCCCGGCCGAGAGGCAGGCGTGCCGCCCCGGCCCGAGCGCGCGGGCCAGCGCGCCGTCCACGAGGCTCAGGTCACGGGCGTCGGGCACCACGATGAGCGTGCCCCGCCCGGCCGACCCGGCCGCGGCCGCGGCCACCGCGATCTCCTCCGGCCACAGCGGCCCGGGCAGCGCCGACCAGACCGCGCGCGGCGCCCGCCCCTCCGCGAGCGCGGTGAGGAACGCCTGCCCGGCCGGGTAACGCGCCCACGGCCCCGGCGCCGGCCGCGGGAGCCGCCCCGTTGGCTGGCCACCGGGGCCGGGCTGCTGGCCGTGGCCCGTGCCGGACGGCGGCCGGCCGCCCACGGCGTCCGCCAGCGGGCCGTCAGCGGTCTCGGCGCCGGCGTGACGCGGCGGGATCGCCAGCCGGAGCACGTCGGCCAGGGTGCCGGCGTAGCGGTCGGCGACCTCGCGGGCGAGCGCCGCGATCTCCGGGCTCAGCACCGGTTCGGGCGAAACCACCCGCTCCAGATAGGCCAGCTGCCCCGGATGCTCGCTGGTGGCCGCGCGCTCCAGCAGGTAACCGCCCGTCAGCTGGCCCGCGAACCGCACCCTCACCCGGCATCCGGGGACCGCGGCCGCCGCCAGCCGCTGCGGCACCAGATAGTCGAACGGCCGGTCGAGATGGGCGAGCGGGACGTCGACCGCGATCCTGGCCACCGGCAGATGCTCGGCGGGCGGGCCACGCCGGCCGCTGCGGGCGCGCTCGGCCCGGGCGGCGCGGGCGCGGCCGGCGCGCGCGCGGTCGGTATGGGCAGCGCGCGGTGGGGGCGCCTTGTCCGCTTGCCGTGCCACGCTCCTGTCCTAC
>Ga0207699_10001068_pt1 | contig 12951 bp, 12 predicted proteins | sample LARL51metaG_FD_184344 | JGI IMG/M metagenome (GOLD analysis project Ga0207699, IMG submission 184344) | Corn, switchgrass and miscanthus rhizosphere microbial communities from Kellogg Biological Station, Michigan, USA - LAR L5-1 metaG... | ecosystem: Host-associated > Plants > Roots >...
GCATCGCGCCTGAGTGACCGCTGCGGCACACTGGGATCAGGCCCGGTTACGCCGTCCCGGTCGCAGGAGGTACACATGACAACCCCGCCGGATTTCGGAGGTCGCGAGATCGAGGAGGGCCTGTTTGAGGATCTGGGCGGCACGCGGGAGGAATACGCCGAGGAACACGCCCAGGTACCCGGAGTCGAGGCCGGCGTCGAGGTGGACGACAACGAGGCGCACGCCCCGGGCATGGTCTGCGTGCACTGCGGCGCGGTCATCACGGCCGGCCAGGATGTGCGGCGCCGAGCCGACGGCCAATGGGTCCACGAAGTCTGCCCTGTTGTGTAGCAAGGCAGACCCCGGACGCCACCGGCGTTACGCTGGTTTCCGCAGAAGCTGTGATCGGACAACTGATCCACGGCACATGTCTGCCAGGTGATGTGCGACAGGTCTAGAAGCCTGCCGATCACATGACGGGCGGCAGCGCGCGGATCTGCGAATAGCGGACGCTCCGTCCTCGCATATCTATGCGCTGCCCTGGACGCCGTCAGGCGGCCGCAGTGATCGTCGACTCGGCCTTTTCGCCCAGCGGGGAGCACGCCAATCGCCGATTATTTGGGGCTGGGCTTTCATAATGGCGCAGCGCTGAAGGCGCTCATATTGTCTGGTTCGGTGCGAGTGGCGGCGAGGCCTGTTCTGCGGCTGCTCCGTCGTCCACCAGGACTTCATGCCCTGCGAGCGCATCGTGTACTCGATAGCCGTGTGGGGCCTGCGGCCGTGCGGTTGACCAGCGCCCGGCCCGCTGCCCTAGGCGGTCGGCCCGGAGAAACAGCAGCCGGGCCAGGCGCCTGACGGGAGCGGCGGCACCCGCGCGCGGGCGGCGCGCCACGTGGGCACGCCGTGCCTCCAAAAGCAGGCAGTCCCGCTCACCGGCCCGTTGTGCGTCGTCTTGGATGGCTTTCATGAGGTACTGGCGCATGGTGGTCTCCTCGGTGGTTCGGCCGGGCTTTGCCGGGCTGCCTGCGTGATGCCGGCCGCTGATGAGGTCTCCCGGGACAACCCGGGGGCCTTGCCCCACAAGCGCAGCGCGGCCCAGTCGGAGCGCACTTGGATTGGGCTTGGACTGGCCGCTTGGAACGGCGGAATCGGTGTGGAGTGGTGAGAGGCCGTGGCGGCCGACTGGGTGAGACCGACGACCGGGCCATGCCCGGCCGCTAGGAAGGCGGCCTGCTCACAGGCAAGGACTGCAAGTCAGCAGTGGGCCCGCTGACCTGGCCCGCACCATCACCTGGGACCGGGGCAAACGAAATGGCCTACCGCGCGGGCTTCACCATCGCCACCGGTATCCCGGCCTGCTTCAGCCAGCGCACAAGCCCTGGCAGCGCGGCTCGGACGAGAACACCAACGGGCTGCTGCATCAGAAGGTTCTGGTGGCTGCTCACCCCGGGCCCGCCAGGACCAGAGCACAGCCGCAGACCCGGGTGGGGATGTTGCGCGCTCTACCGGACCCACATCTGGTCGAGCAGCGGGCCGGTGTAATACGGGGATTCCTGGCAGTTCCGGACCCGGGCGGAGACAAACCAGATCCCCAGTGACCTGTTGAGGATCGGGACCCAGGGGGCCTGGTCGGTGACGACGCGGTCCGCCTGTGCCCACAGTGTTCGGGCGGCGGCTGGGTCGGTCTGCTGCGCCGCCCGGGCCTCGCTGACGAGCTGGTCGGCGTGAGGATCGCAGAACTCGGCGAGGTTCCAGGTGCTCGCTGGATTTTGGTAGAAGGAGCGGCAGGTCAGTACCGGGAGGAAGAACTCAGACGAGGAGGGAATGTTCGGTGCCCAGCCGGTGATGCCCAGCTGGACCTTGTGGCGGGGGTTGGCGGCTGTGGCGAACAGTTGGTCAACGGGCACGACCCGCAGGGTGGCCTGGTATCCCAGTTGCCCGAGCACATGGACGAGGTAGGCGCCGACAGGGTTGCCCTGCTCGTTCCACACGGTTACCGGCACATGCGTGGTGCCGGATTCGTGGGCGAGCCGTACCGCCTTGGCCAGGTCGGGCCCGTGCCAGGCGCCGTCCCTGGCGCCAGCGGTGTAGGGGCAGTAGCGCTGGTAGCTGGGGAAACCTGCAGGCAGGACCTGGCACGTCGGGGTGGCCTGGCCTGGGGAGCCGAGCAGTTGGATGATCTGGTCGCGGTCGATGGCATAGTTGATCGCCTGCCGGGCTTTAAGGCTGGTGAACGGCGGCTGGCGGGTGTTGAGAAACACGAACACGGTGCCGAGCTTGAGGCCGGGGTGGACTCTGGCGGGGTACCGGATGGCGAGAGAGCGGTACAGCAGGCCGTCATCGCTGATATCGACGAGATCCGCCCGCCCGGCGGCCACCGCCGATTGTTCCCTGCCTGGGTCGGTCATGTGCTCCATCCGGATCACGTTCGGGTAGCCGGCTGGTTGTGCCGCGTACGACCACTGGCGGAAATACGGGTTCCGCACCAGGGTCAGCGGCGAGTTCGGCCCGTACTGCGAGATCATGTACGGGCCGGTCCCGGGCAGGAACGGCGCGCGGTCAATGAGATGGCCGACTGCGCCGGGCGGGGCCGGCGCGGCCAGGAGTAGGGCAAGCTTGTCGAGGAAGTCGGGATCGGCCTGGGCCAGGTGGAAGGTGACCGTGCCCGCCGCGTCATTGGTCACGATCCCCGCCGCCAGGTCGCACCGTCGCGGGTTCCGGTGGCACGCTGGTGCGCCGACGATGGCCTCGTAATAGTCCGGAACTTCGCCGAAGCTGAGCTCGCGCTGGATGCCGCGGCGGAAGTCGGATGCCCGCACGAGCGCGCCGGTGGAGTACCGGATTCCCCGGCGCAGCGTGAACGTGTACGTCGTGCCGCCGTCGTCCGGCCGCGGCAGCCTAACGGCCAGGTCCGGGACGAGCGTGTCCCCCGGCGCGCCGCCGGCTTTGCGGAACGCCACCAGTCCGTCGTAGACGGCGGCGAGTGCCGGGGTTGCGATGTTGTAATCCTGCACCGGATCAATATGAGGCAGGTAGGTACTCACCTCGGTCAGGGTGCCGCCGCGGTGACTGGCCGCCGCGAACGAGCGCGCCGCCACCCAGACGCCGGAGCCGACCGCTGCGATCCCCTGTGGCGAGCTTCCCACCGAGACGACACGGCTGACCTGGTTGGTGTGCGGGTCGATGCGGTCCAGCGTCGCGTCGAACTGATCGCCGACCCACACGCCGTCGCTGGCCGCGGCGATCGCACCCGGCCCGTCCCCGACGCCGACGGTAGCCGTCACCCGGCCGGTCGCCGGTTCGAGCCTGGACACCGTGAGATCCAGCGAGTTGGCGACCCACACCGCCGCCGGGGTGACCGCGATGCCGGCCGGCCCGGCACCGACCGGCAGCGGGCCGCTGGGCTGGCCGGTGACGGAATCGATCCGGGTCACCGTGCCGTCCTCGCCGTTGGCGACCCAGACCGCGTCCGGGCCGACCGCGATGCCGTCCGGGAGCCCCCCGACCCCGATATTCCTCCTGGTCACTATGCCGGTCACCGGATCGATCCGGTCCACGGTGTCGTCGCCCTGGTTGGCCACCCACACGCCGCTGGGCCCGCTGGCGATGGCGACCGGGACATTGCCCACCGGGATGGTCTGTACCACGGTGTTAATTGTGGTGTTGATCTGGGACACCGTCCCGTCGCCGCTGTTGGCCACCCACGCGTTGTCGCCGGTGACGGTCACCGCGGCCGGATCGGAGCCGACCGGGATCGTCTGCACCACGGCGCGGGTCGCCGGGTTGATCCTTGATACGGTCCGCTCGGCGCTGTCCACGGCCCAGACCGACCCGTCGCCGTAGGCCAGGGCCGCCGGGCTGCCCACCATCACCGGGGCCCCGGCCCGCCCCCCCGAGGAGTCGATCAGGCCCACGCTGTCAGCAGGCAAGCCGGCCGGCTCGCCCGCCCACGGCTGGGCCACGGCGACAATGCACGCGGCCGCAGCGGCCGCCAGCGCCGAGCCAATGACGAGCAGGCGGCGGGCGCGCCGCCGCGCCCAAGCCAGCTCCCGGCTGCCCGCGAACCGCCGGCCAGGTGATCCCGGCGCCGGGGCAGGAACCGGGGCGGCGGGCGGGTGATCTTCGGCCGGGGCGTGGCGGCCGCCGTTCCAGTCGAGCGCCGGGTCTTGGGCGAGAAGAGATGCGTGCAGGCGCCGCAGCGGCTCCTCCGGGTCGACGCCGAGCTCGCCGGCGAGCAGATCGCGGACCCGCCGGTACGCGGCGAGCGCATCGGCCTGTCGCCCGCAGCGGTACAGCGCCAGCATCAGCTGGCCGTGCAACCGCTCCCGCAGCGGATGCTCGGCGACCAGCTGTTCCAGCTCGGCGGTGAGCGCGTCGTGCCGGCCAAGCGCCAGGTCCGCGTCGATCCGCGCCTCCAGCGCGGCCAGCCGCAGCTCCTCCAGCCGGGCCGCCTCGGGCCGGGTGAATGCGTAGTCGGCCAGGTCGGCCAGCACCGGGCTGCGCCACAGATCCAGCGCCTCGCGCAGCGTCTTGGCCGCTTCGGCGTACCGGCCCGCTTCCAGCGCGGCCCGCCCCGCGGTAAACCCGTCCTGGAACAGCGCCCCATCCAGGTGCCCGCGGTCCACCCGCAGCAGGTAAGCGTGGTCCCTGGTCACCAGGACACCGCCCGCGGCCCCCCGGGACCGGCCCGGTTCCAGCGCCCGGCGCAGGTGAAACACATAGGTCTGCAATGTCGTGGCCCACCCCTCAGGTGGGTTCCCGCCCCAGACGTCCTCAGCCAGCCGGTCCATCGACACGACCCGGTTAGCCTCAAGCAGCAGCAGCGCCAGCACCGCCCGCTGCCGCGGACCGCCCAGCGGCACCACACGCCCCGCCCGCCGGACCTCCAGCGGCCCGAGAATGCCGAACTCCACAGGCTCCGTCGCGCTGGCTACCGCCTCAGCAGCCATCTCCCCCACCCGGTTGTCTGCCCTGGCCGCCCGGACCAAGGGCTTTGGACCATTGGACCACCAGACCCACCGCTGTTCCAAGCCGTGGTCAAGCCGATCCAAGGCAATTCCGGCCGCCATGCGCTGGGGTGTTAGTGCGGACAACACACCAGGCCATCGAGAGAACGTCCGCCCAGGCCGCCGAAGGGGCCACCCCAATGAACCACCAGCCCGCACCAGCACAGCCACGCCGCATCCCGAGGACGCTCGCCTGGCCCGGCGGGCTGGCGGTCTGCCTGACCGCCGCCATCGTCCTAGCCCCGGCCGCGTGGGCAACCCCCGCCCCCCCAACGCCTTCTTTTGCACCGGTACCGCCGCTCCCGCCCCCCGCCGCAGTGCCCGCGCACCTCCCGCCGTGGGCCATCGCGGCGATCCTGGCCGCAACGATCGTCCTGTCCGTCGCCACCACTCTCATCACCCTGGCGCTCGAACGCCTTCGCTGGGCCCGCCAAGCAGCGGCCACCCCAGAACCCCACGCCAGCACACCAAGCCGAGATCCTTAGCAGCCACCCAGCACGCGACCATGCACGACACCAGACCAGCAGCCGCCGAAGGAGTGACGCGCGCGTGGGGGGAGCGTGATCCTCAACGACTGCTGCACGGCATCACAGCACGGCACGTGACGCAGACCGCTTCGGCTGCCAGGACCGGGCCAGCTGGCTGTGAGACAACCGGCTGGCCGCCTGGCTGAAGACGGCAAGCTACAGCGACCGCACCGGCGTGGCCAACATATACCAGCGGCTGCGATCGGCACCGCGACGCTACCCGACAGCCGGGGTCGCGGGAATGTTCCAGGCAGGCCACCCGGGCCTCGCCACGTCCCTCTCACCCCGTCGCAGCAGTTCGGTACCGGCTCAGCCTCAATAAGCCTTACGATCCAGGCGCAACTTCGCCCTCGTGGCAACTGCTCGCATTGCCATCGGCCACACGGAAACCGAGACGGGCAGACGGATTGTATGAATATGCCTCTCTGCTGCGCCTGGTGCCTGCCTGCAACGCACGCTTCTGCCGCAATCCGAGCTTTGGACTGTTGCACGCCAACTGGCGGACGAATGTCGCACATCACCCGACAGCGGAGCGGTCGTCATCTCGGCGGTGACGCCGATCGGGGGTCACGGCGGAGCGGGTGGCCGGGGGGAACCTCGACCAGGACGATCCGGATGCCGTCGGGGTCCTCGATCCACATCTCGATCAGTCCCCAGGGCTCGGTCACGGGTTCCCTGATGACCGGCACTCCGGCCGCGGCCAGCCGGGCATGCTCCTCGCGTACATTCCTTACCTGGATCCAGATCAGCACCGACTGCCCTGGAGTACCAGCCGCGTGCCCGGAGACCTCAAGCAATCCCTGGCCGAGGAAGAACACCACGCCAGGATGGTCCGGAGGGCCGAACTCCCGGTAGACAGCCAGGCCCAGCACGTCGCGGTAGAAGCGAAGGCTGCGGTCCAGGTTGCGAGGGCGCACGAGGATCCGGCTGCTCAGAACATCCACGGCATCTAGGCTGGAATAGCCAGCCGCGCATCGCAAGGGAGGTCCTCATGTCAGACGAGGCCAGCGCCGCGGGAGGGTCGGCCGTGCTCGCCGGACGAGTCAGGTCCGCGCTGGAATCCGGCGATCTCGATGCCATCAGGGACCTGCTCGACCCCGATGCCCGCTGGGGTGCGCCAGAGGGTCCCAGCGATTACGACTGCCGCAACCGCGACGAGGTCATCGCGTGGTGGGCCGGCGCGCGAGCCGCCGGCGTACGAGCGGTGGTCACCGAGGTCACCGCCGGCGCCGGGACGCTCCTCGTGGGGCTTGAAGTCACTGGCACGCCTGCTGCCCACGAGGCAGGCGGAGCGGCCGGGCGCTGGCAGGTGCTCACCGTGAAGGGCGACCGCATCGCCGACATCCGCGGCTTCGACGACCGGGCGACAGCCGCCGCGCGTGCCGGGGTGCCTGCCTAGGTGAAGGTAACTGCCGAGGCGGCGCGTCGCTTTCTCCTAGCGCGGCACTTCCTCGCGCCGGCGCGGTCTGTCGCGGGAGGCCTCGACGCCGTGATGCAGGTCGTCCGCAAGCTCGGGTCGATCCAGTTCGACCCGATCGCGGTCGCCGGCCGGAACCACGACCTCGTGCTGCACGCGCGCGTCGCCGACTACGAGCCCGCCTGGTGCGACGAGCTGTACGAACGCCGTGAGATCTTCGAGGCGACCAACAAGGCGCTGTCGTTCGTCCCGGCCAGCGAATTCCCGTGGTTCCGGCAGGCCATGGGCCGCAAGGGGCCCCGGTTCCACGGCGCGGCCCTCGCTGATAACGCCGCGGTGGCCGAGCGCGTGCTCGAACGGCTCCGCGCGGAAGGACCGCTGTCCGCACGCGACTTCGAGCGGGAAACCAGTCCGACGAAGGACTGGTTCGGGATGCCGGAGAACGCCGTGCGCGCCGTGCTCGAGGCCTGCACGGTCATGGGCGTGATCGGCCTCGCGCGGCGCGACGGCAACCTCAGGTACTACGACCTCCTCGAACGGCTGCTCCCCGCGGAGGTGCTCACGCACGAGGTCCCGGAGCGAGAGCAGCTCCGCCACAAGCTGCTGTCCCGCTACCGCGCCCACGGCCTGCTCGGCACCGGCGGCGCGGGCGGTACGTTCGCCCGCATCGCCGCACCGCAACAGCGCAACGAGCTGCGGAAGGAGCTGGTCGAGCTCGGCGCGCTGGTGCCCGTCGACGTCGAGGGCGTGCGCGGCAAGCGCCTCGCCCTCGCCGAGGAGACCGAACTGCTGCAGGCTCCGCCGGAGCCGGCCGCCTCCGTCGCGTTCATCGCGCCGTTCGACTCGCTGCTGTGGGACACCGCCCTCCTGTCGAGCCTGTTCGCCTACGACTACGTCTGGGAGGGCTTCTTCCCGCCGGCCAAGCGCCGGTGGGGCTACTACGTGCTCCCGATCGTCTTCGGCGACCGCTTCGCCGGCCGGATCGAACCGCGGATCGACCGGGACCGGGCTCGCGTGGAGGTGCTCAATGTCTGGTGGGAGGACGGCTTCGAGCCGCGGCGCGCCACCGGGTTCGTCGAGGCCGCGCGCGACGCGCTCCGCGCCTACCTGCGCTTCGCCGGCGCCGATTGCCTTGAGTGGGCCCCCCACCTCACCATGGAGAAGCGTCTCTTCCTCGCCCGCCCGTAGACGGGAGTACAAGCATGGACAGCGCAGAACTTCGCGCCGTGCAGGAACCGCTCAAGGACAGCTATCGCCAGAACCCGGGCGAAGCGCTGATCACCCTGCGGGCGCGCGGCGAGCTCGACGAGCAGGCCATCGCGTGCTCGGTGGACACGGGCCGGCAGCTGGCCGTCGCCGGCCTGCACCCGGCCACCGGCGGAGACGGCACGCTGCTCTGTTCCGGTGACATGCTGCTGCAGGCGCTCGTGGCCTGCGCCGGGGTCACGCTGCGCGCCGTCGCCACCTCGCTGAAGATCAGCCTGGCCAGGGGAACCGTCACCGCGGAGGGCGACCTGGACTTCCGCGGCACCCTGGCCGTGACCAAGGAGGCACCGGTCGGGTTCAGCTCCATCCGGCTGACCTTCGACCTGGACGCCGATGCGACCGCCGAGGAACTCCAGACGCTGATCCGTCTCACCGAGCGCTACTGCGTCGTCTACCAGACGCTGGCTCGCCCGCCGGAGCTGACGATGACCGCGAGCCAGGCGCCGGGCAGCTAGGCGCGGTCGGCGGCAGCGCGGTCTGCGGCGGGACGGCGGCGGAGGCCGGGGCACTGAAGGGCCGGAGGCAAGTAGGCGGACTGGTCGGGCGCGCCGACATCGGTGCCGGGCGGGACGATCTCGTCGATCGCGTCGAGGATGTCGTCGGTGAGCGTGACGTCGATGCCCGCGAGCAGGTCATCGAGCTGCTCCATCGTGCGCGGGCCGATGATCGCGCTGGTCACGCCAGGATGGGCGATCACGAAGGCCATCGCGAGGTGCGTCATGCGCAAGCCCGCCTGCTTGGCGACCGGGATGATCCGCTCCACGGCATCGAGCCGGGCCTCGTCGCTGAAGCTGGTGAAGATGGCGGCGCGGCGCAGGTCGGTCTGCTGACCTTTGCGGATGCGGCCGGTAAGCATCCCCTTCGCGAGCGGGCTCCAGACCAGGGTGCCCATCCCGTAGCGCTGGGCGACGGGCAGTACCTCGGCCTCGATGCCGCGGTTGAGGATCGAGTAGGGCGGCTGCTCGGTGCGGAACCGCGCCAGGCCGCGCCGTTCGGCCACCCACTGGGCCTCGACGATGTCGGAGGCGGGCATCGCGGAGCTCCCGATCGCGCGGACCTTGCCGGCGTGGACCAGGTCCGACAGCGCCGACAGGGTCTCCTCGATGTCGGTGTCCGGATCCGGCCTGTGGATCTGGTACAGGTCGATGTAGTCGGTCTGCAGGCGCCGCAGCGAGTTCTCGACCTCGGTCATGATCCAGCGCCTGGAGTTGCCTCGCTGATTTGGATCATCACCCGTCGGGCCGTTCACTTTGGTCGCGAGGACGACGACGTCGCGGCGCCCCTTGAGCGCCGTCCCGACGATCTCCTCGGACTCGCCGCCTGAGTACCGGTCCGCGGTGTCCACGAAGTTGATCCCCGCGTCCAGCGCCTTGTGGATGATGCGGATCGAGTCGTCGTGATCGGGATTGCCGCCGGCCCCGAACATCATCGCGCCAAGCGCGAACGGGGTGACCTTGATGCCGGTCTTGCCGAGTGTGCGGTACCGCACGAGCTCCTCCTGAAATTGACTTACCCTAGACCGAAGCGGAACACTCTTCCGGAACTATACGGAATAACTTTCCGGTTAGCAAATGAGAGAATAGTGACACAGCACACGGCGATGCCCGGCTCCCCGGGCCAGGACGCACCCGAACGCGGACCCCGGCGGCTGCGCGCCGACGCCCAGCGCAACGTCGACTCCCTGCTCGAGGCGGCGAAGACGGTCTTCGGCACGTCAGGCGTGGACGCGCCCGCGAAGCAGATCGCCGACCTGGCCGGCGTCGGAGTCGGAACGCTGTACCGGCACTTTCCGCAGCGTTCGGACCTGGTCAAGGCCGTCTTCCAGCGCGAGGTCGATGCCTGCGCGGCCGCGGCCACGACGCTGGCCGCGGCATACGAGCCAGGAGCGGCGCTCGCGAACTGGCTCCACCGGTACACCGAGTTCCTGGCGACCAAGCGAGGACTCGCCACGGCCCTCCACTCCGGTGATCCGGCCTACAGCGCCCTGCCGGCCTACTTCATGCAGCGACTCGGGCCCGCTCTCGGATCCCTGCTCGACGCCGCGACAGCGAGCGGCGAGATCCGGGCCGGCATCAGCTCCAGGGACATCTTGCACGCCGTCGCCAACTTGTCCGTGCCTGTGCCGGGCGAGGGAGTCGCCTACAGCCAGCGCATGGTCGCGCTCCTCATGGACGGGCTACGCTACGGCGCCGGGGGTCAGTCCACCGCTACCTCGCCGCGCAGGAATTCGATGTAGCGGGAGGCGGAGCTTTCCAGGACGTCGCGGGCGCCCGTGTGCAGCGTGGGCTGCCACCAGCCGCCGTAGATACGGTCGAAGGGGTATGGGCGCACCGCGTCGACCACGGTGCGGACCGCCTTCTCCGGGAGCGGCAGCCGGTTCGGGGCGCTCCAGATGAAGGTGAGCCGCTCCTCCCCCGGCGTCACGCAGATCGTGTCGCCGGTGAACAGGGCGCCGGCGCCGTCGGCGCCTGCGGCCCAGTGCACGACCGCGCTGCCGGGGAAGTGGCCGCCGCACTGGATGAGGGTGACGCCGGGCAGCACGTCCAGCGTCCCGGACCAGGTCACCACGGCCGGGTCCGGGCGGGTCAGCCAGTGCGCGTCCGCCCGCGGGAGCAGGATGGCGGCGCCGAACGCGTGACTCCACTCGACCATCGACCCGTAGAAATGCGGGTGGCTCGCCGTGACCGCCCGCAGCCCGCCGATGTCCGCGACTGCCTGGATCGACGACTCGTCAAGGAATCCTGGCGGATCCCACAGCAGGTTCCCCTCGGCGGTCCGCACGACCAGCCCGCGCTGGCCGATCGCCACCTGCGGGGTCGCGCCGACGCCGATCAGGCCCGGCTCGACCTCCCGGACGTCGCCGCGGTGCCCCGCCGCGGCGAGCTCAGCGAGCGTCGTCCAGCGCTGACCCGACGGCGGCACCCACTGCCGCTCGTCCGCGCAGATGACGCATACTCCAGGTTGGGAGTCGGTGTCCGGGTAGTGGTTCCCGCACGTGGCACACACCCATACGGCCATGCCGTCCACCCTACGACTGGCGGAGAGACGGTCACATTCGGCGCGGCCGGGGAGTCATATAAGTGACACCCCAGATCATTCGATGCGGAAAGGGAGACTCCCATGAGAGCTGTCCGCAGCCACAAGCCGGAGGGCTTCGAGGGCATCGAGAGCCTCGTCTACGAGGACGCCCCGGATCCCCAGCCCGCGATCGGCGACGCGCTCGTCCGGGTGCGCGCCGCCAGCTTCACCCCGACCGAGCTGACCTGGCCGCTCAGGACCGACCGGGCCGGGCACGAACGAGGACCGATCATCCCGGCCCACGAGGGATCAGGCGTCGTGGTCGCGCTCGGCTACGGCACCGCCGGCGTGTCGGCGGGCGACGAGGTCTACGGCCTCATCGACGGATACCGCGACGGGTGGGCCGCCGAGTACGTGGCCATCGAGGCGCGCAGCCTGGCGCCCAAGCCCGCGACGCTCGATTTCACCGAGGCCGCCGCGATCCCGCAGGCCGGCCTCACGTCGTGGCAGGCGCTGTTCGACCACGGCCACCTCGAGTCCGGCCAGACCGTGGTGATCCACGGCGCCGGCAGCGGGGTCGGAGCGGTGGGCGTGCAGCTGGCCCGCTGGGCCGGCGCTCACGTCATCGGAACCGGCCGGGCCAGCGCTCGCCAGCGCGCGCTCGACTTCGGCGCCGACGAGTTCGTCGACCTCGAGCAGGACGGCTGGGAGAAGGCCGCCGGCCAGGTCGACCTCGTCTACGACGCCATCGGCGGCGACGTGCTCGCCAGGTCGCCGGCCATGGTCAAGCCCGGTGGCGCCGTGGTGTCCGTCATGGCGCCGCCGCAGACCGACCGGGACGACATCCGCGCCGTCCACTTCGTCCGCGACGCGAACGGTGCCCAGCTCCGCGAGATCACCCGGCTCGTCGACGAGGGCGTAGTGCGGCCGCAAGTCGGCGCGGTCTACCCGCTCGCGGAGGCGCGCGAGGCCTTCATGGCCAAGTCGGCCCAGCACATTCCCGGCAAGGTCGTGCTGGTGACCTGACCGACGACAGTGGCCGGACGCCGGGCGGTCAGAACTGGGACTTCAGTTCGTCGATCTCGCGGGTCCTGGCGCGGAGCTGTTCGTAGGCTGGGCGCTCCCTGAGGCGGGCGAGCGCCCAGCGGACGGCTTCCGCGCGGCTGGTCGCGATGCCCGCGCTGATCAGCGTGTCCAGCGTCTCCAGGTCGTCGGCGCCGAGCCGCGCCATGACGGGGGTAAACCCTGGCCCGGGCACTTCGCCGCTGCCGCGCGCGTGCAGCAGCTGGATGAACGGGCCCTTGCGGTCCTCGCGTGGGGCGCCGCCCGCGATGATCTGGAGCATCACGCGGACCGGCAGCTTGTCCAGCTCCTTCCGCAGCTCGTGGAAAGCCTCGTGGTGAGCGGCGTGGAACTCGTCGAACACCCGCTTGCGGTCCTCCTCGTCGTCCGGCGCCGCGATGACCACGCGGGCCAGCAGCTGCCCCGGCTCGACCTCTGGGTCTTCGCCGTGCTGGAGCACCTCGATGCGCTCGATCGACACGCCCGGCATGCGTCTGCGTACTTGCTCAGCGAATTGCTGCCTGATGCGGTCAAGCTCGGCCTGTTCCATGGCTACGCCTCCGAGAGTTTCGCGTGTAATCAGCGTAACTCGCGTTTCGCACGTAGTCGAGGTCTGCTTCAGCTGGGGATGACGGCCTGCGTGGCGGAGGAGGGCAGGCCTACCGGACCGGGGCGG
>Ga0207699_10001069_pt1 | contig 12945 bp, 14 predicted proteins | sample LARL51metaG_FD_184344 | JGI IMG/M metagenome (GOLD analysis project Ga0207699, IMG submission 184344) | Corn, switchgrass and miscanthus rhizosphere microbial communities from Kellogg Biological Station, Michigan, USA - LAR L5-1 metaG... | ecosystem: Host-associated > Plants > Roots >...
CGGCCACGCCGGCTTGTGGGTCTCGAGCCGCTCTACCGCGCGCGGGGAGAGCACCAGCATGCCATGCGCAGCTTCGCCGCCGAGCGCCTTCTGCCAGGAGAACGTCACGACATCGAGCTTCTTCCAGTCGAGCGGCTGGGCGAAGGCGGCCGAGGTCGCGTCGCAAATGGTCAGTCCCTTGCGGTCCGCCTTGATCCAGTCGGCATTGGGTACGCGCACGCCCGAAGTGGTGCCGTTCCAGGTGAAGATGACGTCGCTATCGCAATCGACCTTCGACAGATCGGGAATCTCGCCATAGCCCGCATGGAGCTGCGTGACGTCCTTGAGCTTCAATTCCTTGATGATGTCGGAGACCCAGCCTTCGCCGAAGGATTCCCAGGCGATGGTGGTGACCGGACGTGCGCCGAGCAGCGACCACAAGGCCATCTCGACCGCGCCGGTGTCGGATGCCGGCACGATGCCGATCTTGTAGTCGGCCGGCACTTCCAGCACCTCGCGCGTCAGCTCGATCGCCAGCTTGAGCCTGGCTTTGCCGATCTTGGCGCGATGCGAGCGGCCGAGCGCCGCATCCTTGAGATTCTGGGGATTCCAGCCGGGGCGCTTGGCGCAGGGGCCGGACGAGAAATGCGGCACGGTCGGCCGCTGAGCGGGCTTCGCTGCAGTCATGATCTACCCTTCCAGATAGCAAGCCTCCCGTTGGGGGGAGGTGTCCCGCCGCTGCCAATATGGGAGTCTGCCTCCCGCGTCAAGAAACTTCGTCGAAATCACGGCACGGCCCGCGCGCCTGCGGGCAGGTTCTTTCGCGAAAGCTGTCACATGAAGAATAAACTTGCGTGATTATTCCGGCGAAGCGCCGAGCGGACTGCCGCCGGCAGGAGGCCGGTGCAGGAAAGTGATCGAGGCATAGGCGCCGATCCAGGAGCCGATCGCCGCAAATGCGACATAGACCCAATTGTCGGTATAGCTGATCACCGCAAAGGACGAGAGCAGGTACCAGACACTGCTCCATGTCGCCGCCGGCAGGCGTTTGCGAGCCACCACCGCAGCGGTAAACATCACGTAAACGGCGTCGGTTGCGGCGGTTGCGGCCACAACTGCGACAGCGGTGAGTGGATTGATGGCGGACATCCCGTTCCCCCTGTGCCGGAAGTTCCCTTCATAACACGGGACAGTGCCTAACGACGGCGAAAACGCCGATGGAACGCTTGCCTGTCTGGCTCGTTCGGAATGGATGGTGATTTCGAGCCTCGATCCGCAGCGACTGCCAGGCTGACGGTTCAAGCCAGGAGGAGCGATCTATGAGATTGAATGAAGCACAAGTGCAAAAGACGCTCAGTCAGATGGATGCGCATGTTCTTCCCGAGGACCATCCCGTGGCGGCCCAGCTGACCGATTTGTTCGGCGACCACACCTTCTTTCTCGACCAGAACGGGCTCAAGGTGCTGGAGCCGACTGAAAGCGAGATGGAGACAGGCGAAGTCGTGAGCCTTGCGGACTGGGCGGACTCAACGCTGACCAGGCTGACACCGCATGAGCCCGACCCGACCGGCACGATCATCGATTTCAGTCAGGTCAAGCACTGATCGCTCATCGATCAGAACCGGATCGTCATCCCGACATGGCTGCGCGCAAAGCCCAGCCGCTCGTAGAAGCGTTGCGCGTCGACACGGGTCTGATGAGTCAGGAGCTCGACCAGCTTGCAGCCCCTCACCTTCGCTTCGCCGACGGCCCAGTGCACCAATTGCTCGCCGATACCGCGGCTGCGGCGGTCGGACGCCACGCGCACGTCCTCGATCAGGCCGCGCGAGGCGCCCTGCGAGCTCAATCCCGGCAGAATGCAAAGTTGCAGGCAGCCGACAACACGGCCTTCCTCTTCCGCCACCACGAGCTCGATATTCGGATCTTCGCTCACTCGTTCGAAAGCCTTGTAGTAGAGTGCCGGCAGCGGATCCTCCAACCGCTCCCTTGCGCGGCCGAGATGGTCGTCGGCGAGCATGGAAATGATGGAAGCGACATCGTCGCGACGGGCAGGACGGATGGCAATCGACGACATCGCGTGGATGCTTTCTTTCATCGGTATCAAGAGTAGTGCGTCAGGCCCAGATTTTTCTCGGTCTCGCCGATCCAGCGCCGGATCGACACGCAGCGCGAGAGATCGAAGCCGCCTTCATGGGCCATGCGCGTATAGGCGACCAGTGCGACATCCGCGAGTGAAAAAGCCGTGCCTGCCATGAAGCGGTTTTTCGCGAGATGCCGCTCGAGATGGTCGAGCGCGGCGTAGCCTCGTTTGACCTTTTCGGAATCGAGTTCGGCTGCGCTCTTGCCGAGGTAAACCATCTGGAAGCGGCACACGGCGACATAGGGTTCGTGGCTGTACTGCTCCCAGAACAGCCATTCATCCATCTTTGCCGCCGCAAAGGCGTCGGAGGGGATCAGATCGCTGCCGCGTGCAAGATAGCGGATGATGGCATTGGATTGCGCAAGTGTGCGGCCATCGTCCAATTCGACCGCCGGCACCTGACCCCAGGCATTGAGCTTCAAGAAATCCGCGGTGCGGCTGCCGCCTTTCAGCGTGTCGACCTCGATCCAGTCATAGGGCAGGCGCAGGCGGTCTGCGACCCACTTCACCTTGAGACAATTGCCGGAGTTCGTGTCGCCGTAGATCTTCATGCACGCCGCCTTCGCTTTTCCGAGGCGGAAGAGCAGCAGGCACCGGCGCGACTGTCAACAGCCGACGTCGACGCGCAGTACCGCGCGGTCAGAATTTGTAGCCGAGGCCGAGACGGACCGAATTGATGGTCGAGTCGAAGTTCGAGGTGACGCGCTTGTATTCGTACTCGAAGCGCCCGAACAATCCGCCGGTCAGCGTCACATCGATGCCCCCGCCGGCCGTGTAGCCATAGATCAGCTTGCTGCTGCTGTCGGTTGTCCACGCATTACTGACGGGCGGCGGACTGGCGGTGGTGGTACGGTCGAGGGTCTGGCTGCCGAAGCCGGCACCGACGAAGATGTAAGGCAGGACGCAACTGACGGCCCAACCGGCGCGCACTCTCACCGAACCGAAATCGGTCAGGTTCAAGGACGCGCTCGTATATGTGGGGCCCACCACCGCGTTGCCCGCGCCGATTGCCAGCCCGTTCCCGAAGGCATTGGCATGGAAATTGTCGTGAATGTAATTGCCTTCGATGCCGATCACGACATCGTCCCACTGCGAGTTGTAACCGGCGAACGCGCCAAAGCCGCCATTGTTCTTGTGCGCTATGCCCGTCGATCCCCAGGTGTAATTGACGCCGGGCGGCGGCTGGAATGAGGCCTGCATGTCGGCGTTGATGTTGTTGGGCAAGTTGGAGTTCACCGAACCCCAGGACCCCTGGGCACCGGCATAGACGCCCTGCCAGCTGGGGCGGCTGTAACCGTCGGTAAAGCCGCCGCGAAGGAACGGAAGATCGGCCGCGCGCGCCGAAGTCGCCGCGCCAATCAACATCGCCGCCAACAAGAGCCTACGCATCCCAACGCTCCAATCCAACTTTTGAACGCGTTGATCATCGCTCGTTAACCTTAATCAATCGTTGTCGCCGGTCTAATTGTGCCCCCTCGCCGGCAAAAAAGCGGCAGGGAGCGCAAATGAAAACGGCGCGGGAAGCCCCCGCGCCGTTAACAACTCTTAAGATCGGTAGCCGATCAGCCCTTGGTGATGAGCGGCGGCGCATAGGCCGGCGGGGTGTCGAGATTCCATCGCACGCCGAGCTTCACGTCATGCGAGGTGATGTTCCTGAACGTCATCGGGTTCACGACGTTGTTGGTGCCGTCGAACGCCCTGATGTCTCCGGTGATGCCGTCGCCCATGTTGACGAAGCTGTACGCCAACTCGACCGTGAAGCTCGGGGAGACTTGATAGGCCAGGCCGGCATGCAGCGCCCAGGCGAAATTCCATTTCGATGCCGTGTCCGCGAACGCGGTCGAGGGTCCAACGCCGGAGCCCGGCGGGAACAACGAACCGACGCCCTGGTCAACGAAGTTGGCGATCTGCACCCGAGCAGTGCCGATGCCGGCGCCGACGAACGGGGTGATGCACCACCAGGTGCCGAGATCAGCGTAGGCGTTGGCGAGGAACAACCACTCGGACTTGCTGGCGTGGTAGGTGTCGGCGCCATTACCGATCGTGCCGCCGTTGTTGAAAGTGATCACGTCGAGGCCGTGGAAATTCGCATTGCCACGATACTGACCGGTGACGTCGGCGCGAAACCAGTTGTTGAACCTGTAGCCGGCGCCGAGGCCGAAGATGCCGGCGGCATCAAACCCGAGCGACTGGTGAGAACTGAGATTGTTGGCATCAAGCACATTGTTCAGGCGCTCGACGCGCTGATTGCTGAAGCCGATATCGCCGCGCAGGTACCATCCACCGAAATCGGCTGGCGGCGCGTACATCGGCGGCGCCGAAATCGGCATGTCGGCGGCGAACGCCATCGACGAGATCAGGGTCGCCGCACCCGCGGCAAGAAGAGACTTAACGCTACGCATTGGTTTGGTCCTTTTGGCCGATGAGGCAAAATAAAAAACGGACGCCCCACTTCAAAAAACTCACGGCTGGACCATCGCACCAAAAACTTAAGCCGCACTTAACCCTAATTATTAAGGTTGATAATCTCTGACCAAAGCTTGCCCTCTCCGCCAAGGACTTGCGAGGCCGTCACAATAGCTAATGAATAGTTGAGAAGTGGCGAGTAGCGAATTGCGAATAGGGAATGGAAGAAAGTGGTCCCTGTTCGTTATTCGCCACTCCCTATTCGCTATCGCTGCCGCATGTTCGGCAGGAACGCGGCGAGCAATCCGATCGCCGGCAGGAACGCGCAGACCTGATAGACGAAGCCGATCGAGGTGTGGTCGGCGAGTTTGCCGAGCGCAGCGGCGCCCAGCCCGCCGATGCCGAAGGCGACACCGAAGAACATGCCCGAGATCATGCCGAAGCGATGCGGCACCAGTTCCTGCGCGAACACGATGATCGAAGAGGTCGTCGAAGACAGCACGAGGCCGATCAGGATCGTGAGCACCGCTCCAGCATGCAAGCCGACATGGGGCAAGGCCAGCGTGAACGGCAGCGCGCCGAGCACGGAAATCCAGAGCACGATCTTGCGGCCGAAGCGGTCGCCGAGCGGACCACCGAGGAACGCGCCAACGGCGTTGGCGGCAAGGAAGATGAAGAGATAGAGCTGGGCCGTCTGGGTCGAGACGTGGAATTTGTCGATCAGATAGAAGATGTAATAGCTCGACAGGCTCGACACGTAGAGCTGCTTGGAAAACAGCAGCGCGACCAGCACTGCAAGCGCGAGCCCGACGCGCTTCGAGCTGGGCGCATCCGGATGCGCGACGACTGCCGCCGCCTTTCTGGCTACGATCTGCGGCCTGTACCACAGACCGATCCGCCAAAGGATCAGGATGGCGAGGAAGGCGATGGTGGAAAACCAGGCGATCGACGGCTGGCCGAACGGCACCACGATCAGCGCCGCCAGCACCGGGCCCATCGAGGTGCCGAAGCTGCCGCCGAGTTGAAACACCGATTGCGCGAAACCGTAGCGACCGCCCGAAGCCAGGCGCGCGATGCGCGCGGACTCCGGATGAAACACCGCCGAACCGAGACCGACCAGCGCAGCGGCAATGAGAATGGCGGGATAGCTGCTCGCAACACTCAGCAGCAAGAGACCGACAAAGGTCGATCCCATGCCGACCGCAAGCGAGAACGGCTGTGCCTTCTTGTCGGTGACGTGCCCGACCACCGGCTGCAGCAGCGACGCGGTGAACTGGAATGCCAGCGTGATCATGCCGATCTGCGCGAAGTTGAGCGCATAGGCATCCTTCAGCAGCGGATACACGGAAGCAATCAACGACTGCATGGTGTCGTTGAGGAAATGCGAGACGCTGATTCCGATCAGCACGATGTAGGCGGGTCCGGCGGATGCTGCCTTCGCCACCGCGCCCGACGTCGCGTCCGGCACCAGCACAGGCTCGCCCAATGCTTCCTCGGAGACGATGACTGGCTTGTTCAATGGATGCTTCCTGTGGGATTCGCTTTAATGAAAGTTCCTACGACAGCGCAAACACTCCCACCACCGCCAATCGGCGATGGCAGCGATGCAGGCATCTCCCGGGAAAGCGCTCAGGCGGCAGCCTGGCCCAGCGCGGAGACGATATGGTCGACCACTTCCTCGACCAGGATGCGGTCGTCACCCTCGCCCATCACGCGAATGACGGGCTCGGTGCCCGAGGAACGGACCAGGAGACGGCCATGACCGTTGAGCCGCTTCTCGCCGTCGCTGATCGCCGACTTGACCTCGGCATCCTCGAGCGGCTTGCCGCTGCGGTAGCGGACATTCTTCAGGATCTGCGGCATCGGATCGAAGCGGTGACAGACCTCCGACACCGGACGGCGCATCTTCTGAACCACCGCGAGCACCTGCAGCGCGGCGACAAAGCCATCGCCGGTGGTCGCGTAATCGGAAAGAATGATGTGGCCCGAGGGTTCGCCGCCGAGATTGTAGCCGCCGGCGAGCATGCGCTCGAGCACGTAGCGGTCGCCGACCGGCGTGCGGATCATCTCGAGCCCGAGGCCCTCGAGGAATCGCTCAAGCCCGAGATTTGACATCACGGTCGCGACGATGCCGTTCTTGGCGAGACGGCCGTCTTCCTTCCAGCTCTGCGCGATGACGGCGAGCAGCTGGTCGCCGTCGACGATGTGGCCGCGCTCATCGACCAGGATGACACGGTCGGCGTCGCCGTCGAGCGCGATGCCGATGTCGGCGCGCATCTCCCGCACCTTGCGGCAGAGCGTTTCCGGCGCGGTCGACCCGCACTCCTTGTTGATGTTGAAACCGTCGGGGTCGACTCCGATGGAGATCACGTCGGCGCCCAGTTCCCACAGCGCTTCCGGCACCACCCTGTAGGCCGCGCCGTTGGCGCAATCGACCACGACGCGCAGGCCGTCGAGCGAGAGATCGCGCGGCAGTGTGCGCTTGGCGAATTCGATATAGCGGTCGTGCACGCCGTCGATGCGGCGGGCGCGGCCGAGGCTCGCGCTCTGCGCGAGCTTCTTGTCCAGCGACTGGTCGAGCAGTTGCTCGATCTGCTTCTCGACATCGTCGGAAAGCTTGAAGCCCTGCGGGCCGAACAGCTTGATGCCGTTGTCCTCGAATGGATTGTGCGAGGCCGAGATCATCACGCCGAGATCGGCACGCATCGACTTGGTCAGCATCGCGACCGCCGGCGTCGGCATCGGTCCGACCAGGAGCACATCCATGCCGACCGAGGTGAACCCCGCGACCATCGCGTATTCAATCATGTAGCCGGACAGCCTCGTGTCCTTGCCGATCACGACACGATGGCGATGCTCGCCGCGCTGAAACACCAGCCCGGCGGCCTGGCCGACCTTGAGCGCCAGTTCCGGCGTGATCAGGCCATTGGCGCGGCCCCGAATCCCGTCCGTACCGAAATAATTGCGGCTCATATGACCCCCAGCGAATACCCCAACTCTCGCATCAGGTGGCGAGACGCGCCAAAAATCCCCGGCGCGTCGAGCACTTATAATGCCTCCGCGACTAAATTGGCTTCAAAAAATATGATGAATGATTACTGGGGAAAGGTGCCGGCCGAATCGTTAAGCATTTGTTAATGCTACAAATTACGGCGGACTAGTCCTTCCGGCGAACGTGATGGTCGCCCTTCGTCGGCGGCGGTTGGGTCACATTCACTGGATCGGAGCCCGGAAAGGTCTCTTCCAGCCCCTCCTCCAGCGCCTCGTCGAGGCGGCGCTTTTCGGCGCTCTCGGCGCCTTCTTGCGTGCGGCGCGATCCACTCATGCAGGCTCTCCCGGTCTGGTTCCGCGGAACGATCTTGCAGGCCCCTCGAGAATGCTAGATGACGTTTCGAACGCGCGAGCACAAGGGACCGGAACGTTCATGAAGCACATCACCTGCATCGAGGACCTGCGTCTGCTGCACAAGCGGCGCGTGCCGAAGGCATTCTTCGATTACTGCGATCGCGGTTCCTATGCCGAGGAAACGTTGCGCGCCAACCGCGAGGACTTTCAGCAGATCAAGCTGCGTCAGCGCGTCCTCGTCGATATCTCCAAACGCGACATGACGACCAACATCCTCGGCGAGACGTCCGCGCTGCCGCTCGTCCTCGCACCGGTCGGCCTGCTCGGCATGCAGCATGGTGACGGCGAAATCCATGCCTGCCGCGCGGCGCAGGCGGCCGGCATTCCCTTCACGCAAAGCACGATGTCGATCTGCTCGATCGAGGACATCGCCGCCGCCGTGGACAAGCCGTTCTGGTTTCAGCTCTACGTGATGAAGGACCGCGGCTTCATCAAGGCGCTGATCGAGCGCGCGATCGCGGCGAAATGCTCCGCGCTGGTCCTGACAATCGACCTGCAGGTGATGGGCCAGCGCCACCAGGACATCAAGAACGGCATGACCGTGCCTCCGGAATGGACGCTGTCAAAACTGCTCGATTTCGCCACCAAGCCCGCCTGGGTCGCGGGCGTCCTGCGCGGCAAACACCGCACCTTCGGCAATCTCGCCGGCCATCTCAAGATCGACCAGGATATCACCTCGCTCTCGACCTGGATCAGTTCGCAGTTCGACACCACGCTGAGCTGGAAGGACCTAGACTGGATCCGCTCGATCTGGCCGGGCAAGCTGGTGCTGAAAGGCATTCTCGATGTCGAGGACGCCGAGATCGCGGCCAAGAGCGGCGCGCAGGCGATTGTCGTGTCCAACCATGGCGGCCGTCAGCTGGACGGCGCGCCGTCGTCGATCGAGGTGCTGCCGGAAATCGTCGATGCGGTCGGCTCGCAGATCGAGGTGATGATCGACGGCGGCATCCGCTCCGGCCAGGATGTGATGCGGGCGCTGGCGGTCGGCGCGAGGTCCTGCATGATCGGTCGCGCCTACGCCTACGGCCTCGGCGCCGCCGGACAGGCCGGCGTGGAAAAGGCCATCAGCCTGATCGCAAAGGAGCTGGAAACGACGATGGGGTTTTGCGGCGTCAACACCATCGCCGAGATCGGCGATCACGTGATCGCGGTGTGAGGGCCCGACGCTCTTCGACAACCACTGCCGTCATTCCGGGGCGGTCCGTCAGGACCGAACCCGGAATCTCGAGATCCCGGGTTCGCGCTTTCAGCGCGCCCCGGGATGACTTTATGTCTGCGGGAGCGCAGACATAAAGTCACATCGGCGGGGTGATGCCGTCGCGGCCGACATTGACGCGGTTGGCTTCCAGCGTGCCGTCATCCTTCTTGGCCGCGCCGAAGATGATGATCTTGGAGCCCGCCTTCACTTCGGACTTGTCGCTGGCGACGAAGGTGACGACCGGCGTATCCGGCGGCACCACGACCTTCTTGTCCCCGTCCTTGTACTTGACCAGGATGTTCTGGCCGTCGGTTCCCTTGACCGTCTCGGCCACGGTCGCATTGGTCATGGTCGAGTTGGCGCGGGCGTCCCACGGCCTGAAGCCTTCAGCCGCACCACGCTGGTTTTCCGGGAAGATGTGAACGGCAAATGCCTTTTGCGTGCCGTCCGCCTGCGGCATCGCCGAGACGCCGATATAGGAACCTTCCTTGACCTGGGACAGCTCGGTCTTGACCACGGCGAATATGGCGACGTTATCGGTCATCTTGACCTTCACGTCGGTTCCTTCGCGGGTCTTGATTGCGAGCGTGTTGCCGTCGACCGCCTCGATCGTGCCGCGGATGCGCGTCGGCGCGGGGGCCTGTTGCGCAAGAGCGGACGAGGCGAGAATGGAAGCGGCGGTGAACGAGGCCACCATCAGGCGTGGCATCCATGTGGTCAGTTTCGGCATAGGCAAATCCCTCCGGTAGCGGTGCGTCGATCAGAAATCGCAACCCCGCAAGGCGAAGGCTATTCCTTTACAACTGTTGTCATTCTGGGGCGGTCCGTCAGGGCCGAACCCGGAATCTCGAGATCCCGGGTTCGCGCTCGCGCGCGCCCCGGGATGACGCTTCCGCCTGGAGCGGAAGCGTCACATTGGCGGGGTGAGACCGTCGCGGCCGACGCTGACGCGGTTGCTCTCGAACGAGCCGTCGGGCAGCTTCTTCATGAACGCGATCACCTTGGCGCCGGCCTTGAGGTCGGATTTGTCGGCGGGAACATAGGTCACGACGGGCGTTTCCGGCGTGACCAGCACCTTCTTCTCGCCGTCCTTGTATTTGACCAGCAGAGTGTGGCCGTCATTGCCGACCACGCTTTCGGCCACGGTCGCATTGGTCATGGTCGAGTTGGGCTTGAGATCGTAGGGCCGCGAGCCTTCGCCGGTGCCGCGCATGTTTTCCGGGAACACGTGGACCTCCACCGCAGTCGGGACGCCGTCCGGTCCCGGCACCGTGGTGGTGCCGACGAAGGAACCGACCTTGATGTCAGTGAGCGCAATCTTCGTGATGCCCACGATCCGGATGTCCGACGTCATGTGCAGCTTGACGTCCTCGCCGCTGCGCGACTTGACGGTCAGCACGTCGCCATCGACGCTTTCGATGGTGCCGCGAACACGCGACGGCGTGGGCGCTTGTTGTGCGATCGCATAAAGGGTGGAAGCTGCGACCAGGGTGGCGGCGATCAACGGACGGCGGAACGTGGAACGGCGGGCGGTCATGCTGATATCTCCGGTAGGCGGACGTGATTCAAGGACCAGACCCCGGATTGCACGGCCTATTCCCGGCTCATGCCCTTTCGCGACCGGCAAAACTGCATGGCGGTTTTGCTTCTCCGCGCGCGCCAGATCTTGTTGAGCGGAGCGTGATGCGTCACGCGCCCGTGAGATCGGCTTCGACAATCCCGCGAAGCTCTGCTGTCACCTGCGGGCGCTGACCGAACCAAAATTCGAAGCCGCGTACCGCCTGGTGCAGCAACATGCCGAGGCCGTCCGCAGTGCGCAGCCCGCGTGCTTTCGCGGCCTTCAGAAGCACCGTTTCCAGCGGGACATACACAAGATCGGTGACAACGGCGTTCTGCGGCAGCCGGCTGACGTCGATGTCGAGCGGATCCTGGCCGTGCATGCCGAGCGAAGTCGTGTTCACCAGCAGACCTGCGCGCGGCAACAATGCGGCCACCGCACTCCACTCGGCTACCTGAACGGCCGCGCCGTACTTCTCCGCCAACCCCTCGGCGCGCGACAGCGTACGATTCACCAGATGTACCCGCTTGATGCCGCGCTCGATGAGCCCGAACACCACCGCGCGCGCCGAGCCGCCGGCCCCCAGCACCAGCGCCTCCTCCGCCTGGTCCCAGCCCGGGGCCGACGCATCGAGATTGTTGACGAAACCTTCGACATCGGTGTTGGTCGACCGCAACTCTCCGTCGGCAAACCACAGCGTGTTGGCGGCGCCGATGGCGCGGGCCCGCGCGTCCGGCGTCGACAGCGCCAGCACGTTCTCCTTGTGGGGAATGGTGACATTGGCGCCGACAAAGCCGCGCAGCGACAGCCGCAACACGAAATCCCTGAGATCGTCGGGCGGCACCGCCTCGATGACATAACCGCCATCGATGCCAAGCGTGCGCAGCCAGTAGCGATGGATCAGCGGCGAGCGCGAATGCGCAGCCGGCCATCCGATCAGGCACGCGGCGGGGGGTCTTTGTCGAGCTGCCATCGCTGTCCAATCGGGCAAGCGGCGAACGCTGTCAATGGCGGACCGGGATGACTGAGGTCATCCCGGTCCTCCTTTTTTGAGCATGATCTCTTCGGAAAACCGGTGTCCACTTTTCCGGATCATGCTTGCCACACGTCGGCCGCGAGCCATGCGCCCAGGGCGAACGCGGCAGCGGCGGCAAACCAGATCGCGGCAAGGCCGATCCGCTGATAGAGCAGCGCGCCGCCCGCCGATCCCGCGACCAGCGCAGCCCAGAGCAGCAGGTTCGGCACCCAGCCAAACCGCTTGCCGCCCGTCAGCGCGGCCGCCAGGAGCTGGCCGACCTTCACCAGCGCGCCCGTGACATAGGTCAGGCCCAGACCGGAACCACCCTCGATCTGGAACACCGCGTTCTCCAGACCCATCGCCAGCACGATGGCCGCGACGGCAAGATTTTCAAGTCCGTATGCATGGCACAGACCTGCCAGCACCAGCAGCGCGCCCTCGACGAGCAGCACCCGGCATTGGGAGAGACGGCCGGGGCCGAGCACAATCAGGCTGCCGCAGGCTGCGCCCAGCACGAACAAGACGATCAAACCAAATGCCTCGGCCGCCGCCCGGAAATGGCCTTCCGCGAAACTGACGCCCATTCGCGTCGAGTTGCCGCTCATGAACGACACGAACAGCCCGCCGAGATGCAGAAAACCGATGCCATCGACATAGCCCGCCAGCGCGCTGAGCGCGCAGGCCAGTGCAATGTTGCGGCTTGAATCGAGCATCGATCGACCATTTGGGACGAAGTGCGTGGCAGTGTGGGTGAAATCGGCAGCCTTGAAAAGCGTCGCCGGATCTCTCGTCCCCGCCTGCGACACGGTTGACAGCGCGCGGGAGTTCGGTCGCAATGGCGCGCCAGTCCGAGGTGGCGCATGAATATCCAGACTCGTCCGGATCCCCTCGCCCGCGCCGGTGAGCTCGCCACGGAGATCGCCGCCGCGACGGCAGAGATCGAGCGCACGCGCCGCATCCCCGATCCATTGCTTGACCGGCTGCACGATTCACGCCTGTTCCGGATGCTGCTGCCGCGCTCGGCGGGCGGCGACGAGATCGAGCCCGCAGCCTATGTGGCGGCGCTTGAAGAGCTCGCCCGGCACGACGCCTCGATCGCCTGGAACACGTTCACCGCCAACAGCTCCACCCTGATCGCCGCCTTTCTCGAACCCGAGGCAAACCGGGCCATCTTCGCCGATCCCCGCACCGTCGTCTCGTGGGGACCGCCAAATGCATCGCGCGCGCGAGCGGTCGATGGA
>Ga0207699_10001074_pt1 | contig 12930 bp, 7 predicted proteins | sample LARL51metaG_FD_184344 | JGI IMG/M metagenome (GOLD analysis project Ga0207699, IMG submission 184344) | Corn, switchgrass and miscanthus rhizosphere microbial communities from Kellogg Biological Station, Michigan, USA - LAR L5-1 metaG... | ecosystem: Host-associated > Plants > Roots >...
AGCCGCCCGCCATCTCCACATGGCGCTGGAACATCCCGGGGAACGCCTGCGTCGGCACGATCGCGCGCCGCCACTCGCGGTCCTCGAGCACATTCCACTCGCGATACATCGCCTCGAGCGCGCGGGTGATGCCCCAGATCCGCTCGAGGTCGGGACGCACAGCCGCCATGAAGTCCAGGTCGGTGTACTTGTCATGGAAGAACAGCAGCCCCTCGGTGCCCCAGTAGAGGATGTTGTTGGCGCAGATCTTCACCGTCATGACCAGCGAGTTCTGCCAGAACTCGTACTGCCCCTCGTACTGGGTGAGGTTGAGCTTGTAGGTGCTCAGATAGAGGTCGTTGTGGGCCTTGGCGCGCTCGGTGACGTCCTCGCCGTCGAGCTCGCGCGTGACGAGGTCGGTGGTCAGCGTGTTGGAGATCGCGATGAAGTCGGAGCCCGGCGAGTAGAACGGGTCCAGGAACGGCCCCGCCTCGCCGACCAGCGCCCACCGCGCGGCCCCGTCGTACTCCTGCTTGCAGCCGTAGGAGAAGTCCGACACTTTCAGGAAGTCTTCGATCTGGTCCATGCGACCCTCGACCGAGTCGGCGAGCTGCGGCTCGTAACGGCGGATCCAGGCCAGCGCGTCGTCGAGCGTCTTCATCTCCTCGTAGGGGTGGAAACGCGGGTCGGCCACGATGCCGACCGAGATCGCGCCCGACGAGAGCGGGATCATCCACACCCAATAGCCCTTCCCGCAAAGGTGGTTGGTGCTCCACTGGCGCAGGCCGCGCTCGGACATGCGCCCGAAGAACTCCTCGTCGTCGGGATCGGCCCAGTCCTCGATGTTGATCCCACCGGCCAGGCGAAACCAGGCCGAGTTGACCTCGTGGCCGTTGTCTTCGAGCAGGTCGAGCTTGCGCTTCAAAATGAATGCACGCCCTGCCGCGTCGACGACCCAGTGCGCTTTGACCTTGCGCTCTTCGCCCTCGTGCGTGACGGTGATGACGTGCGGGTCGCCGATCTCCACGTCCTGCACACGGCAGTCGCCGAACCGCTCGACGCCGGCTTCAACAACCTTCTCGGCGAGGTAGTTCTCAAAGCGGCCACGGTCTAGCTGGTAGCTCGGGTGGTCCAGCGGCTTGTTGATCCCGCGCTCGATTCGTTCGGCGATCTCGGTGTTGTCGCCGGCCGGGAACCACCAACGCAGACCGAACTTGTGGATCTGATCGTTGTCGAGATGCTCCTTGAGCCCAAGTACGTCGGCGAAGTAGTGAGCCGACACTTCGACAGTCGACTCCCCGACCTTGAATGCCGCTTCGGGCGCCGCGCCCTTGCGCTTCTCGGCCATGAAGATGCTCGTCTGCGGTCGTGCGTGCTTGAGCTGCAGCCCCAGGCTGAGCCCGGCGAGGCCGCCCCCGAGAATTGCGACGTCGTAGCTGTCAGCCGGCTGCTGGTTGGCCACCTTGCTCTCCTTTACCCATCTTCAGAAATTCGCTTGATTGCATTCGGTCTCAGATCAACAGCGGGCACCGCTCAGGCGGCGACCACCGCCCCACGCGCCTCCAGATCCATCTCCTCGATTCCAGGCAGCATCTCGAGTGCCTGGACATAGCTGATCCCGTCATCCGAGTACAGGCCATCGGCCTCCCAGCGCTCGGGATGCAGGCTGATCGCCAGAGGATCGATCCCCCGGTTCTCGTCTGGCTGCTCGGGGAGATTGCGGGCGGCCCTGTGGAAGATCCAGACCGCGAGAGCCTTTAGGTACTGAACGTTCTTGCGCGAGTTCTCGAAGACCTGCTCGCCGTCGGCGGGCCGGGCCATGTCGGCCTGTGCCTGGATGTAGGGCTCAAGCTGCTTGGGCAACACCGACACGCCCTCGAAGGGAGTCTGCTCGATCGCGTTCCAGTCCCTGAACAGCTGCTGCATGACGGGCAGCATCTGGATCGCATCGTGCAGGATCTCGCCGAGCTTCTCGATGTCCTCGGGCTTTCTCATCTTGTCGTGGCACCAGGCGTTGCCAATGCCGCTGAAGTACGTCGAGCTGTCGTAGACGAACTTCGCGACCATCACCTGCGGGTTGCCGAACAGCTGGAAGTTGTCGCGGTACAGGTGAGCCGTGGTGTTGAACAGGTTCAGGTAGAAGTCGTTGTAGAAATCGGCCAGTTCGGTGATGTCCTCGCCGTCGAGCTCGCGCTCGATCAGCTCGCAGCTGAACGTGTTGGAGAAGCCGATGAAGTCCGAGCCCGGCGAGTACAGAGCGTCTAGGAACGCGCCCGCCTCGCCGACCAGCGTCCAGCGGTCGGCGGAGAAGAATCGCGTGGACCCGTACGAGTAGTCCTGGACGCGCAGGAAGTCCATGACGTCCTCGCGCCGTCCATCGAGCTCGGCGTGCAGCTGTGGCTCGTTTCGCTTGAGCCACTCCATCCACGCGTCGAAGCTCGAGATCTCCTCCCACGGGTGAAAGCGCGGATCCGCGCAGACGCCGATGCTGATCGGGCCGGACGCGAGCTGGATCAGCCATAGCCAGTAGCCGGGCTGAATCAGGTGGCTGGTCGAGTGGATCCGCAGGCCCTTCTCCGGCATCCGGCCGAGCCACTCCTCATCGTCGGTCCAGTCCTCGAAGTCCAGCCCGCCCGCCAGTCGGATCCACGCGGCGTTGCAGTGGTGCCCGGTGTCGACGCCTTCGCCAACCCCGAGCTTGCGCCGCATGATGTTTGCGCGGCCGCTGGCGTCCACGATCCAGTGCGCCGTGACCGAGCAGGTCTCTTCCTCCTGGGACATATGGACGGTGTGCTTGTCGGCGCCGAGCTCGACGTCCTGGACGCGCCAGCCGCGGAACGCGTCGGCGCCGGCCTTGCGGGCGCGGCGGAACAGCTCGTTCTCGAACCGCCCCCGGTCGATCTGGTGGGTGAACGCGTCGAGGTGGCCGGGCGTGCAGAACTCCACGCGCTTGGTGATGTCCGAGTTGTCGCCGGCCGGCATGTAGAACCGCAGGCCCAGCTTGCGCTGCTGGAACTTCTCCAGGTGGTCGCGCATGCCGATGACCTCGCGGTAGTAGTACGCGCCGATCTCGACGCTGGACTCGCCGACCTTGAAAGCCGCCTCGGGCGCGGGCTCGGTGCGCTTGTCCGTCACAAGCACGCGGGTCTCAGGCCGCTCGCGCTTGAGCTGGATCGCGATCGTCAGGCCCGCAAGGCCGCCACCGAGGATGGCTACGTCGTAGTGCCCGTGCGGCGCATCAATCGCCTTGAGCTCCAGCATCGACGCAGATCGGTCATCTCCCATTAGCTTCTCCTCGGTTTCGTTCTGAGATCACAAGTTGTTGCCGCTGGTGCCAAGGGAGAACTGCGCGACGACCGGTTCACCCCGCTGCGCACGGGGCGGTTCGCTTGGCGTCTAAAGGAAACGCCAGCCGCCTACGCTGAGTATCTGAGCCCCGCTGACAACCCCCTAGTCGCTGTACTCCCATCGGCATCATGACGCAAGCCAATGGCCAATTGCAAGCCGCGCGCACGGGGCCGCCGCATCGTTCAGCAACTGGTTAGGAACGTCAGAAAAGCTGGTTCTCGCCGCCGAACACGGCGCTGACTGAGCCGCCGGTGAAGATCTGCTTGATCGTGTCCGCCAGCAGGTCGGCGCACGACAGCACCACGACGTTGTCCGGGGCTCCGGGGCGAAGCGGGATCGTGTCGGTGCAGACGATCTGCTCGAACCCGGCCTGCTGCAGCGCGTTGAACGCGTTGCCGGAGAACACCGGGTGCGTGCACGCGGCAAACACACGCGCAGCTCCCTCGTCGAGCACTGTCTGCGCCGCCGCCCGCAGCGTGCCCGCCGTGTCGATGATGTCGTCGACCAGGACGGCCGTCTTGCCCTTGACGTCGCCGATGATGTAGCCGACCTCGGCGACCTGCTGCGCGGGGCGCTCCTTGGTCATCAGGGCCAGTTCGGCGCCGATCGTCTCGGCGAACTTGTGGTTGAGCTTCACACGGCCGACGTCAGGCGAGACGATCACCAGATCGTCGAGCTCGAGCCCGGCGAAGTAGTCGGCCAACACGAACATCGCGGTCATGTGATCGACCGGCTTTGAGAAGAACCCCTGCACCTGCCCGGCGTGCAGGTCGACCGTCAGCACGCGGTCGACGCCGGCCGCCTCGAGGAGATGGGCGACGAGGCGCGCGCTGATCGGCTCGCGCGTGGCCGACTTCTTGTCCTGGCGCGAGTAGCCATACCAGGGCATCACCGCGGTCACGCGATGCGCGGATGCGCCCACGGCGGCGTCGATCATGCACAGCAGCTCCATCAGCGCGTCGTTGGCCGTGACGCCGGTCTCCGGGTTCGTGCAGGTCGGCTGCACGATGAACACGTCTGCCCCGCGAATCGACTCCTCGTAGCGGCAGTAGACCTCGCCGGCGGAGAAGGTCTTCAGCGTGACGTGGCCGAGCGCGAGCCCGAGCTTTGCGGCGATATGGCCGGCCAGCTCGGGGTTGGCCCGACCGGAGAACACCATCATCCGCTTCCCTGTGACGATCGGCGTGCTTCCGGATGCCGATCTCGCCGTACCTGCGCCCATGGCGCGGGCAGTCTACAGGCGAGCCACGGCTACGAATAGGGCTCACTCGTTACCGATTCTTGAACTGGGATTTGCCTTGCCGGATAGCATCAAGGGTGTTATTGGGGCAATCAGGCGAATCTGGCTTTATGCCGGCTGGCGGGTGCGAGAGGCGGCACAAGGTGACCTGCTGCGGGGCGTGGTGAGCTGATGGGCTCGGCGATTCCGTCGGTCAACTTCGGGCTCTCAACCGACTTCTCACTGGGCGTCGAAGAGGAACTGCTGCTCGTCGACCGGGCCACGCACGCACTCGATCACGGCGCCGTCGACGTCCTTGAGCGCATGACTGTTGCCGAGGGCGACGGTGGCGTCCACCCCGACTACTACGCAGCGATGATCGAGCTTTGCTCTCCGATCTGCCCGGACCCCGCCGAAGCGATCACGTCGTTGAACGCGCTTCGGACGGGCGCTCGCGCGGTCGGCGCGACGACGATCGGCGCCGGCCTGCACCCGACCGGCGCGTTCGGCGACGTCATCCCGTATCCGGCCCCCCGCTACCGTCTGATCGCCGACGAGATGCGAGGCCTGCAGGCCCGCACTCCGACGTGCGCGCTGCACGTCCACGTCGGAATGCCGGACGAGGAGGCGGCGATTCGCGCGTTCAACGGCGTGCGCGAGTACCTCCCACTGCTGCAGGCGCTCGCTGCCAACTCGCCGTTCTGGCATGGCCGCGACTCGGGCCTCGCCACGGCCCGGGCTCAGATGTTCCGCGGGCTGCCGCGGTCCGAGATCCCGATGGCGTTCGATTCCTTCGACGAATACGCCGAGACCGTCGAGGCGTTGGCTACTGCCGGCGACCTGCCCGATTACACCTACCTGTGGTGGGACGTGCGCCCACATCCGGTGCTCGGAACGATCGAGGTCCGCGCGATGGACGCCCAGTCATCGCTGCGCACCGTCGCCGGCCTGGTCTCTCTAGTGCACGCGCTCGCGCGAAGGGCGACCGAGGAGCACGGACCGTGGGAGCGCCGCGAGGTGCTCATGGAATCGAGCTTCCGGGCCGCCCGCGACGGCCTCGGCGCGACCATCTGGTGGGACGGAGCGATGCGGCCCGTGCCCGAGGTCGCACGTTCAGCGATCAGCCTCGCGCGTCCATATGCGCGCGAGCTTGGCTCCGACGCCGCGCTCGAGGAGGTCGAACGCGTGCTTGTCGAGGGCAACGGCGCGATGCGCCAGCGAGCGGCGTTCGCGCGCGGGGGGATGCCCGCATTGCTGAGCGGTCTTGTCCGCGAGACCGCGGCGCAGTACCTGCCCACCGGGCCTGCGCACAAGCATCGCGCGCACAGCCGATAACCCGTCGTCGCCGCCACATAGGATTACCGGACCATGTGCCGGCTTTTCGGGATGAGCGGTGGTACACGAGCGGTCCAGGCAACGTTTTGGCTGCTGGATGCCCCCACCAGCCTGCTCCTGCAGTCAGAGACCCAGCCCGACGGGGTTGGCCTGGGAACGTTCGAGTCCGACGGCTCGCCGCTGGTCTACCGAAAGCCCGTGTCGCTCAACCGCAGCCAGACGTTCATAGCCGACGCCCGCGAGGTGCGCTCGACGACGTTCCTGGCCCACATCCGGCATGCCACGGCGGCCCAGCCGACGCTCGAGAACACCCACCCGTTCCAGCAACACGGGCGGATCTTCGCCCACAACGGCGTGCTCGCAGACCTCGACGACCTGCGTGACCGGCTCGGCACGCATGCGCAGCTGCTCGAGGGCGAAACCGACTCCGAGCTCTACTTCACGCTGATGACCAAGCGGATCGAGGAGGCCGGCGGCGACATCGGCGCCGGGATCACGGCGGCGGCCAGAGAGCTCGCAGCCGAGATCGAGCTGTACTCGCTGAACATGCTGCTGACGACGCCCACCGACATCTGGGCGCTGCGCTACCCCGACACCAACGAGCTTTGGGTGATGGAGCGCACGCTGGCCGGATTCGATGACGGGGCGATGTTCGACAAGCGCAGCAACTCCGGGATCACGCGCGTGTTCTCGGGCGAGCTCGCAATCGTGCCGGCGACGGTCATCGCCTCCCAGCGGATGGATTCCAACCCGAGGTGGAGACTGATGGAGTCTGGGGAACTGGTCCACGTCGATTCCAAGCTGAACGTCACCTCGACGATCGCGGTCCCCGATCCCCCCGCGAAGATGATGGAGCTGACCGCCCACGTCGCGGCAACGCAGGAGGAGGAGCCGGGCTTCACCCCCGCCTCCCCAGACGTGGCCTGAGTTCTTGACGCCCGCGCCGCGCCCCCCATACGCTGCGTCTATGACCGGAGCGCGAGCCTGATGGCGCACGACGCGGCGCTGGGCCGCAGCCAGCTATTCGCTGGACTCGATGACGACGAGTTGGACATCGTCGCCGGCCGCATGAGCGAGCGCCGCTTCGAACCCGGCGAGCAGCTGTGCGAGGCCGGCACCCAGAGCGACCGGATCTGGGTGATCACGGGCGGGCTCGTCCGCTGGACGGCGGGGACGACCGTCGGAGGCGGCGAGATCGAGTTGCGGATGCGAAAGGGCGACGTGATCGGCGCGCAGGACGCGATCACCGGCGCCGAGCGAACGGCGACCGTCGTGGCCAGCACGGTGACCAATACGCTCGAGCTCGACGCCGAGGCGCTGATCGACCTCGCGCGTCACTTCCCGCAGATCCTGATCAACGTGATCAACACCCAGCGCGAGCGGCTGTTCCGCGCCAGCGGCCGAAGCGCCGCCGTGTTCAGCGCGAGTGCCCGGAGCACCGCGAACCGACGCGGAGAGGAGATCGGGATCTGCGCCGGCCCATCGCTCAGCGGCGCGATCAACTGGCTGGTATCGACGGCCAGGACTTCAAGCCCGCGCCCGGTGAAGGTGCTGGACCGGTCGCTGTCGTTCGCGGGTGCGCTGACCGCATCCGACGAGGCCGTCGCCGACAACGCCACCGTGCTCATTCCCGGGGATCTCGATCCGGAGAACCTCGCCGTAATGCTCGACGAGGTCGACCGCGTCGTGGCGCTCGCCGGCACCGCGGAGGAGGCGTTTCGCCTGGGCCAGATCGCCGCAGAGGCCGAGGGACGTCGGCTCGAGGTGGTACTCGTCTCTGACCAGGCGCGCGACGCGAGCCGTGCGTGGTCGCCCGCGTCGACGAAGCTCATCATCCGTGAATGCCCGCGACAGAACGGCTTCCCTCTGGCCGACCCGGATCTGGCGTGGCTGGCGCGGCACCTGACGCGCACCAAGCTGGGCGTCGCGCTCGGCGCCGGCGGCGCCAAGGGATATGCGCACGTCGGGTTCCTGAAGACCCTCGAGGAGGCCGGCTACACCGTCGACTACGTAGGTGGCTCGAGCATCGGCGGGTTCGTGGCCACGCAGCTCGCGCTTGGGTTCGGCGCTGACGAGATCGACGCTCGCTTCCGCGAAGCCTTCAGTGAAGAGAACACCGGCAAGCTCTTCCGCTCGCCTTTGGTGGGAACGGCCGGCGTGGAGGCGCTGACCGGACTGTTGAAGGAGGCGACCAGAGGCGCGTTCTTCTCGCATACGGCGATCCCGCTGGTGATCATGGCCGTTGACCTGACCGATCGGGTTCCGGTCGCGCAGCGGCAGGGACCGTTGTGGGAGGCGCTCCTGGCGGCATTGTCGGTGGCGGGCGTGTTCCCAACCCAGGAGCGTGACGGCCACCGGATGATCGACGCGATCGCACTTGTGCCGGTGCCGACGGCGGCCGTGATCGAGGACGGCGCCGACATCGTGGTGTCGGTCAACCTGCTGGGCACCGAGACGCTCGAGAGCTGGCCGGGGGTCGTCGACGAGCCCGAGGCCGAGCCGGCCAAGCCCCGCAGGCGCGGGCCGCTCGACACGATGCTCGAGGCGATGGATCTCAGCCAACTGGACACGAGCGCTCGCCACGCGGCGCTCGCCGACGTCGTGATCACGCCGCGGTTCGGGCCCGCCGAGTGGCGCGACTTCAATCTCGCCGATCGCTTCCTCGCCGCGGGGCGCGAGGCCGCGCTCGAGCAGATGCCCGCCCTGCAGGCGCTGGCAAAGCCCGTCGATCTCGAGGCCGCGCGCCGCGAGACCAGCGTCATCTGAGGCGCCCGGGCCCAAGGTCCAGAAGTGTGATTTTGGGGTGAAATTGGTGTACGGGGCGCCCGCGATCGGTTAGCGTGCGCGTTGAAACGGCCGCAGACCGGCCGGGGGCAACGATCAACGGAGGGCAGAGATGCAACGAAGTGCAGTAAGGACGCTGCGGCTGCTGGCGATGCTGGTGGCTGCCGTCGCCTTACTAATCCCGGCCACCGCGGCCGCGCATGGCAAGCGCCATCAAGAGCGCCACCACTCAAAGCATCACGGGCGAGACCACGACAACCAAGCCGCGCCAAACGCTCTGTACACCGCGACGAACGGACCCGCTCCCGCGGGCAATGCGGTGATCATGTACACCCGCCACGCCGACGGGACCATCACCCAGACCGGGACACCGGTCTCCACCGGCGGCGTCGGTTCCGCTGGGACAGGGCAGCCGCCGTTCGGGTTCCCGATCGTCGACTCGTCGGGGTCGACCAACCTGACGCCCGACGGCAAGGTGCTGTTCGTGGTCAACTCCGGGGACAACTCGATCAGCTCGTTCAGGACCACGTCCGCCGGACCGGTGCTGGTCAGCCATGTGAGCTCCGGCGGGACCCTGCCGATCAGCGTGACGAGCCACGGCAACATGGTGTACGTCGTCAACGAGGAGAGCGCCAACATCAAGGGCTGGACGTTTGACTCAACCGGCCACCTGACCCCGATCGCCGGGTCAGTCGAGTCGCTGTCGGTGCCGTTTAACCCGACGCATCCGCCCGACCCGACGAAGCCCACCGGCGTGGCCGCGGCAATCGGCTTCTCGCCCAGTGGCCAGCAGCTGGTCGTGACGATCCGGGGGCTCCCCGCGCCCAATGGCACGATCGACGTGTTCTCGGTCGACTGGCACGGCGCAGCCGGGCCCGCGGTCGGCCACCAGTCACCGACACCGAACCCGTTCGGCTTCTCGTTCGCCGGGCAGAACAACCTGCTCGTCAGCGACGCGGGGTTCGTGGCGACGCCGTCAGGCACCGCGACAGATCCGGGCGGCTCACCGCCGTTGCCGCAGGACCCGTCGCAGTTCTTCGGATCGGCCGCGTCGTTCAAGCTCAGCCCCTCGGGCGGCCTGACGTTCAAGGGTGACTACCCTGACGGCGGCCGCGCGGCCTGCTGGCTGGTCGTTTCGAAGGACGGCCGGTACGCGTTCGCAAGCAACACGCTCGCATCGCCCGCCGGTTCTCCGGCCGGCATCGGGAGCGGTAAGGGCGCGATCTCGACGTTCGCGATCTCGCCCCATGGCCGGCTCACGCTGCTGGGCCAGACCGACGCGTCGCCTGGAGGATTCCCCGGTGACGAGGCTGTGAGCAGCGACGGCAAGTTCCTGTACGTGCTCAACCCGGCGATCATCATTCCGGGGCCGAGCCACATCGACGTGTACCGGATTGGTTCGGACGGAAGCCTGACCCCCATCCAGCACGTGGCAGACGCGATCCTGCCGCCGAGCGTCTCGGGCCTGGGCGTGAACTAACCCTCACCCCGTCCGAGTAGCACTTCGCGCCCCCGCTCCGGCGGGGGCGCGATTGCGTTAAAGCCCTGCTTGTAACGCAAACGCGGTATTTGCGCCACAAAACGTTCACATGTCGTCCGCATGCGCTACGCTGCGCGGCCATCAGAGGGCGCGCAGGCCGGGGCGCACACATACAACGGAGGCCTACATGGGAAAGGGAGCCGTTAGGAGTTTGCGGCTGGCTGGGCTCGTGCTCGCAGCCGCATCACTACTGCTCGTGCCGTCAGTTGCGGCGGCAAAGAAGCACAAGAAGCCGAAGAAGGTCAACTACAACGCGCTGTACAGCGCCACCAACAACCCGGGCGCTAACGCCGTGGTGTGGTGGCGGCGCAACGCCAACGGGACCCTCACCAAGAAAGGGACCGTAAAGACCGGCGGCAAGGGCATCGCCGCGCAGCAGCCGTTCGGCTTCCCAATCGAGGACTCGTCCGGCTCGATCGCGCTGACGTCCGACGGCAAGATTCTGTTCGTCCCCAACGCCGGCGACAACACGATCAGCGCGTTCCAGATCACGTCCAAGGGACCGAGGCTGGTCGACCGCGTGACCTCGGGCGGCATCCTCCCGGTCAGCCTGACGGTCCACAAGAACGTGCTGTACATCCTCAACGAGGTGAGCGGCACGATCTTTGGCTACAGGTTCTCGAGCACCGGGTTCCTGACGCCGATCGTCAACTCGGAGAATGCGCTTTCGACGGTCGGAAACCTCGGCGTGGCAGCGCAGATCGGGTTTGACCCCAGCGGCAAGACGCTCGTCGTCTCGCTGCGCGGGCTGCCGGCCCCGAAGGGCACGATCGACACGTTCAAGGTCAACGGCGACGGCTCGACCGGACCCGCCGTGAAGCACACGGCCGACGACGCAAACCCGTTCGGGTTCGCGTTCGCGGGCGAGCGGCTGATCATCTCAAACGTCGGCTTTGTCGCGACGGGTCCCGGTGTCATGCCGAACCCGACCGACCCGACGCAGTTCAACGGGACGACCTCGTCCTACAACCTCAGCGGAACCAACCTGACGCTGAACAACACCGCGTCGAGCAACGCTCGTGCGGCCTGCTGGGTGGTCATCAGCAAGGACAAGAAGTTCGCGTTCGTCGTCAACACGCTGTCTGCCTCGGTGCCCGCCACCGGCAGCGGCAAGGGCGCGATCTCGCGGTACTCGATCGGGTCCGACGGCAAGCTGACACTCCTGGGCAACACCGACACGACGCCGGGCGGATTCCCCGGCGACGAGGCGCTCTCGAGCGACGGCAAGTTCCTGTACGTGCTCACGCCGTTCGTGATGGGCAAGAACCAGAGCCACCTCGACGTCTACTCGGTGTCCGGCGGCAACCTGACCCACATCCAGGCGACCCCGAGCAACCTCGCGGTCGGCCAGTCCGGAGTGGGCGTCCACTAGCCACAACTCAAAGCAGTGCAGTACGCGATCGCGCCCCCTTGCCGGGGGCGCGATCGTCGTCCTTAATGGGCCCTTACAACGACTGGCCTCGGGGGCGGGGATCCTGTAAAGTCGCGCCGCGAGGGCACCTAACGAGGGGAGTAATACACGTGGTTGTGGGCCGTTGTCATCCCATGCGGGGATCGCTGAGATTTGTCGTAACGGCGCTGGTCCTGACGGCTGCCGTCGCGCTGCCGGCATCGGCCATGGCCGCCAAGAAGGCGGCGAAGAAGCCGGTCGGCGTGCTCTACACAGAGACCAACAGCCCGAAGCGCAACCAGGTGCAGATCTTCCACCGTTATGCCGACGGCTCGGTCAAGTTCTTCAAGGCAGTCGCCACCGGCGGCAGCGGCGGCCAGCAGCTGCAGCCCGGCTGTATGCCCACGTGCCCGTTCCTGGACACCCAGGGTGAGGTGACGCTTAGCTCCGACGGCAAGCTGCTGTTCGTCGTCAACGCGGGGAGCAACTCGATCACATCGTTCCGTGTGAAGCCGGGCGGCAACCTGCAGAAGGCTGACGTCAAGCCTTCGGGCGGCAAGTTCCCCAACAGCATCACCACGCACGGCAACGTCCTCTACGTGCTGGACTCCGGCATCTTCCCGATGCCCGGTCCCCCGGTGCCCGGCAACGTCCAGGGCTTCCACTTCAACGCGGCCGGCCACATGACCCCGATCAAGGGATCCAACCGCCCGCTGACCCCAACCGTTCCGGGCCTCGCCAGGCAGGTCGGCTTCAACAACACCGGCACTGTGCTGGTCGCCAGCCTGCTCGGCGACCCGACCCTGACAACGCCGGTCGCCACCGCCTCGATAGACACGTTCCAGATCAGCGCCAACGGCTCGGCGAGCGCGGCGACGGCGCACAACGCCACCACGCCGTTCCCGTTCGGGTTCGCATTCGATCCAAACGGCCATCTGATCATGTCGCAGGTCACGAGCCTCACCGTGCCCGGGGCCGGCGACACCGCGAGCTACAAGGTGTCCTCGTCCGGCGCGCTGACGCCGATCAGCACCGTCGCGAGCAAGGGCACCGCGCCCTGCTGGGTCGAGATCAGCGGCAACGGCAAGTTCGCGTTCGTCGTCAACACGGGCGGCGGAGCTCCCACCGGGGCATTCACCACCTCATACGGGATCGCGCCCAACGGCGGCTTGAAGTTCCTGGCCAACACGCCGGTCCGCAAGGGCGAATTCGCGTTGACCGACGAGGCACTCAGCCGCGACAGCAAGTACCTGTACGTGCTTGCCGCGGCGCCGCCGCCCACGCTTGCGCACCACATCGACGAATACAAGGTCCTCGGCAACGGACACCTGAAGT
>Ga0207699_10001078_pt1 | contig 12900 bp, 9 predicted proteins | sample LARL51metaG_FD_184344 | JGI IMG/M metagenome (GOLD analysis project Ga0207699, IMG submission 184344) | Corn, switchgrass and miscanthus rhizosphere microbial communities from Kellogg Biological Station, Michigan, USA - LAR L5-1 metaG... | ecosystem: Host-associated > Plants > Roots >...
GATCAACATCACTCCCCGGGAGCGGTTCTGGATGGCGACCGCGGCGGCGGCGACCACCGGCCTCGTTCCGCGCGTGCTGGCCAGTGACGGCGGTCTCGGCGATCTCGACGTCGCCTGGCTCGTCCTCGAGCGGCTGCCCTACGTCTACGACCCGGCGTGGGGCGCGGCCGGGTTCTCCGCGCTGCTGGCGGCCGCGGCGCGGTTCCAGGTTTTCGCTGCTGGCGTAGACACGCCGCTGGTCTACGAGGAGGGCGCCGGCACGATGCGGCACTGGGCGGCCGGCGGGCGGGAGCTGTGCGCGGACGCCGGGGTTCTGGTGCGGCACCTCGACGCGGACTGGGCGTGGGTGACCGGGGTCGCGGCGCCGGAGGTGATGTTCGGGGACCTGCATTTCGGCAACGCTGTGTTCCGCGCTCCGCCGCCCGGGCTGACGGCGCTGCTGTTCGACCCGATTCCGCGGCGCCAGCCGTGGCCGTTCGAGCCCGCCTACCTTGAGGTCGTGTGCGGCGGTTCCGGGCTGGTGGCCGAGATGGCCGCGATCCGTTCCCAGCAGGGCCGGCCGACGTGCGGGCCCGATGAGGTCGGCCGGCTCGGGGCCCTGTTCTGCGCCTGGATGGCGCTGCTCACGTGGAGTATCCAGCCGGACGAGGCCAGGCGGGCGCGGCTCGCGGAGTACGTCACGGCCGCGGCCAGGCTCGACAGGTAGGCCGTCGCCACCATCGCGCATAACGATCGTCGTTCGATGTGCGGAGGGAGTGTTGCCAGCCGGCCGCCGGCGGCGTTGGATAAGGGAACCATGCCGCGCCCTGTCGCTCACCTGGCCAATCTCGACCTGAACCTGCTCGTCGCGCTGCGGGAACTGGTCCGGGAGCGTAGCGTCACGCGCGCGGCGCAGCGGCTCGGCGTGACCCAGCCCGCGGCGAGCGCCGCGCTGTCCAGGCTGCGCAGGCACTTCGGCGACGACCTGCTGGTCCGTGAGCACGGCGAGTATGTCCTGACCGCGCTCGGCGAGCAGCTCGCCGAGCAGGTCGAGGTGGTGTGCGCCGCCGCGGAGCGGCTGTTCGCGGCCAGCACGGACTTCGACCCCGCCACGTCGGAACGCGAGTTCACCCTCGTAATGGCCGACTACACCATCATGGTGATGGGCGAGGCGCTGTCCCAGGCGCTCGGCGCCGCGGCGCCGCGGGCCCGGCTGCACATCCGGCTGGTGCGCGAGTCGATGAGCACCGAGTACGCGGACACGATCCGGTTCGTCGACGGGATGGTCGCCCCGCCGACCAACGGCTTCACGCTGCCCGACACCCGGTCCGCGGAACTGTTCAGGGACCGCTGGGTGTGCCTGGTGGACGCGAACAACCCGGCGCTCGACGCCGGCACGCTGCGGCTGCGGGACATGGCGCGGCTGCCGTGGGTCGCGCCGTATTACCGGAGCAACCAGCATCAGCCGCCGTCGGTGCCGGTGATGCGGCAGCTGGCGCTGCTCGACATCCAGCCGCGGGTCGCGGTCCGGGTCGAGAGCTACCTGGCCGTGCCGTACTTCGTCGCGGGCACCGACCGGGTGGCGCTGATGCAGGAGCGGCTCGCCACCCGGCTCGCCGCCCAGGCGGACCTGAAGGTGCTCGAATGCCCTGGCGACCACGAGCCGATCGTCGAGGCGCTGTGGTGGCACCGCCAGTACGAGGAGGACACCGCGCACGCCTGGCTGCGGCGGCTGATCGTGGAAACCGCCCGCCGTCTGTGACGATAAAAGCAGCCGCATAAACCCGGCATAAACCGGGTTTATGCGGTTCAGCACTATCTTTTGTTTGTTTCGCGGCGGCCGCGAATCTACCGTCCTGGTTATGCCGCATGCGCTTACCGAACTTCAGCTGGAGGCCGTGACTAGGCCGTCCGGCGACTCGGAGCAGGCAGTCCGTGCCGACGTCTGCGTCGTGGGGGCCGGGATCGCCGGCTCGACCGCGGCGATCGAGTCGGCGCGGCTCGGGCGCGACGTGGTGCTCGTGGACTCGCTGCCGCTTATCGGCGGGCAGATGGTCCATTCACTGATCGGGCTTTTCTGCGGGATATTCGGTAACGCTCCGGAATACCGGCAGCTGACGCACGGCGTTTTCGACGAAATATTCCGCGCGCTGGGCCCATCTGGTGATCTTTACTTCTCGCGCAGTCACACCACGACGGTCTTCTACAACGAGGTGGCACTCGGCCGCTGGCTGGAGAGGACCGTGCGGGACCTCGGGATCCAGGTGGTGACCGGCGCGGTGCTGCAGGACGTGGTGGTGCACGACGGGCGGGTTTTCAGTCTTGGCCTGGCCACCCGGTACGGGAACCTCCGGGTCCGCGCCGACGGCTTCGTGGACGCGAGCGGGGACGCCGCCTTGACGTGGCAGGCGGGCCTGCCGTGCTGGGTGCCTGAGCGGCCCATCTACGGCAGCCAGCAGGTCATCGTGGAGAACCTGTCCGAGGAGCACAAGCCGGAGCCCGGCGAGGTGGACGCGCTGTTCGCCGCACGCGGTGAGGAGTTCGGGCTGCTGCGCAGGGGCGGGCTCGCGTTCTTCTTCCCCGGCCGCGGCACCGCGGTGCTGAACGTGACGCACATCGACGCGCCGCTGGATCCCCTGGATGCCTCGCGGGCGATGTTCGAGGGGCGGGACCAGGCGGACCGCGCGATCGCGCTGCTGCGCGCCGAGTTCCCGAAGGCGTTCGGCGAGGCGCGGGTGCGGGCCTACGGGTTCCCGGGACGGCGGCAGACCCGGTGGATCCGCGGGGTGCACCAGCTGTCTGTGGAGGAGGTCCGTTCTGGTTCCCAGTTTCCTGACGCCGTGGCGCGGACGGCGTGGCCGATCGAGCTGCACGACCGGTCGGAGGGCTACGTCTGGGAGATGTTTTCCGCGGACCACGTGCACTACGTGCCGCTGCGGTCGATGACCCCGCCGTCTGTCGCGAACCTCGTCGCGGCCGGGCGCTGCGTGGACGGCGACGCGGCCGCGCTGTCCAGCGTCCGGGTGATGGGGCCGTGTTCGGCCATGGGCGCGGCGGCCGCCCACGCGCTCGACCTGGCGGCGGCCTCGGGCCCGGACGGCAGCGTGCACGACATTGACCTCGAGCGGCTGCGTTCGCGGCTGGCAGCGAACCTGGGAGATGGCTGATGTTCCTCACCGACGCTGAGAAGGCGATGCGCGACGGCGCAGAGGGCCCCGCCGTCGCGGCCGCGATGGACCTGCTGCTCCGGTACGGCGCGGCGCTCGACGCCTCGCGGCTGTGCGACATCCGCAACGTCGCCGGGACGATGACCCAGCCGTCGCCGGTCAAGGCGCGGCTGGTGAAAGAGCACGGCTGGGACAAGGCGTTCGCGGTCATCAACCTGGACAGCGACGGCGACTTCGAGGTGCCGCCGATGGCGGTGCCGACGTGCCAGCTGCAGCACGGGTTCGGCGCCGACGCGCTCGGTATCGTGCCCTACCCGAAGGAGAACATCGAGCTCCAGGCCAGCGGCGAGGCCTTCTACGGCAGGCACGGGGTGAACATCCTCGCCACCTGCACGCCGTACCAGGTGGGCAACCTGCCGATGCGCGGCGAGCACTGCGCGTGGATGGAGTCCTCCGCGGTGATCTACGCCAACTCGGTGCTCGGCGCGCGGACCAACTGCGAGGGGATCGCCTCGACCGGCGCCGCGTCGCTCACCGGGAAGATCCCCTGCTGGGGGAACCACCTGGACGCGAACCGGCACGGGACGCATCTCGTCGACGTCCGGGTCCGGGTCGATAACTTCCAGGACTGGGGCATGCTCGGCTACTTCGCCGGCGGGGTCGCGGGCGAGGACCACCCGGTGATCACCGGTTCCATCGGGCAGCCGGACCTGACCGACCTCAAGCACTTCGGCGCCGCGGCGGCCACGTCAGGCGGGGTGGAGCTGTACCACATCCCAGGGATCACGCCGGAGATGCCCACAGTGGAGGCGGCGTTCGGCGGCGCGTCTTTGCCGTCGCCTGCGGTCTACGGGCCGGCCGAGCGGCGGGCGGTGTACGAGACCCTCAACGAGATCGGCACCTCCGCGGACGTGGACTTCGTGCTGCTCGGTTGCCCGCACGCCTCGGTCGACCAGATGCGGCGCGCCGCCGCTGCGCTCGACGGCAGGCGGCTGTCCCCGTCGACGGAGCTGTGGATCATGGCGCCGCGCGCGCTCAAGGACGTCGCGGACCGCAGCGGCTACACCGAGGTGATCCAGCGGGCCGGCGGCCGGGTGCTCGCCGACTCCTGCCCGGCGATGTCGCGGGCCGCCCCGGCTGGGACCCGGGTGTTCGCCACCGACTCGGCCAAGCAGGCGCACTACCTGCCCGCGATCCTCGGCATCGAGGCCTGGTTCGGCACGCTCGAGGAGTGCGTCGACGCCGCCGTTACCGGACGCTGGAACGGAGGATTGAGCTGATGCTATCTATCGGCTTGACATTCGCTAGTACGTTCGATTACCGTATGGGCAGCGACGGATGAGTGCCGTCATCCTGCATGGCAGAACTGTCGTCCCCGGGGTTGCCGAGGGCGAGGCACTGGTATCGCACGAGCCGATCTCCGGATGGGGCGGGATCGACCCGGCGCGCGGCGTGATCATCGAACGACGGCACGAGCTGTACGGGGTGTGCTTCACCGGGAAGATCCTCGTCTTCCCCAGCGCCAAGGGGTCCTCAGGCTGGGCCGGGTTCTTCCAGACGACACGGCTGACCGGCACCGCCCCGATCGGGATGGTCATCGGCCGCATCTCCGCCAAGTCCGCGCTCGGGGCGGTGGTCACCCGGGTCCCCGCGATCACCGACCTGGACGCCGACCCGTGCGAGGTCATCGACACCGGCGACTGGCTGCTTCTTGACAACTCGACAGTGGAGGTCACCAAGCGATGACGCTGCGGTCCAACTACGAGCCCGGCACCTCCCGGTGGGCGACCCGCCGGGCGATGTGGCTGGCGCTCGGGCTGTCCGACGAGGACATGGTCAAGCCCAAGATCGCGATCGTGAACTCCTCGTCCCAGCTCGCCATCTGCTTCAGCCACCTGGACGAGGTCGCCCGCCGCGCCAAGCGGGCGATCGAGCTGGCCGGCGGCGTCGGGTTCGAGGTGCGCACCGCGGCGCCGAGCGACTTCATCACCAGCGCCGGGCACCGCGGCGGGTACATCCTGTCCGCCCGCGACCTGATCCCGAACGACATCGAGGTCCAGGTGGAGGGCGCGCAGCTGGACGGGATGATCTGCCTGGCCTCGTGCGACAAGACCGCGCCGGGCCAGCTGATGGCCGCCGCCCGGCTGAACATCCCGACGATCATCGTCGCCTGCGGGTACCAGGCGAGCGGGAGCTACCGGGGCAGGCACTGCGACATCGAGGACGTGTTCCTCGCCGCGGGACACGTCGCGAACGGCAGGGTCAGCGTCGAAGAGCTCACCGAGATGAGCGAGAACGCGGTGCTCAGTCCCGGCGTGTGCGCGGGCTTCGGCACCGCGAACACGATGCACCTGGCGTGCGAGGCGCTCGGCATGGCGCTGCCTGGCTCGACCCCGGTGCGGGCGAACAGCGAACGGATGTGGCGGGCGGTCGACGAGGCCGGGGCGCGGATCGTCGAGCTGGTCCACGAGGACGTGAAGCCGCGCGACATCATGACCCCGGCGGCGTTCCGCAACGCGGTCACGACCATCTTGTCGGTCAGCGGCTCGATCAACTCGGTCAAGCACCTGCAGGCGGTGGCGGCCGAGGCCGAGGCGGACGCCGACGTGTACCGGCTGTTCGAGACGCTCGCCGACGGCGTGCCGCTGCTGAGCGCGATCAGGCCCAACGGCGAGACGCCCATCGAGGAGTTCGAGGACGCGGGCGGCACCCGCGCGCTCATGAAGCAGCTGGCAGGGCTCCTCGACACCGGCGCCCGCACGGTCTCGGGGAAGACTCTCGCGGAGAACCTGGCCGGCGTCGCGGTCGCGGACGAGGAGGTGATCAGGCCGCCCGAGCAGGCGCTCGGCCGGCGGCCCACGATCGTGCTGATCCGCGGCAGCCTCTGCCCGGACGGCGGGATCGTCAAGCTGGCGGTCGCCGACGACCGGCGGCTCGAGTTCACCGGCCCGGCCCTCGTCTTCGAGTCGCCGCCTGAGGCGCTCGACGGGGTGCGCGCGGGAAAGGTCCGCCCCGGGCAGGTCGTGGTGCTGCGCGGCCAGGGCGTCACCGGCTCCCCTGGCATGGGCATGGCCTCGCAGCTGGTGTTCGCGCTGGACGGCGCCGGGCTGACCGGCGAGGTCGCGGTGGTCACCGACGGGCAGCTGTCCGGGCTGGTCAACAAGGGCATCGTGGTGGGTGAGGTGTCCCCGGAAGCGGCCGCGGGCGGCCCGCTGGCACTGGTCGAGGACGGCGACACGATCCGGATCGACGTCCCCGGCCGGACCGCCGACCTGGACGTCCCGGACGCCGAGCTGGCCCGCAGGAAGGCGGGCCTGCGGGCCAGGCCGCAGGCGCGGGAGGTCGGCTGGCTGTCGGTCTACCAGCGGCTGGTCCGCCCGCTCCCGGAAGGCGCGGTGCTGCGGCCGAGGGGGACGGCGCCGTGACCGGCGCGAGCGCCGGGGAGGGTGACGGCCGCGGCAGAGTCGCGCTGGCGGTCAGCGGGCTGTCGGTGTCGTACGGGAACGTGGTGGCGGTGCACGACGCGACGTTCCGGGTCGCGGAGGGGGACGCGTGCGCGATCACCGGGCCGAACGGGAACGGCAAGTCCTCCATCCTGATGGGCGTCACCGGCATGGTGCGCCGCCGCGGCGCGGTGGAGATCTTCGGCGCCCCGGCGCCGAACGGCGACGTGCGGTGGGCCGCGCGCAACGGCCTCACGCTGGTGCCGGAACGCCGCCAGCTGTACCCGGACCTGTCCGCGGGCGACAACATCATCCTCGGCTGCTACTCCTGGACGAGGAGCATCGGGAAGGCGAGGAGGTCCGATTCGTTCGGGCGGGCTGTTGACCTGTTTCCCGAGCTCAAGCCGCACCTAAGGCAGGCCGCCGGCACCCTGTCCGGCGGGCAGCAGCAGATGGTCGCGATCGCGCGCGGGCTGGCCGCCGACCCGAAGATCCTCGCGGTCGACGAGCCGTGCCTCGGCCTCGCCGAGACGGTCGCCAGGCGGGTGTACGACGTGCTGGCGAGCATCCACGACGGGGGCACCACGCTCATCGTCGTGGAGGAGGCGCCCAAGCGGGCGCTGACCTTGTGCAACCGGCGGGTCGAAGTGCGCAACGGGGTCGCGAGCGGCGTGGCAGGTGTGACATGAAGTTCGGGAACCTCGTCATCGCCGGCATCGTCACCGGGTCGATCTACGCCGTGTTCGCCGTCTGCGTCGCCGTCTGGTACCGGGTGTCGAACATCCTCAACCTCGCCGTCGGCGACTTCGCGATGGTCGGCGCGCTCGGCGTGGACAACCTGTACCGGGTCAAGGGGCTGCCGCTGTGGGCGGCGATCGTCACGACGCTGGCTGTCGTCGGGGCGTTCTCCTACCTGTACGACCAGGTGGTGCTCAGGATCGCCCTGGACGGGCGGCGGCAGATGGAGGGCATCGTCGTCACGTTCTTCTTCACCTTCGCGCTGTCGTTCTTCATCGACGGGGTGGCGAAGATGCTGTTCGGCACCGACGTGCACGCGGCGCCCGCGCTGTGGAACGGCGCGTCGCTGAGCTGGGGCAGCCTGCACCTGGAGCGCGCCGGGCTGCTCGTGCTCGCCTGCGCCGTGATCATCGGCGGCGCGTTCTGGGTGTACATCAGGTACACGCTCGGCGGGAAGGCGCTGGAAGCCAGCGGCGAGAACGCGGTCGGGGCCCGGATCGCGGGCATCGACACCAAGCGGTACCGGCGGCTGATCTTCGTGGGGACGGCGGTGATCGCGGCGATCTTCGGCATCGTGGAGTCGCCGATCACCGGGTACACGTACCTGTCCGGCGCGACGATCAGCCTGACCGGGTTCCTCGCCGCTGCCTACGGCGGGTTCCGCAAGCCGGGCCGGGCGCTGGTCGCCGGGCTGGCCATCGGCGTGCTCGAGGCGCTGCTCGGCGGCTACGTCAGCGCCGAGTACGGCGACACGGTGCTGTACGCGATCCTCGCCGCGCTGGTGCTCGCCTGGCCGCGCGGGCTCGGCTTCGAATCGGCGGTGACCCAGTGACCGGGCTGAGCGGGTTCGCCCGGCGCACCGAGCGCACCGGGCTGGCCGGGCTTGACGGGCTCACCGGGGTGTCGTCGCGGCTGCCGCGGTCGCTGACGCCGACGGCGGTGGTCCTCGTCGCCGGCGCGGTGATCGTGCTGGTCTACGGGCAGCAGTACACCGGGTCGGTGTTCGTGCTGGCGGCCTGCTACGCGATCGTCACCGCCGGCATGGCGGTGCAGATCGGGTTCAGCCAGCAGATCGCGTTCAGCCAGTCCGTGTTCATGGGCGTCGGCGCCTACGGCGTCGCCATGCTGAACACGCACTTCGCGATGCCCGTGCTGGTGGCCACGCCGATCGTGCTCGTCGGCGCCGGGCTGACCGCGCTGGTGCTCGGCTCGGTCGTCACCCGCGCCTCTGGGCTCGCGCTCGCGGTGGCCACGCTGATGCTGCCGCTGATCGCGGCCGGCTACGTGAGCTCTGCGGGGTACCTCGGCGGTGTCGTCGGCGCGCCGCTCACCGGGACGCTGTGGCCGTCGTCAGCGTCGACCTCCACGACGGTGATCGCGGTCGCCGGCGGCCTGATCGTCGTGATCTTCCTGGCCATCGCCGTGTTCGTCGCGTCGCGGATCCTAACGTCCGACATCGGCCTCGAGCTGTTCGTGCTCGGCGTGGACGAGCGCACCGCCGCCGCGATGGGGGTGCGCACCCCGCGCCGCAAGCTGGAGCTGTTCGTGCTCGGCTGCGTGTTCGCCGCGCTCGGCGGCGCGGCCTACGCGGGCACCCAGCAGTTCGTCCCCGAGACGCTCGTCGACCCGACATCCGAGCTCGCGCTGCTGATCATGCTGTTCATCGGCGGGCGGCGGTCCGTCATCGGCGCGGTCATCGGCGCGCTGGTGATCCAGTACCTGCAGGGCGCCAGCAACTGGGTGAGCGTGAACATCCTGGTCGTCGAGGGAGTGCTGCTCACCGTCGTGCTGCTGGTGGACCCGGAGGGGCTCGCCGGGATCGTGAACACCGGCATGGCGTGGCTGCGCCGGCGGCGCGGCGCGGCGAGCGCGGCCGCGGGCCCCGCGGCGAGCGTGGAGGCTTTGGCGGGCGATGCGCCATCGGCCGCCAAAGCAGGCGGTCAGTGGGCTGCCGGCCACGTTGCCCCGGCGGCGGCGACGGCGGCGGCCGACGGCGGCGTTGCGGCCGGGACGCCGCTCCTGGAGGTCCGGGGCATCGGGAAGGAGTACGGCGGGCTCACCGTGCTGGACGACGTCACGATCAGGCTCCCCGAGCGCGGCCTGTTCGGGCTCTGCGGTCCGAACGGCGCGGGCAAGACCACCCTGCTCAACGTCATCGGCGGCAGCGTGGCGCCGTCCCGGGGTACGGTCATCCTCGACGGCGAGGACATCACCAGGCGGCCGCCGGACGAGCGCTTCTACCTGGGCATCAGCCGCACCTTCCAGGCCGTCCACCTGATCAAGGGCCGCACCGTGCTCGACAACGTGGCGGTCGCCTGCCTGGCCTCGCACACGTCGTCGATTGTCACCCGCGTCATGCGCAGCAAGCTCGACGACGCGCGGGACAAGGCCGCGCGGACCCTCAGCGATCTCGGCATGCGCGGCATCCAGGACCGCGAGGTCTCCAGCCTGACGCTGGAGAGCCAGCGGATGGTCGAGCTCGCCAGGGCGCTGGCCCCGAACCCGCGGGTGCTGCTGCTCGACGAGCCCGCCTCCGGGCTGTCAGAAGAGCAGCGCCACCGCCTCGCCGAGTTGCTGACCGCGTTCGGCGAACGCACCTGCGTGCTGCTCGTGGAGCACGACCTCGATCTGGTCGCGCAGGTCAGCGAGCGGATCTTCGTGCTCTCCAGCGGGCGGCTCGTCTTCGACGGCGGCCCCGCGGACTTCCGGGCCTCACCCGTCGTGAACTCGCTCCTTGTCGGGCGCTAACAAAAGGAGGTTGGCAATAAATGTCCCGAAGACGAATCCCGTTCGCCGCCCTGACGGCTGCCGCAGCGGCGGTCCTCATGGTCGGCGGCATCGCCGCGTGCAGCTCAGGCGGCGGCAACTCCGCCGCCAGCAGCAACTCCCCCATCGTCGCCTGCGGCGACCTGGCGCTTGCCGGGCCGTACGCGCAGATCGGCGAGACGGACAACTGGGGTGCCCAGGCGTACTTCAAGTACGTCGACGCCCACGGCGGCATCCTCGGCCACAAGGTCAACTACATCACGTTCAACAACCAGTCCAACGCCGCGCAGTCTGAGCTGATCGCCAAGAAGTGCATCCAGCAGTACCACGCGAACGTCATCATCGGGCCGGAGTCCGGCGCCGACACCGAGTCCGCGCTGCCGATCGCGATCGCCAACCACACGATCCTGATCAGCCTCTCGTCCGGCTGGCAGACCAACGGCTACCCGGCCAGCGAGCTGAACTCCTGGGGCTTCCCCGGCTTCTACGACGTCTTCGCGGAGGACCAGATCGCCTCGGTGCAGAACCTGATCGTGCCGCGGCACTACACCAGGGTCGCGCTGCTCGAGGACAACTGCGGCTCGGTCTGCCTGTCCAACCAGGGCACCGTGCAGACGCTGGCGAAGCAGGACGGCTTCCAGCTCGTGTCCACCCAGATCGACCAGGTAGGCGCCACCGACGTCACCCCGCAGGTGCTCGCCATGCTCGCCGCCAAGCCGCAGATCATCCTGTTCGGCCTGGTGCCGGGAACCGACTCGATCACCGCGATCCGCGCCATCCGCGCGCAGGATCCGACGATCCCGATCAGCGAGTGCTCCGCCTGTGAGCTGCCCAGCTTCATCTCGGCGGCCGGCGGCGCCTCGGTGATGAAGAACATCTACGTGCTCGGCTCCATGTCGCAATGGCTAGACAAGGCCCAGCAGGGCACCTCGGCGCAGGCCAAGGCGACCGCCGCGGGGCTCGAGCAGTACATGGCCGGGATGAAGGCGGCCGGCCTCGGCGCGGAGGACCAGATCGACAACAGCCAGGAAGGCTGGGACGCCGGGCTGGAGGTCGACTGGGCCATTAAACAGGCAGGCAACCTGGACGAGGCCACGATCATGCAGAAGCTCCAGCACCTGGACATCAACACCCTGGGCATCCTGTGGACGAGGACCCCATCCAACTACGAGAGCTACAGCGACGTGCTGGCCGCTATGGAAACCATCAATTCCGACGGCTCAGCGACTCTGTTCAAGTAGCCGCTGCGAAGGTTCAGCCCGAACGGGCCCGTGGTACCACGAGTCCGTTCGGGCTGAACGGGAAGACCGGCCGGCGCGGACCGTCACGTTTGGCGCGAAGCCTCCGCCACCGCGAGGTCTTTCCTGAAGCGCTCGTACTGCGCGATCTCCTGGCCGGCGGGGGTGAGCACCGTGTTGCGGGTCGCCACGGCGATCCGCGCGCGCATCGCCTCCTCCGCCTGCTGCCGCTCGCGCTCGGCGGCGACCACGGCCATGTTGCGGCAGCCGGAGGCGGTCAGGAAGCCCAGCAGCAGCAGCGCCGCCGCCATGACGAGCAGCCACGGGATCAGCGAGACGTCGCCGAGCAGCGTCGACTTTTCCCGGCCGCCGTGCGCGACGGCGATCACCACGGCCCAGACCACGCCGCCCACCGCTAGCACCGTCAGCAGCCACTGCCAGACGGTGATCAGCCGCCACCACACGGGCACCGGGGCGCCGCCGGGGACGGCTTCGCGCACTGCGCCGGCGAGCGCCCGCGGCACCTGGCCGGCCTTGCTCCTCGCCGCGGCCCGCAGCGAGGTGGACCACGGTTCCGGCAGGCCGGCGGTGACCTTGTCGGCGAACGCGTTGATCGCGTTGTCCACCTCGGACTGCGACGCGTGCCCGGCGGCGCCGGCGGCCGGCTCGGCGGTGCGGCCGCGCAGCGAGCGGACCGGATCGCGGTCGGTCCCGCGGCGCGCCAGCAACGCCGGCGGCCAGCCGGTGAACCTGGCCGCCACCGCCTGGCGGGCGCCCGCCGCGGACTCCGCCACCGCCGTCAGCCCGGCCGCGGCGGCGAACGCCTCGGTGAGGTCGGCGGCCGGCGCCTCAGGGACGGCGATCGCCGGGTCGACGGCGTTGCGCGCGGCGCCGTCCGGCGTGGCGTCTTCCCACGGCGGCCTGCCCGGCTCGGCCTGCGCGTCGTCCTCGGACAGCTCCCAGGGCGGCCTGGCGTCCTCAGGCACCGGGGCGGATAGCTCGTGCCCGGTCGCGGCGGTCAGGCTCGCGAGCGCCGCGTCCGGCGCGACCTGCGGGCCGGCGTAGACGTCGAAGCCGCCGGCCACCGAGTCGATGTCGGCGGAGATCCGGTCGCTCGCCGCGTGGTTCGCGCTCACCGCCTCGGTGAGGAGCTCGCGGAGCTCGTCAAGGCCGGCGCCGGTGCGCGCGGACACGGGCAGCACCGGGGTGTCGGCCAGGCCCTCCGCGTCGAGCAGGCGGCGCAGGTCGTTCTCGCAGTCCTTGACCTGATCCTCGGGAAGGAGGTCGATCTGGTTGAGCACCACGGTGAACACGCCCGCGTGGCCGGCCAGCGGGATCAGGTAGCGGTTGTGCACCGAGGCATCGGCGTACTTCTGCGGGTCGAGCACCCAGATCAGCATGTCCGCCAGCTTGCTCAGCCGGTCCACCGCGGCCATCGACGCGGTCACTACCGAGTCGTGGTCGGGCAGGTCGAGCAGCAGCAGGCCGTCGAGCACGGACTCGCCGGAGTCCAGCGCGCTCGCCCGCGCGTACCGGTGGCGGCGCTGCACGCCCAGCCAGTCGAGCAGC
>Ga0207699_10001086_pt1 | contig 12839 bp, 13 predicted proteins | sample LARL51metaG_FD_184344 | JGI IMG/M metagenome (GOLD analysis project Ga0207699, IMG submission 184344) | Corn, switchgrass and miscanthus rhizosphere microbial communities from Kellogg Biological Station, Michigan, USA - LAR L5-1 metaG... | ecosystem: Host-associated > Plants > Roots >...
TTGCCCATCAGCGTCTCGGCGGCATGCGCCAGCGCTTCCAGCCGCGGCAGCCCCAGAAATCCGCAAGTACCTTTGATGGTGTGGACGAGCCGGAAAATGTTATCCAGGATCTTGGCGTTGTTCGGTTCCTGCTCAAACCGAACCAGCTGATTGTCGACGGTGTCCAGGCTTTCGCTGGTTTCCGTCAAAAACTCCCGCAACAGATCATCCATGAACTCTGGCCTTCGCACGCAACGGCGCGCGACCTCGACGCGCCTACACTGACGAGGCCAGCTTCACCGCAAACCGTTTAAGTTTGGTTGAGCAAGAGGAAATGAATGGTCTCAACAAGGAGATAAGGCGGCCCCGGGTTCCCCCTGAGCCGCCCTTCAACCTCCGGTTAACCATAAATCGCAGCGACGGCCGCCCGTACAATCACCGCCGATTGAATCAGGACGCGGACACCACGATTCCGTCGCCCTCGGCCGCAAGCTTGACCGTCCAGCCGCAATCCTGAGCCAGCAACCTGGTATAATAGGGTTGAACGGCGTGCGCATCGACCGCGCCCATCTGGCTGGCATTGAGGATGTCGACGATGTTCTGCGGAATGCGGGCGTTGAGTCCGGTGGAGGTGACGCGAAAGCGGATCGCATCGCCTTCGCCGAGCGGATCGACCGTGAGCATGCCGCCGCGCGGGATGGTCTGCTGCGCGATCACCATCATGTTGAGCAGGAGCTTGACCTTGTTCTTCGGCAACAGCAGGCGCGGCAGATTCCAGGTGATCGTGATCTTGCCGTCCTCGAGATGGCCGCGCGCCATGGTCTGGGCATCGCCGAGATCGATCTGGGCGCCGGCGGAGCCGGCGGCACCGAAGGCGAGGCGGCAGAATTGCAGCCGCGCCGAGGCCGTCTTGGCGCTCTTGCGGATCAGGTCCAGCGCGAATTCGCGATCCTCCGGCTTTTCGGTATCGTCAAGGACCTCGAGCCCATTGACGATGGCGCCGACCGGGCTGATGAGATCGTGACATACCCGCGAGCAGAGCAGCGCGGCGAGTTCGAGCATGTCGGGAGCGGGAGCTGGTGTGGACGTACCGGACATAAGATGTTCCTGGAAATCCGCTGTTAGCGCCGATGCGCGTGCAAGTCAGGCCTCAATTCGAGGGCGAATCACAGGCGCTTCCGGGGCTTGATACACTGCGGCAACATGAACTGCCAACAGCGGGAGACGATGACAGATGTTGAGAACGGCCGATGCATGACAACGACGGCTCTGTCCAGATGATCGATCGCGATGCTGCCGCAATGCTGATTGAGCCGCTCACCGAACTGGTGCTGCGCGCGGGTGAGGCCATCCTGGCGGTCAACCGCTGCGCGATGACGATCGAAGGCAAGGCGGACGGTTCCCCCGTCACCGAGGCCGATCTCGCGGCCGATCGGATCATCGCCAGCGGCCTGCACGAGCTCGCGCCAAAAATCCCGATGCTGTCGGAAGAGCGGGCCGGTTCGGCGCGCCCGCCCTATCGCGGCAGCTTCTTCTTGATCGACCCGCTCGACGGCACCAAGGAGTTCATCGCCGGACGGGCCGAGTTCACGGTCAATGTGGCGCTGGTCACGGAGGGAACGCCGCTGCTCGGCATCGTCGGGGCGCCGGCAATGGGCCTGATCTGGCGGGGGCTGGCGGGCCGCGGCGCCGCGCGCGTTCGCCTCGACGGTGGGCGGCTTGGCGCGGCGGAACCGATCCATACCCGTCCGATGCCGCGCCATGGCAAACCCTGGATTGCGGCGGTCAGTCGCTCGCATGGCGACCGCCTGAGCGAGGCGTTCATCGACAAGCGGCCGAATGCGGTCCGCGAGCAGCTCGGTTCCGCGGTAAAATTCGGCCGCCTCGCGGAAGGCTCGGTCGATCTCTATCCGCGCCTTGCACCGACCTCCGAATGGGATGTCGCGGCCGGCCACGCGGTCGTCACGGCGGCCGGCGGGCGGATCACCGCGCCCGATGGCGGCGTCTTGAAATATGGCGAGGGACGCGATGGCGGTTTCATCGTGCCGGGCTTCATCGCCTGGGGCGATCCCTCGGCGGCTGACTCTTACTGAGCGAGGCCGCGCTCGAGCTCCGGCCAGCGCGCATTCGCCTGCGCCAGGAACCGCTCCGGATCGGCCGCAAAGGCATCGCGATTGGCCTCGCGGTTGAACAGATAGAGCCGCTGATCGGCAATCACGAAGAACAGCGGATTGCCGGCCTGCGTCACGCCGCGCGCCACCTCGGTCGGATCGTAGCCGCCGAATTGCGGGCCATAGATGTCCGGATGCTCCGCAAAGGAGGCGCGATCGCCCTCATTATGAAAACGCCACACCGCGCCGCCCTGCATCAGCTCGAAATCCGGCAAGCCCCGCACCGGATGGCCCTCGACGAAATAGGCGACGGGGTCGAACCCCTCGATGGCAAGCCCCGAAAAGCGGTTGACGACGACCCGTTCGGTGGTGGCCGCGGCGGCGGGGAGCGGGTGGAAAACAGCCCAGAACCCCGCCAGAAGCGCGACAACGGCAATTGTTCCGCAAATTCCCTCTTGCCGTTGTACCGTCATAGTTCGTACCGATAACATGCGAATCGAGGGATAAGGGGTGCGTTCGGCGGAACCTAAACCGTTGCGTGTTGGCGTCAGGTTAAGGCGGCGGCCGAGGCAGAATCAGGGATTATGTTCATGAATTTTGCTTCACGCCTCGCTGCGGCGCTGCTCGCTGCGCTGCTGTGGTCGGCCGGACCGGTGTCCGCCCAGCAGGCGCCGCCTCCGCCCGACATGCCGCCGCCCCAGCAGGTGCCGGGACAGCCCATGCCGCCGCAGCAGCGCCCCCCCGGACCGGATGCTTATGGCCCGGACGAGCTGGTCGGCGCCGGCCACCGGTTTTTCGGCAATGTCTCGCGTGGGCTTGCTTCCGTGATCGAGCGCGCGGTCAGCCAATGGGGCCTGCCCAATGGCTACATTCTGGGCGAGGAAGGGTCCGGCGCCCTGGTCGCGGGCCTGCGCTATGGCGAGGGCATGCTCTACACCAAGAACGCCGGCGACCTCAAAGTGTTCTGGCAGGGCCCCTCGCTCGGCTTCGACTGGGGCGGCGATGGCGCGCGGACCATGACGCTGGTCTATAACCTGCCGGCCACACGCGCGATCTACCAGCGCTTCGCCGGCATCGACGGCTCCGCCTACATCATCGGCGGCTTTGGCATGACGGCGCTGACCGCCAACAACATCGTGCTGGTGCCGATCCGTTCCGGTATCGGCCTGCGGCTCGGCGCCAACATCGGCTACCTGAAATATACGCCGAGCGCGACCTGGAATCCGTTCTGACCGCGCCTCTGCCGAGCGCGTCTGCCCCGCAACACTCCGGGGAGGATTTACGTTAACGGGCCGATAGGCTGGCTTTCGGGCCACGGCCCGTGGCATTGTCGTTTCGTTAAGGATTCTTGCCGGGGAGCAGCGTGCCATGATCGAACCGATCATGTATCTGGCGATCGGGTTTCTGATCGCGATACTCTGTGCGCTGATGGTGGTGCCGCTGGTGCATAACCGCGCCGTCCGCCTCACCACGCGCCGGCTCGAAGCCGCGACCCCGCTGTCGATGGCGGAGATCCAGGCCGACAAGGACCAGCTCCGCGCCGAATTCGCGATGTCGGCACGGCGCCTGGAGATGAGCGTCGAGCAGCTCAAGAACAAGACCACGAGCCAGCTTGCCGAGCTCGGCAAGAAGACCGACGCGATCAACCGCATGAAGATCGAGATCGGCGAGAAGAACGCCACGATCTTTGCGCTGGAAGCGCGCGAGAAAGCGGTCAAGGAGCAGCTCCGCGCCACCGAAGAGGAGTTTGCCGCCAAGACCGAGGCGCTGCGCCAGGCCGAGAAGGCGCTGACCGAGAAGCAGGACGAACTCGGCCGGATCAGTGCCGAGCTTTCCGACCGTTCGAGCGTGGCGGAGAGCCGCCAGGCCGAGCTCATGACCGTGCGCAGCCAGATCGAGCTGCTGAAGGGCCGCGTCGGCGACGCCGAGAAGGAGTTTTCGGCCACCCAGGCGCGGCTCGCGCAGGAGCGACACGAGTCCGAGACCGCGACCCGCAATCTCGGCGATGCCCGAGGGCGCGTCGAAAACCTCAGCCAGCGCGTGACCGATCTCGACCGCCAGCTCATCGTCCAGGTCAAGGAAGCCGAGATGCTGTCCACCCGCGTCAACGATCTGGAGGCGCGGCTGGCGACGCAGGGAAAGCTGCTCGCCGAGCGCGACTACGAGAACCGCCAGCTCCGCCAGGCCAACGAGGCGGCCGAGCGCACGGTGCAGGACTTGCGCGGCGAGCTCGGCGGCCTGAACGGCGGCCGCTCGCCGGCAATCGAAAAGCTGCGGGCGGAAAAGGCCGCGGTCGAGGAGCAGCTTCGGCTGGCGCGCGACGAGCGCGCAAAACTGCAGCGCGACATCAACACGATCCAGCAGCAGGCCGAAACCTCCTGGGCCCAGGAGCGCATGGAGAACGCGCTTCTGCGCGAGCGCATCAACGACATCGCCGCCGAGGTGGCAAAGCTCGCGATGCAGCTCGAGGGACCGAATTCCGCGATCGAGGCGATGCTCGCCGCCGAGCCGCTTCCGGTCCGCCCCGCCAACGACACCGCCGCGGCCAGCGCAGCGGCGGGCGGCACGCTCGCCGAACGCATCCGCGCGCTGCAGACCCATGCCTCCCGCGCTCGCCAGCAGCAGGGCGTGAGCTGAGCAGGGCTGGCTGACGCCGCAGCCAGGGATCACATTCGAGCGAGACGGTCGCAGATCACACGAGTCCCGGCTAAGCTGAGCGACGTCGGTTTCGAACACCGTCGCGGGTCGCTGGGAGATCGCGGTGGACCTGATTGCCCTGGCCGTCTTCGTCATGTCGATCTATTTCGCCGGTGAGCTGGCGGTTCGCCGTGGACGCAGCCGGACGGCCTGGATGTGGATCGCGGCCTTGCTGCTCGGCCCGTTCGCGCTTCCCCTGCTCTATCTGCTGCCGCGCCGCGACGCAGGGCAGCCGCCGGCCACAGCGGCGGCGCGCTGAGACCTGTATTTCCGATTCAACTGTCAAACAGCCCATCATCTGTCATCGCCCGGCTTGACCGCGCGATCCGGTAACCACCGGCATCTCGATTCCGACGACTGCTCTCGGCGTACTGGATGCCCCGCTGGAGCCTGCCCTCGGGCGGCGCTTGCGCCGACCCGGAGGCAGGGCATGACAACGGAAAGACATGCATCGGCGTTCTCGCGGCACGACATGCCCGAGGAATGCATCACGCATGTCCCTCTGAAAATCGAAGAGGGCGCAGGGAAGGCCGGGTATCGGCTGACACCCATGGCCCGCGTGCATCAAAAAAAGCACGCGGCGGTTACCACAGGCTCAGCCGGATATCCGGCCTTCCCTGCGCGGTGGTTTTACGGCTTATAACGTGCTCTCCCCGGGAACCGGGCTTTCTTGCTCCCGTCGTCCGCGAGATCAGTCAGATCGCGAACTTGGCCTCAGCGTCGGGAGGCCAGGACCACACGCCTTTGCCGTCCGCCTCAGTGCCGTTCGTCCGCGCGAAAAATTCGCGCGCGGCGCCATTGCGTCCATCGCAGCCCGCCTCACGTCCGGTGACGATTGGCCAAAACGCCCCTCTTGCATCGAGGCGGGATGCGGCGATCATGCATGCTATTCTGAAAAACGGAAGCAGAATATTTTTGAGCTGAGGACTGGACAGCAGAATCAGCCTTGAAATGCCTCGCGAATTTCCATTTTTCGCGCAGGCGTTTTTTGACCCGGGAGGCGGCGCGCTTAGTCCCCTTCACGAAAAACTGCCCAGCCAGGGCGAATCAGTTGCGCACCGACTCCACCCACGTCGTCATGGCCGGGCTTGTCCCGCCTGCGGGGCCGAAGCCCCTTCGGCGCGGCGAAGGCCCGGCCATCCACGTCTTTGAACTCATCAAAAAGGTAAGACGTGGATGCCCGGCACAAGGCCGGGCATGACGAGAGCCAGTGGCACCAGACCCGCCAAACTCGGACCGAGGCGAAATCGCTCACCTAAAAGAGCTCTGCGCTCATTACCCGACGCCCGCCAAGCCGCGTTCCTCGCTTGACAGCGACGGGCCATCCTTCGTAAATCGCGACCTCTGGCGGGTTCGTATCGGCGCTATGCCGATGCCACGAGACCCGGGCGCATAGCTCAGCGGGAGAGCGTTCCCTTCACACGGGAGAGGTCCAAGGTTCGATCCCTTGTGCGCCCACCATGCTTCGCCCTGGCGGGCTACGCCTGGCGCAGCCGGCCTTCGCTCTCACGGGCATGAATGCAGCCAGCAAATGGGCGCTCTATCTAGGCGCCCGAGGGCGGGTACGAGAGGTAGGCAAGGCGGCGCGTTTCACGTCGCCCGCGCACCACCGTATCGAGGATCAGGCCGGTAAACAGGCAGAGGAACGCGACGATGACCAGGCCCGTTGCAAGCAACGCCGTCGGCAGGCGCGGCACCAGCCCGGTCTCTGCGTAGGTGATCGCCAGCGGGATCGCGAGCAGCACGGCCGCCAAGGCGAGCGCACCGCCGATCGCGCCGAAGAACTGGACGGGCTTCTCGGTCCGGAACAGCGTCAGGATCATGTGGAGGATGCGCCAACCGTCGCGAAAGGTGGAAAGCTTCGACACCGACCCCTTGGGCCGTGCGCCGTAGGCCGTGATCATCTCGCCCACCGGCATCCGCATTTCCAGCGCGTGGACGCTGATTTCCGTCTCGATCTCGAAGCCGGTCGAGAGGACCGGGAAGCTCTTGACGAAACGGCGCGAGAAGACGCGATAGCCCGACAGTACATCGGTGAAACTGCGACCGAAGATCCACGCGAGGATACCCGTCAGCATCGCGTTGCCGAAACGGTGGCCACGGCGATAAGCCGCCTCCGCCTCCGACTGTCGCGCGCCGACGACCATGTCGAGTTGCTCGTCGAGCAGCATTGCCACCAGTTTTGGCGCGGCCGTCGCATCATAGGTCGCGTCGCCGTCGGCCATGACATAGATGTCGGCGTCGATGTCCGCAAACATGCGGCGGACGACATGGCCCTTGCCCTGCATTCGCTCGATCCGCACATTCGCCCCCGACCCGCGGGCGATATCGCCGGTGCGATCGCGGCTGTTGTTGTCGTAGACGAACACCATGGCGCCGGGAAGCGCGGCGCGAAAACCGGCAATCGTCGTCTCGATCGCCGCTTCTTCATTGTAGCAAGGGATGATCACGGCAATCCGCGGGCCTGGGGGCTGGGCGCAATTCATCGCACACCCACCGCAGGATCGGAATCCGACTGACGACGACGGAGCCGATCGAAGTGGCGTGCAACTACAATGAGCGCAACAAGGACCAGCAGCCAACTGACCCTCGCCTGATAACGATCGTGGACTCCTGAAAGTGCGCTGCATGTCAATGACGATCCGCAATATGCCGCCGCCATGTACAGCGCCAGAACGGCCAGCCTGCGATCCCGATTCCAACCGAAAAGAATCTGGCCAAGGACGATCAAGGCGGACAGCGCCACGACGGCGATGCCCAGCACATTCATCTCCTCCACGGGCCAGGTACCACGTGACTGGCGACTCGCCGTGAAGGCGATCGCATCGTTCTCGCCGAAGATCCCGCCGACGAGAGCGGCGATGCGCGACTGCGTATCTTCACCCGCCCCGGCCAGAGGCTGAATGTCCGCCGCTGGCGCAAGCTTGACCAGCGCTCTGAAGAAGTTTTGGCCAACGACGATGGCGACCGCACCTGGTCGATCCCTCAGCGTCGCTCGCACGATCGCGGTCGATTCCTCGCGCAAAGCGCCAAAGCCGCCAAGTGCCGTGAAAGGTCCCGGTCGCCATAACAACAGATCTGCGTTGGCTGGAAGTTCGCCTTGATATGGACAGAGCCGATAACCGGCGCCGGGGCAGGTTTCGCGCAACTGATCGCGTGCCGGACCGTAGGCAAAGAGATTGGCCATCAGGAAGCTCTGACCTGCCGGCGCAAGCTCCGCTCGTCCAAACACGGCCTTGTTATAACTGACACTCGCGATCGCGGCGAGGCCACAGGCCGCAGCCGCGGCCAGGACACCGTAGGGCAAAGCGCTATTCTGTTCCCTCCGGAACACCCTTAACCCGGCTGAGAAAAGGATGATGCCGAGAGCCATGACGAGGTGCGACAAGTGGACGGAGATCGCAGTGACAAGCAGCCCAAACAGGTAGGCCCGGGTCAGCGCTCCAAATCGGTCCCACTCGAAACACACCAGGTAGACGGCCAGAAACATGATGCCCGTGAAAATGTCCGGCATCACAAAGCCGGCGAATACCGGAAGGCTGGAAGCAATGACCAATACGGCAACGGCCGGCAGAAACAGCCAGCGGCCCGCAAATGAACGAAAAACAAGGTAAGCAACATGCGTTGCAAGGACGGCCTGAACCGCAACAACGCCCCAAAGGCTGATGCGAAACCCGGTCAGGAACACGAACAGCTGATAAAAGGGGCTGCGATAGAGGCGCGGCGTCAGAATGACGTAATCGGACGTATCAATGAAGATGAAAGGAAAGCCATTGAGCAGGCCTGGGATACAGACCAAAACAGCCGCAGTCACAACGACCGCGGTATCCATATACGCCTGCCGCGCGCATGCACCTGCCGCCTCACGCAAAATGGCTACTCCAAATACAAACGCTACTCCCGATATGCAGCCGAAACTTAAGAAAATGATCCGATCAAATGCTTTGGCAGTGTTGCCGGAGACGTTCGCGGTCCTCTAACTCGATCCGCTCTGAACTTGCTGTGCTGCTGGGCGCTCAACGGCCCGTACATCATTCGCCGACGGCAGCTCCCTTGCTGGAGGGTCTGAGCCTTACTCCGCGGCTGCGAGCGAGAACATCATGGCCGCCCGCGCCTCGTCAGTATACTACTTCGCTAGAGATGTCGCCAGTGTGAAGCAGTTCACTTGCCTGCCCCACGTGGTTCGGCATCAGGCCCGGGCCCAAAACTCGACGGCGGCCGCACGGCAATGTGCGGCAAGCAGGTCGCGGTAGAGCGCATAATCGGCGTCGTCGAAGAAGGTCCGCGCGCGGCCGTTGCCGCGCTGCGTGACATGGTGCGGATGACCGGGGATGACGACACGGGCGAGGCGGGCCATGCCGCATGATGCAAGCAAAGCCGCGCCGCGTCAATTAAGTGCACTGTCACCGTAATCGTTAGATCGCAACGTATGATCAAACCATGGTGGGCCGACGGCCTTCAGCACCGTCGGCCCACCAGAGCACGCGACTCGTCAGCGAAGACCGCCGGTGACGTGCAGTGTCTCGCCCGCGATGTAGGACGCGTCGTCCGAAGCGAAGAAGGCCACCGCGGCGGCGATCTCCTCAACCTTGCCGATGCGGCCAAGCGGGGTGACGGATTCGATCCACTTGCGCATGTCGCCCTCGTGCAGGCCGGCGGACACTACGCCTTCGGTCGCGATCATGCCCGGATTGACGGCGTTGACGCGGATTTTGCGCGGCGCCAGTTCCTTGGAGAGCACGGCGGAGATCGCATCCACCGATGCTTTCGTCGCGGTGTAGACGGCGGTGTTCGCCGGCGCGATGGTCGATACGCCGGAGCTGATGTTGATGATACTTCCGCCATTGGGGTTGAAGTGCCGCACCGCTTCCCCTGAGATCAAGAGGAGGCCGAGCACATTGAGGTCGAAATGCTTGTGGAAATGCTCGGCGGTGATGGCCTCGAGCGGCGCGAACTCGTAAATGCCCGCGTTGTTGACGAGGATGTCGATCGCGCCGAACGCCTTCACGGTCTCCGCGACCACGCTTTTCACGTTTTTGGCATCGGCCAAGTTACCGTGGACGGCGACGGCTTTGCCACCTTTGGCGATGATGGCGGCGACTACGCGGTCGGCGGCCTGCTTGCTGGCGCTGTAGTTGACGGCAACCGCCGCACCCTCAGCCGCGAGCCGGGCGGAGATTTCGGCACCGATGCCTTTGGATGCGCCGGTCACGAGCGCAACTTTTCCTTCAAGTCTCTTGGTCATCGCATATCTCCATGATCCGGCGGGACGCCGATATTCAATAGTTCAATACTAGTGAACCATTGAATGAAATCAAGGGACATGCTATATTTTGGGCATGGTGCAGTTCGTTCACCCACCGCGAGACGAGATCACACTGGCCGGGGTGCTTGGAGCCCTCGCGGATCCGATGCGGCTGCGTATCGTCAAAAGCCTGTTCGCGCAGAACGATTGCATGTCGTGCACCGAGGCGGCGCCTTGCCCTGAGATGGCGAAGTCGACCCTGTCGAACCATTTTCGGATCCTGCGGGAGGCCGGCCTGGTCCGAACGTCAAAGCAAGGTGTCCAGCACCGCAACGTCCTGCGCGAGGAGGACATCAATGCGCGGTTTCCGAAATTGCTCAAGACGATCCTGAGCTTTCCTGACTGAGGGCATTCGCGCACTCTTATTATCTCGATCATATTTTCTTCGGCTCTTCCAAGTGTCATACTGTTGGTATTACGGTCTTACGGTGACAGTGCACTCAATACAGGACGATCATGGCCTTTCCTTCGAACCGGACGGTTTTCGCCCGCGCCTCCCTGCTTTGAGGACACGGCCGGTCTGTCGCTCGATGCGCGCGAGAAAGCCGTCATGTCCGAGTGGCCGGCCAATGCTCTCGGCGGCGCGGATGCACGTGGTTCGGCATCAGGCACCAGGCCCACACCTCGACGGTGGCCGCACGGCAATGTGCGGCAAGCAGGTCGCGGTAGAGCGCATAATCGGCGGCGTCCAAGAAGGTCCGCGCGCGGCCGTTGCCGCGCTGCGTGACATGGTACGGATGACCGGGGATGACGACACGGGCGAGGCGGGCCATGCCGCATGATGCAGGCAAAGCCGCGCCGCGTCGATTGAGTGCACTGTCACCGTAATTCGGCGTGCGGCGCCGGGCGATCGTTGGTGCGGCTTCAGGGGGGCTTCACCGGGAGCGCGAGACACTCCTCCGCGGATCAATCCAGTCTGGGGCGTTTTCGAACGAAAGCGTGCAACAAACTTGATCCGGGCTGGGCACCGGTCGGAGCAAGCTGCTCTCATCATATCAGCCCCTGCCATTTGTGGGCGGAGTGGACCGCAGCGCGGCGCAATCGGGCCCAAATACTTCATTTTCCCCTAATTTAGCTCTCCGCGCTTCCGCCGGTGCAGGAATGCCACATCGGCGGCGGAAATGTGCTGAAATAGGCCGAAACCATGTCTACACAATTGATCGCCGCATCGCCGCTGCGGTATTCTTGTGTGCTGAGGGGATTGGGGAATTCCGGTGCTGCTTGCAACGCGAGCCGTGGCGCTCGTCGCCGCGCTGTTTGGACTTGTCGTCTTCGTCGCCAGCCGGAACGTCTTTGCGTCATTCGGCGCAGTGCTGCTTGCGGGATGCGCGCTGATGGTCGCCTTCCCGTCGGTTGCGCACTGGCTGGCCGGTGAAGGCCTGGCCGCCGAGCGCGATCGCACGCTGCGTTGCGACATCGTCACATTCGCGGTCACCTCCGCGATCTGCGTCGGGTTTTTCGCGCTGGCGCCGCGGCAGGGGCCGCACCCATGCGGCGGTCCTGTCGACAGCCTGTTTCAACATTGCGTCACGGCGCCCGAATCCGGCGCCCTGGCGCGGTGATCACGGTTGCGTCCGCTTCGCCGCCGTTGGGCGACCCGTCGCCGCGCACGGGAGGCGAACTCGCACTGCGCGCCGGACGCTGAAAAGCGCAGCTCCGCAGGCCGGGTTGCCGCGCGTGTTCCGGACGCGCAGAGACCTGTCGAACCACTTGCGGTCGACCCGTCAGGCTGCCCTGACTGAGCCGAGGAACTTGCCAACTTCGGTTTTGAGGCGGCTCGAGTTGTGGGACAGCGAGCGCGCGGCGGAGAGAACCTGCGAGGAGGCGGAGCCGGTCATTCTGGCACCGCCCTGCACGTCGGTGATGTTGGACGAGACCTGCATCGTGCCGTGGGCGGCCTGCTGGACGTTACGCGCGATCTCCTGCGTCGCGGCTCCCTGCTGTTCCACCGCAGCGGCGATGGAGGATGAGATGTCCGCCAGCTTTTCGATGGTATTGCTGATCTCCCTGATCGCCCCCACGGATTCCTGGGTCGCCACCTGAATGCCGCTGATCTGCTGGCCGATCTCGCCGGTCGCTTTCGCGGTCTGCTCGGCCAGCGCCTTGACTTCCGACGCCACAACCGCAAAGCCGCGGCCGGCTTCGCCAGCGCGCGCCGCTTCGATCGTGGCATTCAGCGCCAGAAGGTTGGTCTGTCCTGCGATCGTGTTGATCAGCTCGACCACATCGCCGATGCGGGCCGCCGCCTTGGACAATTCGCCGACACGATCGGTGGTGGATCGCGCCTGGCCGACGGCGTCGCCCGCCACACGCGCCGATTCCTGCACCCGGCGGCCGATCTCGCCGACCGAGGATGACAGTTGCCCGGTGGCGGTAGCCACCGACTGCACGTTCGCGGACGCCTCCTCGGATGCGCCTGCGACCATCGTGCTCAGTTCCTGCGAGCGCTCCGCGGTCGCGGTGAGCGAGGAGGCGGACGCTTCCAGCTCCGTCGCCGCCGTCGATACGGTTTCGACGATTTCGCCCACGGCCGCCTCGAAGCTGTCGGCGAGCTCGATCATGTCGGCCTTGCGCCGCTCCGCGGCATGCTGCTCCTGATTTGCCCTGGCGTCAGCTTCGTTGCGCGCCCTCTGCTCGGCATTCTCGCGAATGACGACGACCGTCTTGGCCACGTCGCCCACCTCATCGCCCCGACTGGCCCCGGGAATGTCGATGTTCAACTGGCCGGCAGCCATCTTCCCGAGCGC
>Ga0207699_10001087_pt1 | contig 12838 bp, 10 predicted proteins | sample LARL51metaG_FD_184344 | JGI IMG/M metagenome (GOLD analysis project Ga0207699, IMG submission 184344) | Corn, switchgrass and miscanthus rhizosphere microbial communities from Kellogg Biological Station, Michigan, USA - LAR L5-1 metaG... | ecosystem: Host-associated > Plants > Roots >...
CGGCACTGGATTTGGGAGAGGGTTTGTCAGCTTGAGATGAACGAAGAGATTGCGGAAGCAGGAGAGCGCAAGGCAAGAGGAACAGGAGTATTTGTAGACGAAAGATTTTTGGTCGCATGAGGGAGAGCAGTTGTTTTTGGTGATGTCAACAATCTGCGAGGGAGGTTAGCCTGTGTAAGCGGTAGTGTCAAATCATGGCGATGTATTGGCGCCAAGGCCAACGCGGCCGCACTGTAGGGCACAGCAGGACCTGACAGGCTGTGTCCATACGGTAGGATCGGCTAGCGGTTTGAAAGGATTTCGGTTGAGACCAACCTTTTGCGTTACAAGCTTGAGAAGCGCGACGTCCGCAATTCGACGGAATTTGCCACGAATGGCAGCTCTTCTGTTTTGCGGCGCAGGTGTTTGCCAACTGCCGGCTTTGGCGCAAGAACAGAGCGAAGGCGTGCTTCGCGCAAACGTGAATCTGGTGCTGGTGGATGCAACGGTGAAGACGAAGGCTGGGCAGATTATGGGGGATTTAAAGAAAGAAGACTTCGAGTTGCGGGAAGACGGCGTCGTGCAAACCGTGCAAATCTTCAGCCGCGACGAATTGCCGCTGAACGTGGCGCTGGTGCTGGATCTAAGCGACTCTATCGGACCATTTCTGGGGCCGTTGCGAGACGCGGCGAATACCGCTCTTGCAGCGCTGAAACCCGAAGACGAGGTGGCGCTGTTTACGTTTGCCACGGAAGCGGAATTGCGCGTGCCGTTCACGAACGACAAGAAGAAAATTGCAGAGCAGATCAATGCCTTCAAGGTTGGAGGCGCTACGAATATCAACGATGGGATATTTGTGGCCGCAAAATATTTGCTGAACAGGCCTCCGAAGGGGCGGCGCGTGATCATCCTGATCAGCGACGACGTGGGCACGTATGCGGGCGGACAGGGAACGCACGATATCGTAACGGAATTGATTGGCGCGGACGCGGTTTTATATAACTTGAAGATTCCCGGGTACAATCCACCGGGGACGTTGCTGGCGGCGACGATGGAAAAAGGCCTGGTAAATATTCGCAAAGTGATGGATCAGACGGGCGGAGAAATTTTCGATGTGCGGGATGTGAGTCATCTAGACGCTGTGTTTGCTGCGCTGATCGAGAGAATCAAGACGCGCTACACGCTGGGATATTACACGAAGGCCAGCGCGGCCGAAGGTAAACCGCACAAACTGGATTTGCGGCTTGGATCATCGTTTGGGAAGAAGGGGCGCGATTATTTGGTGCTGGCCAAGAATGGGTATTACGTGCATTGAAGAGAGCGGTTGCGATTCTGGAGTTAGGACAAGGAACGCGTGCCCTTCGCTTAGGTAAAGGCCTAGGGCGCAGCGGTCGTACGGCTCCCCTACAAAAAGCAACAAGCCTAAAACCAAGGCCCTCCCCGCAGGACGGCACGCCGATTGTCTGGGTGTGCTATGGCAGAGAGACGGCACCGCATGTCGTGCCGTCCGGGAAAGCAAGGGCGCAGCAGTGCTGCGCACTTACAAAGGAATGAAATTTGCCAGCGACTAGCGGGCACCGGCTGGACGCGACTTGTTCGCCGCGGCTGCGGCGGCAGCTGGAGTTGTGGCTCCGTTTGCGCCGTGTTTGTTGTCGGCTGGCGCGCTGGCTATTTGCGGCTGGACGCTGGACTGGTTGGCGGGCGGAATTTCCATTTTCTTGCGGAGAGCGGATTCGAGTTTATCGCGAACATCTTTGTGTTCCTTGAGGAAGACGCGGGCGTTTTCGCGGCCCTGGCCCATGCGTTCGCCGCCATAGCTGATCCAGGTGCCGGACTTTTCGAGCACGCCCTTATCGACGCCGAGATCGATGAGATCTCCTTCGCGGGAGATGCCTTCACCGTAGAGAATGTCGAATTCGGCTTCGCGGAAGGGCGCGGCAACTTTGTTCTTTACGATTTTGGCGCGAGTGCGAGAGCCGACGACGCGGTCGCCGTCCTTGATGGCCTGAATGCGGCGAATGTCAACGCGCATGGAGGCGTAAAACTTGAGAGCGCGTCCGCCAGTCGTGGTTTCCGGATTGCCGAACATGACGCCAATTTTTTCGCGGATTTGGTTGATGAAGATGAGGCAGGTCTTGGACTTGGAGACGATGGCGGTGAGTTTGCGGAGCGCTTGAGACATCAAACGGGCTTGCAAGCCCATGGAGGGATCGCCCATATCACCTTCAAGTTCGGCCTTGGGGACGAGGGCGGCGACGGAGTCGATGACGATAATGTCGACGGCGTTGGAGCGGATAAGTTCCTGAGCAATTTCGAGGGCTTGTTCGCCGTGATCGGGTTGCGAGACGAGGAGATTGTCGACGTCGACGCCGAGTTTGCGGGCGTAACTGGGATCGAGAGCGTGTTCGGCGTCGATGAAAGCGGCCTGGCCGCCAAGTTTTTGGGCTTCCGCGATAATTTGCAACGTGAGTGTGGTCTTGCCGCCGGATTCCGGGCCGTAGATTTCGATGACACGGCCGCGTGGGAAACCGCCGACTCCGAGAGCGGCATCAATCGATAGGCAGCCGCTGGGGATGACGTTCACTGGAACGAGGACATCCTTGCTGCCGAGCCGCATGATGGAGCCCTTGCCGTAAGACTTCTCGATGACGGAGATTGCGGTCTCGAGGTTTTTCATTTTTTCGTCGGACATTGCGCACCTCAATAGAGGAATTGGGAAACTTTTGCTACAGAACCTGGGCGATCAATGCGCTGGGGAGAGCGCGCGGGTCGCGTTTCAAGCTTTCAAACCTTTCATATCATAACAAATAGAGTATGTTACTAGTTGATTATCTATTCACTATGGCTTTCTTGACGTTAGCCGAACTTCACGTCAACGCAAGCACTTCACGTTGAGATCCTTCGTATTCCGGTTGAAACCGGAATACTCGGGATGACAATCGACGGCTTGCTAGCTCTCGAAAACCGCAGTGGGATAAACCCGCCGCTACATACAACCATTCAATGCTTGCAACCGTGAGCTGCAATGTGTTCCTTCAGGCGGGCGATGGCCATCGCCATTTCGTCCGCCAAGCGCCGTTCCTGTTGCCGCGAGAGCTTGCGCTGTCGAGAGTCCGCCGCCCGCCGGCTGCCAGAAAGAAAGCTGCACATGCGATCACGAGCTTCCTGGAACTCACTTTCGAGCCTAGCATGCTCTGGACACGATATCGCCAGGGTCGAGAGGGAACACATGAAGCACCTGTTGAAAACATCGAGGAAGAAAGTAACAGAAAGGCGAACAAAAGGCAAACAGTATTTTCGCCTACTGTTCGCTTTCGGACCATGCTACCCTCGCGATGACAGCTCGCTGGAAGGCGCCTCTGCATGGACAAACAACTGCTGTTTGAATTTTTGGACGGCTGTGGGCTTGGGGTAGTCTCCACGCTCGGTGCCGACGGTGCTCCCCAAGCGGCGTTGGTGGGCATTGCGGTAACTCCGGAATTGGAAATCGTATTCGATACGGTCGAGAAATCACGCAAGTTCGCGAACATCGCCCGAGATCCGCGGGTTGCGTTCGCCATAGGCTGGCAGGGTGAAATCACTGTGCAATATGAAGGCGTCGCGAGGCAGATTTCTTCAACTGAATTGGGTGCATATCACGAAGCTTATTTTCGAAAATTCACCGACGGTCCAGCCCGCCTGAAGTGGGAAGGCATTACGTATTATGTGGTGGGGCCGAAGTGGATTCGGTACAGCAATTACAATCAGTCGCCGCCGGAGATTGTTGAATTGAAGTTTTAATGAATTCGATCGAGAGCTATTTTTCGTAGCTATAGAAGCCGCGGGAGGATTTGCGGCCTAGCCAGCCTGCAGCGACGTATTTTTTGATGAGCGGGCAGACGCGGTATTTGGGGTCGCCGAGGCCTTCTTGCAGGACGTGCAGGATGTCGACGCAGACGTCGAGGCCGATGAAGTCTGCTAGTTCAAGCGGGCCCATGGGGTGATTCATGCCCAGCTTCATGACGGAGTCGACAGCTTCGGGAGTGGCGACGCCTTCCATGACGCAATAGGCGGCTTCGTTGATCAGCGGCATAAGGACGCGGTTGGAGACGAAGCCGGGAGCGTCGTTGACCGCGACTGGAGTTTTGCCAAGTTTTTTCGCGAGCTCCATTGTGAGATTGAATGCTGCGTCCGAGGTTTGCAGGGCGCGAATCACTTCTACCAGCGTCATGACCGGAACGGGATTCATGAAGTGCATGCCGACGAAACGGTGCGGGCGCACCGTGAGTGCGGCGAGCGTAGTCATGGAGATTGAGGACGTGTTGCTGGCGAGGATGACTTCTGGGCGGAGGATTTTGTCCGCTTCGGTCAGGACGGCGCGCTTGATTTCCAGTTTTTCGGGAACGGCTTCAACGACGAAATCGGCGGCCGCGATTGCGGCCATATCGATGACTGTTTTGATGCGGGAGAGGACAGCAGACTTTTCAGATTCGGGGAGCTTCCCTTTCTTGATTTCGCGGTCGAGATTTCTGGCGATGGTGTCAAGAGCTCGTTCGAGGAAGCTCTGGTCTACGTCGCGGAGGATGACAATGTAGCCAGCGCGAGCGAAGACGTGGGCGATGCCGTTCCCCATGGTGCCTGCGCCGAGGACGGCGACGGTCTTGATCGGATCAAGCGACATTTTTCTCTCCGCAAAAGCCTACTAAGAAAAACATTGTGGATGGCAACAGGTCAAGCAGATGGAAAATTTAGCCATTTAGTCAGTTAACTACGACAGCTTTGGTTTCGGTTGAATCCGGCACCTCTAATACCCCGCCAAATTCAACGGGTTGCGGCGAGCGAAACCCAGGCGGCTAGCGTGGCGAGTTTTTCGTCTTGGGTCCAGGGGGAGCCTAGTGGCTTGCCTAGGACGGTGACGCAGCGAGTGAGTTCGGCGGGAGTTTGGCGAAATGTAGCGGAGGCGGTGGCGAGGAGTTCGCGGTCTTTGATTTTTGTGATGGCGAGATCGGCGCGGGAGCATGCGTGGAGTAGGGCTTCGCGGAAAAATTCGCCGTCGGCAGTATGGATGATGGAGTGGGAAGCGAGGATTTTGGGGAGTTCGGGGAGCGGGCGGCCGGAGGCGAGAAGGAGTGCGGCGCGGGTGAGTTTGTAGCCTTGTTGCGCAGCCTCGGTTTGTGCGGAATTGATCGCTTGTAAGGCGAGTTTGCGTGCTTCGCCGCGCTGCTGCTGGAGGAAAGTGCCGGCTTCCGCAAGATCCAATTTTTCTGCGGTGTGGTACGGCTGGCGGAAAGTGTAACTGAAGGTCGCAACCAGGTGTGGGCGCTGACGGGCGAGGACGATGGGCTCGTCGTTTTGCAGAGCGAGCACGATGAGAGACGTCCAGCCGGAGTGGACGCGAAAGCCGAGGGCCGCGGGCTTCATTAGACCTCCACGGAAGAAGGAAGTAGATGAGGTAGAGGAGGTTTCGGAACTAGAGGATGTACTTGAGAGGCGTTGTGGGTCAAGCACAAGAACAGGTCAAAGTCTAAGTCTGCTGAGAAGCACGAATGAGAGATTTATGCTGAGCGTGAACCTTAGCGTCTCTGTAGCCAACTTACTTTTTGGATGGCGGCTTTACCTGGCCGACGGCAGTTCCCTATAATCGCAAGCGAATTCCGGAGGGCAGCTTTGCCTGTTGGGACCCCGTTTCACGAGCGAACTTTGGCGCTGTGCGAGAGCCTAAACTACCGCGAGTGGTCAGGCTACTACACGGTGAGCGTGTACGAAACGCATCACGAGCACGAGTACAACGCAATCCGGAATTCGGCGGCGCTGATCGATATTTCGCCGCTCTTTAAATATCGGATTACCGGGCGCGATGCGACCAAGCTGGTGAACCGGGTGATTTCTCGCGACATCAATAAGGTTGCGGTGGACCAAGTGATTTATTGCTGCTGGTGCGACAACGAAGGCAAGGTCGTGGACGATGGCACGATTACCCGGCTTGGCGAGAATGATTACCGCTGGACGGCGGCCGATCCGAGTTTGCGATGGTTCCAGCAGAATGCGCTCGGGTTGGAAGTGAAGATCGAAGATATTTCGGAGAAAGTTGCGGCGCTGGCGCTGCAAGGGCCGACATCCGGAAAATTGTTGAGCGTCGCTGCGGACGCGAATATCGCCAATCTGAAATATTTTCGCGTGACGCACGGAAAAATTGCGGGCGTGCCGGTCGATATTTCACGCACGGGTTACACCGGAGATTTGGGATACGAGATTTGGGCGCCGTGGGAGAACGCGCTGAAGGTCTGGGACGAGTTGGTGAAGAAGGGCAAGCCGTTTGATATTCATCCCGCGGGAATGATTGCGTTGGACATTGCGCGGATTGAAGCTGGTCTGATTTTGATCGAGGTGGATTATACGTCAAGTAAGAAGGCGCTGATTGCGTCGCAGAAATATTCCCCGGGTGAGCTGGGGCTAGCCAAGCTGGTGGACTTGAAGAAAGAAAATTTTGTGGGTCGCGACGCGCTGGCGTCGGAAATTAAAAAAGGCGGACCGGACCGGCAATTGGTGGGAATCGAGATCGATTGGAACGAAGTGGAGGCGCTATACGAAAAAATCGGGATGGCGCCACAGGTGCCGAGCATGGCTTCGCGCGCGGCAGTACCGGTATATCGCAGTGGGCGGCATGTGGGGAAGGCGACTTCTACTACGTGGTCGCCTACATTGAAGAAGATGATTGCGCTGGCCTCGGTGGGACGCGAGTATGCAGCGCCGGGGACATTGTTACAAATGGAAATGACGGTGGAGGCGGTACGGCACACGGTGTCGGCGAAAGTGGTGCCGCTGCCATTTTTCAATCCGACGCGGAAGACGGCGACGCCGGTAGCTTAAAGGATCTGCAGTGGAGAGTTGCGTTGCGGCCGGGCTTGACTGCTCCGGCCGTTTTGCTTTGCGGAAGGCCGGCTCGCGATCAGCTATCAATTGATGTTGACTGAGATATTCGTGACGCCTTGTCGTCGGCAGGCTGACTTTGAATATTGTTTGAATGTTCCCGCACCCGCAATTTGGCGCTCGTGGGTTGAAAATGCGATCCGAATAGGTCGATGCGTCATACGTCCGGGCAAGCTGGGGCGCAGCATGCTGCGCCCTACATAAGGCACGCTAAATCGTGCTGCCTCGGTGCCGGGCGCGGGGCAGGCAGAAGCGGGCGGCAATGACTTCTAGCTCTCATTGCGTTAGGCGATTGTATTTTTTGAGGATGGCTCGCAGTTTTTCGTGGGGCAGGGCGATGACTTTGTGATCTTCGATGCCGGTCATGGTTTTGGCGGCGACCATGGCGTTGATGATGGCTTCTTCGGTGGCCTGGACGGTGGCGGCGAAGATCGGATCCAGAGCGTCGTTGGGGAGAAATTTCACGTCGACCACTTTTTTGCCTTGCTCGGCGTGGGGATTGGCCGTGGAGAAGGCGATGAAGATGTCGCCTGAGCCGTCGCCGGAAATGCTGCCGTTGCGACCGAGGCCGAGCGAGACGCGGCGCGCAAGGCGTTTTAGCTGCTGCGAAAGTAGCGGCGCATCGGTGGCAACGATGACGATAATCGAGCCGCGCTCGGCTTCGTTAAACGGAGCTGCCGCGTAGGCAGCGTCATCGGGAATTTCAATTCCGACGGGAACTCCCGCGATGCGCAAATTCGAACGCCGGCCATAGTTGCACTGGACGAGGACGCCGACGGTATAGCCACCAGACTTCACGTCGAGTTTGCGCGAAGACGTCCCTATGCCTCCCTTGAATTCGTTGCAGATCATGCCGGTGCCGCCGCCGACGGCGCCTTCTTCTACATAACCATCGTGCGCAGAGTCGATGGCGTGGAATGTATGCTCGGGTTTTACGTGGAATCCGTTAATGTCGTTGAGCCAGCCATCCCAGGTTTCGGCGACCACCGGAAGCGACCACCAGTATCCCGTCGGATCGGGCTGGCCGTGTGCAACGCGCCATTGAATGACAGCATCACGAACCACACCAACACTGTGCGTGTTGGTGATCATGACCGGACCTTCCAGGAATCCGGATTCTTCGACCCAGGTGGTGCCGGTCATTTCGCCGTTACCGTTTTGCGAAAACCATCCGGCGAAAACGGCGTCGTTCATGGAATCTTTACCGCGCGGGAGAACGGCGGTGACTCCAGTGCGAACGGGGCCTTTGCCGATTTCCAGCTTCCCTTCTCCGGAGATGAGAGTGGTGTGGCCTACGAGTACGCCGTTTACGTCGGTGATGGCGTTAAATTTCCCAGGAGTGCCGTCGAACGGAACGCCAAGGTCGCGAGCGCGTGGCTTTTTTGGTGCGTCTTGCTGGGCAACGGAAAGCAAAGGGGTAAGAACGAAAACCACGAACAGAAGCAAGAGACCGGGACGATGGCGCATTCTGATTTTTTCTCCGCGTAGAAAAGTAGATGCAACGACGATATGAATGGAGCCAGTGTAACGCAACTCAGAAGCGGAGCGTTTTTGGGCGCGTTGTGGCTGATTCGTTGCGAGTCTTCCTGCGTGGAAGGCTCAGCGAGAAATGTCGCTTGGCACAGCGTTGTGGCGTTTCAAGACAAAGAGCAGCGGCATGAAGCCGCTGCTACATAATGCAAGATCAAGTGCGCAGCGAAACATGATCGAAGATGAAGCCGGCAGACAGGTCATGATGCGGAAGGAAGCCGGTATATGATGAATGCGCGTTTGAGTCGCAGGGTGTAGGGATTTGAAGGAGTGTTCATGCGGATGGCTGTTGTTCGAGCGGCTTGTTTATTCGGACTTATTTTTGCTTTTAGCGGCGCGGCTTGGGGGCAAGAGAAGGCGGCAGTAAAACTGGAAGTGGATTTGCGCGATGCGACGAGGCGTGTGTATCACTCGAAAATGGAATTTCCGGTGACCGCTGGACCGTTAACTCTGGTGTATCCAAAGTGGATTCCGGGAGAGCATGCGCCGACAGGACCGATTGTGGATGCGACCGGGTTGCACTTTCGCACCGGCGGGAAAGAGCTTACCTGGAGACGCGACGATGTGGATATGTATGCGTTCCACTGCGAAGTGCCCGCGGGTGTGAGTTCGCTTGAAGTGACGCTGGACTATTTGCTGCCCATCGAAAGCGGAACAGCGGGCGTGCCGTCTGCGAGCGCACGGGTTGCGGTGCTGCCGTGGAACTTGGTGGTGCTGTCTCCGCAGGGCGTGAAGTCCGACAACGTGAAGTTTGCGGCGAGCGTGCGCGTGCCGAATGGCTGGAAATTCGCGACGGCGCTACAACCGGCTTCTGGCGCCAACCGCGGAGATGGCCTGGTGGAGTTCGAAACTGTTTCACTGACAACTCTGGTGGATTCGCCGCTGCTCGCGGGCGCGTTTTTCAAGACGTACGATCTATCTCCCGGGCAAAAGCCGGAGCATCGGCTGAACATTGCCGCAGACAGTGCCGCAGCAACGGCGGCAACTCCAGACCAGTTACAGCATTTGCGTCAACTGGTCGCGGAGACTGTTGCGCTATTTGGAGCGCGGCATTACCGGCACTACGATTTTCTGCTGGCGTTGACCGATCACTTACAGCCAAACGGCCTGGAGCATCACGAATCGAGCGACAATCGTGCGCCGGAGAGAACGCTGCTCGATCCAGACACCCTCGAGACGGAAACGGATCTGCTGCCGCACGAATTTTTTCACTCGTGGAATGGCAAATACCGCCGGCCAGCAGGATTGGCCACGCCAAATTATCAGGAGCCGATGAAGGACGATCTGCTGTGGGTGTACGAAGGGCTAACGCAGTATTACGGCGTGATGCTTTCGGCGCGCAGCGGATTTTGGACTCCCGGGCAATTGCGTGAGACGTTGGCGGCAACAGCGGCGTACCTGAATGACCGGCCGGGTCGCACATGGAGGGATTTGGAGGACACCGCGATTTCTGCGCAATTGTTGTATGGGGAGCGGCAGACAGGTTCCTCATGGCGGCGGTCAGTTGATTACTACGATGAGAGCACGTTGATCTGGCTGGAAGCGGATACGATTATCCGCCGCGAGAGCAAGGGACAAAAGTCTCTTGACGATTTCTGCAGAAAGTTTCACGGGACTGAAGATGGCGCGATCAAGGTGGTTCCCTACACTGTGGACGATGTGGTCTCGGCAATGAATTCGGTTGCGCCGTACGATTGGAGGAACTTTTTTGATGAGCTACTTCACTCGCACGGACCGGGAGCGCCGCTGGGCGGAATCGAAAACAGCGGTTGGAAGCTGACATTCAGCAGCGTGATGAATGACCACGAACGCGCGGAAGAGGATACAGATCACGTTGTGGACGTTTCGTATTCGTTAGGATTCGGCGTGCATGGTCCGGGAGGCGAGGATGTAAGCTCGATTGTCGATGTGATTCCGGGCTCGGCCGCGGCCAAAGCCGGAATTGCTCCAGGCATGCATCTGGTGGCAGTGAACGGACGCCGCTGGTCGCCGGAGAGTTTGCGTGAAGCGATTCGCGCGGCAAAAAATACGAAGGAACCAATTGAATTGTTGATGGAGAACGACGATTACTTCCGGACGTATGCCGTGGATTATCACGGCGGCGAGCGCTATCCGCATCTGGTGGCGAATGCCGGGCCAGATGTTCTCAGCGCGATTGCGAAGCGGCGAGCTGCGGAAGTGGCTAAGTGAGGCAGAGCTAAATCGGCGACCGGGCCATCGAGTTTGCGAACCTTGGAGAATTTAATTGAATCGGCATACTATCTGACGGTCACAAAAAAGCCGTCCCCAAAGAAATCGAATGTGATGAGGAGAAAGCATGAGAACGAGTGTGCACCAGCGAATGGTCACGTGCGGATTGTGGTTCAGCTTGGCGGGGCTGGTAATGGCAACGCCGGTGCGCAGCCAGGAATCTGCAAAACACGCGATTGCCGTGGGTGATTTGCTCGCAATGCACCGGGTGGCTGAGGCAGAAATTTCTCCAGACGGAAAGTGGGTTGCTTATATGGTAGCGACTCCGGACATGGACGCAAATCGGAATGCCACAAATTTGTGGATGGCGCCGCTGGCGGGCGGTGACGCAATTCAGTTGACGAGGACCGGCAAAGATTCTTCGCCAAAATGGTCTCCGGACGGCAAGACGATTGCCTTTTTGTCGGCACGCGGCGGCGATTCGCAAATCTATGTGCTGTCGATGGAGGGCGGCGAAGCACATCCGCTGACGAAGATTTCGACAGGAACGGACATGGTGAAGTGGTCGCCGGACGGCAAAGTGATCGCGTTCACCTCGTCGGTGTATCCGGATTGTGTGAGTCACTCTGCGGGCGCGGAGAATAACGATGACGAATGCAATAAGAAGAGAAATGACGAAAAGGAAAAGAACAAAGTAAAGGCGCACGTCGCGGAACACCTGCTTTACCGGCACTGGACGCATTGGAATGAAGGGACACGGGCGCACCTCTTCGTTATGGCGTCCAACGGCAGCGGCGAAATGAAGGACCTTACCGCGGGCGCGAATTACGATGTGCCTCCCGATCAGCGAGGCGACGAGAACGACATTAATTTTTCCCCGGATTCGAAAGAGATTTGTTTCACGGCGGTAACCGACAAAGTGGAAGCAACGAGCACGAACGGCGATTTGTTTACAGTGGCGGTGAGCGGGGGAGAGCCGAAGCGCATTACCACACAGCAGGGTTTCGATGGAAATCCCGTTTATTCTCCGGATGGAAAATATATTGCGTACCACGCGCAATTGACGGCCGGCTATGAAGCGGACAAATGGCGAGTGATGTTATACGACCGCGCGACCGGAAAGAATGAAAACCTGAGCGAAGGATTCGACCGCAGCGCGACAAATCTGCAATGGTCGCCAGACAGCAAAACGATTTATTTTCTGGCGGAGAACGAAACGCAGCAGCCGGTTTATGCAATGGCGGCAAGCGTTGCAGCGACGCCAAAGAAAATTGTGGATGGATTCAACGCGGCGATGTCTCTGAGCGAAGATGGTAAGTCGCTGCTGCTGACCCGCACAAGTCTGACGATGCCAGCCGAATTGTTCGTCGCGGCGAGCGATGGAACGGGAGTACGCCAGATCACGCACACAAATGATGCATTGCTTGCGAAGCTGGAATTGAACGCGCCGGAAACGTTCTGGTTTGAAAGTGCGGAAGGAACACGCGTGCAGGCCATGCTGATCCGGCCGCCGCAATTCGATGCGACCAAAAAATATCCGATGCTGGTATTGCTGCACGGTGGACCGCAGACCATGTGGTCAAATGCGTGGAGCTACCGCTGGAATGCGCAGGTATTTTCCGCGGCCGGGTATGTGACATTGATGATCAACCGACGCGGCTCGACCGGGTTTGGACAAAAGTTTACGGACGAAATCACCAACGACTGGGGCGGTAAGGCGTACGTAGATGTCATGAAAGGCGTTGACGTATCGCTGGCAAAATTCCCTTTTGTTGACGGAAAAAGAATAGCGGCGGCGGGGGGATCGTATGGCGGTTACTTGGTGGATTGGATTGCTACTCATACGGACCGGTTTAGAGCTTTGATCAGCCATGCCGGCGTGTACGACAAAGTGTCGATGTTTGCGACCGAAGAATTATGGTTCGAAGAGCATGATTTGCAGGGAACGCCGTGGTCGAACCCGGAGAGCTACCGGAAATGGGCGCCTGTAACGTTTGCCGGTGCGTTGGGTAAATACAAGACACCAACACTTGTGATTGCCGGAGAAAAAGATTTTCGCGTGCCCTATACGCAGTCGCTGGAATTTTTTAGCGCGCTGCAAATTCAGGGAGTGCCCTCGAAGCTGGTCGTCTTTCCTGATGAAGGGCACTGGATATTGAAACCAGACAACAGTCAGTTCTGGTATAAAACTTTCCTGGATTGGGTTGCGAAATACGTGAGATAAAGACGT
>Ga0207699_10001089_pt1 | contig 12825 bp, 10 predicted proteins | sample LARL51metaG_FD_184344 | JGI IMG/M metagenome (GOLD analysis project Ga0207699, IMG submission 184344) | Corn, switchgrass and miscanthus rhizosphere microbial communities from Kellogg Biological Station, Michigan, USA - LAR L5-1 metaG... | ecosystem: Host-associated > Plants > Roots >...
GGCGAAGACCCAGTAGACCGCCGCGCCCTGCGGCGCACCATGCTCCACCGCCACCAGGCCGTCCGGCCGGAGCAGCCGGCCAGCGGTCTGCTCGATGACCCGGATCGCGTCCAGGCCGTCGGTGCCGCCCCACAGCGCGCCCGCGGGGTCGTACTCGGCGACCTCGGGGGGCACTACCGCCCCGACCGGGATGTACGGGGGGTTGCTGACGACCAGGTCCACCGTGCCGTCCAGGGCGGGCACGGCGCTGGCGAAGTCCGCGGCGTGCAGTATCACCCGGCCCGCGGTGTGCGGTGCGTATTCGGCACAGCGGACGATGTTGCGCTTCGCCCAGCCGCGCGCGAGGGGGTCGGCCTCCACCGCGTGCACCTGGGCCCGCGGCACCTCCTGCGCGATCGCCAGCGCGATCGCCCCGGAACCCGTGCCCAGGTCCACCACCACGGGGTCCGCCACGTCCATCGCGGTGAGCGTGTCGATGGCCCAGCCGGTCATCACCTCGGTCTCCGGGCGGGGCACGAAAACGCCGGGCCCCACCTCAAGTTCGGTGTACCTGAAGTGAGTGAGGCCGGTGATGTGCTGGAGGGGTTCGCGGGCCTCCCGGCGGGCTACCTCGTCCCAGAACCTCGGGTCGAACCCGGTGTCCGGCACCAGGTGCAGTTCGCCGCGGCGCACCCCGTGCACGTGCGCGGCGATCACCTCCGCGTCGGCGCGGGGGGATTCCACCCCGGCCTCGGCCAGCCGGGCAGCCGCGATCGCGACCTCATCCAGCAGCAGTGTCACTGCGGGCCTGCCGAACTGGCGGCCACCGGCCGCCCGGATTAGGCCTCATCGGCGGCGGTCAGGCCGGACCTGTCCGCCTCGACGAGGGCGTCGATCACCGCGTCCAGGTCTCCGTCGAGCACCTGGTCCAGGTTGTACGCCTTGTAGCCGACCCGGTGATCGGAGATCCGGTTCTCCGGGAAGTTGTAGGTGCGCACCCGCTGCGACCGGTCCACGGTCCTGACCTGGCTGCGCCGCTCGGCCTGCGCCTGTGCCTCGGCGTCGGCCTCAGCCTGGGCCAGCAGCCGGGCCCGCAGGATACGCAGCGCCTGCTCCTTGTTCTGCAGCTGGCTCTTCTCGTTCTGGCAGGACACGACGATCCCGGTGGGCAGGTGGGTGATCCGCACCGCGGAGTCGGTGGTGTTCACGCTCTGGCCGCCGGGGCCCGACGAGCGGAACACGTCCACGCGCAGGTCCGCCGGGTCGATCGTCACCTCGACAGGGTCCGCCTCGGGGAGCACGAGCACCCCGGCCGCCGACGTATGGATCCGCCCCTGCGACTCGGTGACCGGCACCCGCTGCACCCGGTGCACGCCGCCTTCGTACTTCAGCCGTGACCACACTCCGTCGCCACCGCTGCGGCGCGATGACTTCACCGCGACAGTGGCGTCCTTGTACCCGCCCAGGCCGGTGACGGTGGCGTCGAGCACCTCGGTCTTCCAGCCCTGGCGCTCGGCGTAGCGCAGGTACATGCGCAGCAGGTCGCCCGCGAACAGCGCCGACTCCTCGCCGCCCTCCCCCGCCTTGACCTCAAGCAGGACATCCTTGCTGTCGTTGGGGTCGCGCGGCGCCAGCAGTTCGGCGATCTGACCCTCCAGCTCCGCCCGGTGGCGGGCAAACTCGTCGGCCTCGGCCGCGAATGAGTGGTCCTCCGCGGCCAGTTCCCGCGCGGTCTGCTCGTCGGCGGAGGTCTGCTGCCACTCCTGGTAGGCATGGACCACGGGGGTCAGCTCCCCGTACCGGCGGCCGAGCGCCCTGGCCCGCTCCGGATCCGAGTGCACGGCAGCGTCAGACAGATCCTGCTCCAGCTTGGCGTACTCCTCAGCCAGGCCGCTGAGCCGCTCGAACACCGTACTTCCCTTCTCATGAGCCCCTATAAACGGCCAAGATCACCGTGCCGGGAGGTGTCGCGGGCCTCCCGGCACGGTGATCTGGGTCAAGCTACTTGCTGGGCGTCTTCTTGCCGAACTGCCGCTCGAAGCGGGCGACCCGGCCACCGGTGTCGAGGATCTTCTGCTTGCCGGTGTAGAACGGGTGGCAGGCCGAGCAGACTTCGGCGTGGATATTGCCGCTGCGCGCCGTCGACCGCGTGGTGAAGGTGTTCCCGCATGAGCAGGTCACCGTGGTCTCCACGTAGTCCGGGTGAATGTTGGGCTTCACGTAACTACTCCTGCCTGGTCGCCGGGTCGCCGCGCCGGAGGATCCCGCGGGCGTGAACCGGTACCGCCTATGCCTTACGTAGTGTGCCAGAGACGGAACATGCGGCGGGCCGCGAAGATTCCCAGCTCTGGCCGGGGCCCTGCTAGCCCGGGGGAGCGACCCCCCGGAACCCCCCGATGGCCTACGGCCCGGTTCCTCCGTCACCGGGCCGTGGCCATGCTAGTTGCTGAGCGTGGTCTTCTGGACCTGGAGCAGGAACTCGGCGTTGCTCTTGGTGCCCTTCATCCGGTCAAGGAGCACCTCGAGCGCCTGCTGCGGCTCCAGCGCGTGGAGCACCCGGCGGAGCTGCCAGACGATCTTCAGCTCCTCCGGCGTCAGGAGGATCTCCTCCTTGCGGGTGCTTGACGCGTCGATGTCGATGGCCGGGAAGATCCGCTTGTCGGCGAGTTCCCTGCGCAGCCGCAGTTCCATGTTGCCGGTGCCCTTGAACTCCTCGAAGATGACCTCGTCCGCGCGGGACCCGGTCTCGATGAGGGCGGTGGCAAGGATGGTCAGCGAGCCGCCGTGCTCGATGTTGCGCGCCGCGCCGAAGAACTTCTTCGGCGGGTACAGCGCGGTGGAGTCGACACCACCGGACATGATCCGGCCGCTCGCCGGGGCGGCCAGGTTGTAGGCGCGCCCGAGGCGGGTGATGGAGTCGAGCAGCACGACCACGTCGTGGCCCATTTCCACGAGCCGCTTGGCCCGCTCGATGGACAGTTCCGCGACCGTGGTGTGGTCCTCGGCCGGGCGGTCGAAGGTCGAGTGGATCACTTCGCCCTTGACCGTCCGCTGCATGTCGGTAACCTCTTCAGGCCGCTCGTCCACGAGCACGACCATGAGGTGGCATTCGGGGTTGTTCTTGGTGATCGCGTTGGCGATCGCCTGCAGGATCATCGTCTTGCCCGCCTTGGGCGGCGACACGATCAGCCCGCGCTGGCCCTTGCCGATCGGGCTGACCAGGTCGATGATCCGCGTGGTCAGCACGCCGGGGTCGGTCTCAAGGCGCAGCCGGTCCTGCGGGTAAAGCGGCACCAGCTTGGAGAACTCCGGCCGGGCCCGGGAGGCCTCGGGGTCGAGGCCGTTCACCTTGTCCAGCCGGACCAGAGCGTTGAACTTCTCCCGCCGCTCCCCCTCGCGCGGCTGGCGCACCGCGCCCTCGATGACGTCGCCCTTGCGCAGGCCGTGCCTGCGCACCTGGGACAGGGACACGTACACGTCGTTGGGCCCCGGCAGGTAACCGGTGGTGCGGATGAACGCGTAGTTGTCGAGCACGTCGAGGATGCCCGCGATCGGGATGAGCACGTCATCCTCGGTGATCACCGGCTCGGCCTCGCCGCCGCGCTCGCCACGGCGCCGGTTGCGGTTGCGGAACCGGTCCCGGTTGCGCCTGCCGCCACGGTCGTCGTCGTCACCGCGGCCACCCTGATCGGCCTGGGCGCCGCCCCGCGAGCCGTTGTCCCGGCCCTGGTCGGACCGCTGCTCCGTCTGATCGCGAGATTCGCGCGAGTCGCGGGCCTCGCCACCGCGCGAGGCGTCGTCGCGGCGCACGTTGTTGTTGCGCCGCCGCCGCTCGCGCGGGCCGTCACCGGCGGGCTGGCCGTCGCCGGCCGCCTGGCCATCGCCCGTGGCCTCGCGCGTACCGCCGCCGGACGGGGCCTCGCCCGCCGGGGCCGCGGAGCGGACGGTCTCGGCCGCCGGGGCGAACGTCAACTGGCCGGGGGCGCTACCGGCGCCCGGCGCCGAGCCTGCCCGCATGTCCCGGCCGGACGTGACGGCCTGGCTGCCCTCCCCCGAGGCTGGCTGAGTAGGTCTGTCAGATGCCATGGCGTCCTGCTCACGGTGGCGGGGTGCGTCGGCTCCCGCGGGCGCGCTCCGCGTGGCGGAATGGTCAAGTGCGGCGCTCGCGGTCGCCGAGCGCGCGGGGCCGGCGGCCGTGCCGCCCTGCCGGCTCTGGATCGCCTCAATGAGCTGGCTCTTCCGCATCCGGCCCACCCCGGTGATGCCCATGGACTGCGCTACCCGCTGCAGTTCCGGGAGGAGCATGCTGCTTAGCCCACGGCCCGGGGCACGTGCCCCGGCACCCGGCGCCTGCGTCGCCGGAGCCGGAGCGGTCGCGGCGGCGGTGCCGGACCGTGGCTCAGGCGGATCAGACCGGTGCGGAGCATCCCCGGGCAGATCCCGGGTACCGGCGAAGAACTCGTTGGGTTCGCTCACGAGGGGTCCTTCCCAGAACTCAGGCGCCGGCTTCTCGAGCCGGTCGACCCGGTGTTACAGCCCGGTGAGTTGACCGGGCCAAGTTGTGCGCCAGACGCGGCTTGGCGCCGTCTCGGGGTGCTGTGTGCCCGCGGAGTCCAGACCACGTTGGTGCCCCCGAAGACGAGAGCCCGGACCGGCCCACAAAGCACACCTCTCTCGCCCGACCCTCGGGTCCTGTCGCATTTCTTCAAGGCCACATCCCACGCCGGCAGCGGCGGAGGGGAAGAGGTCTGAAGATTTGACAGGGAATCATCGACCACAGCCGACCATACAGCCGGTGACGCGGCAGATGACAGGCGAGCACTTGCCCCGACGGCGGGGCACCTGGTGCAGCACCCAGCTTAACACCATAAGAGCCCACGGCATTCCCTTGACTGTGGTCCGTGTGTCGCCGAATTTGTCACCCGGCCCTGCGTGGACCCTCCCGTAGGGTGCACGCCAGGTTCAGCGTCCTGGTTCGCGGATCGCCCTTGCCGCGCGGCCTCCGGTGGAGGCTCACCGGGTCCGCCAGGCTGAACGGTGGCACCCTGCCGGTCGACCTTGAGGGGGGTTACACGCCAAGCGATACCCGTTTCCCGGGCGATTGAATCCACCACGGCCAAGCCAGGCTGGCCATACGTGCTGGCCGGGCCATCGCGAAGGCCGGCCCGGCCAGCCGCCGGGCCCGGCGGGCCATCGCGAAGGCCGGGCTGGGCATCGGCCAGGCCGGGCTGGGCATCGGCCAGGCCGAGGGCCAGCACGCTCGGGCCGGCCCCGGACATCACCGCCGCCACCCCGGCCCCGCGCAGCCTGGCCAGCAGGTCGGCGGTGGCCGGCATGGCCGCCGCCCGGTACCGCTGGTGCAGGTAATCCTCGGTGGCGTCGAAGAGCACCGACGGGTCGCTGGTGAGCGCGGCGAGCAGCAGCGCGCTGCGCGCCGCGTTGGCCGCCGCGTCCGCGTGCGGGACCGAGGCGGGCAGCGCCGCCCGCGCCTCGTGCGTCGCCATGGCGCCGGGCGCCACGCAGGCCACGGCGGTGATCCCGGCGAGCACGTCGAACCGGAGCAGGCGCACAGGCAGGCCGGCCGGGCGCCGGCCCCGGACCACATCAGCGGCCCGGGCCACGCCCACCAGATCAGCCACGGAATCCGTGCATCCGTCCGTGACGGCGGGATGCCAGGCGACCGTGAGCCCGCCCGCCAGGCAGGCGGCCACGTTGTCCGGGTGCCCTTCGAGGTCCACGGCCAGCCGGAGCACCTCGGTGTCCGGCAGCCGGTCCGCACCGTCGGCCATCAGGGCCCGGGCGGCCAGGATCCCGGACACCACGGCGGCCGCCGACGAGCCGAGCCCCCGCCCGTGCGGGATCCCGTTGGTGCAGCGCAGCACGAGACCGGCGGGCTGCCCGCCCATGGCATCGAACGCGGCCCGCATCGCCCGGACCACCAGGTGCCGCTCCCCCGCGCCAGCGGTTTCCTCGCCCTCGCCGAAAACCTCCACGGCCAGCCCGCCTGCGGCCACCCGGGCCTCGACCTGGTCGTACATCCCGAGGGCCAGCCCGAACACGTCAAAACCCGGTCCCAGGTTGGCGCTCGTCGCGGGTGCCCGCACCACGGCGGGTGAGCGTGCCCAGTTCACCGGGCCACCGGTCCCATCAGTCCAGCCCCAGTTCGGCCGCCGCGGTGCCCGCGTCCACCGGGATCGTCATCGGCGCGGGCGCGGCGGACACCGCCCAGCCCGGGTCCTTCAGCCCGTTGCCCGTGATCGTGCACACGACTACGGAACCGCGGTCAAGCTGCCCGTTCTCGTGGGCCTGGAGCAGCCCGGCCACCCCGGCGGCGGACGCAAGCTCACCGAACACCGCCTCACGCGCGGCCAGCATCCGGTAGGCGGACAGGATCTGGCGGTCGGTCACCGAATCGATCAGCCCGCCCGAGGCGTCCCTGGCCTCCTCGGCCAGGCGCCAGGAAGCCGGGTTGCCGATCCTGATCGCGGTCGCGATCGTGACGGGCGCGAGCACCGGTTCCCCGAGCACGATGGGCGAGGCCCCGCTGGCCTGGAACCCGAACATCCGCGGCGTCCGCGTGGCCTTCCCGGTCTTCGCGTACTCGCGGTAGCCCATCCAGTAGGCGGTGATGTTCCCGGCGTTGCCGACCGGCAGGCAGTGCACGTCCGGAGCGTCCCCGAGCGCCTCGACGATCTCGAACGCGGCCGTCTTCTGGCCCTCAAGGCGGTCCGGGTTCACCGAGTTGACCAGGGCGACCGGGTGGTCGACGGCGAGCTTGCGCGCCAGTTCCAGGCAGTCGTCGAAGTTGCCGTCCACCTGCAACAGCTTGGCGCCGTGTATCAGGGCCTGGGCCAGCTTGCCGAGCGCGATCTTGCCGCGGGGAACAAGCACCGCGCAGGTGATCCCGGCCCGGGCGGCGTACGCGGCGGCGCTGGCGCTGGTGTTGCCGGTGGACGCGCAGATCACTGCCTTCGCGCCCTGCGCGGCGGCCATGCTCACCGCGACCGTCATGCCGCGGTCCTTGAACGAAGCGGTCGGGTTGGCGCCCTCGACCTTGAGGTAGACCTCGCACCCGGTCATCTCCGACAGCACCGGCGCGGGGATCAGCGGGGTGGACCCCTCGCCGAGGGAGATCACCGGCGCGCCGTCGCGCACCGGCAGCCATTCGCGGTACCGGCGGATGATCCCGCCGCCGTCATGCCTGCTGCGCATATTGCCTCCCTCGCGGCGCCGCGCATTGTCGTGCCGGAGGCGCGCCGATCGGCGGAGTGGAAGGGGTCATTCGTCGTTCTCCCCCTCGACCCGCATCACGCTGGCGACCGCGCGGACCACATCCATGGCGCCGAGGTCGGCCACGCAGGCGGCGAGCGCCGCGTCGGGCGCAGCGTGGGTGACGATGACGAGCTGGGCGTCGTCGCCCCGGCCTTCCTGGCGCACCGCCTTGATCGACACGTCGTGCCGGGCGAACGCCTCCGCGACCCGGGCGAGTACACCCGGCTTGTCGGCCACGTCCAGCGAGATGTGATAGCGGGTCAGCGCCTGGCCCATGGACAGCGCGGGCAGGTCGGCGTAGGTCGTCGCGTCCGGGCCGCGGGTGCCGGCCAGCCGGTTACGGGCGACCGCGACGATGTCGCCGAGCACGGCGCTGGCCGTGGGCACGCCACCCGCGCCTGCCCCGTAGAACATCAGCCTGCCCGCGGACTCCGCCTCGACGAACACGGCGTTGTAGGCCTCGCGGACCCCGGCCAGCGGGTGCGCACGGGGGATCATCGCCGGGTGCACCCGCACCGAGACGCCGCCGTCGCCGCGTTCGCAGATCGCCAGCAGCTTGACCACGTGGCCCAGCGTGCGCGCGCTGGCGATGTCCGCCGGGGTGACCCCGGTGATCCCCTCCCGGTGCACGTCGGCGGCGTTGACCCTGGTGTGGAACGCGAGCCCGGCCAGGATCGCGGCCTTGGCGGCGGCGTCGAACCCCTCCACGTCGGCGGTCGGGTCGGCCTCGGCGTAGCCAAGCGCCTGCGCCTCCTCCAGCGCGTCGGAGAACCCTGCTCCCGAAGTGTCCATCTGGTCGAGGATGTAGTTGGTGGTGCCGTTGACGATGCCGAGCACCCGGTGCACCGCGTCCCCGGCGAGCGACTCGCGCAGCGGCCGCAGCAGCGGGATCGCCCCGGCCACGGAAGCCTCGTAGTACAGGTCGGACCCGGCGGCGCGCGCCGCGTCGTGCAGCGTCATGCCGTCCTCGGCGAGCAGCGCCTTGTTCGCCGTGACCACGGCCTTGCCGGATCGCAGCGCGCTGAGCAGCAGCGAGCGGGCCGGCTCGATCCCGCCGATGACCTCCACCACGATGTCGATGTCGTCCCGGCTGACCAGGGCCGGGGCGTCGGTGGTGATCAGCCCCGGATCCACGGTCACGCCGCGGGTCCGGCCGGGCCGGCGCACCGCGACCCCGGCCACCTGTACCGGCGCGCCGACCCTGGCGGCCAGGTCGGCGGCCTGGTCACCGATCAGCCGGTACACCTCAGAGCCGACGATGCCGCAGCCCAGCAGGGCCACGTTCAACGGCCGGTTCGGCGCGGTCATCCCTCATCCAGGCTGAGCAGGTCCTCCGGGGTTTCCCGGCGGAGCAGGACACGGGCGGCGCCGTCGCGGACGCTGACCACGGGCGGCCGCGGCACGTAGTTGTAGTTGCTCGCCATCGACCGGCAGTACGCGCCGGTGGCCGCCACCGCGACCAGGTCCCCCGGCGCGAGGTCGCTCGGCAGGTGGGTGTCCCTGACCACGATGTCCCCGCTCTCGCAGTGCCTGCCGACCAGCCGGGACAGCATCGGCGCCGCCGCCGATTCCCGGGAGGCCAGCGCGCACGTGTACTCCGCCCCGTACAGCGCCGTTCGGATGTTGTCGCTCATGCCACCATCGACGCTGACATAGGTGCGCAGTCCGTCCACGTCCTTGATGGTCCCGACCTCATACAGGGTAACGGTGCCCGGCCCGGCGATCGCCCGGCCCGGCTCGACGGTCAGCCGGGGCACCTCCAGGCCCGCCGCCGCGCACTGGGCACGCACGATGTCCTGCAGGCTTTGCGCGACCACCTTGATGTCGGCCGGGTCGTCCTCGGGCATGTAAGCGATGCCGAACCCGCCGCCGAGGTCCAGTTCGCCGATGTGCACGCCGTGCTCGGCGCGGATCCGCGCGGCCAGTTCCAGGACCCGGTGCGCGGCCACGTCGAACCCCGCGGTGTCGTAGATCTGCGACCCGATGTGTGAGTGCAGCCCGGCGAAGTCCAGCGACGGCGCGGCGAGCACCCGGCGCACCGCCTCGTCGGCCGCGCCGGAGGACAGCGAGAAGCCGAACTTCTGGTCGTCGTGCGCCGTTGCCACGAACTCGTGCGTGTGCGCTTCCACCCCCGTGGTGACCCGCACCAGGACCCGCGGCGGCCGTCCCGCGCTGCCTTTTTTCGCTGCGTTACGATCGGCCGCCGGCTGGCCACCGGCCGTCAGGCCATCGCGTTCCTCGGTGAGGTAGGCGAGCCGGGCGATTTCCTCGAACGAGTCGGCCACCACGTGGCCCACACCCGTGGCCACCGCGCGCTCCAGTTCGCTGAGCAGTTTGTTGCTGCCGTGCATGGTGATCATCGCCGGGTCGACCCCGGCCGTCAGGGCGACCTCGAGTTCCCCGCCGGTGCACACGTCCACGCCGAGGCCCTCCTCGGCGGCCCAGCGCAGCACCGCGCGGCAGCAGAACGCCTTGGCCGCGTAGAACACGGCCGCCTCGTCGCCGAACGCCTGGGTGAAGTCGCGGCACCGGCCGCGGAAGTCCTCTTCGTCCAGCACGAACACCGGGGTGCCGTACTGCCCGGCCAGGTCGCGTACGTCGATACCGCCGATCGTGAGGACCCCGTCCACGCGCCGCGCGCCGCGCGGCCAGATCGCCGGGTCCAGCGCGTTCAGGTCGGCCGGGGGCGCTGGCGGGTGCTCAGCGGGCAGCACATCCGCGTGGCGCGGCCCCGCGGGGTGAGCACGGTGCATCATTTGCCTCCCTCGCGGGACACGGTGCTTTTCGGCACGCCTCCGGCATGACGCACGGAGGCGCGCAGGTCAGTAGCGCGCATGGTCGTGCCGGAGGCGCGCAAACCAGCTGGGCGGGAGGTGGCTCATGTATCTCCTTGGTCAGCCCCGGATCACAGTCGGTCGGGCGCGTCCACGCCGAGCAGGTCAAGGCCCGCGCGCAGCGCGGTGGCGCAGGCGGCGGCCAGCCAGAGGCGGGCGACGACCTGCGGGCCGCCCGCTCTGCTTCCCCCGACCCCACCACCCCGCCCTACGATGCCCGGCCACACTGCCGGGCACTGCTCCTGGCAGTCGAGGTACGCACCGGCCAGCCGTTCAAGGTAGCGCGGGAAGGTGTCCGGCCGGGCCCGTCGCGCCGCCCCGGCCACCCGTTCCGGGAGCCAGGACAGTTCGCCAAGCAGCGCCTGCTCGCTGGGGTGGGCGAGCAGGCGCGGGTCGAACTCCGCCGCCTCCCCCAGGCTCAGGCCGAGGTCAGCGGCCTGGCGCAGGGTGGATGCGGCGCGGGAGTGTGCATACCGGACAGCATAGGCGGGCACGTCGAGGCGGCGTTGCGCGGCGTCCCCGGGGTCCACCCGTACCGGGGTTCCCGGCGCTATCCGAGCCAGCGCGTAGCGGATCTCGCTGGCCCCGGCGAAGTTGATGGCATCCGCCACGGGGCCGGTCCGGCCGGGGGCGGGACCGGCCACGGGGCGTCGTTCTGCCGCAAAGGAAGGGAAGGTGCGCGCACCGGCCGCCTCGGCCAGCCGGCCGGTCAGGTGCGCGGCGAGCTGCCACCATGCGGCCGCCCAGTCGGCCGCCACCGCAAGGTCAGGCTCTGGCGGTGCGGGGACCGTGGTGCCGGCGAGCGCTCTGCTGCGCGCGCACGCGGGCCCGGCCGCCGTGATCCGGACGGCGAGCCGGGCAAGTACGTCCTGGGTAACGGTCACGTTCAGGTATCCGCCGGTCACGGTCGCGGAGCAGACCCAGTCGGCCCTCCGGAGCGCGGCTGCGAGCGTCATCGCGATCTTCAGCGCCGTGGCGGGATGGCCACCTGCCAGGCGGAACGCGACGGGCGTGCCGTACGTGCCGGGTGCTGGCGCGCTGTCATGCGGGGCGGGCTGCCAGGTCCCCGCCGTCGTGAGCGCGGGCGGCGGCAGGGCGGCGATCTCCGCCGCGAGCAGCCGGTCCAGGTCCCCGGTGAGCACCGTTGCAGGCTAGGGCATACCCCGCTGGTCATCCACCCTGCTGCGCGTCGGCATAGACCTACGGGGCACGCCCTGACCGGTGCGCCGCTGCGGTTACGCTCGACTAATGCCTGACAGAGCCGTCCGGCGCCGGGTTCTCAGCCAGAACTTCCTCGTCGACCGCCGCGCGGTCGACGCGCTCGTGGATGGTTCCGGGGCGGGCGACGGGGACCTGGTGGTCGACATCGGAGCGGGAAACGGCCTGATCAGCGCGGCTCTGGTGCGCCGGGGAGCCCAGGTGCTTGCGATCGAGCGGGATCCGTCGCTGGCCGAGCGGCTGCGCGCCAAGTTCGCCACCTGGCCCGCGGTCACAGTGGTCGAGGGTGACGTGCTGCAGACGCCGCTGCCGGATGGGCCGTTTCGCGTGGTCGCCAACATCCCGTTCGGGATCACCACGAAGATCCTGCGCCACCTGCTTGACGCCGATGCCCTAGTCCGCGCGGATGTGATCGTCCAGGCGGAGGTGGCGCGGAAGAGAGGCAGCGGGGGGCGGGGCACGCTGCTGAACGCGTGCTGGGAGCCGTGGTTCGAGTTCGGCACCGGGGCACGGATCGCGGCGTCGGCGTTCCGCCCGAGGCCACGGGTGGACGCGGCGGTGCTCATCGTGACCCGGCGTTCTCCCCCGCTGGTGGACGAGGCGTCGCGGCGGGACTACACCGATTTCGTCACGGCCGCGTTCGAGGGCGCGCGGCCGACCGTGGCGAGCGCGCTGGCGCGTGCGATCCCCCGGTCCCGGTTCGCGGGTCTCGCGCGGGAACTGGGTTTCAGGGCTGACGCGCTGCCGTCCCATCTCGACGCGCGCCAGTGGGCGGGCCTGTTCCACGCGGCCAGGCCGTCTTCGGCTCGGTCGGGTTCCGCGGCCCGGGCTGCTGCAGGCCCGGCACGGGGCGCGGGGCCTAGGCGGGGTCGGCGACGGGCGGGTGACCGGCCAGCTCCCTGACCACGCGGATCATCTCTGACGGGTCGAACGGCTTGGTCAGGTAGGCGTCCACGCCGATCTGCTTGCCGCGCGTCTTGTCGTCCTCCTGGGCGCGGGCGGTGATCAGCACGACCTTGATCGTGCTGGTTTCCGGGTTGCGCCGGAGCAGGCTCGCGGTCATCCAGCCGTCCAGCCTCGGCATCATGATGTCGAGCGTGATCACGTCGGGGTCGATCGCGGTGACCTTGTCCAGGCAATCCTGGCCGTCCACCGCGGTCGCCACGTCGAACCCTTCCAGGGTCAAGTTGACGGCTATGAGCTGACGAATCACCTCATCGTCGTCCACCACGAGCACGCGTCCGAGTCCCTGCGCCACGGGCGCGAGGGTAGCGTCTTCCCGGCACTGCCCGCGACAGACCGCGCCGGAAACGCGGATGTACGGTCCGGGAAGACCGGGCCCACGACGTCCCGGCTGATGCGAAACGGCGGGCCTCCTCCCGTCCGCCGACGGTCCGGCATGCCCGCCAGGCTGGTAACCTTGCGGAGTCCCGAGCCCCCGTAGCTCAGGGGAGAGAGCAACGGCCTCCGGAGCCGTGAGCGCAGGTTCGAATCCTGCCGGGGGCACTGGTAGAGGCATAAA
>Ga0207699_10001090_pt1 | contig 12825 bp, 10 predicted proteins | sample LARL51metaG_FD_184344 | JGI IMG/M metagenome (GOLD analysis project Ga0207699, IMG submission 184344) | Corn, switchgrass and miscanthus rhizosphere microbial communities from Kellogg Biological Station, Michigan, USA - LAR L5-1 metaG... | ecosystem: Host-associated > Plants > Roots >...
GAGATCGGCTCCCGCTACGTACACATTCCCGGAGTCACCGCGCACCCGGACGGGCCCTGGACCACCCAGCAGATCCGCAATCTCCTGATGGATCCCGGCGGCCGCGCCGCAGGCTTCCGGTTCCCGGTCCGGGCGAACGCCTACGCCGAGCGCTGGATTCTCACAGTGCGGTCAGAGGTGACCGACCGGATGCTGATCGCCGGGCCGCGGCACCTGCATGCCGTGCTGCATGAGTACACCGGCCACTACAACCAGCACCGGCCGCACCGGGCCCGGGATCTACGGCCGCCTCCCCCCGACGAGATCGACCCGGCCTCCGTCGCCGGCCCGAGCGAGGGAAACCCACGGCGACAGCGAGTCCCCGGCGGGCTGATCAGCGAGTACAGGAACGCTGCGTAAAGACCCACACTTGAGGTCACGAAACCGCAGGTCAGCGGCGGTAACCGAGTTTTGAAATCCCGCAGGATGCGGAGGTCGAAGTGGAGCGTGGTCGCGTCATGCAGCTGCACGACGAATCGCGTGGTAGACACCAGGCGACAATAGCCCTCAGGTGTTCCCGCATGTATACCCGTCCGCAGCGGGTCCAGGCAGCGACGCCAGATAGAGCTGATCAGGTGATACGTTGCCGGACACCCCTCATCGCGGCAGGAGAGTGAACGGCACGAGGCCCGCCTAGCTCGCGATGCCGTGCCGGTTGTCAGCCTACGAACCGGTTGCGGAACCGGTCCACATGCAATGTCTCCCCGCGGAGCAGGCCGGTCTCGATCTCGGTGGGATATGCGGTGCCGTCCTCGTATAGCAGGTGGCCGAAATAGAAGGTGCCGGGTGCTGTGGCCGCTTCTCATTCCATTGCCCGGAACCGTTTGCCCTGGCTCGACCAGCCGCGGTTCAAGTCCCGGCGCTGCCGGAAAATGTTCGGGCCGAACTCGCCTCCGGAAAGATGGGGGACGAGATGTCCCCGGTCCACCAACGCGCCATCGGGATCGGGCGGCAGCGGGAATCCGCGCTGGTAGGAAACATCGCGTTTGTCGACTGTGGCTGGCCTGATCATCATCGGCCTGAGCCTGCTGCTGATGCGCGGGCTCAATGCGGGCTCGGCCTGGACCCATCTCATTCCGGGAATGATCGTGGCCGGCGTCGGGGTCGGCCTGGTAAACCCCCCCGCCGGCCTCCACCGCCGTCGGCGTCGTGCCACCGCAGCAGGCCGGTATGGCCTCGGCATCAACTCCACCTTCCGCCAGGTCGGCATCGCCACCGGCATCGCCCTGCTGGGGACGCTGTTCTCCAACGACGTGAAAGACGAGGTGCTGACCGGCACGGCCGCGGTCTCCGGGCTGTCCGCCCGGGGACCGGAGATCGCCGGGGCGGTACAGTCCGGGCAGATCGGTAACGTGATCGGACGGCTGCCCGCGCCCGCCAGGCAGGTCGTGGGAACGATCACCCGGGCCGCCTTCACCACCGGCCTGGACCGCATCCTGCTGGTCGCGGCGATCATCGCGTTCGTGGCAGGCGCCGTATCGCTGGCCACTATCCGGAGCCGGGACTTCGCGCCCGCCGCGCCCGGCGGTCAGGAAGGTCCCCGGAAATGAGGCGACCCGGACGGGCAGGCACGCAGGCCGGATTCGGCCGAGTCGCGGCAACCACTACGGTGGCTGCCGCCAGGGGCGCCGACAGGCCTGGCCTTTCGGATGACAGGCGAGCCGCGATGAGCTGATGCCAATCCGACAGCCGCAGCGGCCGGGATCCACGGGAGGTCAGCCCGGCGAGATCGCCGGAGTCATCGCCTTCCTCGCTTACCCGAAGGCCAGCTACATCACCGGCGCGGTCTTTGCCGCCGACGGCGGCCGCACGCCGTCTGACCCCGGCGGCCCGGCGGGAACGGCGCCGGGTCCCGGCCGCCATTCCGTCCGGCACGTGAGCCTCCGGCGCGGTTCACGACAGGCTCTCCGGACGCCCGCACAGTCGGCGTCCGTTCGTGAAAGGGAATACCGGTATGAGCACCTCGCTGTTCGCAGTCACCTTTGACTGCGCTGACGCCCCTGCTCTGGCCAGGTTCTGGGCCGGTGTCCTCGGGCGGCAGGTTGCCGAAGACTCCACCTCCGAGCACGTGATCCTGCTCGCCGGCGACGGCGACACCAGCAGGCCGCGTATCACGTTCAACACGGTGCCGGAGCCGAAGACCGTCAAGAACCGCGTGCACCTCGATCCCATCAGCGACACCTTCGACGCCGAGACCGAGCGAGCCGCTTACGTTCTTCGAGCCGGAGCCGTGGATCATCGAGGCGATCAACACGGCCTTCGCCGCCGTCCCCTTTACCGGCTCGTCCATATCTGTTACGGACACGAGGAAGGCCAGCCCGGTATCCTCGACCTGAAGGCGAACCGGCTGTTCCCCTGGGCTTTCGACCTGAACTGCGACCAGATCCACTTCCAGATGGCGAGCCACGACTTCGCCGAGGTGGATGACCTCAGGGGCTGGCCCAAGGACAAGGACCTCAGCGTGGGCGTCACCGACATCGAGGATCTTCGGGTGGAGACGCCGGAGAAGGTCGCCGAGTGGCTGCGCAGACCGTTGAGGTGGTACCGCAGGAGCAGGTGTGCGTGTCCACCGGGTGCGCGATCGCTTCCATGCGCCGGGTGGTGGCCAAGAAGAAGCTCCAGGCATGGGCCGAGGGCACGCAGATCGTACGGGACGAGCTGACCGGCGCACGCTGAACGGGCCAGTGAGGAGGCAGCAATGCGCGTCCGCAACGAGGAGATCATCTTCCCGACGACGATGGTCGGGTCATACCCGCGCCCGAACTGGATGTCGGGGAAGGTCTTCGGCGAGTTCGACGAGCCCGATTACATCAGCTACCGGGCGAAGGAGGACTACGAGCAGGCCGTACGCCTCTGCGTCGATGACCAGAGCCGGGCCGGGATCGACGTGATCTGCGATGGGCAGCAGTACTGCGAGTCGGAGACCACCCACGAGTATGGCCAGGTCTTCCACTTCTGGGGTCATCATCTGGGGGGTTTCAAACGCTGGGGCCCGCCTATCACCATCGAGCTGTACAAGAGGTTCCACGCGCCCATGGTCGTCGGCGACATCGAGTGGGTGCGGCCGGTCTACGCGCCGGTCGCCGAGGTGACCCGGTTCGCCGCCCAGGACCGGCCGGTCAAGCTGGCCGTGCAAGGGCCGCTGTTCCTCGCCTTTGCCTGCGCGGATAACCACTACGGCGACAGGAAGACACTGGCCATGGCGATCGCCCGCGCATTCAACCAGGAGTTCAAGGACCTGGCGGCACGCGGGGTCGACTGGATACAGATCCATGAGCCGCTCACCTACTACGGCGAGGAGGCGTGGTACATCGACGTTCTCAACACGGCGTTCGCGGACGTCGAGGCCTACAAGGTCTGGCATATCTGCTACGGCAACCAGAGCGGCAACCCGGGGGTGGAGGGCCAGCGCGGAAAGGAGATGTTCCCGTTCGCCTTCTCCGCCAACGTGGACCAGATTCACATCGAGACGATGCGGCTGGGCCCCGGCGACCTCCAGTACTTCCAGGCCCTGCCCGGCCACATCGACCTTGGCGTCGGCGTCATCGACGTGAAGTCGCTCGTGATCGAGAAGCCGGAAGCCATCGCCCAGCGTCTCATCGAGGCCAGCGAATATGTCCCCGCGGAACGCATCTGCGTGAGCACGGACTGCGGAATGCTCAACCTGAAGCTGGAGCACGCGCAGCGCAAACTCGCCGCCATGGCCGAGGGCGCCGTGCTCGCTCGCGCGCAGGTTTCAGGCGGCTAAGGGCGTATCAGACTCGGGCTGAGCATGGCTGGCCGAACCGGCGAGCGTCCATCCGGCCAGCCCGCCGGTGGCAGCCGTTTGTAACGTCATCACGGATACGTGCGTGCCATGCCGGAGGCTCCCGGCCGCCTGCTCCGGTCACGGCGCGGGCACGACCATCAGGAGGAACGATGGCTGAAGACACCAGCGCGTACCCCGCTGCAACGGCCGAGCTCGGCCAGCGCCGGAAGGAGCTTGCCCCGGAAAATCCACGGGGCGTTCGAGCGGTTCAGCCGGGCTGTCTTCAGCCGGGCGCGCTCGAGGAGAAGACCAAGCAGCTGATCGCGGTAGCAGTCGCGCACATGACACAGTGCCCGTACTTCTATGCTGTGCCCGTTGCCTTGGCTAGGTCCGGCCCTTCAGTGGCGCGAACCCAGGTAGCCAGCTCGTCGCCGTCGTAACCGACGTACTGGGTTCCGGGTCGCGGACGTGCGCGCTTGTCGGGTCCAGGGAACGAGTTTGAAGAGTCTTATAGAAGGGTCTCGCTTCCGGTGCTTGCGTGTGCTGGCGCTGGCGTGCTGGCGCGGGCGATCACGTCGCGTAGCTGGTTTCGGCCGGCGACCCCCAGCTTGGGATAGGACCGGTGCAGGTGCGAGCCGACCGTGCGCGGAGACAGGAAGAGCCGGTCGGCGATCTGGCGGTCGGTCAGGCCGTCGCTGGCCAGGCGGACGATCTGGCGCTGCTGGGGGGTCAGCTCCGCTAGGGCGTCGCGCTCGGCGGCCGCGCCGGTGACGGCCACCCCGCAGGCTCTGAGCTCTGCCTCGGTGCGCTGCGTCCAGGACCGGGCCCGCAGTCGCCGGAAGGTTCCCAGGGCCTGCGTCAGTACGGGCTTGGCGTCGTTGATCCGGCGGCGGCGCCGCAGCCATTCGGCGTGGTCGAGACGAAGCTGCGCCCGCTCGAAGGGCCACTGGTCCCCGGCGGGGTCGGCGAGCGCCGTTGCGAAATGGGCTTCGGCCCCGTCCGGGCCGGCCAGGATGCCGCGGGCGCGGGCGATGAGCTGCTCGAGCCGGGCAGAGGCCGTCCCGCCGAGGCGGCTGAGCGCGTGCTCGAGGACGTCTTGTCCTTCCATCCGCCGGCCGGCGCGGACCGCGGCGGCGGCGAGGTCGGCCACCCCCAGGTAGGAGGCGTAGTTGTGCAGCGGCGTGCCGTCGGCGCTGAACAGCCCGCGGAGCTGGGTGAACGCCTGGAGGTAACTGCCGTCGGCGAGAGCCGCGACGCCGAGGGCGCGCCGGGCGCGGGCGGCCACCAGCCCGCATTCGGCCGGATCGACGCTGGCCAGCGCCCTGGCCGCGTGCCTGCGTGCCGGGTCGGAGTCGCCGCGCAGGGCCAGGACGGTAGCGGTGATCACGTCAGCCGACGCGGCAACGATGTCCATCTGGTTCGCCTCCGCCATGCTGGCGGCCTCGGCGGCGACTTCCAGGGCCTCGTCCCAGCGCCCGGTGTCGATGTAGGCCCACCCGAGCACGGTCAAGCCCCCGCCGCTGGTGCCCCGCACGCCGGGAGCCCGGAGCCATTGGATGGCCTCTTGCAGCCAGCGGACCGCCAGGCCGGATTCGTCCAGGAGCCACGCGGCGGAACCGATTCGCCACAAAGAGGGCTCTTCGATGGGCGATCCGGCGATCTTGCGCAGGTGCGGGAGGAGCTGGTTTCTGCTGCCGATCGGGTCGGCGCTGGCGCGTATCCAGAGTCTCAGCACGTCGACATCAATGCCCGGGGTCCGGCCGGGGGGCCGCCGACCTTGGCGTTCCAGCAGGCCGAGGGCGCGGCCGACGGCCTGGCGGCTGGCGGGCAGTCCGGACTGGTAGGCGACCGTGGCGGCACTCCCGAGCGCGTCCCAGGCCAGGGCCGGCTGGTCACGCGACGCGTCTTCCGCGACGGAGATGAGCGCTGACAGGGCGGCGGCGCGCCGGCCCGACCAGGCCAGCGCCCAGCCGGCAATGCCTCGGGCGGTCAGCCGCAGGGCGCGGTCGGCTGTGACCGCGAGGGCGCGGGTGGCGAGATCCTGCACCCAGTCCCCCTGACCGGTGGGAACAGCGGCCGACGCGGCCGCGACCAGCCTGCGTGCCTGGTCTGCGCGGTCGGGGCTGAGTTCGGCCGCGCGTTCCATGGCCAGCGCTGCGGCGGCCGCCCCGCCGCGGCGCTGCGCCTGGACAGCGGTGGCCTCGAGCAGCGAAGCGACGTGTTCGTCAGGGTGCAGGGCCGCGGCGGCCAGGTGCCACGCTCGCCGGTCTGGCTGGTCATGCAGGGCCGCAGCGAGCTCGCGGTGCGCCGCGGCCCGCTGCGCGAAGGGCGCAGAGTGGTAGATGGCCGAACGGACGAGGGGATGGGAGAACTGCAAGCCCGTCCGGTCCAGTTTGACCAGGCCCAGCTGCTCGGCCGACACGAGGGCCCGCGCATCCGGCCCGGAAACAGCCGTGGCTGCCGCGCGCAGGTCCGGGCCGTCGGCCACCGCGGCCAGCAGCAGCGCGGCCTGCACTGGCTCGGGCAGGGCGGCGAACCGGGAGGTGAGGACGGCGGTCAGCCGGTCGGTCAGGGGTAGCGGCTCGGCGGCCCAGCGGCGGCTGGCGGCGGGATCGTCGGCGATCACCTTGGCCAGTTCGATCAGCGCCATGGGATTACCGGCCGCTTGGGCGAGCACCTGCGTCCGGGCCCGCCCGCGGGGCGGGACAAGCTGGCCGTCTAGCAGGCGGCCGGCGTCGGCCGCGGGCAGCGGCTCCAGATGCAGCTCGGGAAAACCGCGGTCAAAGCCGGGGGGCGGGGCGTGCCCCCGGGCGCCCACCAGCAGCACCACCCGCTCGGCGTCCAGACGGCTGCCGGCGAAGGCCAGGGCGTCCAGCGAGCTGCGGTCCAGCCACTGGGCGTCATCGGCGACCACCAGGACCGGGGAGTTTTCGGACAGATCCGACAGCAGGGTCAGGACGGCGACCCCGGTCAGGAGCGGGTCGGGAGCACCGGGCTCCGCGGCGAGGCCGAGCGCTCCCAGCAGGGCCTGGGCCTGCCGGCCGGGCAGGCCGGCGGCGCCGGACAGCACCGGCCGCAGCAGCTGATGCAGCCCGGCGAACGCGAGTTTCGACTCCGATTCGCGGCCGGTGACCGGCAGCACCCGCATGCCCGCCGACCGTGCCCGCCCGGCGGCATCGGCCAGCAGCACAGTCTTGCCCATGCCTGCCTCGCCGGTGACGACCAGGACCTGGCTTGCCCGCGGGACCGGATCCACCAGTTCGCGCAGCCGGGCCAGCCCGGCCTCTCGGCCGATGATGGGTACGTGCAGCTGTGCGGGGAGTTCACCGGGGCCTGGCATCTGCCTGTCCTCTCGGCCAGTGCGTTCATCAATGCCGTCTCCAGGCTAAACGGCGACCGTGGCCTGACCATGCCGGCAGCGCGCAAAGTGCAGTCACGCCACGGATACCGCCCGTGCCTGCCTGGAGCCATAGTCATGACTGGGCCAGGCGTTACCACTGCGAGCACGGAACGGCGAGGACCGCGATGCTGTTTGTCACTGCCGGGCGAGAGAATTCGGCCGCCATCCGGACCTGCTAAGAGGATCACGGGCCCGGTTCTCCTGTCGTGCTGGTGCACGGGTACGCGCTGAACGGCCGATCGTGGGAACAGCAGGAGGCAGCCCTGCTGGCCGCCGGGCACCGGGTGATCACCTCCGGCCCGCGGGGCTTCGGTGCCTCAAGCCGGCCCAGCGCCGGATATGACTTCGACACCCTGGCCGGCGATCTTCATGTCCTGCCCAGCAGGCTCGGCCTGCACGGGGTGGTACTGGCCGCGATGAAAGACCTCATGGACGCTCGTACAACGTCGGTCTCCTGGGCGGGGACCGGGTCAGCGACCAGGCGCGGCAGAACAGCTTCTGCGTCGCCATCCGGGCCTCGGCGCAGGCCGCCGTCGGCTGCGTCACAGCCTGCCTGGAAGACTTCCGGGCGGACCTCGCCACGATCAGCATCCGCGTCCTGTGGGGTTCCAGAACTCGGCCACGGGTCCTGGCTTGGTCTTCTATGCGGCCCGTTCGTACTGGTTGATGAGGCTGCCGAGGACGGGCCGGCGCTTGATCCGCTCACGGGAGAGATCAGCGACGGGGTGGTCGGGCCGGGGCGGGCGGAGATGGCGGCTGCGATGGGGCCGCCGTCGGTTGTGATGGGTCTGATACTCGGCCAGGATCGCCCGCAGATGCCGCGCGCCGAAGATGAGCATCCGGTCGGTGACCTCGGTCCGGGCGGTGAGCACGAACTTTTCCGCGTAAGCACTGGCGCGCGGGCTTCGGGGTGGGTTCTTCACGACCCTGATGCCGGCATCGGCCAGGACGGCGTCAAATGACGCGGTGAACTGACCGGCCCGGTCCCGGACCAGGAACCGGAAGCCGGCGGCGCGGTCTCCTAGATCCATCAGGACGTTGCGGATCTGCTGCACGGTCCGGGGACCGTCCGGGTTCGCGGTGATCCCGGGGATGTGCACATAACGGCTGCCTATTTCGATGACGAACAGGCAGCACAGGCGCTGCAGGGTCAGCGCGCAGTCCACGTGGAAGAAGCCGGTGGCGAGCATCGTGGCTGCCTGGGTGTGCAGGAACTGCCGCCAGGTCGCGTCGGTATGCCGTTTCGGTGCCGGAGGGATCTTCAGGGCCTTGAGGACACGGCGGATGGTCGATGCGCTGACCCGGTGGCCGGGTTTCAGCAGTTCGCCCTGGATCCGCTGGTATCCCCAGCCGTGGTTCCCGGTGGCGAGCCGCTCGATCAGCGAGGCGATCTCGGCGCTGACCGGCGGCCGTCCCATCCGGTACGGATAGGTCCATTTACCGGTGACCAGGCGGCGGTGCCAGCGCAGGACGGTGCCTGGGGTAACCAGCCGGTGCACCCGCAGGCTCGCGGGCAGGAGCCGGATCAGCGCAGTTAGGACCGCCCGGTCGGCCCAGTCGAGCCGGGGCCGCGGATGAGCACGGCGGAGCACGGCGACCTCATGCCGCAGCACAAGCAGTTCGGCGTTCTTGGAGGCCGATGACCGGCCGAGCAGGATCAGCCAGCCGCAGAGCCGGACGAAGATGAGATAGAGCAGGCGCAGGAACATAGATGATCATGATGCCCTACGGGCCGACGTTGATCATCACTGCAGCTCACAGGGCACGCAGACTTCTGGCACCCCACAGGCCATTGTCAATGTTCGAAGTCGCGTGCACGGATGTCCGAAGCCCTCTGCCCGCACCCGGAGTTGCTGATCAGGTGAAGCGACGCAAGCGTCCCCCGGGAACTCCCGATAAAGAAGGCAGTCCCGTCAGAGAGGCTCTGCGGCGCCAGAAAGCCGACTGCGACTGCGGGACCCCGGTCAACGGCCGAAGACCTCGTCCAGCAGCTCCCCGACAGTGCCGGTCCACTTGAGCGTCAGGGCGTTGTGGATGCCCTGCCACTGCGACTCCTTGCTCACCGAGACAATCGGCGCGGTGACAACAGGGTGGTTCAGAAGCCACCCCAGAGCGAGGCCGGCGGGCGTGACCCCCTGGGTCTTGGCAATGCGGTCGAACTCCCGTAGCTTCGCGACGGTTGCGGGGTCGTCGAGCAAGTGAGCCGACCTCGAGGCGACGCTGGCCCGGCTTCCCGGCGCGGGGCGCTCCCCGTTGCTGTAGCGGCCGGCCAGGAGGCCATTAGCCAGAGGCGAGAAGGGCGTGTACGCGAGTCCTTCGGACTGCACGAGGGGTAGCACGTCTTTGTCGTCACCGCGGGCGAGCAGCGAGTACTGGTTCTGGACCAGCTCCGGGCGCAGGAGCCCCAGGCGGTCGGCGGTCTTAAGAGCGGAGGCGAGCGCTTCCCCGTCGACGTTGGACAGGCCGTAGGCGCGGATTGTCCCGTTTTCGACGGCGCGGCTGAACACGGGCAGCGACTCGGCCCACGGCGTGTTCGGGTCCACCTGGTGGGCGACGTAGAGGTCGACCCGGCCGAGGACGGCGATGCTGTGCTCCAGCTGCCGGGCCACGCGGTCAGGCGAGAGGTCCGGCCCGTGCGGGGTGATCCCGGTTTTCGTCTGGATGAAGATCCGGGCACCGGGATGAGCCCGGTTCCAGGTGCCGACGACCCGTTCGCTGTTCCCGCGCGTGTACATGTCGGCGGTGTCGAGTATCTTGAACCCTTCCTTGACCGCACGGTCGATGAGGGCCAGGCCCTCGCTGTCGGACAGGCCCAGTCCCGGCCCGGTCGCACCCGCGATGCCGCCGATGCCGCCGGTGCCGAGCAGGAAGCGGCCGATCTGCTCGCGGCGCTCCTGCTGTGCGGCTGCGATCCAGGTCATATGCTGACCCTCCAGTTCATTAGTCGTGCCAGGCGGTGGACGCCGGCCTGTCATCGTCCCCGCAGGCGGGCGCAGGCAGCCCGCCGCGGGCGCTGCGGCGGTAAGGCGCAGGCGAACCGCGGCGGGATCAGCTGCCGGGGCGAGGACGGGTCAGGCGAAGGCCGGGTACAGCGCCGCGACACCGCCGGCGAGGCCGGCGCGGACGTTGCCGCTCACTCGCCTGCGCCCGCAACGGCGGGCTGGTTGCTTCCCGGACCGGGCTGGCCGTGGGTGTTGGCGGCGGTGACCTCTGTATGGCAGTGCGGGCATGTCAGCACCGGGACGGTGATATTCCCGCACGTGTCGTGGACAAGCAGGACCGGCGGTCCGCCGGGGGTGGGCGCCCACTGGTCGCCCCAGGTCAGCAGCGCCGTGGTGACCGGGAAGAGGGCCCGGCCCTTTTCTGTCAGGTGGTACTCGTAGCGGGGCGGGTGCTGGGTGTAGGCGCGGCGTTCGAGGATCCCGTGGTCGGTGAGTTTCTCCAGCCGGGCGGTCAGCACGCTGCGGGCCAGGCCGAGGCTGGCCTGGAAATCGTCGAAGCGGCGGGTGCCGCCGAAGGCATCGCGGAGGATCAGCAGCGTCCACCATTCGCCCACCACGTCCAGGGTCTTGGCGATGGAGCAGTTCCAGTCCGCCAGGCTCGTCAGCTTCATGCTCGTAGCTTAGCAAAAGTCAGTCGCTTGACAAGACTCACTCGGGGTGGGAGGGTCGGCCTAGTCAGTCTTTTCAAACGACTAACCGGAGACGGGCGTGGTGAGGCCCGCGAGACGCAGCCCCGCAGGCCTCATCCCAGAAAGGAAATCTCCATGACCGGACCAATTTCCCGCAATCGCTTGCTCGGGATCGCTTAAGGAGGCGGCCAGCTGGCCGGGGGCAGGCCGGAGCACAGTGATGACCCTGGCCACGGCGCTGGTAGCGGCGCGCGCCGACGCGGAGGGGTCATCTATCCCGACCGTGTCAACCCCGGCGTTGTGTGGACCTCAGCAACTGCCCTCAAGCCGTGACCCCGAACCGACCCGCCAGGCATGGACCGCCAACAACGAGCTAACGAGCGTCGTACCTCTTCAGAACTCCTGCCCCAACGTCAGGACCTAAATGGATTCCCCGCCCGCCCAGTCACTCACCCCCGAAGTGCAGTCGCAGCATTCCCGCCGTTGGCGGGTTCTCGGGGTCGTCGGTGTCGCCCAGTTGATGATCGTTTTGGACGCCACGATCGTGAACATCGCGCTACCTAATGCACAGCACGACCTCGGTTTTGCGAACAGCGATCGGCAATGGATCGTTACGGCGTACGCGCTGGCGTTCGGCAGCCTCCTGCTTCTCGGGGGGCGCCTCGGTGACCTGTTCGGCCGCAAGTGGACCTTCATCGGCGGCCTGATCGGCTTCGCGGTGGCATCCGCGGCAGGCGGCGCAGCACCGGATTTCGCCGTACTGGCAGGCGCGAGAGCTCTTCAAGGGGTTTTTGGTGCCCTGCTCGCTCCCTCGGCGTTGTCGCTACTCGCAACGACATTCACCGACCCGAAAGAGCGCGGGAAGGCGTTCGCCGTGTTTGGGGCCGTCGCCGGTGGCGGGGGCGCGGTCGGACTTCTCCTCGGCGGCGCACTCACGTCATACCTGTCGTGGCGCTGGTGCTTGTATGTCAACCTGTTCTTCGCCGCTTTCGCTGTCGTAGGCGGCCTCCTCCTGCTCTCCAACCCACCCAGACCGGAGCGACCTCGGATCGACGTCCCCAGCGCCATCCTGGCCTCCGCCGGCCTGTTCGCGATCGTCTTCGGCTTCTCCCGAGCCCAGACGGACTCCTGGGGCAGCCCGACCACCCTAGTGTCCCTGGTGCTCGGCGCAGTACTACTCGCCGCTTTCGTACAGGTACAGCGAACAGTTCGTAACCCGCTGCTGCCGCTACGCGTCATCCTCGACAGAAACCGGGCCGACGCCTATCTGGCCGTCGGCCTCACCTTTGTCTCCGCCTTCGGCCTGTTCCTGTTCCTCACCTTCTACCTTCAGAACGTCCGAGACTTCTCCCCGGTCAAAACTGGGCTCGCCTTCCTGCCCCTGCCGGTCGACCTGGTCATCGCCTCCACCATCGCTAATGTGGTGCTGCTACCCCGGTTCGGTTCACGACGACTCATCGTGTCGGGACTCCTGATGGGCTTCGTCGGTTTCTTGCTCCTAACACGACTGAACGTCCAGTCCAGCTACACGGGCCACGTGTTCCCCGCGCTGGTGATCATCGGGCTGGGCTTCGGCGCCGTCGTGCCCCCCGCATTGAACTCTGCGACCCGAGGAGTGGACTTCAAGGACGCCGGAGTGGCATCAGCCATGGTAAACACCATGCAACAGGTCGGCGGGTCGATCGGCGCGGCGATGCTGTCAGCCTTCGCCGCCAAGGCTACGAGTCGATACCTCGCCAACCACACCCACGGCACGGCAACCGCGACAATCGCCAACCTTGCCGCCACCCACGGTTACACGATCGGCTTCACCATCTCCGTCGGCATTCTCCTCGGAGCAGCAGTGCTCTGCGGCGCCATGATCCGTAAACATCCGACGAAGGCATCGAACTCCGTCGTCGCAACGCCGAGCCCAGCCATCGTGTCGCTCCAATCCGAGTGGGCTCATCCGTCCAGGACCGATCCACCGGCTGCACCTGGGCATCGCCGCGATCGTTATCGCCGCGG
>Ga0207699_10001091_pt1 | contig 12814 bp, 14 predicted proteins | sample LARL51metaG_FD_184344 | JGI IMG/M metagenome (GOLD analysis project Ga0207699, IMG submission 184344) | Corn, switchgrass and miscanthus rhizosphere microbial communities from Kellogg Biological Station, Michigan, USA - LAR L5-1 metaG... | ecosystem: Host-associated > Plants > Roots >...
TATCCTCCGAACCCATTCTTCCGATCAATCCAGTAGAACGTGTTGGCGAGGCCGGCCCATCCGATCGCTCCGGCCGGTCGGCCGGTGGGCGCGTCCTCGGCCGGATTTTCGACCATGAACTGGTCAGTGCCGTTCAACGGATAGCCGGCAACGGGACCGGTCACACCCGCTGGAAGGTGCCCGGTGTGCTCGATTGGTCGACAGGCATCTAGAATCCCAATGTCGACATCACCAAGAATACGACAACCCTGTACGCTTCCGATCGTGACGTCTTCCTGTTCTCGGTCGACGATCACGGCACAGGTCACCGAAAGCGTGTATGACACGCCCACCGGACGGTTTCTTCTGATCCCGCAAGGCGCCCGTCTGATCGGCACCTACGATAGCTAGGTCACGTTCGGGCAGTCCCGAGTCCTTTTTGTCTGGACGCGCATAAGGGATGAAAAACTGAGCAGTTGAAACTCGGGGCCGTTGCGTCGGGAGCGGCCGGCCGGTTTTGGCGCAAAGCGGGCATTCGACAGGACAACCCGTCGGCTTGTGCTGACAATGGAAGTGGGAGTCCTGCTGGTGGGATGACCCAAACTTAGAATAAGTCGGATCGGCATACTCGGGATTTTAGACCAGGACGACGGTGAGCACGGTCATTATCGTTGTACCGACGGTTGGGTTTTCCCTGCCGGGGCGATCAACGTAGCAGCGCTCACCGCTGCTGCCGAGCAGAGGACGGCTCCGACCGCGGCGGCGACATCAAAAGCCGAAAGCAAAGCAGATCCGGATGACGCTATCACTGGTCCGATAAGGGCTGTCGCGACCAACCCGCCAGTACGCGCTACTGCGCTGTTCAGGCCGGACGCTGCTCCGGTGTGGCGACTGTCGACGGACATCAGCACTGCTGTCGTAAGCGGGGCGACCGCACAAGCCATTCCCAAAGCAATCACGACCATCGCGGGAAACGCCCCCAGCCAGTAGCTTGTGGCAGATCCGATCCGCAGCATCAGGAGAAAACCGGCCGCGACGATCACCGGTCCTGTGATCAACAGCCATCGTGGACCTACTCGGGCCGCCAGCGCGCCGGCGGCGGGCGATGCCACGGCGATTACCAGTGGCAAAGGCAGGAGCGCGGCGCCGGCCTGCGTCGCGGTGTACCCACCCGCCTGGATCAACACATAGGGTACCAGTACGAACAACCCGCCGAGGCCGCCGTACAGCAGGAGTGTCAAAAGCGTGAGGCCGACGAAGCTCGGAGATCCAAACAGCGAGAGCGGCATCATGGCATTGTCGCCGAGCCGTCGCTCCGCAGAGAGGAACAGGAGCGAGAAGATTAGGCCTGCTCCAAGGATGACGAAGGTTGAAGGCGACCAGGCCCGCCCGGATCCTTCGGTCAACGCCCAGGTCGCGAGGCCCAAACCGGCTGTAGCCAGCGCTCCGCCCAGCCAGTCGAGACTGCCGGCCGTCTCGTCGATGTCCCTGTCGACGTAGCGGGATGCCAGCGCGATCGCAGTTGCGGCCAGCGGAACGTTGATCAGAAAAGCGAGGCGCCAACTGCCGGTATCGATGAGCCACCCGCCAAGGACAGGTCCGATCGCGCCCGCGGCGGCTCCGGTCGCCGCCCATATGCCGATCGCGCGGCCTTTCGCCTCTCCGGAGAAACTCTGGCCCAGGATCGCGAGACTATTCGGCATCAGCATGGCCGCGCTTGCACCCTGCACGAAACGGGCAATCAGTAACAGGACAAGGGTCGGCGCCCCCGCGCAAGCCAGAGAAGCAAGACCGAACAGCAGAACGCCCGCGATCAAGAGACGACGGCGCCCGAACCGGTCTCCCGCTGCTCCTCCCAGCAAAAGTAGCGCGCTCAAGGGAAGCAAATAGGCATTGACGACCCACTGCAGGCCGGTGGCGTCTGCATGAAAACTCCGACCGATCGCCGGAAGTCCAACGTTCACGACCGAACCATCGATGAACGCCAAGCTCGATGCCAGGATCGTCGTCGCGACAACGAGGCGAGGGTACACGGGCGAACGCGTCCCTTCGGCTGTTCGCGCGGTCGCGGTGTCGAAGGGAACGTGAACGGCGTTGCTCATTTGCAGTCAATGTAGCCGGCATACCCTGGGAGAACCAGCGGCAGAAAGCGGAGCCGCTTTGGCACTAACGATTGGATACGTGGCAGTCCGATCCTCTCGACCGGCGCTCTCGCAGAACCTGAGAGATGGCGTGGTTGTGACGAGGTGGTCCGGAAAACGCATTGGTCCAAGCCGTGCCGGCTCTCTACTGGGGGCACAGCAAGCCGATCAGCTCTCGTTCTGATATCTCCGGATGATTGTTCGAGTCCGTGGTCATGCCATCAGGCGCCGGTTCTGCCGCCAACCTGAACCGTCGCCGGTCAAGGCGTGAACACTCCTTTCAGAGTTCGGTCTGAGGCCTTGTAGGTGCTTGGTCGGCAGCGATACCGGCTGAGCCCCGGCGCCTCGTTTTGCTCAAAACATGACCTTTTTGTCGCGACGGCTTCTGTTTAGATTTGCTACCGAGGCGGTTACCCCGCGCGAGGGAGGCTGGCCATGGTACATATCAGGGACGTGACGGGCGAGGATCTTTAGATCTTCAGCGAGGTCGTCGCGCGCTTAGAGCGGCTTGATCCTGAGACCGACCTGCGCCCCGCCGTGCTCGCCGACCTGATGAAGCTGCTGCGGGTTGATTTCGGTGCCTCCTATCTGTGGCGGACAGATCTGGGGAGCTTCCAGCATGGCTTCGGCTTCAACATGAATCCGCTGAACCCGAAGTCCTATGACGACTGGTACCAGTTCCGCGATCCGATGACGGCAAAGCTACGCCAGCGCCGGCGCGCGTCGTTCGTTGAAGAAGTGCTGCCACGTCGCGACATGCTGCGCACGGAGTTCTACAACGACTTCCTCGCCCGTGACGGCCTCGATCACGGGATCAACATGTTCGTTTTCGACGGCGACCGTGATCTCGTTCGACTTCCGGATTTGGCGGGCTGCCGGACACCCGGAATTCGACCAGCCGATGGCTTTCGGAGGCGCCCCCGCATGGGTGCTGCCCAATCCTAGCGGCCTCACTCGAGGCTTCAGCCTAGATGCACTCGTCCAGGCGTATTCGGCATTCCGCGTCGAGATCGAGCATCGCCCGGATCTCGGCCAGCTCGAGGATCGCTCACGCCTCGACCGCTCGGCGGCCGCTGCACCGTCCTCACGGACAGGCGGTCCCCAGGTTTAGGCATCGACGAAATTGGCCGCTCCCAGAAAGTCCATCTTGCCGACGTCGACGCCGCTGCTGCGGAGGATCGCGTACACCATCGCAATGTGGAAGTAGACATTCGGAATCGTCATCTGCAGCAGGTAGTCCTTGCCGCCCAGGACCTTTCCGGGCGCCCACGACAGGCTGACTTTCCGGCCTGCCGCGCCCTGATACTGCGCTTGAGGAACGCTTTGCGCGTAGTCGACCGTCTTGCCGATGCGCGCGCGCAGCTCTTCCACCGTCTTCTCATTGTCTTCGTGCTTGGGGGGCCTCTGTCCGGACAGCCAGGCGGCCCCGGCCTTAACGTAGTCGCAAGCGCTCTGGACCTGATAGATCAGCGGCTTCATGTCAGGCGCCAGTCGGCCATTCAATATGGAGTCGACGTCCACGTTTTTCGCTTCGGCGAACGCTACGGTTTTGTCTAGCCAGCCCTCGACAAGCTTCAAGGACTGCGTGCATTGCGATATCACTTCATAATACATCGTCTGATCCTTTCCTGAATTGTGGGCCTCCACGACCGTGGTGGAAGCCGCGTCGCGTGGGTTTCCCTTACCGCGTATCGCGAAGTCTGTCTATCGATAGATAGTTTTGGCGTGGCGCGGTGAATCGCTTGAGCCCATAGGACGGTCTGGCCGTAGGTCGATTTCGGCGTGTCGATGAGCTCGCCGCGGCTTAGGCCCCACGCCTTGAGGTTCGGCGCGAACAAGCCGGCTACAAGCAGATCGCGCTTCGGCGAAATCCCGCTCACGCTGCGCGATCAACAACGTCGAGGCGAACGGTCTTGAACCGCGCGGTTGGCTCGATGTCGTGAAAGATCGACTCGAAGGCAGCAGCCTGGCGTGATGTTGCCGCATAGAGCGTCGGTACGCACGCGCCTGTCGGGTAACAGCGCGCAGTTCGCGCGTTTAGGATGTCGGTTCGATTGTCGATGAGCTCAGCGCGGATGTCGCCTGATCGAAGGCGCCGATGTCGCCATAGGCACGAGCAAGAATCATCCCGCCCTCCAGTGTGGCGATGACGTGGTGAGCCCGCGCGGTCGCGCCAGGACCTCCGACGCGGCCGGCGAGATCCTCGATGCAGCGGCGGAAGAACGACTGCACCTCGGCCGTCACCTCCGGTGTCAGCGCGCCGGCCTCGGCGCCAAGAATGCCGCAGAGGCACATGCGCCCGTCGTGCTCGATCGTCTTTCTGATCGCTGTACGATAGGCGCTGATCGCATCCTCAGGGCTCTCATCGGGTTTTGCCTCGACAGACGCGAGGAATCGCTTCGCGTAGCGTTGGGCCACCGCCGCCGCCATTTTCGCCTTCGTCGGGAAGTGGTGATGGACACTCGCGCTCTTGATTCCGACCTCAGCCGCCAGGTCGCGGAAACTAAAACCGGCATACCCGCGATCTCGAATGTGGGCTTCGGCGAGATCCATCAAACGTTCGGCCGTTCCGCTCACGAAACTCTCCTGTCTATCGATAGATAGACAACTTTTGCGCGATTGGCCAGGAAATTTGGCTCGTGAGACCCTAATGGAAGCGAATAACTCGCGTCATGGTTCCGGAAACACCCCTGTCTCGGGTGCCGGTTCGGCTACTTGAGACGCCGCGCCGCCGCCTTCACCGGCGCAGGCTTCCTGCTCTTGGTGAATTCCCTTGTGGCGTTGTCGTAGACGCTGAAATCGTTCACCGCGTTGGCGACCACGAGTGCGCCGGTGATTGTGGAAAGCAACTGAGACGCCTCGTCCGGTGGCAAGCCTTCCTCGACAAGCTTATCATGGCACATCTTGAAGAAGCGCTTGACCTCGGCTGCCACCTCTGGGGGCAGATCCTGCGATGAAGCTCCGAGCACGGCGCACGGGCACATCCGATCCTGCGAGTGAAGCGTTCCGCGAAACGCCTTCACCCAGACTTTGATCGGGTTACTCTCCTTGCCGAGCTCGCGCTCGATCAGTTCCGCGGTCTCGGCGGTGTAGCGCTTGATGACAGCTGCAGCGAGATCATCTTTGGTCGGGAAGTGGTAGTGCACGCTCGAACTCTTCACGCCGACATCCGCGGCGATCTCGCGAAAACTGAAACCGTTGAAGCCGCCTCTCCGCATCCGCCGCTCAGCGGCGTCCATGATGGCGGCAGCGACATCACCCATCAGGTCTGCTCCCATGGCTATCTCTCGATAGGTAGGGCTTTGACAGACCAAAAAGCAACAACTTTAATCTATCTATCGATAGGACATCGTGCTAGACGATTCGGTCGGCATTCGAATAAGGAACGGTTCTGCCTGACCAAGGGGTTGCGGACCGCCGAGACGGCGGCGTCTGTCACCGATTGAAACTCCAAGCGAACGGGTCTAGCAGAATGTTCTCTGTTATTTTCGAAGTCCACCCAAAGCGCAGCGAATACCTCGCGGTGAGGCGCGCCCGGCGCCTAAGAGGTAGGCGACAATCGCAGCGACCTGAATCGCGACCGACGCGACGAAAATGATCTGGTCGGACCAAAGCTCGCGGAATTGACCGAACACGGCGGGAGCGATGGCATAAGCGCCCTGCGAGATGGCGACGATCAGTGCTACGATCCGCGCAGCGTCTTCCTTGGAAAATTCGAGATTTGCGATCACCGGCGGAACGGAGATGGCGTTACCGACGCCAAGGCCGAAGAGCACGACGCCGACCACGAGGACGGCTGGACTGCTTCCGTCGGCGAGGAGGAGCACGCCGCATCCCAGCGCTTGCGCAACAAGGCTGTACGACGCGATAGCGCGCCAGTTCGAGGTGCCCGATGCGCGCCAGCCGACGGCGACGCGGCCGACGACGGCGGCAACGCCGGACGCGCCGGCGGCAAGCCCAGCGCCTTGCCTTCCGAGCGCGGGTGCGAGCACCGAGACGAGGTGCGCAACGAGCCCGGTTTGCGCGAACAGGGCCAGGGTCATTCCGATGCACAGCGTAAGAACGGCGCGATCGCGGAAAAGGTGGCGCCGGGGGGCCGCCGCGGCAGTTTCAACGGTCGCGCCGGCGGGAAGGGCCGAAGGGGTCGACGGGCTGCCGTCGGGGGCCTGGTTCAGGCTCTCGGGCGTTCCGCGTCAGCACGAAGCCGGCCAGCGCGCCGAGAGTGGCGAGCATCGCCGCGCTAACCATGAGTGCCGCGGCAGGGAAGCCGATCCTGTCGATCAAGGCGACCCATAAGGGAGAGAAGATCACGCCTCCGACGCTGCCGCCGTTGAATGCGACACCGAGCGCCAAGGGGCGCTTGGCGGCGAACCACGGGGTGACGATAGCGTTGACGGCAACGGCGCCGAGGACAGACCATCCGATACCGGACAAGAACGCGGCCGCGTAGAGCTGCCACGGCGTGTTCGCTAGGGCCCAGCCCAGGACGCCGATCGCCATGACGACACCGCCAGCGACGGTGACGATCGGCAGTCCGAATCGCCGATAGAGGCCGGGCAGGTTCGGGATGAGGGCGAGGCCGACCAGGAAATGCAGGGTCACGGCGCCTGAGATGAGCGCGATCGGCCAGCCTCGCGATTGGCGCACGACCTCGAGATAGACGGGTGGGCCATAGAAGCCGGTGCCCCAGCCAAACACCGCGACGGTGAAAGCTGCGGCGACAACCCGCCAGCCGAAGAAGCCGGGCGTGGCGCTGATCGCGTCGACCACCGCCTCCACCGGCGGGTTGGTCAGATTGGTGTTGCGATTGGCCACGATGATATCTCCTGCGCGTCCGCACCCACACGTCGCGGGCCGCCGTAGCGGCCCTCGACCGGGGCGTCAGAACATCGTGTTGTTGTTCTTCGACGCGTCGGGGATGGGGGCGAGGACGTCCCAGTGCTCGACGAGCTTGCCGTCTGCGACACGGAAGATATCGACGCCGACATCGCCATTCGGGCTGGTGAGGCCGGTCCAGTGGGCGTGAACGGCGACGATGTCGCCGTCGGCGATGACGCGGCGAATGTCGCCCTCGGCGTTCGGGAAGGTCTTCAGGAAGAAGTTGATGTAGGTGCGCAGGCCCTCGACACCGTCCTCGGCGGCCGGGGTGTGCTGGATGTAGGTGTCGCCGACATAGCGGGCGATGGCGCCATCGACGTCGCCGTCGAAATGGGCCTCCTTGTAGAAGGCCAAGACGGTCTTCTTGTTCTGTTCGGAGATACTTTCGGTCGTCATGGTGATGTCCAATCGCGTGTCGTCGACGGCGCGTGCCGTCGCGGATGAGGGGTTTCTATGCGTGGGTAACCCGGCGGGCAGTCGGTAGCGCGATGGCCAGGCCGCGCCGCTGTCACGGCGGGATGCTCGTTACGCGGCGCGCTGCGGCGGGGGATTTGCAACGCGCCGCGAGGAGAACGGCTGCTCGACGATCCGCCGAGAGACGTTCGACAGGGGTGCGATTATCGCCTATTCCGTCTTGGGTGGGATCTGCGCGTCGAACTTGTTTTGCTGGACGATGTAGATCTGGCACGGCTCCTTGGAAACGCACGCGGTCGTGTGAGCCTCCTTGCCGCGCTGATACCAGTACGAACCCGGTCCCAGCTTCACCTGCTCCTGGCCCGGCTGGTAGTTCTCCAGCTGACCTTTGATGACGACCGCATAGTAGTCGTAGGTATGGGTATGGAGCTTGCTCACGAACCCCGGATCGAAGCGGAAGAACGCGCCGTGAGCGCCCTGCGTGACGTTACCCCAGACGTTCGAAACCTGGATGCCGGTCTCGGGGTTCACGCCCCTCGCGCCGGTGTCGGTGAAGGAATAGTGGCTCGCCGGATTGCTGACCGACGTACCGCCGTTGGCCGGGGGAAAGGACGCGTCCTGCGCCTGCGAGGAGGTCGTGAATGCAAGCGCCGCAAGGGCGACGGCCGCCAGTGATATCTTCATGGTAGTTCTCCTGTGCTTTGTCTGCTGCTGATGATGTGGCGTCAGGCCGTCTTCTCGAGGGCCTGGATGAACTTCGCGGCGAGCTCGTGGTCCGACATCGGGTTCTGAGCGGTAATCAGCTCGCGGTCGACAACGACGAATGAGGTGAAGTTGTCGGCGTTGACGACCTCGGCGCCGGCTGCTTCGAGCGCGTCGGGCATGTTGAAGATCAGCTTCTTGTGGAAGACGTTATCTTCGGCATATTCCTCCTCGCTGCGCGAGAAGACGGTCATGCGATAGCCGGCATACTGCCAGCCCTTGCCCAGCTCGCGCGCCTTCACCTTGTTGCCGTCGATCAGGGCCGCGCGGAATTCGCGTGCCTTGTCGAGCGCGGCAAGAACGCTGATCGGGCCGTGGCAGATCGCGGCGGTGGGCTTGTTGGCACCGTGGAAGTAGCGAAGCACTTCGCCCGCGTCGGGGTCCTGCATCACGTCCACGATGGGCGCGTGGCCACCCGGGAAGAAGACGCCGGCGAACCGATCAAGTCCGGCATCGATCACCGAGCGGATCGTCCGGACGTCGTTCATGGCAGGATCGCTATTGAAGAAATCGCGAGCCTTGGTGCGGGCCTCGTTGTCCTGCGCGAAGTAGATCAGCGCATCGGAGTCCTTGTCCATGTGCGGCTTCTCGCCGGTCGGGGTGGCGAGGACGAAATCGTAGCCGGCGGCCACGAGCGTCATCAGCGGGACGGCGGTTTCGTTCAGGAACTGGCCGATCGTGATCGTGCCGCCGCCCTTTGCCTCAAGCTCGGTCCCGTTCGAACTGATGACGAGGATAGTGCCCATACTCACTTGAATCTCCTGTGATCGAAAAGTTGGTTGTGCTTGCTTGCGGGTGATGCTGAGTGGACGCGCAACTCAAAGTCTCAGCGGCGCGTCATGTTCGATGGTCGTTTCTTTGGCGACGGCCTGCGCCGGCCGTGTCGATTTCAGGCGGTCGCCTTGGCCGCCTCGGCCATCCGGTGCACGGTCTCTTCCGTGGTCCACACCGCGTTGGCCATGAAGCGCCAGTTGATCATGGCGGCGTCCAGGCCAGAGCCTTCCTCGTTCGCCGCTGCGGCGACGGCGTCACGGACCATCACGGTCTCAAAGCCGTCTCGAATGAGGTTGCGCATATGATCTTCGAGGCAGAGGTTCGCTACGGGACCGGCCATGATGACTGTCTCGATCTTCCGTCGACGCAGCAAGTAGGCGAGGTCGTTCGTGGGCGCGTAGGTGACATGGCGCGACACGACCGTTGTATTCTCGTCTTCCATGTATTGCTTAAACCGGTCGGGAATGTCGGCGCCGCCGCCGGGGACATCGTGGGTGTGAAGCGGGCTCGCGCGCGCGACGACTCCCCCGTGGAGCGCAAGGTCTTCCATGGGGCCAAGGCGGGTCTTGCCTTTGTGATCGTGCGGAAAGAAGTAATGAGGCGACATGAACACCGGATAGCCGTGATCCTTGGCAGCCCGAAGCAAGGCTTCCAGGTTGGCATTCACGTTGTTCTTCTTCATCAGCTCCTCGATCATGACGAAATATTTGCCGCCGTCAGTGAGGAAGTCGTTCTGGATATCGACAAGCACGAGCGCGGTCCGATCGCCGCTGATCTCCATATTGACCTTGTGTTCGAACAACATTTGAAAGCTCCTTGCGATTTGGCGAGCGCTGACTGCGCAACGTATGCTCTGTAAAGATAGTCCGCTGCTATCTATCGATAGATAGCTAACGGAGCTACATTGTCGAGTCAATATCTATCTATCGATAGACCGGCGACGCCTCGGTTGACTGAAAGGGTGGGGGTACCTGGTCGCGCCGCTCGCTTTGGCGTCATGGTCGCCTCACCTCTATCGGTAGATGAAGCTTCCGCAGACCGGCGCCAGTCGGTGTCGAGCAAATCAACGCCTCGCCAATGACTGCCGTCGGCGAGGCGGAAGGAACGGCCCGCTCAAGACGCTCTCAGCTTGTACCCTTGGCGTCGAGATCTTCCAATCGCACTCTCGCAACACGATCCTTGGCAGCGGTGAAGACGAGGTCGATCACCTTGCTGTCGTGGCCATGCCTGAAGCACTCGACGACGACGCCAACCAGAACGCTTTCGCAGATCACCAGAAGGCCCGAATAGGAGCCGCCCGCCGCTTTGGTCTCGTTGATGATCTGTGCGACCGCCTGCCGAGCGACCCGATTGTGCAGCTCGGTCGCCGCCTCAGCGGACAGGTCAGAATTCATGGTCATTTCGGCATCCCTCTCGCCTCGTCGAGGCAACTGCGCGTAATGGCGGCGGCTGTGGTGCACGAACCGACCGCTCTGTTTGACCCATGCCGCCGCGCGCCAACCGCTCGCGTCACATTTCTGTTCCTCTCTATCGATAGATAGAGTTTGACGACGAAGATTTCCAGCGATTAATCTCGGCGACCTAATTGATCTATCGATAGGTAGGATTCAGGAGAGTTTTTCATGCGCTTTCAGGATAAGGTCGCGATCGTCACAGGTGGTAGCTCGGGCATCGGCAAGGAGGTTGCGACCCGGTTCGTCGCAGAGGGCGGGTCCGTCGTGGTCAACGGCCGCGATGCCAGGAAAGCAGCGATCTCCGCTCAGGAAATTGACCCGAGCGGCAAGCGTGCCGTCGTCCAGGTCGGAGATATCGCGCTCCCCGGCACCGGCGAAGACATGGTGAAGGTCGCGCTCGAACGCTTTGGGCGACTCGATGTCCTGTTCAACAATGCCGGCATCTTCGGCCCCAAGCCGTTCCTCGAGCTCACCGAAGTCGAATACGACCGCTTCATCGACACGATCCTGAAGGGCAAGTTCTTCGCTGCGCAGGCCGCCGCGAAGGCGATGAAGGACGCCGGCCATGGTGGTGCGATCGTGCAGACGGGCTCGATGTGGGGCCTCCAGGCGATCGGCGCCACGCCGTCCTCCGCGTACTCCGCCGCGAACGGCGGCGTCCATGCGCTCGTCAAGAACCTCGCGATCGAGCTTGCGCCCTACAAGATCCGCGTGAACGCGATCGCGCCTGGGGTGATCGAAACGCCCGTCTACAACACCTTCCTGACGCCGGAGCAGGTCAAGGCCGTCCTGCCGACCTTCAATGCGATGCATCCGCTCGGACGCAACGGCCACCCGGCTGACGCAGCCGAAGCCCTCCTCTTCCTCGCTTCTGACCAGGCCAGCTTCATCACCGGCGTCATCCTTTCGGTCGACGGCGGCATCATGGCCGGCCGGCAGTGACCCGCACCCCCCAACTGCCCAAGGCCAATGCGTCCCGCGCGGGACGCAGCACTTCAACTCGCGCCCGCGGGGCGCAGCCTCAATACGACGGAGAATTCCGATGGATAAACATGCCGAAAAGAAACTATTTACGCCCGTGCAGGTCGGACCGCTCACGCTGAAGCATCGCGTGGTCATGCCGCCGATGAGCCGGCTGCGCGCGCAGCCGGGAACCGGCATCCCGAGCGACCTGCAGCTCGAATATTACACGCAACGTGCATCGAACGGCGGCTTGATCATCACCGAGGCGACGGCGATCGCACCGTCTGCGCGCGGCTATTATCACGCGCCCGGCCTCTACACGGACGAGCAGATCGCGGGTTGGAAGCGCATCACCGATGCGGTTCACGCGAAGGGCGCCTATTTCTTCACGCAGCTTTGGCACGCCGGCCGCACCACGCACATCTCGATAACGGGCTCGGAGCCCGTCACCGCTTCGGTCGATCCAGCTTATTGGGCTGATACGAGCATCACCGTGGACACGCCCGACGGCTTCGAGCCGACGTCGCCGCACCGTGCGCTCGAGACGGCGGAGATCGCCACGATCCTGGAGCAGTATCGCAGCGCCGCGCAGAACGCGAAGGCCGCCGGCTTCGACGGTGTCGAGCTCATGGCTGCGAACGGACACCTGGTCGACCAGTTCCTGCAAGACAACACGAACAAACGCACCGACCAGTATGGCGGCTCGATCGAGAACCGGACGCGGTTTCTGGCCGAGGTCGTCCAAACGCTGGCCGGCGTTTGGGGCGCCGATCGCGTCGGTGTCCGGCTCGCGCCGAGCGGCACGTTCAACGGCATGGGCGACAGCGACCCGCGAGCCCTGTTCCGCCACGTTGCAGAGCGGCTCAACGACTTCGGCCTCGCCTACCTGCATCTCATCGAGCCGCGCGTGAAGGGCGGTGAAACAATCGCGGAGGCGCAGGCGCCTGTCGCCGCGCAGGAACTGAGCAAGATCTTCCGGGGACCGGTGATCGCCGTGGGCGGATTCAACCCGGAGACGGCCGAGGCGAGCGTCGCCAACGGCGATGCCAGCCTGATCGCCTTCGGGCGGCACTTCATCGCCAATCCCGACCTGCCGAAGCGCATCGAACTCGGACTGCCGCTCAACCCCTACGACCGCAGCACGTTCTATGGCCACACCGGTCGTGGTTACACCGACTATCCGTTCTACGAGGCCACGGCGGCCGATCCGTTTCCCGCGGCCTGAGGTATCCGCAACCGCCCTGCCGGATGCATCCGGGCAGGGGCTCTGTCGCTGTCAGGTGGTGGTGTCAGGAATGTGAAGCGGCTTCCAACATTGACCAAGATCAATCAATCGCTTAGGACGCCGATCGGCTTTCGGGGGCCACGCCGAATAACATTACAGCGGTCGTTGCCCGGTAACGGGCTGAAAATCGTGATACGTGGTGAGGATAAGGAAGAAGCCGCCTA
>Ga0207699_10001093_pt1 | contig 12791 bp, 16 predicted proteins | sample LARL51metaG_FD_184344 | JGI IMG/M metagenome (GOLD analysis project Ga0207699, IMG submission 184344) | Corn, switchgrass and miscanthus rhizosphere microbial communities from Kellogg Biological Station, Michigan, USA - LAR L5-1 metaG... | ecosystem: Host-associated > Plants > Roots >...
CGCCCGCTGACCTGCGGATCGCTGACCGGGTCGAGCGTCTGGCGCGGCGCCATCCGGTTGGCCGCGGCCTGGCCGATCGCCTTCTCGACGATGGTGCGGATCGAGTCCTGCTCGAACGGCTTCTCGATGTAGTCGAACGCGCCGGCCTTGATCGCCTCGACCGCCTGGCCGACCGAACCGTACGCCGTGATCATGATGACCGGGACCTGCGGGAAGCTGCGCGCGGCGGTGCGCAGGACCTCCATGCCGTCGGCCCCGGGCATCCGCAGATCCGTGATCACGACATCGACCTCGGCGAGCCGATCGATCGCCTCGAGTCCGCTCGCCGCCTGCACGACTTCGTGACCCTCGCGACGGAGCAGGGGTTCCCGTCCTTCGTGGCGGCGGGAACGCTCCTTCGAGGCATCGCCCTGGTCGCGCAGGGACGAGTGGCGGAGGGCCTGGCCCAGCTGCGCAAGGAGCTGGACGGGCGCGACGCCGAAATCCGCACCCTTAACCATAAGGTCGAGCTCCTCTCGGCCGAGATCGAGCGCATGCGCAACCAGCCCGCGGGCGCGGGCACCTTTACGCCCGAGATGCTGCTCGCCGCCGTGCAAAACTTGGCCGGGCGCCCCGTTATCCCCGGCCCGCCCGCCATGCCCGGGCCGGAGCACAGCCGCGCCGCGCCCTTTGACGCCGCTACCGCCCAGATAAACGCCACCAGCCCCAGCAACGAGCTGGCCCGCCAGCGCCGCGGCAAGAAGGCCGACAAGCCCAACCTCCACGGCCGCAAATTCGCCCCCGCCTAACCCTTAACCAGGAGAAAGCACGATGCCGACCTCAGACGACCTCACCGGCCTGGGCATGGCGCCTGGGTTGGCCGACGCCTTGGGCAACCAGCCCACCGGGTTGACTTGCACCGGCACCAGCGCCGCCGCCGCCGCGGTAATCAAGACCCAGAATACCGCGCTCAACGCGCAGAGCAACCAGACCGCGGCCATCTTCCGTTCGGACGCCAAGATCGGCACGCCCTTCTGGGTGACCAACGGCACGGTCTCGGGCGCTTCGGCCGTGGTGTTTGTGCCCGCAGGCCACACGCTGTTCGGATCGCTCGGCACCAACCCGGTGACCATCGCCCAGAACCGCAGCGCGCTGTTCTTCCAGCTCCAGGCCAAGCAGTGGATGGCGTGGTCCAGCACCAACCAATGATTAAACCCAAGGGGGTTTAATCATGGCGCTGACGCTGCTCCAAATTGTCAATGCGGCCCAGGCCGAGTTGGGCCTGCCGCAATCCGCCAGCGTCATCGGCAACGGGGACGCCACTACCCAGCAGATGCTGGCGCTGGCCAACCGCACGCTGGACGAGCTGCGCCGCATGAACCGCTGGACGGTGCAGCAGTTTGAATACAACCTCGTCGTCAATCCCCCGGTAGTCACCACCGGCAACATCTCCACGGCCACACCCAACGTCATCACCAACATCTCCCCCGGTACCACCGGGGTGGTGGCCAACTACTTCACGGTCTCGGGCAATGCCATCCCCCAGGCCGCCCGGGTGCAATCGGTTGACTCGCCCACTCAGGTGACCATGGACATGGAAGCCGGCATAACCCAAAACCTAGTGGGGGCGACGATTACTTTTGCGCAGGACACCTACCCTATGCCGGTGGGCTTCGACTGGTTCAACAACCGCACGATGTGGGACCGCACCAATCGCTGGGAGCTGCTCGGCCCGGACTCGCCCCAGATGGACCAATGGCACCGTAGCGGTATTGTGGCCACCGGCCCGCGCCGGCACTTCCGCAAGATCGGCCCCTACGCCGACCAGTTCCGCATCTGGCCGCCGCCGCTGGAGATAACCAACCCGCTCCAGCTGGTGTTTGAATATTTGAGCATCGCCGCGGTGGCGGTGCACGGGTCCCAGTCTACCTTTGCTCAATACTTCCAAAATGACGATGACCAGCCGTTATTGGACGACCAAGCCGTGACGCTGGGCATCGAGTGGATGTTCTGGCAGCGCAAGGGCTTCGGCTATGCGGAGATGAAGAACGACTGGATCGACTATGTGGACCGCCTGAAGGCCAGGGATGGGGCCGCGCCGACGCTTAATCTGGTTAAACGGGTGAACCCAATCTTCATCTCTCCCGCGAATATCCAAGACGGATTCTTCCCGGGACCAGTTGGGCCGAACACGATTTGATTGGCTGGAATGGTTATTTATAGCCCCCAACCGGGGCTAAATTAAGGCTTTGTAGCGCCGCTAGCCCAGCTTATTATTGCCGCCCCACCGGGGGAGGCAAACCCATGAAATACTACGATTTACAGAGAAACTGGCCCAAGGTCCGGCCCCACCTGCGCAATCGCGAGCTTAACGATATCCTGGTGCGTGATTTCAATAAGTTTACCTGGGGCCGCTGGCGCCAAAAGTTTCGGCCGGGGCAGTTCCCGCAAGAGTTTGAATCTTGTTTCTGGTGGCTGGACGATCCGCGTCCAGGCCGTAAGCCCGCTTTTTGGCGCTATACCAAACATTCGGCTTGCCACTGGCTTGTCAATTTCAACCTGCGCCTTGCGATGTTGGTCCGGCCCAAGCGGAAATGGCACATCATAACCTCGGACGAGCATTCCACGGTTTGGGACGGCGAGGATACACTCTTTGAATTCAACTATCTAGCCATGGGCATCCCGGCCATGGAATGCTTTAACCGCGCCTTTGACGGTCAGCTCGCCCCCGGCGAGCTGCTCATGGTATACTACGCCAGACACTACAAAAAGGAGCCTTAGTGGCCGAACCCCTACAAGACCGCCCCGCCATGGTGCGCGCCTTACAAGGCAAGCGCACCTACGCGGCAGACCACCCGATAAACGGGCGCTCCCCGATCACCGCGCCGCCGGACGATGAGGACGAGGAACCTATGCCCGCGACCAATGGCGGCACTCTCATCTACCTGGTGCGCCACGGCGCCACCAAGCTGAATAACACCACGGACACTAGCCAGGACCGCATAAGGGGCTGGACCGATGTGCCGCTGACCGACGAGGGCCGGCGAGAGGCCGAGAGCGCTGCCGCCGCGCTCCAGGGCAAGGGCGTGGGCTACCTGGCCACTAGCGACCTCTCGCGCGCGGAGGAGACCGCCGACATAATCGGCAAGGCCATCGGGGTTAAGCCGGTACCGATGATGGGCCTGCGGCCCTGGAACCTGGGCGAGTTCTCCGGCAAATCCACTAAGGAGGCGCTGCCGCAGCTGGCCGAATATGTGCAGAAGCGCCCGGACGAGCCGGTGCCGGGCGGGGAGAGCTTCAATGACTTCAAGGCGCGCGCCTTTGCCGGCATAGCCGAGGCGCTCAAGGCCGCCGGCCAAAAGCAACTTGCCATCGTGACGCACCATCGCCTAGAGCGCCTCATGGAGGCCTGGCAGCAGGCCGGCCAGCCGGCCAGCCACGCCATCGACATCCCCACCTTCCTGGAGAAGGGCGACCCCCCCGGCGGCGTGGAGGAACTGCATATAGACAGCGCGGCGTTCCAGGGGGACGGCGGCCCGGATACAACCCAGCCCCCCGAGCGCTCAATGCTGCCCGGGCCGCCGCCCCCTTTGAGCGCAGATGCCGACGCCCGATGAATTCGTGCGCGCTCTGCGCAACGAGCGCGCCTACGCGGGCGACCACCCCATATTGGGCCGCGCGCCCATAGTGGCGCCCCCGGTACTCGGCCCGGCGGATGCCTGGCGCGCGCTGGGTAGCCCGGACCCGCTTAACGTAGTAAACACCTTGCATTCGGCCAGCCCGATGGAGGCCGCGCAGAACACCGTGCAAGGATTGATGAACATGGTCGGTCCCCTCCCGGTAAAGGCCGCGGGCGTCGGCGCCGCCGCCGCGCTGCCTGCATTAGTACGTTACGGCAGCGCTGCTGCCGAACGCACTGCGCCTTTTTATTCGGCCGCCGAAAAGGCCATCGGCGAGGCCGGCCTCAGCAAGGCCCCGCTTAGCCAATGGCTCGCGACGCTGCGCAACAAGGGCGTCAAGGAGGAGGAGCTCAACTGGCTGGGCCTGGGCAAGGCCCCGGTGGGCGACACCCCCGGCTGGGCCGGCCACGTGACCAAGGACCAGCTGAGCGACTGGGTCAAGGGCCACGGCGTGCAGCTTCAGGAAGTCCAAAGAGGAAATGTTGAACCCACGGTAACTGATTTAGATAAATTGGCCCAGGCAACTTACCGTAGAAATTATGATCAATTGGATCCCACTCGGCAAGAAGGATTATATCACGATTGGCATAAGGACGCGGGAATGGCCGGCGGCACCAAGTTCTCCCAGTACCAGCTCCCCGGCGGCACCAACTACCGCGAGACGCTGCTGACATTGCCCCCCTATGGCGAGGGTGTTGGCGGGAGGTTGGAGGCCATAAATAATCGTCTCCGTGAAATTACCGAAATGCCGGCTGACCGGGGAGCATCGGCAGATCAGTTAACAAAAGAATTCGATGATTTACGTGCCGAGCAGGCCCAGTTGCGCAACAGCAACCCGCAGCGCTCCCCATTTACGGGCAGCCACTGGGACGAGCCCAACGTGCTGGCCCATGTGCGCCACAACGATCGCATGTTGCCGCCCAGCGAGGCCGGGGGAGACCCGAGGAAGGCGCTGTTCTTGGAGGAGGTTCAAAGTGATTGGCATCAGCGAGGTCGCAAACAGGGATACCAAAACAATAACGAAGTCATGCCTAAATCGTCAGAAGAGTTTCTGGGCCAAGCGCGTACCCCCGAGGAAGAATCTGCTGATTTTCAAAATAGGCGCTTAGATTCGCGTGTGCCCGACGCCCCCTTTAAGCAGTCCTGGCCCGACCTCGCGCTCAAGCGCATGCTGGCCAAGGCCGCGCACGAGGGCTACGACGCGCTGGCCTGGACCCCCGGCGACGTGCAGGCCGCCCGCTACGACCTCAGCAAGCAGGCCAAGGCCATAGATTGGTTAAAGCATCAAGACGGAACCTATGGCATTGCCGTCACGGACCTGAACGGGGCGACCCATGATATTGGCCACGGTTACTCTCCCGAAAAACTGTCTGATTTGGTGGGTAAGGAAGCGGCTGAAAAGATAGTAAACGCCGAGGGTAGAGACGTAACCTTGGGCGGGCAGCCCTTTAAGGGAGGCACGCTCGAAGGGGTGGACCTCAAGGTCGGCGGCGAGGGTATGCGCGCCTTTTACGACAAGATGCTGGTGGACAAGGCCAACGCCCTGGGCAAGCGCTACGGCGCCAAGGTCCAGCAGGAACCGCTCGATGCCGGGGTGGAAAGCTTCAGCATGCGCAACCCCGAAGGCCAGCACTTTTTTGGCGGCCCCACGGCCGAAGCCGCGCGCCAGCGCCTAGAAGACGCCGGCATAGCCGGGGTGGATAAGATGGAGCCGGTGGACAATCGTAAAGTGGTCCATGTGCTCCCCATCACGCCCGAGCTGCGCGCGGCAGCGCAGAAGGGCTTCCCCTTGTTCGCCACCGGGGGAGTGGCCGCGCTGGGCGCGGCGGCGCCGGGGGGGCAGCAACCCGACCAACCCAAGGCGCCCGACGACAACGAGCGCATGTTGAATGCACTGCGGGGGAACAACCCAGGAGCACTGTGATGTCCGGCACGGGATTGTGGAATTTCTTGATAGTTTGCGTGGAGCTGCTGCTCATCGGGGCGGTCATCTTCATCGGCATCGACTTCGTGGTGGTGGCCGAGGCCCAATTCAAAAGGCTGGCCAAGGTGGTGGTGGGCGGTGCGCTGCTGCTTTACTTCCTCTTCGCCATCGGGGGGGTCTTCGGCCTCGGCGGGGGCAACGCCGCGCTGGCCGTTAGCCCGGTGGCGCTCATCTTCCTCGGCGCAGGCATAATCTTCCTCTTCGCGCTGGTTTACCTGGCCAACATGGGGGTGGACTGGCTCGCCCTGGGCGCGATAGGCGGGGTGGTCAAGTTCGTCATCTCGGTGGTGGCACTGCTGCTCATCCTGGTCATCGCCGCCAACACGCTCTCGGGGGGCGCGCTGATGGGCCACCCCTTTCACGCCGCAGGGCGATAAGGGTAGCCAGGTGGCGCCGCTGCCGCCCTACCCGGCGCCTCCGCCTGATATCTGCCGGGGCTGCTAATGGAACGATCCACAGCTAAAGATATGTATAAAGGTTTAACCCATGCACGGGTTAAAGAATGCTTTGATTACAGTCCAGAGGATGGTATTTTACGGTGGAAAATCAATTGTGGAAAGGGCATTGCAGGGCAACCAGTTGGGTGTGTACAAGCTAATGGGTCGTTACGAGCCGGTATTGACGGATATCAATACCGATTACACCGTATAATCTGGTTTTGGATGACGGGAAAGTGGCCGAAAGAAGTTATTGATCATAAAGATCGAGATAAAACCAATAATAAATGGAATAACTTGCGTGAAGCTACTCAAAGTCAAAACTCACTGAACAAAATTTCAACAACCAACACTACTGGTCATAAAGGTGTGCGTTGGCGTAAAGATAGAAATTGCTATTATGCATGTATTGAGATAAACGGTAAATGTCATTGGGTGGGTTCTTTTAAAACTAAGCAAGAAGCTATTATTGCGTATCGAAGTGCTATTCCTTCTTTATGTGGAGAATTTACACGGTTTGATGAATATGCGTAAATTAAAAGGTTACGCAAAAAATCCGTTCCCCCAGCCCGACGTGGTGACGAAGAGCGTGCCGGTGCCCACCGAGGGCTGGGATGCCATTAGCCCCTTGGCTAACATGGACCCTAAGCGGGCGCCCATATTGGTCAACTGGACGCCGCGCCCGGGCTGGGTGGAGCTGCGCGCGGGCTACGAGCTCTACCAGGTGGGCCTGGGCTCCGGCACCGGCAGCCCGGTGGAAACGCTCATGGTGCGCCGCTCCCCCACCGCGCAGACCATGTTCGCCGCAGCCGGGGGCAAGATCTACGACGTTAGCTCGCTTGCGGTCAACTCGGTGGTCCAATCGGGCCTCTCCAATAATCGCTGGCAGTACATCAACTTCACGCCCTCGGGCGGTACCACTGTTATCCAGCTCGCCAACGGCCAGGACGCGCTGCGCCAGTGGGACGGCTCTACCTGGACCCAGCCCAACATCACCGGCTTGCCGGGCGGGGCCAACACCTCGGCTATCTTTTCGCTCTACGCCCAGAAGCGGCGCATCTGGTACCTGCTCAACAACTCCACCCAGGTGGCCTTTATGCCCACCGACGCCATAACGGGGCCGATAGCGGGTAGCTTGGACCTGGGCGCGCTGTTTACTAAAGGAGGCCACCTGCAATTCATGGCCGATTGGACCATGGACGGCGGCACCGGGCCGCAGGATTACGCCGTTTTCGGCTCCTCCCAGGGCCAGGTGGCGCTCTACAGCGGCGACGACCCCACCAACGCCAACGTGTGGGCGCTGGTCGGTGTGTTCAACCTCGCGCGGCCCATTGGCGCGCGCTGCGCCACGGTCTCGGGGTCGGACGTGGCGCTCATCACTCTCGCGGGCCTGCTTCCGCTCAGCCAGGCGCTGCCCTACGACCCCTCGGCCGATCGCTCCGTTTCCTTGACCTCGCGCATACAAAACGCCATGGCTGATTTTACCACGGTTGACGCAAATAATTTTGGTTGGCAATTGATCAATTTTCCGGCCCAAACCTTGGCTTTGCTCAATGTGCCAGTGACCGAGAATGTTCAACAAATTCAATGTGTCATGAATACTCTTACGGGGGCTTGGACCCAATTTAATGGCTGGAATGCCAATTGCTTCGAAATTTATAACGATCAACTATATTTTGGAGACAATACCGGAGGGGTCCAACTGGCTTACTCGGGGGGTCTTGATGGGTTGCGTCCTATTTCTGCTGATATGCAGTGCGCATATAATTGGTTCGAAGATCCAGGCAGAACCAAGCGAATGACCATGATCCAGCCGCTCATGGTGGCATCTGGTTCTATCACCCCGTTTTTAGAAGTAGATGAAGATTTTGGAGCGTCCACAGCGGCTGCTCCGGTCAGCATTCTCCAAGGTGGCGCCTTATGGGACACGGCAAAATGGGACACGGCTATTTGGCCCCAGCCCACTGTTACAATTACGAATTGGCTCTCCGCCCAAGCCATCGGGCATGCCCTGGCGGTGCGCATGAAGGTAAATGTGCAAGGCGTAACACCCCCGGTCGCTATCGGGGAGTTCGATTTTGCGGTTTTTGATACTGCTATCTTTGACGGTACATTTAGTCCAGGTGCTGCTCTTGTTCTTCAAATAAATGCATTTAATGCGATTATAGAGATGGGAGCCTACGTCTAAACGTCTTCATCCTAGCTGTATTGTTCTAAGACCCAAGCGTCCCAATCAAAGCCGCACTCGCACTTGCCGGAATACATTGGGCCGGTTTTTGGAATGGGATGATTTGGCGCCCATGTTTCGCCGCAGGTCGGACAAGTGGGTTCCTGGATTGTTACCTTCGTCCCGGGTGGGAAGGTTCGCGCGTCAAGCGTAATTGGCTCGTGCTCGTAGTCACCCTGTTTGTCGCCATCAGCATAAGTGTACCAGCGGGGTTCGATTTGATCACACGTTTTACCGCCATAACAGTCGGGCTTCATTTCAGCCCACATGACTGCGCGATATGAAGGGTCGTTCATTTTCGTAACCTCCCCGTTAGTACTCATCCTAACCCCGCGCGCAAGCGCAGTAAAGGAACCCTAGCCCATGGACCCCCAAGTCGCCGCCATGCTTGCCGCGCTTAAAGGCGCGGGCACCAGCAGCTATCTGCCGCCCAGCTCGCGCGCGCCGCCACCCCCGCCTACCCCCAGCTGGGGCGTGCCGCCCGGGGGCGTGGCCACGCCCTACATGGCCCCGCCCGGCGTGCAGGCGGCGGGCGACCAGGGCGCCAGCCTGGGCAACGCGAGCGGGGGCGGCTTGACCCAGGACCAGATTGCCCAGATGATCATGCAGCAAGCCCAAAATCAGCAAAACCCGCCTGCCCAGGTTGGAGCGGGTGGCCCGTCGGCACGCGATTTTATGCAGCAGATGGGCCTGCAAGCGCCCTATTATTCGGGCGGCGGCGCGGCGGCGCCCTAGGCGATGCGCGGTTTGCTCTTCGGCGCGGACGCGGCGGTGGTGGCCTGGGCGCAGCAGCAATTCGGCCTGCGCGCGCTGCCCTGCGACAAGGCCATCGGTGTCATCCGCACCGACACGCAGGAGCTGGTCGGCGCGGCGCTCTTTCAGTTTTACTCCGGCTACGACGTGCACTTTAGCTACTATGGCCCCGGCACCGCCAGCGCGGGCATAGCGCGCGCCATGGCGCTGGTGGCCGTGCGCGACTTTGACGCCGCGCGCGTAACGGTGCTCACTAGGCGCACCCACAAGCGCCTTATCCGCTGGCTCACCGGCGTAGGCTTCCGGCTGGAAGGCTCGCAACGCTGCTACTACGGCCGGCTCGATGCGCCGCGCAACGCCGCTTTGCGCTACGCGCTATTCCGCCCCGAGCTCGCGCGCCTGGCGGGCCTAGCGCGCGCCCGCGCGGCGTAAATCAGGTATTTACGACTCACTTCTCTGGCAGATCGCAGTTTTCAACTACATCAGTCACAAATGCGATCAGGTCTTTCATTACCATGATTAGGACTGGCTTCCCTTCCCGAATAATGACGCCGATCTTTTCTGCCGGAAGCTCTACGGCCGGTTCGCCGATGCCTTGCCAAAATCGTTTGGCTCGGTCACGAACAGTATTTAGCTCAACTTTGTAATTGCTCATGTCAAATGTCCTCTAACGGAACAATCATCGGCGTGCCTGTATCCGTATCCGCGATCAGCTTCCCACCCTGCGCACGTAGTCCCGTGATCTTGCCCACGCCCTCGGGCGCCGCAATTGTCTTTGCGACCCTCTCCCAAGGCCGCGCTCGCATTTGCCGCCTGTACCATTTTTGGGCCGCCTTCTCTGTCTTACAGATTTTATTATCGCAAACGGTAACTTCTGTGTCGCCGCGCTGCGGACTTCCGAGGCTGATGATTGCCAGAATGCCGCGGCCCTTCGGATCGGGACCGAGCGTGAGGTAATACGACCTCGTTTCGCGGCTGACTGAAAGCACCTTCACTTCTTCACCCTCGTTGGTAACTCACCGTTAACCCCGCGCCTCTCTACGCCCAAAGCCTACCCGCGCCCGCGGGCGCGGTAAACCCCGTAAACGCAGGAACTCCACACCAGTGCTCCAAGCAGCACCGCCGGGCTATAGCCCCTTCGCCATCAACCGCCAGTCCGTGCAGGGCTTGCTGCCCACCGGGCCGGGCAGCCAGCAGCTGCCTGTGCTCGGGCAGCCCGCGCAGACCGCGGGCGCGCCGCCCAGCAGCTATTTGCCGCCCAGCAGCCAGCCGCTGGCGCCCGCGGCCGGCAGCGCGCTTAGCGCGGCCAACGCGCCCGCCATAATCAGGGCGCTGGCCGCGCGGGGAGGGCGTTAATGGGCTCGGGCACCAACGCGCCGGTCTATGACCCCTCGACGGTCTCTGCGCAGCAGCAGGGCTCCAACATCCAATCCGCCGTCAGCGGCCAGGCGGCCAGCAACGTCAACCAGGTTACGCCCTACGGCACGCTGACGTACCAGCAAACCGGCGTCGGCCCCAACGGGGTGCCCACCTACACGGCCACCACCAACTTATCCCCGGCCCAGCAGCAACTGGTCAACACTCTCCAGGGCACCCAGCAGACCGCCGGCACCCAGGCCGGCCAGCTGCTGACTAACGCCAATTACGGGGCCAACGGGCCGCCCCCGGTGGCCAACTTGCCTACCAGCCTCGGTAACATCCCCGAGGTCGGCAGCACCTTGCCCACCAGCCTCGGGGCCATCCCCGAGACCAGCAACTTGCCCCAGGTGACGGCAGCCAGCTTGCCCGCGCTGGGTAATATACCCGAGGTTGGCGCGCTGCCCCAGGTCACGGCCGCCAACATGCCGAGCTTGCCCAACCTGCCCACCGTGAGCAACCTGGGCGACATGACATCTGGCGTTACCGGCCAGCTGCTCCAGAAGGAGACCGGCTACCTCGACCCGTTCTTTACCCAGCAGACCAGCCAGCTGGACGCCAAGTTGCGCAACCAGGGCCTGAGCCCCACCGACCCGGCCTACCAGCAGGCCATGAACAACCTCTCGCAGAGCCAAAATCAGTCGGTCACGGGCTTTTTGGCCCAGGCCGAGCCCGCCGCGTTCCAGCAATCGCTGCAAACCCAGCTCACGCCCTGGGAGCAGGCGCTCCAGCAAGAGCAGCAGCAGTACGGCCAAGCGCTCCAGACGGGCTCTACCCAGTATGGCGAGGCTCTCCAGACCGGCACCACCCAGCACGACCAGGCGCTGCAAGACGCGCTGGCGCGCTACGGCACCGCGCTGACTTCCGGCACCACCCAGTTTGGCGAAGCTCTCCAGGCGGGTTCCACTCTGCACGACCAGGCCCTGGCCGACGCCCAGGCCCAGTACCAGACGGCGGTAAGCACCGGCACGGTGAGCCACGACCAGGCGCTGCAAGACGCGCTAGCGCGCTACAATGCTACGTTGCAAACCGGCACCACCCAGTACGGCGAGCAGCTGCAAAACTACACTCTGCCGCTCTCGCTGGCCAGCCAGGCCATCTCGCTCTCGCAGCCCGCCGCGCTGCCCAGCAACCTCGTCTCTACGCCCCAGGCCCAGGTGGCCCCGACCAACGTGGTGGGCGCCTACAATACCGCCCAGCAGGCCGCGATACAGAACGCCGCCAACCAGACCGCGGCCCAGAACGCGCTCATCTCCGGCTTATTCTCCATCCCCTCCGCGGTGCTGGGCGGCTACGCGCGCAGCCCCGCCGGCAGCAGCAAGATCAACACCTTGTTCGGCGGCCCATAAATGGCACTCGACCCCACCAACGCGCCATCGCCCCCACCCACCGCCCTGCCGCTGCTGGGCACCGTCAACCGCCCTGGCGGGGGGGCGGTGGCAACCGAAGCGCAACTCCGCGCCATGCGGGAATATGCAGCCGCGCTGCTAGGCGAATCACAGAAACAACCCGATCTGCGCAATCCCTACGCCTATAGTGCCACACAAGGTCTAGGCCATGTGGTCCAAGCCCTCATGGGCGGCTACACGGCCGGCCAAGCCGACCGGTTGGAGCGCGAGGCGCGCGCCGAGGCCGCCGCCGCGGCATTGCCTACCTTTGGCTCCGCGCCGGGCTCCGCCGCCCCCGGCCCGCGCGCCGCGGCCGACGCCACCCCCGGCGCCGATACCCCCGCCCCAACCGCCAGCGCTGCGGGCGCGGCGGGCGGCGACCTGGACCGCTACGGCGCGGCCATCTCGCGCTTGGAGAGCGGCGGCAAGTATGACGAAGTCGGCCCGCAGACCAGGACGGGCGACCGCGCCTACGGCAAGTACCAGGTAATGGGCGCCAACGTGCCGGAATGGACCGCCGCGGCCACCGGCCGCGCGATGACGCCCCAGGAATTCCTGGCCAACCCCGCGGCGCAGGACGCCACATTCCGCCACCGCTTCGGCTCCTATCTGCAAAAATACGGCAACCCGCAGGACGCCGCCAGCGCCTGGTTTACCGGCGGCCCGCAATCGCAGATAAAAGCTGCGCAGGATTGGGTTGTGACGCGCCGCGACCAGCGCCGCCATGTAAAGACCATGACGCACCGGCCGGCGCCCGCCGTAGATGGTGCGTTTGCCGCGCATTTTTCCGCTGTCGCGATTAAATGGAGCTACGCCAACCAGCGCTGTAACCTCGCGACGGTTCAGTTGTCCAAGCTCTGGCATCTGGGCCGTGGAGCAAGGCGGCAGTGCGTGCTCCCACTCCGCTGATCGCAGTCAGTTTCTGCG
>Ga0207699_10001096_pt1 | contig 12781 bp, 11 predicted proteins | sample LARL51metaG_FD_184344 | JGI IMG/M metagenome (GOLD analysis project Ga0207699, IMG submission 184344) | Corn, switchgrass and miscanthus rhizosphere microbial communities from Kellogg Biological Station, Michigan, USA - LAR L5-1 metaG... | ecosystem: Host-associated > Plants > Roots >...
CCGCCCGGCTGGCTACGGAGCTGCGCGACCTCGTCGCGCAGGCGCTGCAGCTCGGCGTGTTCGTCATCGGTCAGCTCGCTGCCTCCCGCACCCTTGGTCTCGGCGGCAGCGAGCTTGGTCTCGGCGGCAGCGAGCTTGGTCTCGCCCGCGGCCGTCTTCGCCTGGGCTGCGTCCGCCTTGGCGCCGCCCGCGGCTGTCTTCGCCTGGCCCGCAGCCGCCGGAGCATCGGCGGCGCCGGGCTGAGCTTGCGCGCCCGGTTTGACCTCGCCGGCACCAGGATCGGTCTCCGCGCCGGGCTTGGCCTCGGCCGCGCCCGGGCTGGCGCTGTCACCCTCGGCAGGCTTGCCCGCCCCTGGCGCGGCGCCTCGCCCGCGCCCCGCGTTCGCGTCGGGAACGGTCATCTCCTGCCACCTCCGTCGCTGGAGTGGATATCACCCGTCCACTGTCATCGCAGCCGGGCACCCGTGCACCCCCAGGCGGCACCGGGCCCGTGCTTCTCCACGGGTAATGATGCCCCGCCGGGGGTCGATCAGGCGCCGAACTGGTCCGGTCCCACGGCCCGGGAGCCCGGCTGCGATTGGGGAGTTACTGGGCGGCTTCGCCGCTTCCGTGCAGGGCTTCCTGGAGCTCCTTCTCGTCCTCCTTGGACAGGGAGGTCTTCAGCACCGTGCCGCCGTACTTGCTCATCGCATCGACGGCCTTGTCCGGGGTGACCTTCTCCAGCATCAGGAACAGCGCCGAGGTACCCGGCTTGAGCATGTCGCGGACCTGGTCCTGGAACTGCTTGTCGATGCTGCTCTTGGTGAGCTTGCCCATGAGGGCGCCCATCCCGGCGCCGATGGCCATGCCGAAGACCGGGATGAAGAACAGCAGCCCGAACAGCAGCCCCCAGAACATCCCCCAGGTCGCCCCGCCACCGACCAGGTGATGGTTGGTGTGGACGTGGTAGCCGCCCTCCTCGTCCCGCACGATCACCGCGATCGCGTCCGGCTGGATGATCAGGTCCTGGGCCAGCCGGCGCGCTTCCTCGGCGGCGGCTTCCGCGGTGGCCTGGTCCGGGTATCCGATGGCGATCAGATCAGCCATAGTGTTTCCTTCCTCGTGTCATGCCTCACCCCACGACACCAGCCCGGACGGCTGCCCGCCCCACCCACGGAGGGTTAAATCCGCCGCTGTACTGCTTGCCGGCGAGTGTTACTATGCGCGCCTGGGCAGAGTGCTGGAGCGGGACGAGCCGTACGGGAGTGGACGGTCGCCTCAACGACGGGGGTCCGTTCATTCATCTGCGTACGCGGCCACCGCTCTCGACGTCCCGCTGGAGAGCAAGCTCCACGCGCCTGAGCCGCGCGACGGGTGGGTGGAGCGGCCCGCGCTCGTGGCGCGGCTCGCCCAGGCCCGGGCCAAGCTCGTGCTCGTCGATGCCCCGGCGGGCTATGGCAAGACCACACTGATAGCCCAATGGCGCTGCAGCGCCGCCGAGGACCGCCCCTTCGCGTGGGTCTCTCTCGATCCGGACGACAATGACCCGGTCAGCCTGTGGTCGCACGTCGTGCACGCGCTGCACCGGGCCCGCCCGGAACTGTGCGCCCAGCCCCTGCTGGAGGCCCTGCGGGCGCGGCCGGCCGACATCGCCGGAGTCATGCTCCCGCTGCTGGTGAACGAGCTCAACGCGCTCCCCGGGCCGGTCATCCTGGTGCTTGACGACTATCACCGGGTCAAGGAACGCAGCTGCCATGGCCAGGTCGACTACCTGCTCAGCCACCTGCCGCCCGGGGTCCAGCTGGTGCTGACCACGCGGGCCGACCCGCCGCTGCCGCTCGCGCGGCTGCGGTCAACCGGGGACATGGTCGAGCTCCGGATGAGCGAGCTGCGGTTCACCCCCGCCGAGGCGGCGGCGCTGATCGACCGCACCGCCGGGGTCGCCCTGGCCGACTCCGCCCTCGCGGACCTGGTGGGGCGGACCGAGGGCTGGCCCGCCGGGGTCTATCTCGCCGCGCTGTCGCTGCGCGGCCACCCGTCCCCTGCTACCTTCGTGCGCCAGTTCAGCGGCGACAGCCGGTACGTTGCTGACCTGCTGATCGAGGAGGTGCTGAGCCGCCAGCCAGACCACATCCGCCATTTCCTCGCCCGGACCGCCATCCTCGGCGAGTTCAGCGCCCCGCTGGCTGATGCGGTGCTGGGCTCCGCCGACGCCGCGGAGATCATCGGGACGCTCGAACGCGAGAACCTTTTCGTGGTGCCGATCGACGAGAACCGGGGCTGGTACCGCTACCACCGCCTGTTCGCGCAGCTCCTCCGGAGCCAGCTCACCCGGGCCGAGCCCGGCATCGTCCCCTCCCTCCACCTGCGCGCCAGTGCGTGGTATCAGGAGGCGGGATCGCCGCTCGAGGCCATCAGCCACGCGCTGGCCGGGGGCGACGTCGCCCGGGCGGTGGATCTGATCGCCTGCTGCTGGTCCGCCTACGCCGGCCTGGGCCGGGTGGAAACGATCCGCGGATGGCTGCGGGCCCTTGGCGACGACCAGGTCGCCGCCCACCCGCTCGCGGCGCACTGTGCGGCGTGGGCGGCGGCGCTGGCCGGCGACCGGCCGTCGGTGGAGCGCTGGCTCCCGGTCATCGAGACGGCCGATCATCCCGGGCCGCTGCCCGACGGGATGGCCTCGCTGGCGTCATCGGCGGCGCTGCTGCGGGGGGTCCACGGGTTCGGGGGACTGTCTGAGATGCGGCGGTCGGCCAGCCTGGCCGTCGAGCTGGAGAGGGACCCCGGGTCGCCGTGGTACGCCCTGGCGCGGACCGGGCTGGGCTTCGGCCTCTACCTGTGCGGTGAGCCGGCCGCCGCGGCAGCCGCCCTGGAGGAGGCGGTCATCTGCGAATCGCCCCTGCTGCTGATCCAGATGATGGCCCTGTCCGCGCTCGGCCTGGTGGCGGTCGGGCAGGGCAGGCTGCTGCGGGCGGACGAGCTGGTGCGCGCGGCCAGCGACCTCACCAGCCGGGGGGATCTCAGCGAGACGCCACAGGTCGCGGTCGCCTACATGGCCGCTGGCGCGCTCCATGCCGCGCATGGCCAGCCCGACCAGGCCAGGACCGAGCTCGAGCACGCGCTGCGGCGCCGCCGCCGGGTGCCCGGAATCAGCCCCTGGCCCACCCTGGAGGTGCTCCTGCTGCTGGCGGGGGTCCTGATCGAACTGGGGGACCCCGCCGCCGCGGACCTGCTGGATGAGGCGCAGGAACTGCTGGCCGCGCTGCCGGGCGGCGCCGACGCCCAGCTCGCCCGGGTGAGGCGGCTCAGGCAGGAGCTCGGCGGGCTCTCCCAGGCGAGCGTCGTGGAGCCGCTGACCGAACGCGAAGCTATGGTGCTCCGGCTGCTTCGCGGAACGCTGTCACTGCGCGAGATCGGGCAGGAGCTGCACCTTTCGCCGAACACGATCAAGACCCACACCCGGGTGATCTACCGCAAGCTCGGTGTGAGCACCCGGCGCCAGGCGGTCGAGCAGGGCCGCCGGGCGGGCATCTGCTGACCCACCGGCCGCCGCCTAAAGTTCACCCCGGTGTGACCCGTGGCGGGTGATGCCGGTTCACCCCGTTGCCTGAGATGAATATTTTGCCAGACTCCGGTAAGAGGAGCTGGGGGACCGCCGATGGCCGAGCAGGTGTCTGGAGGCCACACGATGAGCACGCACAGCGCCGTCCTCCGCTACCGGATCGTGATCCGGGAGGATTGCGGGGATCTGCTGGCGAGCCTGGTCGAAGGGCTCACGATCGAGTCGGGCGGGGGCCGGACGTCCATTGTGGCCTCGGTGCGGGACGAGTCCGAGCTCTACGGGCTGCTTGACCGCCTCCACGAATTCGCCCTGCACATCGTCAGCCTCAACGAGCTCGGCATCGCCAGCTAGGAGACCCCTGGCGCCCCCGGTTACAGGATCCGGAGCTCGCGGGCGCGGCGGACGGCCTCGCCGCGGTGGGTCACCGCCAGCTTCCGGTAGATGCTCTTGAGATGGCTCTTGACCGTGTTGACCGAGATGAACAGCACGGCGGCGATCTCGGTGGTGTCGAGCATCTCGGCCGCGTACTGGAGCACCTCAAGCTCGCGGCCGCTGAGCGGCTCGAGCATGACCGGTGCCGCGCGCGTACCTGGCTTCGGGACCGGTTCCCGGGCCGGGCCCACCAGGTCCGGCTCTAAAAGATCCCGGTAGACGTGCGCCAGGTCAGGATCGGCCCGCAGCACCCGCCGGAGCCACGTCCGCTCCAGGGCGAACGGGAGCCGGAGCCGCTCCGGCTCCGCGAGCCGCAGCGCACGCTGCAGCGACCGGCGGCCCTCGGCACGCTCGCCAGCGGCGTAGCTGATCCGGGCCGTGACCAGCCATGCCTCCAGCCGGACATGATCAGGCACCGCCTCGGCCCGTTCCCGGTGACCCGCGAGTGATTTCCTGGCCGCCTTCGGATCTCCCGCGGCCAGCCAGGCGTGGGCCTGGGTGACCGCCGCCTCGAGCGAGGCCGGGTCGGCCCGCCCCGCCGCGTCGAGCGCGGCCGTGGCGTCACCGGCCGCGGCGCACGCACGCGATTCGAGCATGGCCAGCCGGCGCTCGAGCCAGTACGGTAGCGGCCCCCCGTGCCGGGCCTTGCGGGCGATCTCCACCGCACTGTCCGGGTGGCCTTCGGCCAGGGCCTTCCGGGCCGCCATGAGGCAGGCGACGGTCCCGGTCAGCCGGTCCGGGTACAGCCGCAGGGCGCCTTCCGCCCGTTTCAGCTCGCCGTGTGCCTGGCGCAGCTCGTTGCGCTCCACGTAAACGGTCGCCAGCGCGACATGAGCGGCGGGGCTGATCGGTGCCGAGAGCCGCTCGGCATCGCCCGCCGTGCTCGTTGCCCGGTTCAGGCGGCCCCGCAGCGCGTCGGCCAGCGCAAGATACCCCAGGCAGCCGGCCCGCTCATGGGTGCTGTCCGGCGCCGGGACGGCGGCGATGGCCGCCTCGAACGTGGCGGCCGCCTCGCCCAGGTGCCCGGACCACAGTTCCACGGCGCCGCGGCCCGCGAGCACCTGTGCGCCGATCCAGGAGCACCGTGCCACCACCCCCGTTGGCACCGCCGCCAGCATGGCCTGGGCCTCGGCCACCGCGGCGGCCATGGACCCCAGGTCCCCGGTGCGGCGGGACATGGCCAGCCGGACCTGTGCGGCCGCCAGGCGCGCCGCGGTGGCCTCCGCGGGCGGCAGCGCGCCGAGCATGCTCTCCGCCGCCGCCAGCCAGGTGCCGGCGGGCCGGTCCTCGGCCAGCGCCAGTGCCGCCGCGACGAGGAGCGGCTCCGGCCTGGTCCAGGCCTGGGCCGGGCGCATCCGCGTGAACTCATCGGCCAGCGACTGGTTCCCGCCGGTCTGGGTGAGCTGGCCCACCGCCAGCTCACCGACCACGACCCGGGCCGCCAGCTGCCAGTCGCCCGCCGCCGCCGCGTGCCGGACCGCCTGGGTGAGCAGGCCGTTCCGCTGGTACCAGCCGGCCGCCCGCCGGTGCAGTTCGGGCACCAGGTCGGGTGACTCGTGGCGCAGCTTCAAGCGCAGCACGTCCGCGAACAGCGCGTGGTAGCGATACCAGCCGGCGCCGGCCGGCAGCACGAACGCATTCGCCCGCACGAGGTCCGCCACGTCACTGGCGGCCTGCTCATCGCCCAGCTCACTGGCGACGCCGGTGTCAAAGCTGTCCAGAATGCTCGTCCTCAGCAGCAGGTCGCGGATCCTGGGCGGCTGGGCGTTCAGCACCTCTTCCACGAGATAGCCGACCACCGGGCTGTCCTCGGCCACGAACTCCTTGACGAACTGCTCCGGGTCGGGATGCTCATGCATCGAGATCGCCGCCAGGCGCAGCCCGGCGGCCCAGCCCTCCGCCCGCTCGGTGAGGCACTCGAGGGCGTCCTGCGGCAGGGCCACGTCGTGCTGCGCCATGAGCAGCCCGGCCTCGGGGACGCTGAACGCGAGCTGGTCGACCCGGATCTCCGTCAGCTCGCCGGTCAGCCGGAACCGGTGCAGCGGCAGGAGCGGATCGATCCGCGAGGCCACCATCACGCGCAGGCCCTGCGGCGCGTTCCGCATGAGGTAGGTGAGCCCCTGCAGGGCAGGGCGCTCGGTCAGCAGGTGGAGATCGTCCAGGACCAGGATGACCGGCGGCTCCGCCGCCGCGAGCGCCGCGGCGAGCCGGACGAGGAACTCGTGGTCCATGGTGTCCACACACGCCGCCGACCAGGAAACGTGGGGCACCGCGACGCCCGCCCCGCGCAAGGCGCTCATGACGTAGCTCCACAGCACCCGCGGCCTGTTGTCGAACTCATCCAAGGTGACCCATGCCACCGGCGACGAGGACCGGTTCCCCGCGATCCATGAGGCCATGGCCAGGGTCTTACCGATGCCCGGCGGGCCCATGAGCGCCGTCAGCGGCCCCTGTACGCCACCGGCGATGAGCTGGTCGAGCCTCGGCCGCGGGACGGCCCAGTCCGGCACCGCGGGCATTGTGATCTTGGATCTCAGGATCGATATATCAGCGTCCATCGACGTCCGGGCACGCCCCATTAACCCTGCCGCCGTGCGCGCCGCCATCGGCACCCCCCTGTCCCAGCATGCCAAACGCCCCACGCCGCACACCAGGGAGGTCCCGGCCGCGGCCCGCGGCCATGCCTGAACTGAGATCCGTGCCCTCAACCTCGCCGATGAGCGGGTGAGCCGTCATCACCCCGGCCGAATCTCACCCGGGTGACGAATCACCCACCATGGGTGGCCCCCGGTCGGCCGATACGCGGCATGGTAGGCACCAGAAAGTCCGCCTTCCGAGCACGATGGGGGCCTGCGTTGACTTCCCCGCATCATTACGAGATCCGCGTGGCGGGGACGCTCCCACCTGAGGCCTTGCTCGACTTCGAGCAGCTCAACGCCAGCGTGGTACCGGTCGGGACGATGGTTCACGGGGTCCTGCCCGATCAGGCCGCGCTGTATGGGCTGCTGACCAGGCTCGAGGCGCTCGGCGCCCAGGTCCTGGAAGTGCGCCGCCTGCACGACCAGGAGTCGTCCGGGGACGATTGACGGCGGCCCGGCCGGCAGGTGCCGGGTCAGCGGGTGAATTCGGCGCGGACGCCCAGCAGCCGGACCGGGCGGCCCGGCCTGAACTGGGCCAGCGCGGCGAGGGCCGCCCGCTCGATCGCGGCGGCGTCCGATGTGGCGGCGGGCAGCGGATGGCCGTGGGTCTGGGTGATGAACGGTGCGTACCTGACCTTGACGACGACCCGCCGCGCTGGCCGCTGCCCGTCGGCGATGCCGGCGGCCACCCGGCGGGCCAGCCGCGTTACCTCGTTGCGCACCTGCTCCCAGTCGGCGAGGTCGTGCTGGAACGTGATCTCCTGGCCGTGCGAGCGTGGCACGTAGGGCGCGGCATCCACCGGGGCGGGACTGAGGCCGCGGGCGGTCTGGACCAGCCACGGACCGGTCACCGGGCCGAGGTGCGCCGCCAGGTGGCGCGGGTCGGTGTCGGCCAGGTCGGCGACGGTGCGGATGCCCAGGGCGGCGAGCCGCCTGGCCGTCTTGGTCCCGACCCCCCACAGCGCGTCGGTCGGGCGGTCGCCGAGCACCGTGTACCAGGACTCGTGGGTGAGCCGGAAGATCCCGGCCGGCTTGCCGAACCCGGCGGCCAGTTTGGCCTGGAGCTTGTTCTCGCCGATGCCGACCGTGCAGTCAAGGCTGGTCACGACGCGGATGCGGTCCTGGATCCGGCGGGCCAGCGCCTCCGGGTCATCGGTGTCCGCGGCGAGGAACGCCTCGTCCCAGCCGGCCACCTCCAGCACCGCGTCGAACCCGGCCAGGGTCGCCATCACCTCCGCCGAGACGGCCTCGTACGCCCCGGCGTCCACGGGCAGGAACACCGCGTCCGGGCAGCGCCGGCGCGCGGTGCGCAGGGCGAGGCCCGAATGAACGCCGAAGGCGCGTGCCTCATACGATGCGGTGCTCACCACGCCGCGTTTGGCCGGGTCGCCGTCACCGCCGACCACCACCGGCCGGCCTCGCAGCTCCGGGTGGCGCAGCACCTCGACGGCCGCGATGAACTGGTCGAGGTCCACGTGCAGCACCCAGCGGGTCACGGCTCAGCCCCGCGCGGCGGCCAGCCGCCGCGCCCGCCATGGCGCCTCGGCTTCCCCCATCGGGGTGGACGGCGGGGCCTGCACGAACGGCCAGATCTCCTCGGCGATGGCCCGCCAGTCGGCGGTGGCGGACAGCTCGCCGAGCAGCGCGAACAGCCCGAGGTTGATGCGCTGCAGGATCACATACGACCGCGGGATGCTCACATACCCGGCCACCGGGCTGCGCAGGTCGAAGAAGCGGCGCACCACGGCCGAGGCGTAGTCCGGGGTGATGGTCAGGCGGCCCGGCGTGCGTATGGTGGCGTAGAAGACGCCCAGGTGGTCCACGATCATCTCGGTGCTCAGCGGCGCGTGCGGTACCAGGAACCCGGCGTCCTCCATGGCGCGGCGGAAGGCCTCGGGCTGGTTGTCCACGCACAGGCTGCGGGCCATCTGCATGAGCGGCTGCAGCTCCGCCAGCGTGAAGTGCTTGACCAGGCCGAAATCGAGGAAGGTGACCCGGCCGCCGCCGTGGAACAGGTAGTTGCCCGGATGCGGGTCGCCGTTGAACGCGTGGGCCTCGTACAGGCTCCGGAACACGAACCGGTAGATCGTTTCCGCGGCCAGGTCGCGTTCCTCCTGAGGCCAGCCGGCCAGCTCGGCGAAGCGGGCCCCGTCGGACAGCTCGCTCGTCACCACCCGCCTGCTCGACAGCTCGCCGATGATCTGCGGGATGTGGATCGTCGGGTGGCCGTCGTAGTAGGCGGCCAGCAGCCGCTGGTTGGCGGCCTCCCGGCGGTAGTCGAGCTCCTCCAGCACGCGGTCCCTCAGCTCGGTGATGAGCGCGTCCACGTCCTGGCTGGGCGCGGTGATCCGGAGCAGCCGGCGCAGCAGGGCAACGTTGTCGAGGTCGGCCGCCATGGTCTCGGCGATGCCCGGATACTGCACCTTCACCGCCACCGCCCGGCCGTCGTGGGTGATCGCCCGGTGCACCTGCCCGATCGACGCGGCGGCGATCGGCTGCGGGTCCCAGCGGGCGAACGCCCGTTCCGGGGGCAGGCCCAGCTCGGATTCCACCACGCCCGCCGCCAGCTCGGCGCTCATGGGCGGGACGCTGTCCTGCAGCCGGGACAGGGCACGGCGGGCGGCGGGGGACAGTCCGTCGTCGACGTAGCTGGCCATCTGGCCGATCTTCATCAGGACGCCCTTCATCGCCCCGAGCGTGTTGGCGACGTCTTCGGCGGTCTGCAGCGCCAGGTCGTTACGCAGCTGTTCCCGGCCGCGGCCGGCGGACGCGAACAGCCGTGGCGCGCTGCGGGTGTAGCGCGCCCCGCCGCGCGCGGCGAGTTGCAGGGCCGCCAGTCCCCGCCGCAGCCGCAGCCGCCCCCGCCGCGCCACGATCAGGCCCACGGCCGCGAGCGCGCCGGCGGCCGCCGCCGCGGCGAGGGCCTTCCTCATGCGTGCTGCGCGGCGCGCATCCGGAGGGCGATCCGCTGCCGCGCCTCCAGCACGCCGGGCTCGCCCAGGAACACCACGTCGAGGACGCCGAGCGCCTGCCGGATCTCGGCCCGGCGGGCCGGGGTCAGGGCTCCGGGCGCGCGATAGCCGTACATCTGCAGCGCCCACTCCGGCATCGTGGCGGCCGCGCCATCGCGGATGTCCTGCCAGATCTCCGCGATGTCGGGGTCGAGGCCCGGCGGGTCGAGCAGGAAGGCGGCCGCGTCGGCGGCGGCCGGCGTGCAGCGCAGCTCGGGCCGCACCGATGACAGGTACCGTCGCAGGCCGGCCAGGTCCAGCGGGACCAGCGCGGCCGGAATGCCGACCAGCTCGGCCGCGACCGCCATCTCCGCTACGTAACGGTCGCCGTCGGTCGCCGCCAGCGGCGTCCCGAACAGCTCGCAGGCGACCATGGTGGATTCGACCAGCGTCGCGTGCACCCACAGCAGCAGAGCCGGATCGCTGGCCGCGTACGCGCGGCCGGTCACCGGGTCGGTGCCGTTGACGTGTTCGTGGATCCGGCGGACCCTGGCCGCCGCGCGCCCGGCCGCCGCCCGGTCGCCGTAACTGACCGTGGCGAGGTAGGACGACGTGGCGGCGAGCCTGCCGACGGGGTCGCGGCGCCAGTCGCTGTGCTGGTCGACCCCGGCCATCGCCAGCGGGTGCAGCGCCTGGACCAGCAGCGCCCGCAGGCCGGCCACGATCGAGGACAGGTCGCCGCTCAGCTGCCAGGTGACGCTGGCGGGCCCGAAGAAGCCGTCGTCCGCCGGGTCGGTGGGCACGCTCGACACGTAGGCCGCCGCCGAACGCGCGACCAGGCCAGCGGCGTCCGCGTATGCATCTGTCCCCATGCCGACAAACTACCCACTCCGCCCAGGTAATCAGCCGTCCGCGGCCGGCGGGCGGTCCTTCTTCGGCAGCTTGGCCACCACGGCGTCATAGGAGGCGTCGATGGCCTCAAGCAGCTCATCGTCGGGTATCGCGCCGCCGGCCCGCAGGCTGTTCCAGCCGGACCGGCCGATGTAGGCCATGACGGAGGCGTCATCGGGGTAGCGCAGCAGCCATTCGTCGGCCAGCTCGCGGTTCGGGCCGCATTTCAGCCCCACCGCGGAGGCCTGCGGCGACCCCAGGAACGCGAAGATCTTGCTGCCGACCTTCACGACGACATCGCCTTCCCATGGCTCGTCCTGCCAGGCGCCGGGCTTGGCCAGGCAGTAGGCGAGCAGGTCCTGCCACATCATCGCGGTCTCCCTCCCGGCCATCCTCCATGATCCCCGCCCGGGCGCGCGACAAGCGCCGGGAAGATGAGGTGAACACCTCATGACCGGCCCGCCGTCCCGCGCTTAGCGTCATGGCACCAGCGCATCATCGAGTGGAGGAGATGAGCCAGATGCCAAAGGCGTCGAAGGAGAGCTTCACCGAGATCAAGGACTTCGGCGTGGCCGAGGACCGGACGGGCTACCTGGATGGCTACACGGTCAACTTCGTGTCCATCCGCCAGGACCATGACCTGGCCCCCATGCTCAGCGGCCTGCCGGGGGGCCGCTGTCAGTGCCCGCACTGGGGCTACGTCGTGACGGGCAGGATGATCGTCCGCTACGCCGACCGCGAGGAGGCCTACGAGGCCGGCGACGCGTTCTACATGCCGCCCGGCCATACGCCCGCGGCCGAGGCCGGCTCGGAGATCATCCAGTTCAGCCCCAGCGACCAGCTGCAGGAGGTCGAGGCGGCCATCATGCGGCACATACAGCAGATGCAAGGCGCCTGAGCACGGCATCGGCTGGCTCACCCGTGACACCTGGACGGTGATCCGTACGCTAAGGCCGTGAAGGAGCGGCCGGGCCACATCGATCAGCGGGACCTGGCGCGCATCCTGCGCGAACAGTGGGGACTCGTCCCCGGGCGGCTGCGTCACCTGCCGGTGGGCTTCGGCGACCACCACTGGGAGCTCACCGGCGCGGCGGGCGGCCGCTGGTTCGTCACCGTCGCGGAGCTGGCGGGCGGCTGGCGCGGCGCCGGCCCGGCGGCCGGGTTCGTTGACCTGCGAGCCTCGATGGAGACCGTCACCGCCCTGCGCCGGGCGGGCCTGGAGTTCGCCGTCGCGCCGGTACCGACCGTCGGCGGGCAGGCGCTCGCCCGGCTCGGTGCCGGGCACGCCGTCGCTGTCTTTCCCTACGTCGGCCGCGCGGCCGGGGATTTCGGCGACGGGCTGCCCGAGCGCGACCGGTTGGCCCTCATCGCCATCCTGGCCCGGCTGCACGGCGCCACCCCGCTGGCCCGGCGGACGGCGCTGGCCCGCAGCCCCACCCCCGCCAGCCGGCCGGCGCTGGAGGCCGCGCTGGGTGAGCTCGGCCAACCGTGGAGCGGCGGCCCCTACAGCGAGCCCGCGCGCCGGCTGCTGGCCCGGCAGGCCGCCCGCCTGGGCCGGGCACTGGCGCGCTTCGATGAGCTGGTACGCGCCGCGGCCGGCAGCGGACCACCCGTGATCACCCATGGGGAGCCGCATCCGGGCAACATCATGCGCAGCGGGGGCGGGCTACTGCTGATCGACTGGGACACGGCCGGCCTGGCGCTGCCCGAGCGCGACCTGTGGCTGGCGGCCGGCGGCGATGCGCGCGCCGCTGACTGCTACGCCGAGCTCACCGGGCGCCGGGTCAGCGGCGCCGCGATGGACCTGTACCAGCTGCGCTGGAGCCTGGACGACATCGCGCTCTCCGTCGGCGATTTCCGGGACCCGCACGAGCAGAACGAGGACACCGCGCTGGCCTGGGCAGGCCTCACCGAGGAGATGGGGGCAATCTGATGAGCGACGACGAGCAGCCCGACCGCCGCCCGATAGTCAGACTGCGCACCTCCCGGATGGAGGCGTTCAGCGACGGCATCTTCGCCATCGCGAGCACCTTGCTCGTCCTCGACCTTGCGGTACCGCGCGTCGGACCGGACGTCGCCCAGAAACTCCACGACCAGTGGCCCATCTACCTCGCCTACCTGGTGAGTTTCCTGTCGATCGGGCAGGCCTGGCTGAACCACTCGGTCATCACGGAGTACCTCGACCGGGCGGACTCCATCCTGCTGCGGCTCAACCTGGTCCTGCTGTTCTTCGTGTCGCTGCTGCCGTTTCCCACCCACCTGGTCGCGGAGTACCTCCGCACCGAGCACGCCGAGCGTATCGCCGTCACGGTCTACGGGCTCACTCT
>Ga0207699_10001098_pt1 | contig 12770 bp, 17 predicted proteins | sample LARL51metaG_FD_184344 | JGI IMG/M metagenome (GOLD analysis project Ga0207699, IMG submission 184344) | Corn, switchgrass and miscanthus rhizosphere microbial communities from Kellogg Biological Station, Michigan, USA - LAR L5-1 metaG... | ecosystem: Host-associated > Plants > Roots >...
CGCTTCTCTGGACGGGATGCGGGCGCTGCTGCGGTCGTCGGGCGGACTCTCGCTGCGGTCTTACTTGCCGGCCGGCGATGTTGCCGTGTGGGAGTCCGCCGCTCGGCGTGCTTGTGCAGGTTGAACTGCTATCGCCTCGATCTCGACGAGCTGGTCCCTGTAGCCGAGCAAGGCCACGCCGAGCAGCGTGCTGGGCACGTCGTGATCGCCGAAGAAGGCGGCCACCTCATCGAACGCGGCGGCGAGCTCACCACGGTCGCTGCTCGCGACGTAGACGGTGGTCTTGACCACGTCCTCGATCGCCGCTCCGGAGTCCTCCAGCGCGATCCGGAGGTTGGCCAGCGCCAGGCGCGTCTGGGCGATGAGGTCCCCAGGGGCGACGACGATGCCCTGGTCATCGAGCGGACAGGCGCCGGCGGTGAAGATGAGATCACCCGCGCTGGCTGTGGCGGCGTAGGCGTACCCGGTGCCGGCGAAGAGCCGCGCGCTGCGGACAAGGTTCACGGCCATGCCAGGAGTCTGTCACGGCTCCTGGACGAGGCCGAATGCCTATTGGTAGTCGTACTCGCCGCGGCGAAGCTGCACGATCCGGTCGTCGTAGCCGCGCTGGCTGACCAGCTCGGTGACCATCTTGCGCAGGTGCCGCACGCCGCTCACGCCCGCGACCACGACGGCCCCGATGGCCGCCAGGACCGAGGCGCCGAACAGCGCGAGCCCGACGAGGATGTGGCCGAACAGCATCAAGATCACTCCGGCGACAAACGCCACCGGCACGGCCGCCACCAGCAGCACGGCGAGCACCACGGCGGCGATCACCGCCTTCGCCGACCAGCCCATCATCCGGTTCGTGTCCCAGACCGTCATGTCGTGCACCTCTTTACAGTCCAACTACTAATCAAGATATGTCGTGTATCGGCGGTACGCAACTGCGGCATACGATGCCCGCATGACAACCACCGACGAGCCCATCTTCACGGAGGACGTCGCGGGGTCCGCCCGCCCCGCGGCGTACTACCTGGCGGAGTCCCGCGACGGCCTGTACGTGCCCTACGTGCTGCGCACGCCCGCCGACGAGGGGCGGTTTCCGTTCGTGTTTCTCGCCTACGGCAACGGCGGGGGCGGGATCGGGTGGCTGCGGGAGTGGACGCGCACCCGCTCGTTCATCATGGAACGCCTGCTCGCGGCCGGCTATGCCTGCGGGTGGGGACGGTACCGGACGGAGGTCGATCTCGGCTTCAACCGCGGCGGCCCGCTCATGGTCGACGCGCGCCAGGGCATGGAGGTCATGAACCGCTCCCCCCTGGAGTTCGAGGATGAGCTCGCCATCTTGCGGCACGTCGCCGGGCACCCGCAGGTCGACGCGGACAACCTCGGGCACGTCGGCGTCAGCCACGCCGGCGAGATGCTGTTCAAGCTGGCCTCCCGGTATCCGGGCGTCCTGCGGGCGGGCGTGGCGAGCGAGCCGGCTAATCACGAGTTCCTCGACCTGCGGATGAGCGACGCCGCGCCGGTCAACCCGGAGACAGGACTGCGGGACATCGAGGAGATGCAGATGCGGGACCCGGCGTGGGTGCGGTCACGGACCAACCTTCCGGTCGCCCTCGAGCGCATCGCACCGATCGACGTGCCGATCCTGGTCATGGGCCGGGACGACGACCACCTCCAGGGGATCTTCCGCCTCAGCTACGAACTCTTGCGGGAAAGCGGCAAGGAGGCGTCGTGGGTGACCTGGGACCACCCGCTGCACGGCTACCTCTTCCCGGCGTCGGCCGACGGAGCGGCCGGCGCCGGGCCGGATCCGGTCCAGGAGGACGCGATCGACGGCGTCATCGCCTTCCTCAGCCGGCACATGAACCCGGGGCGGTAGCGACGGCTCTGACGGCTATCCCGAGATCGCGGCCTTCACCAGCTCGGCGACCTTCTTCTCCACCGCGGGGGTCCATTCCGTCAGGGCGTACGCGATCGGCCAGATGTCGCCGTCGTCGAGGTTCGCGTCCTCCTGGAAGCCCAGGGTCGAGTAGCGGTACTTGAACTTGCCCGAGTCCTGGAAGAAGACGACGACCTTGCCGTCCGCGTTTGCGTACGCGGGCATTCCGTACCAGGTCTTCGGCGTCAGCTCGGGGGCGGTCGCGGTCACCGCCACATGCACGCGCTCGGCCAGCGCACGATCCTCCGGCGCCATCCCGGCGATGGCGTCGAGGACCGCCTGCAGGCCGTCGGCCTTCTTGGCCCCCTTCTTCCCCTCCGCGCGCAACTCGGCGGCGCGCTTCTTCATCGCGGCGCGCTCTTCGGCGCTGAAGCCGTCGGACTCAGTCTGGGTCTGGGCATCCTTCGCGGGCATTGTCTGGCTTCCCTTCTTGGCACTCAGGGGCCCGGTGTCGTCCCGGCCTCCCACTGAAAAGGCTAGCCACCGGCAGCATCGTGGTGCTTCTCGGTTCCTGCTCGAATGTTCCTGTGCCGTTGCGGCGGCTGCGGTCGCGGCGGGTTAGCCTCACAGCAGCCGCTCGGTGTACAGGGTCAGGTCGGTGTACAGGGTCAGGGAGGACGAGATGAGGGCTGCGGTGCTGCACGCCATCGGGGAGCCGCTGCGTATCGAGGAGGTGCCCACTCCGCGTCCTGGGCCGGGTCAGGTGCTAGTGAAGATCGCCGCCGCGGGAGTGTGCCACTCCGATCTGCACCAGCAGGACGGCAGCGTGCCGCCGCACCGCATCCCGCTGATCCTGGGGCACGAGAACGCCGGATGGGTGGCCGGGCTCGGGCAGGGCGCCGAAGGCCTGGCCGAGGGAGACCCGGTCGTGGTCTACGGCGGGTGGGGCTGCGGGCATTGCCGCTTCTGCCTGGGCGGCCATGAGCAGCTGTGCGACGGCGCGCGCTGGGGAGGCCTGGGACCGGACGGCGGCTACGCCGACTACCTGCTGGTCCCGGCGGCACGCCACCTGCTGCCGGCCGGCCAGCTGGACCTTGTCAAGGCGGCGGGCCTGACGGATGCGGGCCTGAGTTCGTACCGGGCGGTGAAGAAGGCCCTGCCGCACCTGCTCGCGGGGACCACGGCCGTGGTCATCGGGGCCGGCGGGCTGGGCCAGTACGGCATCCAGTATCTCAAGCTGATGACGAGCGCCACCGTGATCGCGGTGGAGACCTCACCAGTCAGGCGGCAGCTCGCGATGAGCCTGGGCGCCGATCACGCCATCGACGGGTCCGCCGCCGGCTCGCTGGAGGAGATCCGCGAGCTCAGCGGCGGCGAGGGCGCGGCGGCGGTGCTCGACTTCGTCGGCATCGACGCAACGATGAGACTGGGCCTGGCCTCGCTGGCCCGTCGGGGGCTGTTCGTGCTGGTCGGCCTCGCCGGCGGAACCGCGGCGATGGGGTTCTTCAGCCAGGCATCCGAGGTCGCCTTCACCACCAGCGTCTGGGGAAGCCGCAACGACCTGGCCGAGGTAATCGCCCTGGCGCAGCAAGGCAAGCTCACGGCGGCAACGGAAACCCACCGGCTTGACGACATCAACCAGGTCCTGGAACGCCTCGAGCACGGCCTCGTCGAGGGACGCGCTGTCGTCGTGCCCTGAACCTTCTTCGGCCTTGTTGGTCTCCGCGTCAGGCCTGCCTGAAGCGGACCCGCAGGCCGCAGCGGCGCAGCATCCAGATGAACCACACGACGGACAAGGCAGTGCCCGCGGCAATGCCGGCGATGGTCCCCACGGTCGTGAACAAGAGGAAGACCGAGGCAGGCTCAACAGCGAGCACGATCGCCAAGCCAATCGCCGTGACCGCGAAGATCCCGGCCCACAGCCAGGTCACCCCGCGAAAGAAGCTCTCAAGGCCGGGGTGCGCGGCGGACGGCTGGCGCAGCGCCACCACCTCGGCGGCCAGCTTCGCCACCAGCGGCCTGCCGGTCGGCGCGGTCCGGGCGAACAGGGCGCACAGGGCCAGGTTGGCCACGGGGAACTGGAGCAGGAAGAGCAGCACGCTGCCGGTGGCGAGTACCAGCACGGTCTGCAGCGTGAGGACCAGGCCCGAGATCACCAGCAGGCTGGGGATGCTGCCTGCCAGCACTTTCCTGGCGGCAGCGGTCAGCCATACCACCGCCGTCGCCGCGGCCATGCCCAGGCCCTGGCCGCCCAGCCGCTCGCCTGCCACGTACGCGACGAGAGGGAGACCGAGTGACTCGGCGAAGTTCCAGCCCGCGGTCAGCGCGAGCCAGGCCGGCGCGGGCAGCTCAAGGTCCTCGGCCGCAGGCGGGACGTCGGCCGCCGGGGTACCTGCGGACCGATCCCGCCGGACACGCGCTCGCAACCTCATCGTGCTCCCTACTCGTCCCTGCCATCCGGGCAACAGGCCGCCCGCCCGCCGGCCCGACTGATTGACCTTCCTCCTGCCCGCCCAGCTCAGGGCTATGCGTTTATCAGATGTGTAGAATCTGGCTTTCTCGCGGCCATGGAGCGTTCGCCCTGGCGTTAAACTCCGCTGCGACCTGCGTCACCGGGGTCGCGTACAAACCGGTTTATGAACATTTTCAGCATGCGAATGACGCCTCGCCTGGGCGTCGCGGTCGTAGCGGCGGGCCTGGTCGCCACGGCCGGATGCTCTAGCTCTAGCTCTAGCTCCAGTCCGGGAACCGCCAGCCCGAGCGCCAGCGCCAGTTCAACCGCGAGCGCGAGCGCCTCGGATTCCGCGCTTTCCGTTAAGCAGATTGTCTTGGGCACGACGCTCAAGCACAGCTTCCAGCCAAACGGCAAGAGCGCCACGGCAACCGAGTCGCTAAGCCAGCCGGACGACATTGTGGCCCTCGGCGGCGACCTCTACGTCGGCTTCCAGAACGGAGTCGGCTCGCAGGGTGAGGCGAGCACTTCCGGCAACCTGGACAGCACCCTTGTCGAGTTCACGCCTTCCGGCTCCGTCGTGAAGCAGTGGGACGTGACAGGCAAGATCGACGGAATGGGCGCCGACGCCGCGACCGGGCAGGTTTTCGCGACGGTCAATGAGGACTCGAAGTCCAGCCTCTACGCGGTGTCCGGAGGCACGGTCACGCACTACACCTACGCCACGCCGCTCCCGCACATGGGCGGCACCGACGCCGTCGCGGTGGACAACGGGAAGATCCTGATCAGCGCGTCCGCGCCGGGCACCTCCGGCAAGGCCCCGGCGTCCGCTCCCGCGGTGTTCGCGGTCACGCTCAACGCCGGAGCCAAGACCGCCACGGTCGCTCCCTTCTTCGCGGACAACGCCACGGCCACCGGGGTCAACGGAAGCAGCAACGGCAAGAAGATGACGCTCGCGCTCACGGACCCGGACTCGAACGGGGTCGTTCCGTCGACGTCGCCGCTGTTCGGCGGGGACTTCGTGCTGAACTCCCAGGGCGACGAGGAACTGATCTTCTCCGGTGCCAGCGGCCAGAACCTGCAGGTCCTGAAGATCTCTAACTCGGTCGACGACATTGCCTGGGCGACCTCGACCACCGGGACGCTGTACACGTCCGACGCCTCATCCAACACGGTCGACGCCATCACGGGCACGTTCACCCCGGGGACCGCGTACACCGCGGTGACGCCGTGCAACGCCAACAGCGCCCCATCCACCTGCCCCGCTCCCGGCTACCCGGCCAACACCCTGGGCACGATCGACCTGACGACCGGCAAGGTCGGCACGGTCGCCACCAGCGGGCCGGTCACGCCCAAGGGCATGATCTTCGTCCCGTAGGGCTCGGCCCGGCAGTGTCTGGCCGGCCTGCTATTTCATGACAGCCAGGAGCTCCCGGCAGGCCTGCTCACAGCGACGGCATGCCTCAGCGCAGATCCGGCAGTGCTGGAAGTGCGGGGCATGCCGCTCGCACTCATCACCGCAGCTCTTGCAGATGGCCACGCAGGCCTCCAGCAGCGGGCGGACCACGTTGGCGTCGTACTCCGCCGGGCGGCTCATGACGCCGGCAGTGGCGGTGCAGACGTCGACGCAGTGCAGGCACAGCCGGATGCACTTGACCATCTCGGCCAGGTCCTGCTCACCCAGGTCAGCGTCGACGTCGGCGGTACAGGCCTGAGTGCAGTCAGTCAGTGCGTCGATAGCGGCAGCCAGCACGCCGACGTCGAGGCCGGAGTCGGGTGGGTGGATGTCAAGCATCTGCCTGGCGTAGCTCATGGCACCCTCCTTTACATGCGATACGGCAACTGTATCGGCGCAAGCGACGCAGATCAGGTCATCATCGGGGGTGCGGCGTGCAGGCCTGGAGCCAGCCAGGGAAACCAGATCACGGCCACCGCGAGGGCCAGCGCGATGATGCCGGCCAGCCGCCCTGCCGCCCGGCCCCGTCTCCAGGTCTTCTCGACCAGCACGACAGCGGCCAGGCCGACCATGGCGGCAATGTTCATCACGCCCGCCGCGATGAAGATCACCATGAGGCCCCAGCAGCAGCCCAGGCAGTATCCGCCATGATGGGCGCCGGCCCGCAGGTCGCGGAACCTGCCCTGGTAGGAGCCGTAGTGCAACAGCAGCGCGATCGGCGAGCGGCAATGCGCCAGGCAGCGCTCCTTCAGCCTGCTCAGCTGATACACGCCACAGGCGGCGAAGACCGCCACGGCGAGAATGTGCGCCGCGCCGGGATGCCTTCCGGTCACCCAGCCGGTGAGCCACGCCAGCCCGTATGCGGGCAGGCCGGCCGCCGCCCAGACCGCGAGATATCCCACCACCAGCCCGGTAATCCGCACCGTCCGGTTAGCTCGCACGGTCTTGGCATACAGCGAGGCCGTCGGCGTCACCGAGGGCAGCATCATCGCGGCCATCATCAGCGTCCACACCGACACGAACACCGCCAGGCCCAGCCCCATCGTGCCGGTCATCCCCGCCATCCCGCGGGCCAGGGCAACGGTCGCGGCCCAGGCGCCAGCGGCCACGATCAACAGCAGAGCGGCCTCACGGGTTCCCAGACCCGGCCGTGGCCGGGCCAGCTCAGCAGGGCCGTTCACCCGGACCATGAAAACGGCGCGGAAAAGCCGCTCTGCCCTTCGCGCCCCCAGTCGATCCCGAACGTTGAAAGATGCGCGGCATCAGCCGGGGCGACGGTCAGCGTCGTATTCGACGGGTGGAACACGTTCGTCAGCTGAACCGGGTCGTGACCCTCGATGGCCACGAAGTCCTCGACACCCACGTCAATGGCCTCGCCGATCCGGACATGATGGCCCCGACCGTCCTCGCTATAGGTGATGCGCGCCTTCTCTACGCCCAGCAGCTCGCCGATGAGCGGTCCCAGCATCGCGGGCGGCCCGCCCGCCTGGCCGGACAGAACCGTGCCGAGATGCTCGGCCTGGCGGTCAGACGCGGCGTCATCCAGGTAGACGCCGACCCGCCAGTTGCCCTCGCTCATCACCGGCGGCGTGTCCAGGAACAGGGCGAAACTCAGGCCGCTGACATCCACCCCGTCGATCTGGCCCGACTCGACGTGATAGGCGAGAAGCGCCCGGCACCGGTCAAGCGTCGCTTTCGCCGTCAGCGCCGACCAGGTACACGGGCAGACTGCATCACACGAGCACGATTCGAAGTACGTTCCTTCCAGTTGCCATGCCATGGCCCCTCCCTCACAGAGCAACCGTCCCCCACAAGGCTCCCGCTCGCCGCACTAGTCGTCAATGGTGTTGGGGAGGCCCGTGCAGCCGGGTAATCCTGCCTACTGGTGGCACACCCGCTGCTGCAGAGCGGTAAATGAGGCGGCGGTGTCGCGGCGCATCCGGGGCGCCAGCAGCCGTAGCAGCGGGCCGGACCCGCCCTGCACGTCGGCTCTCTTCACCAGCCGGACACATCCTGGGCCGGCCGGCTCGAGCAGGTGGCTGAAGGTGACCGTGCCCAGCGGCACCGGGCATTCGGTCACCCAGCGCCGCCCGTGATCGACCACGGTGACCGTGAAGGACCCGCCCAGGTTGCCGCGCTGCTTGGCCCAGCCGCGGGCGCCAGGTTCAAACGGGCCGTCGAGCTGGGCGATCTCCTTGCTGACATCCCACTCGGGCCAGCCTGCTACGTCGGTCCACACCTTCCAGACCGTGTCCGGGTCGGCTTCGAACACCGCCTCGTATTCGAACAGGTACATGATCGTCTCCGCGGGAGCCGGCACATGCGGTCCGCACTGCGGCTGCTGGCAATAATTCCGCCGGCGGATTCGCGCCGCAACCCGATGATGGAGAATGTGCGGATTTACATGGCCGGCAGGTTTGACACGTTCCAATACCGCGCCTCAGACTGTCTGTCAGTCCAGTCGAGAAGCGGGTAAACGTGCCTGTCAGCATCAGGGAGGTCGCCGCGCACGCCGGCGTCTCCGTCGCCACGGTCTCCAACGTGCTCAACCGGCCCGAAATCGTGGCTCAGCAGACCCGCGATCGGGTGAACGCGTCGATCAGGCAGCTCGGGTTCGTCAGGAACGAGTCAGCGCGCCAGCTGCGCGCCGGCCGCAGCCGGACGATCGGGCTTGTCGTGCTCGACGTGGCCAACCCGTTCTTCACCGACGTGGCACGCGGGGTGGAGGACGAGGCCAGCAAGGCCGGGCTGGCGGTCATCTTGTGCAACAGCGATGACCAGGAGCGCAAAGAGAAGCGCTACCTCGAGCTGCTCGAAGCGCACCGGGTGCAGGGCGTGCTGATCACGCCAGTAGCCGGCGCCGGGTCACGGCTGGCCCGGCTGCAACGGCGGGGCACCTCGGTGGTGCTCGTCGACAGCCGGTCGCCGTCCCGCGGTCAGTGCTCGGTGGCGGTCGACGACGTGCTCGGCGGCGACCTCGCGATCTCGCACCTGCTGGCCACGGGGCATGACCGCATCGCCTACGTCAGCGGGCCGCCCGCCATTCGCCAGGTAGCCGACCGGCACGAGGGCGCGCTGCGCGCGCTCGCGCGGGCCGGCATGTCCGCGGACGATCTGGAGATCATTGACGCCGGGGCACTCAACGTAGCCGGCGGGCAGAAGGCCGGCGCGGACATCGCGGCGCTGCCCCCCGCGTCTCGGCCCACCGCGGTGTTCTGCGCCAATGACCTGATGGCGCTTGGCGTGCTGCAGGAGATGACCAGGAACCGCATCCGCGTCCCCGAGGACGTCTCGATCATCGGCTACGACGACATCGACTTCGCCGCTGCCGCCGCCGTACCGCTCACTTCGGTGCGCCAGCCACGGCACCAGATCGGCAGCACCGCCGCCCGGCTGCTCCTCGACGAGGCCGCCGGCAACGGCGCTCACCAGCACCGTCAGGTCATCTTCGAGCCGGAGCTCGTCGTGCGTCAGTCCACCCAGGGTGCGCCGGCCTAGTGGATCGCCCGCCAGCCTAGGCCCTGCCGTCAGGCGGACGCGTCGCTGGTGACGCCCAGGCGGCGGCGCACGACCCGGCGGGCCATGTCCAGCACGGCGGTGTTGCCGTGCAGCACGAAGTTGGCGTCGGCGGCCAGGATGATCCCGTTCAGCTCGAAGGAGAGCCCGTCGGGATCCTCGCCTGGCGGCAGTTCATGCTGCCCGATGGCCGTGGCCGCGAAGCCGCGGAGCAGGTCCACGAACGCGGCCTGGAAGGCGGCGACCGCCTCCTTCACCGGACCGGGACGGGTTCCCATCTCCAGCGCCGCGCCGGCGAAGAAACACCCGCCGGGAAAGGTGCGGCGCTGCAGGTGCTCGAAGAACGCCTCGCAGACCGCCAGGAGCTGGCCCAGGCCGGCCGGGGCGGCGAGCGCGGGCTCAACAACTTCGGCGGCGAAGATCCGCCCCGCCTCCGCCACCGTGGCGAGCTGCAGCTCCTGCTTGGAGCCGAAGTGCGCGTACAGGCCGCTCTTGCTCATCCCGAGCGCCGCGGCCAGGTTGCCGATGGACAGCCCCTCCAGGCCGTCCACGGTGGCCAGCGAGGCGGCCTCGCGCAAGATCGCGCTGCGGGTGCGTTCCCCGTCGGCGCGCTTGCGCCGCGGAGCACCGGTTGTGCGGTCGGCGATATCGGTCATGGCGTTGACAACATAGCACGACCGATCGTACATTCCTTAATAGTACGAACGATCGTGCTATCTACTCCCCGGACGAGCCAGAGGAGGGGCATCTCATGTCTGGAAAGGCAGTGATCAGTCTCAGCACCGGCCTGGAAGACCCGGAGAAGGTGGCCGTGGCGTTCTTGGTCGCCGTCGGCGCCGCCGAGTCCGGGCGGCCGACCCTGATGTTCCAGACGAAGGAAGCGGTCCGGCTCGCGCTGGACGGAGTGGCGACGGGCGTCGCCTGCGATGGCTGCCCGCCGCTCCCAGACCTGCTCGCGCGGTACGACAAAGCCGGAGGGCGGTACATGGTCTGCCCCATCTGCTTCAACGCCAAGCAACTCGACAAGGGCAGCCTGCTGGCCAACGCCGAGCTCGCGGGCACCGTCCAGCTGTGGGAGTGGATCGGCGACCAGGGGGCGACGACCTTCAGCTACTGAGGTGCGCCTTCGGTGAGCCAGGCGGCGATGCCGGCGACGACCGCCGGGTCCACGTGCTGCGCGGGCTCGTACTCGGCCGGCGAGGAGGGGCCTTCGCCGGGAAAGAACAGGTGGTTGTCCGCCGGGTAGACCTGGATCGTGACGTCCGGCCTGCCGTCGAGGGCGGCCCGCCAGCGGGACAGGTCGTCGGCCACGGTGGCCTGGTAGTCGCGGCCGCCCTGGACGATGAGCAGCGGCTTGCCCAGTGCGGCCGCGGCCGCGGCCGGGTCGTAGCCGCGCAGGTCCAGCCAGTAAGCGGCGGGAACGCCGAACGGCAGGTCGCTGTCCGGGGTCGACTCGGACAGGGCCGGATCGTCGACCGCTGCCGCTTGCCGGGCGACCGCGTCGAGGTCGGCGGGCGGCGCGCCGCCGTGCGCGGCTGCCAGCGACGCCAGGTAGCGGAACTGCCGCACCATGGCGTGGTGCAGCGGCTGGGCGCCGCCCGCGAGGATGACCAGGCCGGCCACTGGTGCCCGCGCCGCCACCCGCGGCGCCGCGGTGCCGCCCTCGCTGTGCCCGGCCACGAAGACCCGCGCCGGGTCCACGGCCGGGTGGTCGCGCAGCAGCCCGATCGCGGCGACGGCCTGCGGCACGTACTCATCGGTCAGCGTGAAATGCGGGTTTTCCGCGACCAGGTCCGGGTGGGCGAGGGTCACCTTCTCGAACCGCAGCACGGCGACACCGGCGGTCGCGAGTCCCCAGGCGAGGTCCTTGAGCGGCTTGTTCCTGCCGATGGTCTCGTCCTGGTCATTCGGCCCTGAGCCGGCCAGCAAGACCACGCCGGGGACCGGTGCCTGGCCGGCGCGGCGGGGGACGCTCAGCGTCCCCGGCACGGCCAGCGGCCCGTCGCCGACCGTGACGTCGTGTTCGGTGAACGTGTCTGGGTCCGCGTACGGCGGCGGCTCCCAGGGGGCGGCCGGCGCGGCCGCGCTAGCCGGCAGCAGCTGGATGCCGGTGATCCAGGGTCCCTGGTCTCCGCCTTCTCCGCCTGCCTCGCCCGCCTCGTCTTCCTCGCCCGCCAGGCCCACGGCCAGGGTCACGGTCGCGCGCTCGAATGTCACCGGGACCTTCACCACCACGGCACCCGGGCCGGCGGCCTCCGTGAGCGGAGTGCCCAGCGCGGACACCTGGCCGTTTTTCGCCAGCTCCGCGTCCCAGGCCGCCCGCAGCGCCTCCGGTGGCGCCAGCGCGCGGAGCTGGGGCAGGAACCTGTCGCTTATGCCGGTGAAGTCTCCGCGCCTGGCCATCTCGATGACGGCCAGCGCCGTGTCGGCGAGTGTCATACGTCTCTCCTTGTGAGCACGACCGCGGCGGCGAGCAGGGCGGCCGCCGGCCAGGCGATCAGGACGAGCAGCGACAGCCACGGGGAGAGCAGCCCGGCGGGCGGGTGCGTGGTCACCTCCGCGTAGGCGGCGAACGGCAGGGTGAACCTGCCCAGCCGGAGGTTCCACGGCGCGGGCAGCGCCAGGCACAGCACTGCCAGCAGGATGACGACGGTCATCGCCGCCGCGACGGCGCCCGCGGTGTGCCGGATCACCGCGCCAGCGCCGACGCCGACCAGCGCGCAGGCGGCCAGCACGAAGCCGGCGGCCAGCACGGCCCGCAGCGCGCCCTGGTCCGCCAGCGACAGGCCGCCATGCCGGCCGGACAAGATCGCCTGAGTCAGGAAAAAGCACGCGAAGGCAAGTATCTCGCCGACGACGAGCGCGGCGGCGCCGGTGACCGCCGCCTTGGCGGCCAGCACGGCCCGGCGCCGCGGCACGGCGGTGAACGTGGTGCGGATCAGCCCGCTGCCGTATTCGGAGGTGAACACCAGCACGCTCAGCACGGTGACGGGCAGCACCAGGTACTCGGCGTAGGCGAGGAAACTGGTGGCGAGCCGGTCCATCGCGGCGGCATGGTTCCCGCCGGCCGGCGAGGCCGCGAAGGCCTGGGCTACCACCGCGGTCAGCACCAGCGTCACGAGGGCGGCGACAGCCAGCGTCCAGCGGTTCGAGCGAAGGGACCTGAGCTTGGTCCACTCGCTGGCGAGCACGTCGCGGGCGCGGACGAGCCGTGACGGGACGGGGTGCGCCGAGGCGGGCGGGGCGGCCGCCGCGGCCTGGAGCTGCGCGATCTGCGCGGCGCTCACCGGACGGCCGTTCCCACCGGCGTGCCCGGTGTTCCCGGCGCGCCGGGTGTTCCCGGCGTGCCCGGCCCGCCCGGCGCCGGGCTCGGAGCGCGGTACTCGGCGCTGGCGCCGGTGAGGTCGAGGTAGGCCTCTTCGAGGGAGGCGTGCCTGGTGATCAGCTGATGCACGGCGATGCCGTGCGTGGCGGCGAGG
>Ga0207699_10001101_pt1 | contig 12761 bp, 9 predicted proteins | sample LARL51metaG_FD_184344 | JGI IMG/M metagenome (GOLD analysis project Ga0207699, IMG submission 184344) | Corn, switchgrass and miscanthus rhizosphere microbial communities from Kellogg Biological Station, Michigan, USA - LAR L5-1 metaG... | ecosystem: Host-associated > Plants > Roots >...
GTCACTGATGTCCCCTCCGTCCGGAGTTACACCGCCCTGCTGCCCGAAAGCCGGCGAGAAGGCTCACGAACGACGGCGGGGGAGTGGAATTCCCGAGATCCCAACTAAAGAACGATTAGAAACCGAGCACTCCCGGGTCGGCCGGAGTCATGAGTAGCCAAGCGGGCAGACGAGTGGCAGTACGCCGTGATTGCTGGCTTCGGGTGAGCTGGCCAGTTGTAGAGTGCGGTTCGTGACCGAGGCCGGGCCGTTCCAGATCGCGATTGCTGACTCCGTCCTGGGTGATCTGGCCCGGCGCCTCGCCGGTGCCCGGCTGCCGCCGCCGCAGAGCGTGCCGGACAGTGAGCCCGGCGACCCGGCCGGCGAAGACGATGAGGTGATCGATCGCATCGCCGGGCTGCTGGCCTACTGGCGCGACGGCTACGACTGGCGTGCCCAGGAGCGCCGGATAAATGCGGTGCCACAGTTCCGGGCCCAGGTGGACGGGGTCGGCCTGCACTTCCTGCGCGTTCGGGGCGTCGGCCCCGACCCGATGCCGCTGCTGCTGTGCAACGGCTGGCCCAGCTCCCTGGTGGAGTACCTCGGGGTCCTGTCCCTGCTGGCCGATCCGGCTGCGCACGGCGCTGACCCTGCGGACAGCTTCACCGTGGTCGTGCCCGCGATGCCGGGCTTCGGGTTCTCCGACCGGTGTCTGTACCGGCGGCCGGATCGGCGGTGGATTGCGGACCTGTTCCACCTGCTCATGGTCGAGCAGCTGGGATACGAGCGCTATGTCGCGCATGGCGACGATATCGGCGGCGGGGTGGTCAGCCGAATCGGGCTGCGCAACCCGCCGGGCCTGCTTGCCGTGCAGACCGCCAACCCCGTCTGGCCGTACCTCGGTCCCGCGGACAAGATCACCGCGGCGGAACGGTCCTTCGTCGACGCCTCGCAGCGGTGGGACCATGACGTCGGCGCGTACGCCCACGCACAGGCGACCCGGCCGCGGACGCTTTCCCTGGCCTTCAACGACTCCCCGGCCGGGCTGGCCGCGTGGATCCTTGAGAAGTGGCTGACCTGGAGCGACCCGGCCACCCGCGACCGGCTTAGCCCAGACGAGCTGCTCACCAACGTGATGATCTACTGGCTCACCGAGACCATCGGCAGCTCGATGCGGTTCTACGTGCCGGCGACCGCGCCCGCGCTTGGCCCGGGCGATGCGGTCACAGCGCCAGCGTCGGTGCTCATCCCGCATGAGCCACAGCTGCCGGTGCCGCCAGAGAGCTGGCTACGCCGCGCCTACCCGGCCATGCAACGCTGCGTGGTGCTGGAGCACGGTGGCCACTTCCTTGCCTCGGAGGACCCGCACCGGTTCGCCGCCGAGATCCGCCAGGCCTTCCGCCCATACCGCAGACGGTAACCAACCTCGCACGGCCCGTCCGGAACGTGGCCAGCCGCAGTTGCCCGGGGCCAAGGCGCCGCCGCGGCAGGACGCCACCGCCAGGAGCCGAGATACCAGCCGATCTCGGCCGCCCCAGCAGCGACTTTCCCGGCCCTCACCATGCCGAGGTGTCTCCGCAGGCATCCTTGTCGAGGCAGCTATTGTCTGCAGCAACGGCTCAGTCCTGGGCTGGAGTCGCTGCTAGCTATCCGGGCTCTTGAGTCTGGGGCGGAGCACGCGCAAGCCTACCCAGGCGGCCGCGATGCCGACGGCGACGCCGATGATGGTGTCTGCCAGACGGAGGAACGGCAGTCGCCAAGCATCCTGCGGGCTCAGGGCAGCAGACACCATGACGACGGCGGTGCTGATCCCAGCGGTGATTACCTCCTCGGGCCGGTCAAGCAAGGTAACAGTCAGGGTGCTGGCCCCGATGAGCACGGCCAGGGCCCATGGCTGGAAAGGCAAGAAGATCAAGTAGATCAGGCACAAGGCGAAGCTCACCAAGGTGGCCTCCAATCGGGACACCGCCGCACTCATGCTGCGTTCGTAGCTGTCCCGGTAGACGAACACCGTGGCGATCACGGCCCATAGGCCGCCGACAACGTCGTCGGCTTTGGACAGGGAGTACACGTGGGAACGCGGGCCCGTGATAAGCCAGTACGCGAGCAGGCACGCGGCAGACAGCACGCCACAGTCCAACACGGCTACCCGAACCTCTGCCCAGCTGGGGCGGCGCCTTTGCGACATCGACGTCCCTTCCTGCGCACGCGATTCAGCTGCGACCGGGCGGGACGGTGAACCGCGACGGGGCAGTGGCCCAGACGCGCCGCCTGCCCAGCCCTCGCGGTGCTAGGCCAGGTGACAAGGTGCGCGGTGGCCACCGCTGATCAGTTCTCCCGCCATCACCCCCCGCGTCGGAGTCAGCAGGCCACAACGCCAAAGTGGCGGATGGATTCCTACCCCTCTGCGCCGATGTGCCAACCGACGCGGCGGGCCCTGGTCCTCGGCCGCTAGTCGGTCCCGGGCGGCGGCCAGCAACCGCAGCACCTGGCTGAACAGCCCGCCCAGCGTCCTCTCGTGCCGGGCCCGAAACCGGGCGACGGTCGCATGATCCGGGTGCAGTTCGCCGCGTCCAAGACCACATGCACCAGATCGTCTTCGAGCGGCCACTCACGCATGTCCACCGGCAGCAGCAACGGCTGATCACGCTGCGGGAAAAGGAAGTTCTGCGACACGCTCCAGGATCCCAGGCACCGGGCCCCGCCCTAACGCGGGCACGCCGTTTATGCGACAGGCTGGTTTATCCGTTAGCGTCGGTTCAGCGAGTCATCCACTGTTGGCCTGGTAGGTTGGTCCGGCCGCCGATGCCCTGCGGATCAGGGGTTTTCGCCCGGTCCAGATCGACCGAGTCCGCGAAGGCGCGCGTGACCGTTACCTCAAGGCGCGCGAGTTCTTCCTCGACCGCGGGACGATGCTCCGCGCGGACCTCATTACGCAATTCTTCGAGCATTGCTCGCATGCGACGCACGACCTGGATCGCCGCGCGACCGTATTCGCGGATTTCGGTCACGCCGAGCATGAGGTAGTCCTCCCAGCGGCGAGCCGGGATCACCAAGCCGGTCCGGATTGTGCTGCCGGCGCGCCATCGCGACTGTGACAAGTCAGTCGTCCCGATCAGGCGCAGAACGTCCGAGAGATGGTTGAGCGCCTGGACCGCCGTGGTGGGGTCGTTAATAGCCGACGACAGGGCCCGGTTGGCGATGTCGACGATGATCCTCATGGCGAACGCCGGATCCTGTTCAAGGGTACGCTCGCCGCCCAGCACGATCATTGTGCGGAGCTTGCCCTCTGCCCGGGTGCCTGACACTGCGCTGCCGTAGGTCTCGATCAGCCGGGCATCAGCGGGTACGAAATCGCCGATCTGGTGGCGGATCACGATCAGGCAGTCGTGCTCGCGCGCCCAGCCGGCGAGCCCCCGGACGTCAATTGCCTGAATGGCGCCCGGCTTAACACTGCGGACGACCAGTGTGGGCTGTTCGCCGGCTGGGTCGAACACCCCGGAGAACACGTCCGGCTCAGCGAGGAATGTGGCGTAATGCTCAAAGTCGCGATTCACATAATTGGCGACTTGTTCCGCCACCGCGACCGGCCTGAGCCTGTGCAGGAAGCGATCCAGGAAGACGACGAATAGCAGCAGGTTGATCACGACAAGGAATCCAGCGATCGACACGCCGAGGTTGGGGACGAACCTGCCCTCGACGCGCCGCAGCAACGTGAACGAGTACGAGAGCGTCCCGATCAGCAGAGCGAGCAGTATCTTGAGCATGCGGTCGCGGTACCACAGGCGCAGGTAGCGGGCCGAGAACGTGCCGGTGGCCATCTGGACGACGAGCACCGTGACGGTGACCACGAATCCGGTCAAAGCCGCCATCGCGCCGACAATCGCCGAGAGCAGCGTGGTCGCCGTCGACGGAGTGTAGGACCAGAACGACGGCAGGTGCACCGACTCGTCGACCCGCACCACCACCGACCCGAGCAGCACGCCGAGTAGGCAACCCTCCAGTGGCTGCAGCCACAGACTGCCCCGCGCGAACTGCCGCAGGCGGAAGGCCGTACTCCAGCTCACCGCAGGTGCCCCGTTCTCACCGCGGCAACCGTACCCGTAGACACCCTGCACCTCGCTCCCCGGCATGACGTGCCGTGCGCCCCTGACCAGAAAGTGTGGCACCAGTGCGCACGCGCGCCCAGCAACCCGTCCCTTGCTCGCGCCGCAGCGGCAATGAGCGGGTATTCGCGATATGCCCTCGGGTGCCTGGGCAGCCGCTCAGCGCGAAAGCTTTGTCCTGCGCAGAGCGGCGGCATTTGAGCCTGCAACTGGCCCCTTGACCCCCAGTCACAATCTAAGCGTCGCCGGATCGGTGAGAAGCAGTTCTGTGTCGGGGACAGTTGATCCATGTCTGGCGGATCCCCCTCGGGCAGATCACCCCGAGCAGAGGATGCCGGTACGGGCCTGGTGGGTGAGACTGACGGGATGAGCGACGTCGAGCTGAGCGCGGCCGACTTCCGGGCGCTCTACGACCGAGTGAAGCAGCTGTCCCGCTGGGGACCGGCCGACCGGCGGGGAGCGTTGAACAACATCTCGCCCGCGGAGCGGGTCGCAGCAGCTAGCGAGGTCCGCTACGGCCGCGTCGTATCGCTGGCCGCGCAGGTGGAGAACCACGCGGCGCCCGACAACCCCGAGCCCGCCGTCCACCAGATGACCCACCCCGGAACCAGCCCGGTTCGCGTTGCCGGGCTCTCGTTTGTCATGGACCGGCTGGCCATGAACGTTCACGGCTACGTCGACAGCCACATCGACGCCCTGTGTCACGTGATCTTCGACGGGACCCTCTATAACGGCGTCGCCGCGGACGCCGTTACGGCCGAGGGGGCGACTGAGCTCTCCATCAAAGTAGCGAGCGACGGCATAGTCGGCCGCGGCCTGCTGCTGGACATTCCGCGGGTGCGGCGGGTGCGGTGGCTGGAGCCGGGTGAGCACGTGACGGCCGATGACCTGATCGCGGCGGAGGCGTTAGAGGAGGTCCGCATCCAACGGGGCGATCTGTTGTTCGTCAGGGTCGGCCATCGCAGCCGCCGCAGCACGCTCGGGCCGTGGGACGCTACGGACACGCGCGCCGGGCTGCATCCGGCGGCCCTGGAACTGCTGGCGGAACGGCAGATCGCGGTACTCGGCAGCGACAGCAACAGCGACACGGCCCCGAGCACTGCCGAGGGCGTCGACTTTCCTGTGCACGTGCTCGCCATCAACGCGATGGGCCTGCACCTGCTGGACTGGCTGCGGTTCGACGACCTGGTCACAGCATGCGAGGAACTGAACCGCTGGTCATTCCTCTGCGTCATCGCGCCGCTGCGGCTCGCCGCAGGGACCGGCTCACCGGTCAATCCGATCGCCATCTTCTGAAGCGGCGCGCGGGCCTTTCACTCGCTGCGCACGAAGTTCGGCTCCAATGATCCTGCCGATCAGGGCGGCTGCGCCGCCAGGGACTCGAACCCAGAACCCGCGGATCAAGAGTGGACCGCTCCACGGCTCCAGGCGATCCGCCTGCACGAATAACGTGACCACGTGCCCAGAATGCACACGTTGAACCGGGATGTGGTCGGCGGCCGCTCCACAGAGCGTCCCACGGCTCCCAAACGGCCCTTGAGCGTATCCGTCACTGAGCGTAGCCAAGCAGTCGGACGGCCAGCGCGGTCACCGAACGTGGCTGACCCCGGAAGCAGGGGAAGCTGGGCGCCAGCGCATGACCAGGCCTGGCTTGGCCCAGCCCGGCGGCCGTGTTATCTGCTGGCAAGGACGAACCGGTCGAGCTCGGCTAGGAAGTGTTTCCAGGCGGGATCGCGCTCAGGCAGCAGGTGGTTACTGCTGTCGAGCGGGACCAGACGGCTGTGCGGGATCAGTGCGGCCAGCAGCCTTGACTGCTCGAAGGCGTTGTCAGGCTCTCGGCGGGAGCACATGATCAGCGTGGGCACCGTGAGCTTGGGCGCGAGGCTGGTGACGTCGATGTTGGCGAACTCGTCGACGAACCGCCATGCGTTCTGCGGGGATGTCGAGCGCAGCTGAAGCTCGTCGAAACTGCGCCACTGGGCCTGGGTGGCATCGGGCAGGAAGCGGGCTACGAAGATCTGCCGGTACATCGGATCCGGACGGCCCCAGCCCAGGCGGACGACGTCGATGCGGGCCTCGGCGAGGTCGAACTCGTCGGAGGTGCGGGCGCGCTTGCGCCGGCCTTGGGCGTATGACCCAAGCAGAACAAGGCGAGTGACGCGTTCGGGGTGGCGCACCGCGTAGGCGATAGCGACAGGTCCGCCCTGCGAGATGCCCAGCAGCGGGAACCGGTCCAGTCCGGCGGCGTCGACGACGGCCTCCAGGTCGTCCACCCAGTCATTGAAGGAGAATCGTCCGATGTCCCAGTCGGACAGCCCGCAGCCTCGCTCGTCGTACCGGACGAGGCGGAACCGGCGCGACAGCTCGGCCAGCCAATGCCGCCACACCGGGCTTTCCCGGTCGTAGTCGAGGTGGCTGAGCCAGTTCGCGGCCTTCACCAGCGGCGGGCCTGCGCCGCTGGTGGCGTAGGCAAGGCGGGTGCCGTCACCGGCCGTGCAGAACCGTATCTCCTGCGCGGGCGGGGCCGGTGAGACGCTGGCCACCGGGTCGGGCGGCGCCGCTTCCTCCACCGGCGCGACGAACTGGTAGCCGCGTCCGTGGGCGGTACGGATGAGCCGCTGGCGGTGCCCGTCGTCCCCGATCGCCCGACGTGCCGCCTTTACCCGGCTGGTGAGCGCCGACTCGCTCACGAAGCGGTTGCCCCAGACGGTGTCGAGCAACTCCTCTTTGGGCACAACCCGTCGCCGTTCCCTGATCAGCACGGCGAGAAGGTCGAACACTTGCGGCTCAACCCGACAGCGGTGCCCGGCCCGGCGCAGCTCGAACCGGTCGAGATCAAGTTCGCACTCGCCGAATACGAAGATCAAGAAAGCCCCCTGCCCCCGTCACCCCGGCGTTCCCCAGTGTCTCACCTGGGACGGCACGCCGCTGTCTCCAGGTGTTCTCCATATTTCCTCCAAGGCTGAGGGCTGCCGGAGCGCGCACATTGGTGCACGAGTCCGATTAGGCACCCGCCGCCGGGCAGGCCCAGCGCACAGGAGAAGCCATGATCAGCGTTCGAGCCGACCGCCGCGATAGTGCCGGGGGTGCCCGGGCGATGGCGCCGTGGCTGGCTGGGGTTATCCCGCTCGGGCTGGTGAAGACAGCCCCGCCCGGGGTCTGGCAACTTGAAAGGCTCGGCTATGACTGCTAGCACGGCTGTGGGAATTGCCGGCGTTGGCTCGTGGATCGAACGGCGGGCCAGGGTGGCTCCCGACCGGGTGGCCCTGATCGCCGGAGACCGCCGGCTGACCTACTCCGAACTGGCCGGGCGGGTCCGCCGGCTGGCCAGCGGCCTGCGCACCCTGGGCGTGGCGAAGGGCGACCGGGTGGCGTGGCTGGGACCCAATCACCCCGCGTTCCTGGAATCCCTGTTCGCCGCCGGCCTGCTCGGCGCGGCCCTGGCCCCGGTCAATCACCGGCTGGACGAGGCTGAGGTTGACTGGATTCTCCAGGACATCAGGCCAAAGGTCGTTCTCCAGCACTGCGCGGCCGGTGCCACAGCGGTGCGCAGCCCTGGCTCCCGCCACGTCGCAGTCGGAGGCCCGCTGGACGGGGCGGTGGATTTCGAGGCGCTGGTCGCCGGGTCTTCCGGCCACCCGGTCGAGGAGACCGTCGGCCCGCAGGACTTGTGCCTGCTGCCGCACACCTCCGGCACCACCGGCCGGCCGAAGGGGGTCATGCTCACCCACGGCAACCTCACCTGGAACGTGGTCAATCTGCTGAGCTGCGCCGGCTTCCGCGGCGACGACGTGACGATCGCGCTCGCCCCCTTCTTCCGGGTGGGCGGCACGGGGGTGAACGTGCTTCCCGTCCTGTTCATGGGCGGGACCGTGGTCGTGCCCGGTGACGTCCATCCCGACGACATCCTGAGGCTGACCGAGCGGCATCACGTCACCGTGGGCTTCGGCAACCCGGACATCCTGGAGTCGCTGACCAGGTCCAAGCTCTGGCCGGCTGCCGACCTGTCGAGCGTCCGGTTTGTGATCACCGGCGGCGCCCCGGTCCCCGAACCGCTGATCTGCGCCTACCTGGAGCGCGGGCTGACCCTGCGGCAGGGCTACGGGTTGTCAGAGGCAGCGCCGGTCGCGCTGCTGCTGCAGCCCGAGCACGCGCTCAGCAAGGTTGGTTCCGCCGGGACGCCACCGCTGCTGGTCGACACCAAGATCGTAGGCCCGGCCGGCGCCGAGGCGCGGCCAGGCCAGGCGGGGGAACTGCTGGTCCGCGGCCCGAACGTCATGACCGGGTACTGGAACCGGCCCGAGGAGACCGCTGCGGTGCTGACACCCGACGGATGGCTGCGCACCGGGGATGCGGCACGCCCCGACGAGGACGGGTACATCACGATCATAGGCCGGGTCGCCGACAGCTTCATCGCCCACGGGCAGGTGGTACACCCCGGCGACACAGAACGGACTCTTCTCAGCCACCCGGCGGTCGCCGACGCAGGCGTCGCGCCGGTCTCAGCACCCGGCAGCGAACAAGTAGCGGCAGCCTTCGTCGTCGTAGCGCCCGGGGCCGAGACCACCGAACAGGAACTCCTGGCCTGGTGCCGCCAGCATCTCGCCGCCCATCAGGTACCCGACCACATCACCTTCGTCGACCGCCTGCCGCGGAACACGGTAGGCAAACTCATCCGAGCCCAGCTCCCAAACGCCGCCACGGGGCGGGCGCCTGGGGAAACGAGCCTAGTTGCGGGCGTTCCGCCGGCGGCCCGGCACGGTCGCATCGAGCCGAGCGCTGCGCGAACGTTGCGGCTCATAGCGTCGGCCATGCGACGAATCCAAGCTATCCGACGTGAATCAGATGACCGCCGCATCAACGGCCCTGGCCACCACGCCGTAACTGGAGCTGGCCGCGGCGCACCTGGAGGGATGACATGACTGCATCAGCTGGCATTACCGCCGTTGCGCATGAGGAACTGGCTGCCGCACCCGGTGAACCTGCCGGGGCGCAGGCAGCGATCGTCATTGTCTGCCGTGAGGCTGCGGCCCGGGAGATGCTGCGCCTGGAGCTGTCCAAGCGGTATGCCGGGGACTATGAGATCGTGGTCTGCGACCGCCCGGCGGAGCTGGCACCGTGGATGCGGGATCTGCGGGCCGCTGGCCTGCCGGTGGCGCTGGTCATCGGCGGGGTAGGACCGCGGGACCCGGATGGCGTCGAGGTGCTGGCCGGGATCCGGGCCATCGACCCGACGGCGCTTCGGGTGGCCACGGTCGGCTGGGGTGACTGGCCGTCGGTGCGGTCAGTCTTCGACGCGGTCACCGTGGGCAAGATCGACCACTGGGTGACGCGCCCGGTGCAGGCCCCGGCCGAGGAGTTCCACCGGTCGATCACCGAGTTCCTGACCGAGTGGAGCGGCCAGCGCGGCAGCGGCTTTGAGGCGGTGCAGGTGATCGGCGAGCGTTGGTCGGCGCGGTCTCAGGAACTGCGTGATCTTTTCTCCCGGCACCGGGTCCCGGCCGGCTTTTACGACGCCGCGTCCGGGCAGGCACGGCGGATGCTGCGCGAACTCGGCCTGCAGTCAGCGGAGCTGCCGGTGGTCGCGCTCCGGTTCGGGGCTGAGCGGCCGGCGCTGGTCAACCCCTCCAACCTCGAGATCGCCGACGCCTTCGGCGTCATGACCCCGATCCCGCCTGGGGAGGTCTTCGACGTGGCGGTGGTCGGCGCCGGCCCGGCCGGGCTCGCTGCCGCGGTCGGCGCGTCCTCCGAAGGCCTGCGTACCGTGGTGGTCGAGCATGAGGCCGTCGGCGGCCAGGCCGGGACCAGTTCGATGATCCGCAACTACCCCGGCTTCTCCCAGGGCGTCAGCGGCGCCAAGCTGACGCAGGAGACCTGGCGGCAGGCCTGGACCTTCGGCACCACCTTCCTGTATATGCGCCAGGCCCGGACCCTGGCCGGCCGCAGCGGCCACTACCGGCTGCGGCTGTCCGACGGCAGCATCCTGACCTCGCGCACGGCGGTCATCGCGACCGGCGCCACCTACCGGCGGCTCGGCATCCCGCGGCTGGAGGACCTGCAGGGCCGGGGAGTCTTCTACGGCGCCGCGGCCAGCGAGGCACCGGCCATGCGCGGGCGGAACGTGTTCGTCGCAGGCGGCGGCAACTCCGCCGGGCAGACCGCGCTGCACATGGCCAGGTGGGCCGGCCACGTGACTGTCCTGGTACGCGCCCGGTCGCTGGCGGATGGCATGTCCGACTACCTCATCCGCCAGATCGACGCGACCCCGAACGTGAACGTCTGCTACCAGGTGCAGGTCGCCGACGGCAGCGGCTCCGATCACCTTCAATCGGTGATCCTGCAAGACACCGCCTCCGGCGCGCGGCACGCCGTCCCCGCCGACGCCCTGTTCGTTCTCATCGGCTCACAGCCGCGGACGCAATGGCTCGGCGACAGCATCGCACGCGACCAGGACGGGTTCATCCTCACCGGCCCGGACCTGCCCGCCGCCACCAGCCGCCACTGGCCTCCCGGCCGGCCGCCGCAGCCGCTAGAGACCAGCCTGCCCGGGGTGTTCGCAGCCGGCGACGTACGCCAAGGATCGGTCAAACGCGTCGCCTCCGCGGTCGGCGAAGGCGCTGCCGTCATCCCCCTAGTGCACCGCTACCTGCACGCCACCGCGGCCGCACCAGCCACCGCGAGCCAGTTACCCCGAGCAGCCAGCACACCCCGCGACCGGGACTCAGCCAACGGCCTAGTAACCGTGCGCTGTCGCAGATCCGGACAGAGCAGCACGGCAGATCTCCGCTAGATCAAATCACGTATAGTTCGGCGCGGCACACGCGGATTCTGACGAAATCAGGAGCGCCGCTCAACAGGGCGGGTCGGTGCGCCGCTATCAGAAGATCTTCCTGGCGTTGGCCGCTCAGCAGTCCTGGGCATGACCCCAACCGGACGGTCAGCCCAACCGTACGTTTTATACATCGCCGCACTTGGGGCTGAACGTCCTCAATAGCCGCAAAGCGCGCGTCGGGGGTCCGTCATCGCCTCCGGCGGGCGACGTAGGATGGCTGCCCGAGCCCGGCTCCCGGCTTGCGGGTGGGCCCGGCCCTGGGTTCTGCGGGGGTGGCTGGGGCCAGTTGCCTGGTGTGCGGCCTTTTAGGCTGGGGGTATGGGGCAGGTCCGGGTGGGCACGGCGTCGTGGACCGACCGGACGCTGATCGCGTCGGGCTGGTACCCGCCGGAGGCGGACACGCCGGAGAGGCGGCTGCGGTATTACGCCCGCCAGTTCGGCCTGGTCGAGGTGGACTCCACCTATTACGCGCTGCCGGCTGAGCAGACTGCCGCGGCGTGGGCCGCGCGCACCCCGGCCGGGTTCACCTTCAACGTCAAGGCGTTCAGCCTGTTCACCCAGCACCCCACCCCCGTCGCCGCGCTGCCCGTCGACCTGCGCCCGGCCGCAGAGAAAGCGGGCAAGGAGCGGGTGTACCTCAAGGACGTGGATCCCGCGGTGGCCGATCAGGCGTGGCAGCGGTTCCTGGCCGCGCTGGAGCCGCTGCGCCAGGCGGGGAAGCTGGGCGCGATCTTGCTGCAGTTCCCGCCGTGGTTTCCCATTTCCCGCAGCCGTAAGGAATACATTGTGTCGTGCGCGCAGCGCGCGGCGCCGGACCGGGTGTGCGTGGAGTTCCGCAACCGGACCTGGATGACCGAGGACAACCAGCAGGAGACCCTGGGTTTCCTGGCGGAGCACGGGCTGCCGTACGTGTGCGTGGACATGCCGCAGGGCTACCGGGATTCCATCCCGCCGGTGCTGGCCGCCACCGCGCCCGATCTGGCCGTGGTGCGGATGCACGGCCACTCGGGCAAGTGGGACAGCAAGGACCTGTATGAGCGGTTCGGCTACCGTTACGCCGAGGCCGAGCTGGGGGAGTGGGCGCCCAAGGTCGCCGCCCTGGCTCAGGACGCCGAGACCACGCACGTGCTGTTCAACAACTGCTACCGCGACTATGCCCAGGTCAACGCCCGGCAGCTCGCCACCCTGCTGAAGACCTGACCAGCGACCGATTTTGGCTCCACCGCCCGGCCCTGACCCCCAGTAACATTCCGGGCGTCGCTGGGTGTCGCCCAGGAACGCCCGGTGAGCAGTTGAGCAGCCTAGACAATCGCTCGGCGTCGGCAGCTGTCGGCTGAAGCCTGGCTCTGCTGGCTCTTGGAATGGCTCTTGGCACTCCAGCGCCTCCCCGGTTCCTTCGACAGGCAAGTGACCCCGCGGGGCCGCCAGCAACATGACTGTGACCCCGCGGCGATGAGTTCCTGGGTCGTCACAGGTCTGATTTCGTGATCCCGGTAGCGTCCAATCCGACGATGGATCCCGCGCGCGGGGAGCGCGTATCGCGTCCAGCAGGAGGGAGATGAGATGCCCGGACACAGGATCGGAACCCGCGAGGAATGGCAGGCGGCCCGAGACGACCTGGCCAGGATGGAGGCCGAACAGGCGGAGCGAAACGAGGAGATCAAGACCAAGCGTCTCGATCTGCCCTGGGTCGTGGTGGAGAAGGAGTACGAGTTCGACACCGAGGACGGCAGGATGACCCTCGCCGACCTCTTCGACGGGCGCTCCCAGTTGCTGGGCTATAACATCATGTTCGGCCCCGGCTACACGCTCGGCGCCTGCCCCGGCTGCACCGGTTTGGCTGA
>Ga0207699_10001103_pt1 | contig 12752 bp, 11 predicted proteins | sample LARL51metaG_FD_184344 | JGI IMG/M metagenome (GOLD analysis project Ga0207699, IMG submission 184344) | Corn, switchgrass and miscanthus rhizosphere microbial communities from Kellogg Biological Station, Michigan, USA - LAR L5-1 metaG... | ecosystem: Host-associated > Plants > Roots >...
CACAGCCCGTCCAGACCGCGCGCATAGGCGGAATAGGTGTGATAGACGGAGCCGTCCTCGATCGCGAAGGCGCTGACGCCTGGCCGCTCGCGCGTAAAGGTGGCGACGTCGGTGCCGGCCATCGCCGCGACCTGCGCGACCGGACCCTGCTCGCCGGGCCGCTGCCATTCCCGCACCGTCTTGCCGGCGAGCGGCTCCTGGGCGGGGGCGGGCGCGGCGCGGCGATAATTGTATTCGATGTCGCCGCTCGTCTGCTGCGCTTCCGTGAAGAAGACGTTGAAGTCGGCGTTGAAGTCGCCGCCGAACGATGAGGCCCAGGGGAACGTCCAGCCCATCCGCTGCTTGTAGGCCAAGAGCTTGGCGAGCGGGGCGCGCGACACGGCAAACAGCATGACGTCGTGGTTGGCAAGATGCGTGGCGACGCCGTTGAAGCCGTCGGCAATCGACGAGCAGGACGGACAGCCGGCGGTGTAGTCGGGCCCGAACATGAAATGATAGATCAGCAGCTGCGAGCGGCCGCGGAACAGGTCTGGCAGCGAGGCCCGGCCTTGCTCGGTCTCGAAGGCGTAATCCTTGTCGATCCGGACCCAGGGCAGTTCCCGGCGCCGCTGCACCAGTTCGTCACTGCGCCGCGTCAGCTCCTTCTCCGCCTCGAGCAGGTCGAGCCGCGCCGCCAGCCAGTCTTTGCGGGTTCCCGTCAGATGCCCCGTCATCGTCTCTCTCCTTCTTTTGCGCCGTCGCGGCAATGCGCCGGTGTTGCCATGGGCTCCAATTAGGGCCTGTGATCGGAAGGGTGGGAGTGACAAGTGTGACGCGATTCAGCCGCCGGGCCGGAGCCGAGCGCAAGCACGCTCACGACCGCCCACTCGACCAGGGCGGCGAGGAACGTCGGGGACAGGATGGTCCAGTCGACCATGACGAGACGCCTTCTCGCTTGGACATGCGCGTCGATTGTTGTGAGATAGGGTAGGGCCGGACGTCATCCGGCGAGAGTGACAAGTGTGGCGGGATATTCATGGACTCGCTGATCACGGCGGCGGCACGCGCGCTTGCTGCGGGTGATCCGCTCGGCGCATTGAAGCGGGTGGCGCTGCGCGACGACGCGCCGGCGCTGGCGCTGCGCGGCATTGCGATGGCGCGGCTCGGCGATCTTGCGCGCGCCAAAATGCTGCTGCGGCGTGCGGCGCGCGCCTTCGGTCCGCGCGAGGCGGTGGCGCGGGCGCGGTGCGTCGTGGCCGAGGCGGAGATTGCGCTGGTCTCGCGCGACCTCACCTGGCCGGCGAAGGCGCTCGATGCGGCCGGCGCGACGCTGGAGGCGCATGGCGACCACCTGAATGCCGCGCATGCGCGGCATCTGACGGTGCGGCGCCTGTTGCTGATCGGTCGGCTCGACGAGGCCGAGCAGGCGCTCGCCGAGCTTGACCCCGCGCCGCTGCCGCCGGCCTCGCGGGCCGCGCATGAACTGGTGGTCGCGGGCATCGCGATGCGCCGGCTCAAGACCGCGACCGCACGCGCGGCGCTGGCGCGTGCCGAGAAGGCGGCGCGGCTGGCCGGCATCGCCGAACTCGCGGCCGAGGTCGAGAGCGCAGCACGTTTGCTCGACACGCCGGCGGCGCGGCTGATCGCGCAAGGCAAGGAGCGGCCGCTGCTGCTGCAGGAGGTCGAGGCCCTGCACGGTTCGGAGGCGCTCGTCGTGGATGCGTGCCGTCACGCGGTGCGTCACGCGCAAAGCGAGATCTCGCTTGCAACGCGTCCGGTGCTGTTCACGCTGGCCCGCGCGCTCGCCGAGGCCTGGCCCGCCGATGTGCCGCGCGCCAACCTGATCGCGCGCGCCTTCCGCGGCAAGCAGGCCGATGAATCGCATCGCGCCCGGCTGCGCGTCGAGGTCGGGCGGCTGCGCAGCGCCCTCGCCGCGCTTGCCGGCGTCAATGCGACGGAGCAGGGGTTTTTGCTGGTGCCCCGCGGCACAAGTCAGGTGGTGGTGCTGGCGCAGCCGGTCGAGGACGCGCATTCGGCGGTGCTCGCGCTGCTCGCCGACGGCGAGCAATGGTCGAGCTCGGCACTGGCGCTCGCGCTCGATGCCAGCCAGCGCACGGTGCAGCGTTCGCTCGACGCGCTGGCTGGCGCGGGCAGGGTGCAGGCGTTCGGTCAGGGCCGCGCGCGGCGCTGGATGACCCCGCCGGTCGGCGGATTCACGACGACCTTGTTACTCCCGGCGCCGCTGCCGGCTGACTAGGGTGCGCACCGTCACAGCATGAACAGGGATCGTACATGAAACAGTCAGCAGCCGAGATCGTCAGGGAATATGGCCCGTTTCCGGGCGTCGAGCGCGTCAACGGGGTCACCCATGACGGCCAGCACGTCTGGTTCGCCTCCGGCGACAAGCTCAACGCGTTCGATCCTGACAGCGGCGAGATGTTGCGTACGGTCGACGTTGCCTCCCATGCCGGCACCGCCTTCGACGGCCGCCATCTGTTTCAGATCGCCGAGGACCGCATCCACAAGATCGATCCGGCATCGGGGCGCGTGCTGGCCACGATCCCGGCGCCCGGGCACGGCGGCGATTCGGGGCTGGCATGGGCTGAGGGATCGCTCTGGGTGGGCGAATATCGCGAGCGCAAAATCCACCAGGTCGATCCGGAGACGGGGAAGGTGCTGCGCACCATTCAGTCGACCCGCTTCGTCACCGGCGTGACCTGGATCGACGGGGAACTCTGGCACGGCACCTGGGAAGGCGACGAGAGTGACGTGAGGCGGATCGATCCGCAGACCGGCGAGACGCTGGAGCAACTCGACATGCCGCCGGGCGTCGGCGTGTCCGGGCTCGAGGCGCGCGGCGATCAGTTTTTTTGCGGCGGCGGCAGCAGCGGCAAGGTGAGGGCTGTGCGCCGGCCGAAGCGGGGCTCGGGGACTGGTCGGCGCAGCGGCACGTGATCGCCGGCCGGATAGGCTATTCCGACAAACGGAGACGCGCGGCCGGGTGGTGTGAGCGCCCCTCCGGCCGTGTCGCCGCACTTCCGCTACCACCGGGCCGGTAAATCGATTGGAGCAAACTTCATGGTCTAGCTTGCCGCGGCGCTCCGCCGCCCGACCTGGATTCCGTTGCTGTTCGTGCCGGACTGGCGACGGCGCTTAATCGCGACGAGAGCACTCTGGTACCCGATCGCGTGGTTGTTGCGGCAGACGGAAAGGCGCGACTGTGCGGACATGCTGGGGCCGGTCAGGCGCGAGCTGGTATGTCGGTTGTTATCTTCGTATCATGTTGCCGCGGATTCGCGGTTCGAACGACGCGATCGATCCGCCAAGGCGCGGCGGCGCGCAATTCCATGCCTGGTTCGGCAAGGCTTATTGGCTTTGTCAGGGGCAGTCCGCTGCCGGCAGGTTATTCGACCCTTTCAGTCACACAGCGATACATGGGAAGAGGCGAGGGGATGCGATCTGATGGGTGAAAAGGGAGTGAAATTGAATTTGGGCTCGGGGGTCCAGAGAATCCCGGGATTTGTCAACGTCGACTACTCTTCGGAATGCTCGCCCGACATCGTGATGAACCTGGAGGAGACTCCCTGGAGTTTCGATACCGCCTCGGTTTCGCACATCGTCATGAGTCACGTGCTTGAACATCTTGGGCAAACACCCGCCAGCTTCCTATCGATCATGAAAGAGCTGTATCGGATTTGTCAAAATGACGCGGTCATCGAAATCACCGTTCCTCACCCCGCGCATGACGATTTCATATCTGATCCGACGCATGTTCGCCCCATTACGCCCCAGCTGCTTGCGCTGTTCGACAAGGAAGAGAACCTTCGCTGGCGCGCCATGGGCGCAGCCAACTCGCCACTTGCGCTGCAATGCGGCGTCAATTTCAAGATTCTGAAGTTCGAACAGCAGATACCTCCTCCCTTGCTCGAGGAGCTCAAGGCCTTCGAGCAGAAAGACCCTGTTCTTTGTAACATGTTCCTTCAGTTCGGCAGAAACATCATCAGTCAGACCTATGTCCAGCTGCGGGTGATCAAGCCGTGAGGGCAGCAGGGTTGGACATGCGGGCAGCTTTCCGAGCAGCCAGAGACACCGCCCAAGCAATTGAAGAGCGTATCTGGAAGCGTCACCACGGCAGCCGACCAGGCCAGCCGTCATGCCCCCGCTGACTGGTCAACTTGGCCAGTCTGCGGACTCACGAATGCGGGCGGCTCGGTTCCGGTTGCAGTCGCTGGGGTCCCGTCAAGCGAAACGCGACCCGTCCCGCACGCGGTCGCGGGACTTTATATTTGACTCCGGCGCTCGTGATGGGCTCGTTCTCAACCAGCGCGTAATTGACGCGCTGCCCGATCGGGGGGGTGACCGTGAGCGCAAGCGCGCCGTCCTCATAGGGCGGATTGGGCGGGGCATATTCGGGGACGGTCGCGGCCAAATAGACCAGGCCCGCCAAGACCGCCAAGCCAATGAGCGTCAGTATCATCTGATTCAACCACGACGGAGCGACACGCGATGCAGGCTGTGCAAGCACCTCGCGCAGCGTGTGGGGGCTTCGTGGCAAGACCTTGGCTGGGCTCTCGTTGAGAAAGGTAATGCCGCCTCTTCGTTGGTAGAATTTGTCCAATTGCGACCAGTGGTCGTGGTGGCTCTGCAGCCACCATCACGCGTTGGCTCTCATCAAGATGACGGCGCTTCGGCGCGTAGCTCATTCACGGCACGAGCGACGCCATGAACCTCGATAGGCCGGCGCTCGACCAGGCAGAGGTTAACGTGCTGTCCGATCGCGGCGTCGACCTCTGGCCGGAGTGCGCCGTCGATTGCCGGTCGATGCGTTCGCCGGACTGGAGAGCAGCGTTCCGGTTTGGATTTGCACTATCCGGCTCGCCGCTGCGCGCGGATGACCGGCGGCTCTTGGTTGGCGGGGTAGGGCGTGGGTCGATTCGTGGGAACCTTGCATCCCGTCGCGGGAGTTCGCCGGTTCTGGCGGAGACGGAGGGATTCGAACCCTCGATAGGGCTTTACAACCCTATAACGGTTTAGCAAACCGCCGCCTTCAGCCACTCGGCCACGTCTCCGGCAGCGCCGATATGCCCGACGCAAGCGCAAGTCGCAAGCAGATGTTCGCGCCGTGAGCGCCTTCCGTCGCTCCGCGGGGCCAGGGCGCATGAGAATGACACTAGAATATCACGCGTCCCGTCCTCGCAGGGGCCGGTAGCGCTGCGCGGCGATCGAGCCGTTCGCGACTAGGACCGCGCGTCTCGCTCGGAAAAATGCGTGACGCGCGAGAGGCACGCTCCTTGCGTGTGGTCCTCGCGCCACCGTCTTTCCACGGGCTTGCCATGGTTGGCCAGCCGCCAGGCGCGATTCGATTCTCTTCTTCATCGTCCAAGGCCGGCGTGTCCGGCGGACAACGGGTTCTCGCGCCCAAGCTGCGCTGCAGCGAGGAGAACTTGGAACCAATAGGAAACGTCAAGCAAAAACAGGCATTTGCGCGGAAAGTCCTCATCACGCTTGCGTGTTGTTTGTGCAACACCCGCCTGAAAACGCGTTGTGGCAGGGGTTTCCGAGCGGTTCCTTTGTTGCGTGTGCAGGATCGTTCGGTAATTGTGTTCGTGCGACGGAGGGGGGCATCCCAAAGTCGTCCCGTGTTGAAGTCGTGTCGCTTACGTCCCTCGCGTTCAGCGGGTGTGTCCGAAGGCGCGATGAGACTTAAGCGCGGGCCACGGGGACAAGGGAACCAACCTTAGGGTGCTTCACCCAGCGGGATCCGGAACCTTCCCTGACAGAGCAACTTGGAGGTTTACCATGAAGATGATCAAGAGCCTGGTCCTTGGCTCAGCGGCGGGTTTGCTCGCCATGGGTGGGGCACAGGCGGCTGATCTTCCCGTTAAGGCCAAGGCGGTCGAATACGTGAAGGTCTGCTCCCTCTACGGCGCCGGATTCTTCTACATTCCTGGCACTGACACCTGCATCAAGCTCGGCGGCTACCTGCGCGCTGACGTGGCTTGGAACACCAACAACGACTACGGCTTCCTCGGCGGCACCACCGGCGCGAAGAATCGCCTGAGCAACTACTTCACCACCCGTGCTCGTTTCAGCATGGACTGGGATACGCGCACTGCGACCGAGTACGGCGTGGTTCGCACCTTCGCGACCATCCTGACCAGCTATACCGACAACGGTGTGACGGCTAATCCGAATCCCGCAACGACTGCCCTGGCGACCCCGAACGGCTCGACGGCCTCCGACGCTACGGCCTTCCAGAACGGCCTCGGCACCACCGGCCAAGGCATCTACCAGGCCTTCATCCAGTTCGCCGGCTTCACCATCGGCCGTGCGTACTCGATCTTCGATGCGCCCTGGCAGAGCTACCCGGCGGGCGGTCCCGACACCCTGCTTGGCGCCAGCAACCACGTCACCGGTGTCAACCAGCTGACCTACACCGCGAGCTTCGGCAACGGCGTGAGCGGGTCGATCTCGTTGGAAGATCCCGTTGACAAGGACATCACCAACGTCACCAACTTGTCGAACATCTCGGCTGCCGGCCTGTTCGGTGGTGGTTATGGCACCAACAACCTGGGCGGTACGCGTGCTCCCGACGTGATCGGTCAGGTGCGCGTCGACCAGGCCTGGGGTCTTGCCCAGATCGCGGTGGCTGCGCATGACAACCACGTTGCCTACTACGGGCCGACCGAGATCACCGGTCATCCCGAGGACAAGTGGGGCTTCGCGGTTCAGGGTGCCTTGTCGATCAAGAACATTCCGACCGGACCCGGCGACAGCATCAACATGACCGCCGTGTATACGAATGCGGCGACGGCCTACAACTTCCAGTGGCTGTTCCCGCGGCAAGCTGCGTTGTTTGGTGGCACCAATTTGCCTGGCGCCTACCAGTCCATTGCTTTGTTCGGGGTCGCCGACACGACCTACACCAACGGCAGCGGGCAGGAGGCGGTCCAGAGCTGGGGCTTCCAGGGTGGCTTTACCCACAACTGGTCTCCGAACTGGGCCTCGTCGATCTACGGGTCGATCGGCGCGCTGAAGTACGGCAACAACGCCGTGGCGACGATCTGCGCCACCGCCAGGACGGGGGCGTTGCTGACCGGCAATTGCGATCCGAACTTCAAGGTCTGGACCATCGGTGGCACCACGATCTGGACTCCGGTCAAGAACCTGGCGTTCACGGTTGACGTCAACTACACCCAGATCGACCAGAACTACTCAGGCACGATCACCACCCCGGGCACCGGCAATGCCTCTACCGCCTTCGCCAAGCCGGGCGCCGTGTATGAGCTGAAGGACCTCGGCACCGTCAGTGCCCTGTTCCGCGCTCAGCGCAACTTCTGATCTCGATCAGCTGATTGCTTCGATAAAGACCCCCGGCAGGCAACTGCCGGGGGTTTTTCTTTTCCACGTCGTCATGGCCGGGCTTGTCCCGGCCATCTACGTCTTTGGAAGCCACGGAAAAAAAGCGTGGATGCCGGCGACAAGCGCGGGCATGACGAGCGGTTGCAGGGCTATTCCACGCTGGCGCCGCGGCGCAGGTCGGCCTCGATCTGCAGCCGCGTCGCGCCGCTGAAGCGGGCGCGATAGACCTGCAGGTTCTCCATCACCCGCTGCACATAGTTGCGGGTCTCGGAGAATGGAATCAGCTCGACCCAGTCGACCGCATCGACCTTCGGGTCGCGCGGATCGCCATAGCGGTCGATCCATTTCTTTAAGGAGCCGCGGCCGGCATTGTAGGCGGCAAAGGTCATGATGTAGGAGCCGCGGAAATCCTCGATCAGCCCGCCGAGCTCGGCCGCGCCGAGCGCTGTGTTGTAGACCGGATCGGTCTTCATGCGCCCAAGATCGAAGCCGACACCGGCCCGCTTGCAGACATAGCGGCCGGCCTCGGGCGTCACCTGCATCAGCCCGTAGGCCTGCGCCGGCGAGACCACCGCCGGATTGAACGCGCTCTCCTGGCGCGCGATCGCGTAGACCACGCTCTTTTCGATGTCCGGACCGATCGACTTGAACGACGGAATCCCGTTCACCGGATAGGCATAGAAATCGAACGGCAGCCCGCGGTTCAGCGCGGCCTTGCCGACCAGCAGCATGGCGCGCGCGTCGTCGTGCCGGCCGGCGATCTCCGCCAGCCCGACCAGCGCGTCCGGATCGCCATTGTCGCCGGCGTCGGCGAAAATCGGAATCGCGATCTCGCCTTCGTCGAGCTCGTAGAGCAGCTGGGTGGCGCGAACGATCTCCAGCCGCTCGGCGCCGCGACTGCGCGGCGATTCGCTGAGCTCGAGCTGCGGCAGCCCGAGCTTGGCGCGCGCGAGCTGTCCGTAATAGCTCGTCGATTGTTCGGCCGCCGCCGTATAGGCGGCGCGCGCCTGCTGGCTGCGGCCGGCCGCTTCCGCCGCGCGGCCCTGCCAGTAGCCGGCGCGCGCCAGCGTGGTCGGATTGACGCTGCCGACCCCGATGCGGGCAAAATGCTGGGCGGCGGTTGCCGGATCGTTGAGAAAGCGGAGCGCGATCCAGCCGGCCGTGAACTCCTGCTCGGTCTTGTAGATGTCGCGGGTCGGCAGCGCCGCGTCGCGCGCGATCAGATAGGCGTTCTTGACCTCGCCGACGTCGATCATCTTGCGCGCCAGCAGGCGCCGCTCGATCCACCATTCGTCGAGATTCTTCAGGCGGCCGGAATCTTTCGGCGCCGACAGCATGAGCTGCGCCGCCTCGACGAACTTCTCCTCACGCCGCAGCAACTGGATTTTCGCAAAAGCATAGCCGGGATCGTTGTGCAGCTCCGGCGGAACGAGCTCGAGCAGCGGCCGCAGGTTGGGCGCCTTCTCGTAGGAGGCAATGCGCGCCTTTGCGAGCGCCACGTAGCCCGAGCCGAGACGCTTTGCCGCACGCAGCGCGGCCGAATGTTCGCTGCCATAGAGCAGCGTATCCATCCGCGCCTTGTGATCGCCGGGGGTCAGCAGCGCGCCGAACATGTCGAGCGCCGTCGTCTCCGTGTCCTCCGACATCGGATCATTATGCCAGGCTTCGCGCACCAGGCGCTCGGCATTGGTGCGATCGCCGCGCGCGAGCATGACGCGCGCCAGCGAGAAACGGCCCTTGGCGGTGAGCGGCGATTCGGTTTCGAACCACGACCACACCGCCTGGTCCTCGCGATGGTCGTCCCAGAGCGCGGCTTCGAGCCGCCTGCGGAAAAAGTTTTGCGAGGGCCAGCTCGGATTGGCCGACAGGAACGCGCGGTAGCGCTCGACGGTCGCGCCATTGTCGTCGCTGCGCAGGATCACCCACTCGGCAAGTTTGCGCGCGACCGGATCGGTGATCTGGGCCTCGGCCTGCGTCGCGTCGCCCGGATTGTGCTTGCGGACCAGCTCGATCACGTTTTCGAGCGCCTCCATGTCGGTCTTGGAGGTTGAGGAGGTCGCGGCAACGGCGGCCGCGATCGAGGGCTTGCGCGGCGGCGAAGTCGCCGTGCGCGGCCGGGCCGCGGCCGAGGCGGCAAGCGGCGTTGCGGTTGAAACGGTCGACTTGAGGTTTTCCCTGGCTTTTTCTGTCGTGGACGATTCGGCCTTGGGTTTTTCGGCCTTTGGGGCGTCCTTGCTGTCGCCGGGCACGGCTTTGGGGCCGAGATTGCGCGCCACCGGCCGCGGTTTCGGCAGGGGAACGTTCGCCGTAGCCCAGGCCTGGCCGGCGATCAGGCCTGACAATGCTACGGCAAGTGACAGGCCGGTTGCCACCAGCGGCGACAGGGCGGTCGATCGCAATGCGCGGGCGCGGTCAAAAGGAATCACGGCAGTCCTTCGCGGCGAATCAGCTCAGTCGCTCTCAGGATGGTCGGGAAATTCCCTCCATTTCCGCGGGCTGTCCATCCGCGAGACATTCCAAAAACGGAAACCATACTGAAATCTGAGGGTTGTCGATTATCCCGGATCCGGTTTCGCCGATCACGCCGCCGCTCGATGCAGCGAATCCGGACCAGGGATGACTGTACGCAGCCGAATATGCGGACTAATTACCAGACGCCTCGGGCTGTGGATACCTGCGCTTGCACCGCGGCAAAATCGGGGCCGAGCCGGTCAGGCGACCGCGAGGCAAGCCGGGCCTTTCACGGCCCGCCCAGACCCGATATGACTCGTTTTTCCAGCAAAATGGCAGCGCGGCGACCAGCGTGACGGAGGAGTTCCATGGCAGCCAAGACGACATTCAGGGGGTCACTCACGGCCCTGGTCACTCCGTTCAAGAACGGCTCGGTTGACGAGCCAGCCTTCCGGGGTCTCGTCAACTGGCAGATATCAGAGGGAACCCATGGCCTCGTCCCCGTCGGAACAACAGGCGAGAGCCCGACGCTAAGCCATGACGAGCACAAGCGCGTGGTCGAATGGTGCATCGAGGAGGCCAAGGGGCGCGTGCCCGTGATTGCCGGCGCCGGCTCCAATTCGACCAAGGAGGCGATCGAACTCGCCGAGCATGCCGAGAAGGCGGGCGCCGATGCCGTGCTGGTGGTGACGCCCTACTACAACAAGCCGACGCAGGAAGGGCTTTATCAGCACTTCAAGGCGATCAACGATGCAATCGGCATTCCGATCATCATCTACAACATCCCGCCGCGCTCGGTGATCGACATGTCGGTCGACACCATGAAGCGGCTGTTCGATCTGAAGAACATCGCGGGCGTGAAGGACGCGACCGCCAGCATGGTGCGGGTCTCGCAACAGCGCGCGGCGATGGGCGAGGATTTCAACCAGCTCTCCGGCGAGGATGCCACCGTGCTCGGCTACATGGCGCATGGCGGCCATGGCTGCATTTCCGTGACCTCGAACGTGGCACCGCGGCTGTGCTCGGAATTTCACACCGCCTGGCAGAAGGGCGATGTGGCGACCGCGCTGAGGCTGCACGACAAGCTGATGCCGCTGCACACCAACCTGTTCATCGAATCCAATCCGGCGCCGGTGAAATATGCGCTCTCGCTGCTCGGCAAGCTCGACGAGAAGCTGCGGCTGCCGATGGTGCCGGTTAGCGAGCCGACGCGCGCGGCGGTGCGCAGCGCCATGGTCCATGCCGGCCTGATCAACTAGCATTGAGGGCGTGCCCGGTTTGGCGTGTCTGACATTCGCTGCAAATGGCTGGGGGTTTTCGCGTACTGGACGGGGGACGAACGATGCTGAAGGAATTCCGTGAATTCGCCATGAAGGGTAACGTCGTCGACCTCGCGGTCGGCGTCATCATCGGGGCGGCCTTCGGCGCCATCGTCACCTCGCTGGTCGGCGACATCATCATGCCGATGATCGGCGCGGCGGCCGGCGGGCTCGATTTCTCCAACTATTTTGTGCCGCTGGCCAAATCGGTGACGGCCACCAACCTTGCCGACGCCAAGAAGCAGGGCGCGGTGCTGGCCTACGGGAACTTCATCACGCTCACGTTGAACTTCCTCATCGTCGCCTTCGTGCTGTTCATCGTCATCCGCCTGATGAACCAGCTCAAGCGCACCGAGGCGGCCGCGCCGCCTGCGCCGCCGAAGCCGACGCGGTCGGAAGAGCTTTTGACGGAAATCCGCGATTTGCTTAAGAAGGCTTGATGTCCGACAAGAATGAACGCGCGATCAAGGTGGTCGCGGAGAACCGCAAGGCCCGCTTCAACTACGCGATCGAGGATACGATCGAGGCGGGGCTGGCGCTGACCGGCACCGAGGTCAAGTCGATCCGCAGCGGCAAGAGCACGATCGCGGAATCCTACGCGGATTCGCGCGACGGCGAGATCAGGCTGATCAACGCCAATATCCCGGAATATCTGCAGGCCAATCGCTTCAATCACGAGCCGAAGCGGCCGCGCAAGCTCCTGCTGCACAAAAAGCAGATCAACAAGCTGATGGGCGCGGTGGATCGCGAAGGCATGACGCTGATCCCCCTAAAACTCTATTTCAACGAGCGCGGCCGGGCCAAATTGCTGCTGGCGATCGCCAAGGGCAAGAAGCTGCACGACAAGCGCGAAAGCGAGAAGAAGCGCGACTGGGGCCGGGAGAAGGGCCGCCTGCTGCGCGCGCGGGGGTAGGGATGTCGCGTACGTGATATCGTAGTGCGTGATATCGTAGGATGGGTGGAGCGAAGCGATACCCATCGTGCCAGACCGGAGATCGATGGGTTTCGCGTTGCTCAACCCATCCTACAGGACGCAGCGGATGAATCAGAAAAATCTGCTTGAGGTCGACTGGAGCACGATTCCAGTGCCCACCGACGACGGCGGCGCGGCGCATCTTGCGGGCATGGCGGTTCCACCGGTCAGCCTGGTGGCGACCAACGACACGGTGGTGACGCTGTCGGCGCTGGCGGGGCGCACGGTCGTGTTCGCCTATCCGCGCACCGGGGAGCCCGGAAAGATCGCGCTGGTCGACGACTGGGACACGATTCCCGGCGCGCGCGGCTGCACGCCGCAGACCTGCGCGTTTCGCGACCTCTACGCCGAGCTGAAGGCTGCCGGCGCCGCGCAGGTGTTCGGGCTGTCGACGCAGAGCAATACCTACCAGACCGAGATGGCCTCGCGGCTGCATCTGCCGTTCCCGGTGTTGTCCGACGAGAAGTTCGAACTGACGCGCGGCCTGAAACTTCCCACCATGGAGGTGGCGGGGCTGACGCTGATCAAGCGGCTCGCTTTGGTCATCGACGCGGGGCGCATTCGCCACGTGTTCTATCCGGTGTTTCCGCCGGACCGCAATGCCGGCGACGTGCTGGCCTGGCTGAAGGACAACCCGGCGCCGTAGGGTGGGCAAGCGCTCTTGCGCG
>Ga0207699_10001106_pt1 | contig 12738 bp, 10 predicted proteins | sample LARL51metaG_FD_184344 | JGI IMG/M metagenome (GOLD analysis project Ga0207699, IMG submission 184344) | Corn, switchgrass and miscanthus rhizosphere microbial communities from Kellogg Biological Station, Michigan, USA - LAR L5-1 metaG... | ecosystem: Host-associated > Plants > Roots >...
CGTACTGCGCGAGCGGGGCGTGCGGGGCGGGCTGGGCGCCGTACTGCGCCAGCCGGGCGTCCACTCGCTTGTCGATCTCTACGCCGATCCGCTCGACCAGGCCTTCGGCCACGGCATCGTCATAACCCGGTCCCAGCTCGCGGTGCGCGGCGCCCGCGGCTGCAATCTCATCGCGTGCCTGCTGGTCCACGAAGACACGATACGTCGCGACCACGCCGCCTGGCGAGCCGCCGGCCGGTACCGGTTTCTCAGGCCGTCTCGGTCTCCTTGCGGTGGCGGTAGAACTCGAGCGGCTCGGGCGGCAGGGGGGTGTTGCCGAGGATCAGGTCGGCCGCCTTCTCGGCCATCATCATGACCGGCGCGTAGATGTTGCCGTTAGTGATGTACGGCATTGCCGAGGCGTCCACCACCCGCAGGCCCTGGATACCGTGCACCGACATGCTGGACGGGTCGACAACCGATCCGTTGCCGGTGCCCATCTTGGCGGTGCAGGAGGGATGCAGCGCGGTCTCCGCGTCCTTGGCCACCCAGTCGAGGATCTGCTGGTCGGTCTCCACAGCTGTCCCGGGCGACAACTCGCCATCGTTGTACTCGTCGAAGGCGGGCTGGTTCAGGATGTTCCTGGCGACGCGGATCGCCTCGACCCATTCCCGGCGGTCCTGGTCGGTGGACAGGTAATTGAACCTGAGCGCCGGGTGGATCTTCGGGTCGGTGGACTTGATCTTCACCGAGCCCCGCACGTCGGAGTACATCGGGCCGATGTGGACCTGGTAGCCGTGGCCGCCCGCGGGGACCGAGCCGTCATACCGGATCGCGATCGGCAGGAAGTGGAACATCAGGTTGGGGTAGGCGACGTCGTCGTTGCTGCGCGCGAAGCCGCCGCCCTCAAAGTGGTTGGTGGCGCCCGGGCCGCTGCGGAAGAACAGCCAGTTGGCACCGATCCATGGCCGGGCGCGGTATCTCAGCGACGGCTGGACGGAGACCGGCTGCTTGCAGCCGTACTGGATGTACACCTCGAGGTGATCCTGCAGGTTCTCGCCCACGCCCGGCAGGTCGGCCACCGCGTCGATCCCGAAGCTCTTCAGCTCGTCCGCGCTGCCGACCCCGGAAAGCTGGAGCAGCTGGGGTGAGTTGATCGCGCCGCCGCACAGGATCACCTCGCCGCCGAGCGCCCGCCGGGTGCTCCCGTTGAGCGTCTGGTACTCCACGCCGATCGCGCGCCGGCCGTCGAACAGGATCCTGGTCACGAACGCCCGGGTCTCCACGTGCAGGTTCGGCCGCCCCATGACCGGGTGCAGGTAGGCGCGCGCGGCGGACAGGCGCCTGCCGCGGTGGACGTTGCGGTCGAACGGCGCGAAGCCCTCCTGCCGGTAGCCGTTGACGTCGTCGGTCAGCGAGTACCCGGCCTCCTGCACCGCCTGGAAGAAGGCCTGGAACAGCGGGCTCGTCGCGGGCCCGCGCTCGAGCACGAGCGGCCCCTCGTGGCCGCGCCACTTCCCGCCTCCGGCCAGGCAGGTCTCCATCTTCTTGAAGTACGGCAGGCAGTGCGCGTAGTCCCACTCCTTCATGCCCGGGTCGGCTGCCCAGCGCTCGTAGTCCAGCGGGTTGCCGCGCTGGAAGATCATCCCGTTGATGCTGCTCGAGCCGCCGAGCACCTTCCCGCGGGCGTGGTAGACCTTGCGCCCGTTCATGAACGGCTCCGGTTCCGACTCGTACTTCCAGTCGTAGAACCTGCTGCCGATGGGATAGGTCAGGGCGGCGGGCATGTGGATGAAGACGTCGAACGGGTAGTCCGGCCGCCCGGCCTCCAGCACGAGGACCCGGTTGGCCGGGTCGGCGCTCAGCCGGTTCGCGAGTGCGCTGCCCGCGGAGCCGCCGCCGACGATGACGAAGTCAGTGTGCAATGCGCTCATGGCACCTCCAGTCGCATGGTTCATCCTCACCGAACACCAAACGACAGCTCGTTCGCGAGGCCCGACTGTACCGAGGCCACGGCTCGGAACGCTTCCCTGAGGTAGGACCGCGCCAGCGGGTTGAGCGTCTTGGGGTCGATGAAATCATCCGGCGCTTCGCCGCGCCGCAACTGCTCCACCTGATGATCGAGGCGCAGCGAGAAGATGAAGCCGAACGCCTCGACCAGCGTGCGCGCGTCCGGGCTGTCCAGCGTCCCGGCCGCCTCGGCCGCGCGGAGCCGGCCGACCGTCGAGCAGCTCGCGACGCCCGCGGCCATCCCGGCCCAGCGCGCGAGGTCGACGATGGGGATCATCCCGCCGTGCTTGATGTCGAGCTGGCCCCGGCGCTCGCCCGAGTGCTCGACGACGAAGTCGCGCAGGAACCCGGTGGGCGGGCGGAACTGCAGGGCGAACCGGGCGAGCAGCCGCAGCAGGTCGGGACGGCCCCGGGCCTGCCACAGCGTGTCGGCCACCGAGACGCCCTCGCCCGTGCCGCCCGCACCCGTGCCGCCCGCGCCCAGACCCCCGGTGGCCGTGGCCTCCGCGCCCACGCCCGCACTTCCTGCCCCCGCCCCAATGCCCGCCCCCGGGCCATACCCCCACAGCGGGCGGCTGTCGCTGATCACCGATACCAGGATGAGCGCCTTCTCCCGGGTCGGGTCCTCGCTGAGCTCCCGCGCGGCGGCACGCCAGGACGACAGCGGCCGTGCGAACAGCGGGTTGGACGCGCTCGCGCCGTGCTCGTCCGGCTGCAGCCCGCACGTCCGCAGGCCCTCGTCCACGGCGCGGGCCACCCGGGCCGCGTAATCGCCCGCCGCCCGGGCGTCGCCGGAGTCCTGCCAGGCCAGCGCGCTGTCGACGTCGGACGACGGCACGGTCTCCCGTCGCGCCAGGCTGCCGAGCGCGAACCACGTGAACGGGGCCGGGGGCTCGCCCGCTTCGGCGACGGCGAGCTCGATCAGCCGCCGCGTGAGCGCGTCCAGGACGACGCAGCGGATCGCCGCCACCTGCTCCGCCGCCACCCGCGCGTCGTGCAGCGTGATGATCATCGGGTCCAGCCCGGCCGATGCGGCAGCCAGGTCCGCGGGGCTGGTGGCGAGGTCGATGGCGCGGCGCAGCACGAACGGCCCGCTCGCCTCGGCCGCGATCAGATCGCCGCCGTCCACCACGCCCAGGACCCGGCCGGCGGCGGACAGCACGGGAACGTGATGCACGCCGCGCTCAAGCATGTCCAGCAGGACGTCGCCGACCAGGCTCCCGGCCGTCACGGTGTAGGCGGGCGCGCTCATGATGGCGGAGACGGGCGTATCTGGGCTGACGCCCGCCGCGACGACGCGCGAGCGCAGGTCGTAATCCGTCACGATGCCGAGCGTCCCGCCGGATCGGACCAGGATCGCGCTCGCGCGGTCGGCGGTCATCCGTTTGGCCGCTTCGCGAATTGGCTCGTCGGCGGGGCACACCAGCGGCAAGGTGCGGATCAGCGTCTCGACCGGGCGCTGGACCGGGTCGGCCGCCGGCACGCGTTCCCCGCCACCGGCATGGCCGCCGATGATCGAGCGGGCGATGAACCGCGAGAAGTCCGGGCGGGCCAGCAGGGGGCTGATGACGTCGGCCGGGATGCGGTAACAGAGCGTGTCCTCGGCGGCGCGGGCCTCGAAGCCGGTCGGCAGGCCCGACAGCATCGAGGCGTGCCCGAACAGCTCGCCGGGGCCGAGGAGGTCGAGCACCTGCCCGTCATGGATGATCTCGACCGAGCCGGCGCGGACCACCCGGAGGTACCCGACCGGCCCGGTGCCCTGCGAGAAGATCGTCTTTCCGGCCGGGAAGTTCTCGGCCTCGGTCACGGCCGCGACGCGCGCCAGCTCATCGGCGTCCACCGCGTCGAACGGCGGGTGCGCGGCGAGGAAACCGGCGATGTCCTCCATTGGTGTCCGGCTCAGGCCTCCTCGCCGCTGGCGGCGACCCCGGCGGGCGCACCGCCGGCGCGGTGCTCGGCCAGGACCGCGGCCGGGCGGCCGCGCAGCGCGACCAGGTAGTAGACGGCCCCCACGCCGCCGAGAAGGCCGACGAAGACGAACGCTCCCCATTGGTAGTACCAGTGGTCGCCGCCGTAGACCTGGGCGCGCGGCCAGAACAGGTTGACCAGGACGATCACCTGGAAGATGACGGCCAGCACGTTCACCAGCAGCCCCCAGCGGCCCAGCGAGAAGTAGGGGCCATGGGTGGGCGTCGGCCACCTGCCACGGACCCGGGCGATCAGCAGCGGCACGGTGACGCACATGTAGGCGATGTAGAACATGATGATCGCGACGGAGGTGAGCACGAAGAACGCGCGCTGGTTGCCGACGTTCAGCACCAGCAGCGCGATGGTGAGGACGCCGATCACAATCGACGGGATCAGCGGCGTCTTCGACCGGCCGTGCACCCGGGCGATGGCCGAGGCGGCCGGCAGCCGGTCGTCGCGGCCCATCGTGAAGATCATCCGGATCCCGCCCGCGTGCACGGCCAGGCTGCAGACGGTGATGGCGATCACCGAGTCGATCAGGAAGACGTTGCCGACGACGCCGCCGAGCGCCGCCTTCACGATGTAGGGCAGTCCCGAGGTGCTGATATGCGGGGAGTGGATGTCGGGCACCGCCATCTCCGCGAGCACGATGACCAGGAAACCGGCCAGCCCGGCGGCGGCGAGCGCGCGGATGATCGCGGGTGGGGCGTGCCGCCGGGGGTCGTGCGTCTCTTCGGCCAGCGACCCCGCGGTGTCGAACCCGTACAGCACGTACGCGCTGGTCAGCGACGCGACCAGGAGGGCGCCGAAGTAGCCGAACGTGTGGCCTGCGCCGGTGCCGAAGGTCTGGAATATGACGCCCGGCCCGCGGGTGATGTGCACGGCCAGCAGGATGATCAGCACCGTGACGCCGACCAGCTCGGCGGCGACGCCGAAGTTGTTGATCCGCGCCATGGTCCTCACGCCGACCATGTTGATCACGGTCGTGAAGACGACTAACCCGGCGGCGAGCAGCAGCGCGTTCTTCGCGCCGTCGGGCGTGGAGACCACGCCGATGTCCGCGGCGCCGCCGATGATCTGGAACTTCGACGAGATCAGCGGCAGGACTACCTGGTAGGCGACCGCCACCGCGGCGAGCGTGACGATCGACCCGACGGTCAGGATCCAGCCGCCGAAGAACGAGGTGAAGGGCCGGGCGATCTGTTTCGACCACTGGTACACCGACCCGGCCAGCGGGTACTGACCGGCGAGCTCGGCGAAGCAGAGCGCGACCAGCATCTGCCCGACGAGCACGGCGGGCCAGGTCCAGATCCAGGCGGGCCCCCCGGACGCGAAGCCGAAGAAGAACAGCTCGAACACCCCGGTCATGATCGAGATGTAGCTGAACCCGGCGGCGAACGAGGAGAAGAGCCCCAGCGAGCGGTCCAGTTCCTGCTTGTAACCGAACTTGGCCAGCTCATCGGAGTCCGTGCTCGGCATGGCCATGGGTCACCTCCCGTGGCTAGTGCCGCGACAACCGCACGCGTACCCATTATGAGCGGAATGTGAACCCAGATGAAGGCCAGGATGAAGGTCCGCCGACGATGACCCGCGGCGGTCGGCTGACTCCATGCTCAGATGGCCAACCCGCAGTCAGGGCCTGCTAGATATATGGCCAGTGGCTTGGAGGAGGGCCTGCGACAGGCGGCCCACGAGCTCCTCGCCGAAGCGGGCCCGCATGGGGCCCTGGTGCTGGTTCGCTGCAACGACCCGCAGACGCGGCAGATGGTTGCCGCGGCAGCGGCCGACAGCGCGGAAGGTAGCTGGGATGGCGCGCTGACAGAGTTTCTCGCCGCCCTTGACCCCGGTAGCGCTCACGATTGGGTACGCGCCGCGGTCGGCGAGCCCTCCAGCACGAACCGCTAGGCGGATGGCATCGTGGGGGCAAGAGCGAAACCTGCCGTTCCGCCCCGCCGTCAGCAGATGCGGCGGGCGCGTTGACTGAGAGTGCGGGACCGGGGCCAGCTGCCCGGCGCGAGACCAGACCCTCACGCCGCATGATCGTGCGGGCTGTGCTGCGGATCGTGGGATCTGCCACGGCGCTGGTGGCCCTCTACTACGTGCTGCCCCTGAACCGCTCCTCGGCCTGGGCCGCCGTCACGATACTGGTGACCGGGCTTGTGGTGTTCGCCGCGCTGGTCGCGTTCCAGGTCCGCGCGATCATCCGGTCGCCGTTCCCGGGCCTGCGGGCCATCGAGGCCCTGACCACCAGCGTTCCGCTGTTCCTGCTGCTGTTCGCCAGCACGTATGTCGTCATGGCCACGATGTCGGCCAGCAACTTCGGCGGGCGGCTGACGCACACCGACGGGCTGTACTTCGCCGTCACGGTGTTTTCGACGGTCGGGTTCGGCGACATCACGGCCAAGACCGAGGCGGCGCGGCTCGTGGTCACCGGGCAGATGATCGCTGATCTCGTCATCCTCGGCCTCGCCATCAAGATCATCCTGGGCGCGGTCAGCCGTCGTCGGCAGCCGGGAGACGCCGACGGCGCACAGCCCGCCCAGCAGATCCGCCCCTAACCGCTGCGTGTGCTGCCACAGGCGCGGGTCCACCCGGTCAGGCTACCCGGGGCTCTGACCTGGGGTTTTGTTGCGGAGCGGGAGGGATTTGAACCCCCGGGACGCTTGCGCGCCCGGCTGCTTTCAAGGTCGTTTCGGGCTCGCCTGCTGCCTCGCGCTGCCAAGGTCGGCCGGCATCTGGATGAACTGTGAACGGCCGTGAGTGACCGCTGTTTCGCGGTGTATCTGGCACGGATCTGGCATGGGCGCACCCTCCACTGGCAGCCGCCGTGAGGTGCTGGTGGCTACGCCGCCTGACACGGGGCCACCCATGATTCCGTCAGCGCGTTGATCACATTGGCACCGCCCGAACCGGTCATACGGCGACTCCATATCATCTGCACGCGTTCTGCATTGCTTCTGCACACGCGCGAGTTGCCGTGCTGCGGTAGGGACCGGGCTGCGCAAATGCCGAGCGTGATGAGGACGTCTGAGCCGGAGGGCAGTGATGGGCACGGCGGGGTTCAACGCACCGCAGTACAAGACGACGACCCGGGTGCAGTGGGAGGCCGCCGCGCAGGCCTGGGACCGGTGGGACCCCACTCTAACCGGGTGGCTCGGTGCGGCCACCGACCGGATGCTGGACCTGGCCGGGGTTGATACGGGCGCAGCGGTGCTCGACGTGGCAGCCGGGGCCGGCGGTCAGACGCTTGCCGCGGCGCGGCGGGGCGGGCCGACGGGGCGGGTCCTGGCGACCGACATCTCGCCCGCGATCTTGGAGTACGCCGCCTACCGGTGCGCCGCTCTCGGCAACGTGACCACCCGGGAGATGGACGGCGAGGACCTGGCCGTCGACCCGGGACAGTACGACTCAGTGATCAGCCGGCTCGGACTGATGTACTTTCCCGACCAGCAGCGGGCGCTGCGCGGGATGCGCGAAGCGCTGCGGCCGGGCGGCCGGGTCGCCGCGATCGTCTTCGGCCCGGCCGAGGCCAACGGCTTCTTCGCGGTACCGGTGTCGATCGTCCGGCGGCACGCGCAGCTGCCACCGCCGGTACCGGGTCAGCCCGGCCCGTTCAGCCTCGGCGGCCCCGGCGTCATGGCCACGGCTCTGACCACCGCGGGGTTCACCGATGTTGTCGTCGAGGAATTGGACGCGCCGCTGCGCATGCCCTCAGCCGCCGACTGCTTGCGCTTCGCGCAGGAATCGTTCGGCGCGTTGCATCAAATGCTGTCCGGGCTGCCGCCCGCCGAGCAGGACCAGGCATGGGCAGAGGTAAGCGACGCGCTGCGCCAGTTCGAAGGACCGGACAGCTTCGTCGGCCCCTGCCGACTGCTGGTCGCCGCAGGTACCCGCTAACCTCCGCGGCCATACGTGCTTCCGGGTTCACACTGGTCCATCTTCCTCATAGGCGCCGAACCGTGCGAGTGGAAGGCGCGTCCGGAGACGGCGAATGCCGATCGCGCAGCGACGCGACCGCAGGGAGCGCTCTTGACGCGCCGCCCGCGAGCTGGACAATCGTGTGCCGAGGAAGACGCCAGCATGCAGCACCAGTCTGCGCACCGGGTGAGCCATGCTGATCCTCGGCGATCTGGAGCGTGGCCCGGCGCGCGCCGGCCGGGCCTCAAGGCTGAGGCCGGGCGCTAGTGCCGACCCGGCGCCGCGCAGCGGCGCCGCTTGATCTAAATACGGCGCAATTCGGCAACGCAGTGTGTGGTGTGTGGCGGAGTACCGTCGTGATCTCGGCGTGGTTGAGTGTCACCGCCCCACATGGGCGCCTGCGTACCGGCCCAGCGTGCCGCGGGGAGGTCTGCATAGGCGGCTGCTGGGCGCCACCCGGGGCCGCGATCGAGTTGGCCGACGTAGCGTCTTGCTCCGCCCATGTTGTGCCGTCGTTGCCGCCTGTGGGCGATGCGCTTGGCGGCGGGGGCGAGACCGGGGTCTTGCCATGTGAGGGAGTCAGCGACGGCCTGTCTGGCCGGTCATCGCTGCGGCTTTTGAGCGCGGCGCCGGTCATTGTCCGCTCTGTTGCGTATCGGTGCCAGTGCTCCCCACTGGCTGGTCAGGGTGAAGTAACTGCCGACGCCGAGCGCGGCGCTCGCGCCGACGTTCTGCGCCGGCCCCCTCGCCCAGCTTGCCGGAGCCCGCCGCCCGGGCGATTTCGTCGCCGCCGCGGCCGCGCAGCACGTACGCGAAGCCGACGGCGATCAGCGCACCAGTAATCGGCCCCACCACATACACCCAGTAACTCGTCCAGTCACCGCTGACCAGGGCGGGGCCGAAGGAGCGGGCCGGGTTCATCGAGGTGCCGCTGACCGGTGCTGACCACAGCCCGGCCAGGGCGATGTAGCCGCCGACGCCGAGCGCGGCGATCGCGCCGACGTTCTGCGCCGCGGACGCGGTGCCCAAGATCACGCTGACCAGCAGTGTGGTGAGCACGATCTCCATCAGCAGGGCCTGCCAGTTCGCATACCCCGGGCCCGGCAGCGTCGCCCCCAGATGCTCGACGTTCCCGAACACCCAGCGCAAGAACAGGGCGGCCAGCGTCGCGCCGATGAGCTGGATGATGATGTAGCCCGGGACCCGCTTCCACGGGAAGTCCCCGCGCAGCGCGAACGCCAGCGACACCCCCGGGTTCAGGTGCGCGCCGGAGACCGCGCCCATGAACAAGATGATCGCCATCACCATCAGGCCCGGGGCGACCACCGCCGCCGCCAGGCTGATCTGCCCCTTCGCGTGCAAAATCCCCCCGCCCGCGGCGACCAGGACCAGCGCGAAGGTGCCCAGCAGCTCCGAGAACAGCCGCCGCCATTCCCGGCGCGGGTCGTCGAAGTCCTTACGGTCCCCGAACTCAAGCGTGAGTATGTGGTGCGTGCGCGGGAACGCCGCCTCCAGTGTCGTGCCAACCTGCTGGGCCGTCGCCCCGCTCACAGAATCCGTCCCCCGCGCGGTCCCGCGCGTCCCCGGACCGTCCCCCCCGCTCGCAGGCACATCGTCTGCCATGCCCTGGTCCTTCCCTGTCAACAGCACCGAATAAGCTTCACGATGAGGATCACAAGCCCGGGCCGGCCCTCGTCTTTGTCGAACATCGCCAGTCTGCGCAGCCTCTCCTGGAATCTCGCGGTCTGGCCCGCATACCTCCGCTCGCTGTCTGGCACTATTGCACCTCGTAACGGGGCGTGTTCCATCCCCCTGATGGGGGGAAGATGACCGTCACCGTCAACAGCCCCAGCTCACCGGGCGGAGGGCGAGTGCCTGGCTGTGCGAGGACGCCCGGCTTCGCGGCCGCTGCCCCGCCGAGCTGGGCTCGGTTCGCGGCCCGCCCTGACCGTGCCTTAGCCCTGGCAATTCATCCGGGTCCGCGGCTGACCGGCGCGTCGACGCAGAAAAGCGCTCCTGACCTGCAATGCCGGTGAGTTAAGGCGTTTGCGCTGGTGAGGATACGTTCTGGCTGACTTTGATCTTGTAGGTGACCCGGCTGGGTGGCCTTTTCTGTCCCCTTTTCATTGCCGGGAAGTTGTTCTTCGGTTGTTTTGTGGCGCGTTCGTATTGCCGGTCCCGCCGGCGGGGCAGGATGTCGCCGAGGAGATCGCCGATGGCCTGGCGGCGTGCCAGGTCCAGGCTGCGCGGGGTGATGATTGCGTGGCTGGCGGCGTGGTCGCGGGCGACGCGGACGGTCACCGTGAAGGAGATCCGGTCAGGGTCGATGCCAGCCTGCCGTGCGGCTTCGGCTTCCAGCACGCATAGCGCCTGGTAGACGGTGAGGAAGGCGAACAGTTCTTGGTGGACCAGTTCGGGTGACCTGGAGCGCAGGATGAACGCGGCACCGCGGAGCCGGGTCTTCAACTCGGCGTAGCCGTTCTCGCTTTCCCACCGTTCGTGGTAGATGGCCGCGAGGTCGGCGGCTGGTGCACGCTGGTGATCCAGCAGGGTGGTGGCCAGCCGGAACGGCTCGGTCCTGGTGGTGCCGTCTGCGGCGCGGACCATGACGGTGTATTCGATGATCCGCACGGCGTGGCCCTCGGGTGGGCCGGGCGGGATCCGGCCGGCGGCGCGGGCCTGGCCGAGGCGGAGGTTCTCCGCCGGAGTGGGCATGACCGACAGGAACGACCCGTCCGGCAGCGCCCTTAAAGGCGTGAACACCAGGTTCTTCTTGATCCGCCAGGCCAGGTCGGCGCCGGTCCCGGCGGCCATCCCCCACAGCTCCCAGCCGGGAAAGTTACGATCGGCCAGCAGCAGCATCCCGGGACCGAGCGCATGCAGCAGCCGCATGCTCGACCCGGGCGGGGCGTTTGTCATCGAATGCTTCGTCCCCGACCTCACCAGGTTCGACCGGGGCCAGCGCGTCCAGGCACGAACGGTGACCGAAGACAGCGCGATCCTCGAACTGTCCCGCCACGATGTGGCGCAGCAGCGCATCACCACCCAGATCGTCACCTTCGACAGGCAGGGCACCCACCTGCGGCCGGTGGCGCTGCGGTACTCCTGGCCCAGCGAACTGGACCTGATGGCCCAGCAGGCTGGCCTGCGGCTCCGTGAACGCTACAGCGGGTGGAACCGACAGTCATTCGACTCCGGCAGCTGCCGTGGGCCATCGAAGTCATCCTCACCGTCGCGAAGGTGCTGTGACGCGGGTGTCTCACGTGGTGGCCGCGTGAAGCGTAAGCACCCAGCGAACCAAGCTCTGATCGACGGTCGCTCCCGAGCATGACCGACCCAAGGCCGAGCACGACTACGTAACCAACAAGACCGCGCTCGAGGAATCCTCGTCGGCAAGCAGCTGACCGCAGAGGTGCACACGCTAGTGCGGGCTATCCGCAACTCGCAGAGGGGCCGCGGCTAGATCAGCTAACGGCGCACCACCCTGCGGGTGGCCGCCGAACACACGCCGCCTGCCGCCCTGCAGCGAGCCGCCGCCTCGCATTCCCCGCAGCGGCGGAGTTAGCGGAACAGCCCGGAGATCAGATTGACCGAACCCGCCACGATGACGACGCCGAACAGGTATGACAGCACGGCGTGGCCGAGCACGGTACGCCGGATCGAGGGATCGCGCAGCGTCGTGTCGGACACCTGGTAGCACATGCCGATGGTGAACGCTACGTAAGCGAAGTCGCGGTAGCTGGGCCGTTCCCGGCCGTCGCCGTCGCCGAACTCGATGCCACCTCGCGCCGATCGGAAATGCTGGTCGGCGTAGTGCAAGGTATAGATCGTATTGACCACGGTCCACGACAGCACGACGGTCAGCACGGCCACGCCGATCAGCGGCACCCGGTGCAGCCCGCTCTGCTGTCCCGCCAGGTGAAGCGCGTAACCGACACCGAGCAGACTGGCGACGCTCGCCCCCACCAGCAGCGCCCTCGCCGAGCCTTCTGTCTGGTCCTCGCGGACGGCGAGCTGCGCCGCGAGTGAGCTGTCCGCACGGATGATGACCGGCCAGGTGGTCAGGAGGTAGGCCAGCGAGGCGGCATCCCAGCCCGCAACCAGCGTCATGCCCCACGTCACGAATGGCGCGAGGGCAAAGCCGACAATCAGCCCGATGACGAGGACCGTGGCCGCGCGCCGCATGGCCAGGGCGTGCCAGCCCAGCCATCGGTGATAGAGCGTGCGTCGGGGGACTCCGGTCATCGTCTGAGTGTTTCCGATCGCCACCCACGTGTCACTGACCTCGGCCGCGCCACCCGCAAGGGCGGCGCTCGCAATACCGGGCTGGACTGGCCCCGATGAGCAGACCCAAGCGCGACCGCCGGCCCGTGCCTGCCATCGGCCTGCGGGCCCAAGGCGTCGTGGATGCCCTGCTGTCACGGGTCAGCGAGCTGCAGTTCTGCGAGCACGAGCAAGTCGGCTTCTCGATGTGGATTGCCACCCGGCCGGGCATGCTGTTGTGCCTGTTCTGCTTTCAGGTCACCCAGGTCCTCGGCGAGGACATCATCTGCGCGGCCTGCGGGCATCCGGCCGGAGATCCGGACACCGGCGCGATCGTGGTGGTCAAGCTCGCTGACCGGCTCGGCACGCGCTTCTGCCTGTGCAAGTCTTGCACCAGGCTCGATCGGCTACGCCGCTGTGATCGATGACGTTGAACACCGTGAAGCCCCGATCCGCGATCAGACGCCGCAGTCCGTCGATGGTCTGCGCGACGGACTGTCGTCCGACAAGAGATGTGCGACAGGGCGGATTCAAGCGGTCAGCGCAATACCTCGGTGAGTCGAGAAGATTCTCGATGAGCTGAGGAGGCTGGGATGCAGC
>Ga0207699_10001107_pt1 | contig 12737 bp, 11 predicted proteins | sample LARL51metaG_FD_184344 | JGI IMG/M metagenome (GOLD analysis project Ga0207699, IMG submission 184344) | Corn, switchgrass and miscanthus rhizosphere microbial communities from Kellogg Biological Station, Michigan, USA - LAR L5-1 metaG... | ecosystem: Host-associated > Plants > Roots >...
ATTGAAAAAGCTCCGGGCTTCCGATCGACTGCAATAGGGGCGAAGTTTGCCGGAGATCCGCGTTAACGTTCAAGCTGGTCATTTGGGTCATATCGCATTGGACGCCCATGGCATAGTTGCTTTCTTCGCAGCGAGGAACGAAACGACCCCAGAGCCTTGGAATCCTACATCAATGCAAAACCAGATCCGCGTATTCCGGGTGCTTCGTTACATATTGCTGCACCGTGGCACAAACAATGTCTACCTTGAGATTGTGCTCTCGGGCCCAATGGAGAGCAGTCTCTGCCAAAGATGCCGCGAGACCCATATGACGCAACTTTTCCGGAACTTCTGTGTGGGCCAGAACTAGAATATTTTTGCTCAAGCTGTATTCAAGATAGGCAACTTCACCGTTCCGCTCTATTTCGAAGCGGCCACTGGTTACCTTCTGCGGCGCTCGAGGCTTACGGCGAAAGATTTCCCACACGGGCATTAGATGTTCTCTTCACCGCGACGGCTACTCACTTCTGAAGGTAGCGCGCTCCTTCCTAGTCACGCCAAATCCCTCATTTGAATTCTATTGGCATGAGTTTGCCGCCCGTGTATAGTCATGGGTATGGTATCGATCCACGTGTATCAGAGGACTGCGCAGATTTGTTGTCTGTGTCGCGCATACGTGTCCTCTGGCACCGGGAGGCTAGTGAAGTAAGAGCTTAATACTAGCCCAGCATTTTTAGAGCCCACCGCCAGAGATGAACTGGCCGGTGGGTTTTTTATTTTCGGACCCACGATTCGAACAAGAGGAAGTAAATCAATGACAAGTGCGCCGCAAGAGCTGTTCACCGAAGCGATATCTCAAGCGAGATGGGACAAGGGACCGGCAACGTCTGTCGACCGTCGGCTCAGTTACCTGAAGACCCTGGAAGCGGAAAGTATTCATATCCTGCGCGAAGCGGCGGCAGAGTTTTCGCGGCCGGTGATGCTTTATTCCATCGGCAAAGATTCTTCCGTGATGCTGCGGCTGGCGCAGAAGGCCTTCTTTCCCGGAAGGATTCCGTTTCCTTTGCTCCATGTGGACACTAGCTACAAATTTCCGGAGATGATCGAATTTCGTGATGAGTATGCGAAAAGCATTGGCGCGGAACTGATTGTGCATCAGAACCGGGAAGCGCTGAACGCGGGCGCCAATCCTTTTTCGCTGGGGACGCAGAAATGTTGCGGCCTGCTGAAGACGAAATCGTTGCTCGATGCGCTTGCGGAAGGCGGGTTCAACGCCGCGTTCGGCGGAGCGCGGCGAGATGAAGAGAAGTCGCGAGCAAAAGAAAGAATCTACTCGTTTCGTGACGCACACGGGCAATGGGATCCGAAAAATCAGCGTCCAGAGCTTTGGAACATTTTCAATTCGAAAATCGACAAAGGCGAGAGCATTCGAATCTTCCCACTTTCGAATTGGACAGAACTCGACGTTTGGCTGTACATCCTCACGGAAAAGATTCCGATTGTGCCGCTTTATTTCGCCAAGGAACGCGCAACTGTAGTGCGCGACGGGTCCATCGTTCTGATTTATTCGAAAGATGAGCTCCGAGCCGGAGAGAAATATCGGTTTATTAAGTGCCGCATGAGGTCGCTCGGGTGTGTGCCATGCACGGGGGCGATCCGGTCCGAGGCTGATACCGTTCCTAAGATTATCGAAGAGATGATTTCATTCCGTCGGTCCGAGCGTGAAAACCGCGCGATCGACCACGACGAGGAAGGCTCGATGGAGATCAAGAAGCGCGAGGGCTACTTCTGATGACTCCTGCAACCAAGATTGACATGCGAGACGAGTTCGCATTGTTCCTTGAGCAGAATTTGAACAAGGAACTCCTGCGATTCACGACAGCAGGTAGCGTGGATGACGGTAAATCCACATTGATCGGAAGGTTGCTGCACGATTCCAAAACCGTTTACGAAGATCAACTCGCTTCCGTGAAGAAGAGCCGCATCAACCGATCAAGCGGACCCATCGATTTTTCGCTGATTACCGATGGACTGCGCGCAGAACGCGAGCAGGGCATCACCATCGACGTGGGCTACCGGTATTTCGCCACGGCGCGGCGAAAATTCATCATCGCGGACACGCCAGGACATGAGCAATACACGCGCAACATGGCTACCGGAGCTTCGACCGCCGATTTGGCGGTGATCCTCATCGACGGAGAAAAGGGACTTCTTTCGCAGACGTTGCGGCACGCCTACATCGCGTCGCTGTTGGGGATTCGCAGCGTCGTCGCCACAATCAACAAGATGGACCTGGTGGAATATCGAGAAGAAAGATTCCTGGAACTAAAACAAGAATTTCTTGCGCTCGCGGAACGGTTGGGCATTGCAGAGGTGACGTGCATTCCGGTCAGTGCTCTCGCGGGAGACAACGTTGTCAAGCCGAGCGAACGAATGCCGTGGTACGACGGTCCCACGCTGCTGGAACACCTCGAAATTGTTCCGATAAGCCGGCCGTCACTCTCGCAAGGACTCAGATTTCCGGTTCAGTATGTCATTCGACCCGACGCAAATTTCCGAGGATTCGCAGGACAGGTTGCCGGCGGAATAATCCGAACTGGCGACAGCGTTCTCGCGCTACCTTCAGGTCAGCAAACTCGCGTCGAATCGATTGTTACCTACGACGGGCCGCTGTCCGAAGCCTTCCCTCCGATGTCGGTCACGTTGAGACTCGAGCACGAAATCGACCTGAGCCGGGGCGATATGCTCGTGTCACCGGGTAATCCACCACAACTGTCGCGACGGTTCCGAGCGATGGTCGTTTGGATGAACGCGCAAGCTCTTGAAGGCGGGCGAAATTATCTGATCAAACAAACGGCGCGCCAGGTTCGAAGCAGAGTCACAAGAATTCACCATCGCGTGAACATCAACACCCTGGAACGAGAGCCAGCAGCGCTAGTCGAGATGAACGATATAGCGGCGGTGGAGTTTGAGACGAGCAGCCCGCTGTTCTTCGACGCCTATCGAGAAAACAGGATCACAGGCAGTTTCGTCGTCATTGATCCACTGACGAACGCGACCTTAGGCGCGGGGATGATTCAGGAGGACCTGTCGCACCGCGGCGGTGTCGAGACCGTCCGAGAAATGTCGAGCGCCGAAGCTGCGATCACTCCTCTCAAGCGGTACCAACGACATGGGCACTATCCGGCCATCTTTTTGGTCAGCGCTCGTGCCACCCTGGCAGGGCAACTCGAGCGGGCTCTCTTTGGAGCAGGATTCGAAGTGACGATCGTGGAAAGCAAAGTTCCTTCTCTTTCAGCGAGAACGGTGTGTACCGCGCTGCTTGCCGCGGGGTTCGTGGTCATTTACCAAAACCCAGCGCCCACAATGGGAGAGCGGGTCGAATTACGATCAGCAGCAGACGATCACTTTTTCGATTTGGACGAACTCGATCTGCCTACTGAAGATGCCGAAACCGTTGCGCGAGTACTGGTCTTGGCAGCATCGCTCCGCATTCCAGAGGGCGCAGGAAATGACCGGAAGGTGGTTTGAGATGGAAACAACACTTACGAGCGAGAACCTCGAAATTCTCAGAGCAGACGAAATCCTGGATGCACTCTTAGTTGCGCACGAGGGAACGCGCGCATGCCTCACCTGCAGCTTCCAGGCGGAAGACATGATCGTGTTGCAACTCGTTCGGCAACGGATTCCACGGATACCGGTTTTGTTCCTGGAGACGGGTTATCACTTCAAGGACACGTATGAATACCGAGACCGCATAGCGAAGGAATGGTCCTTAAACCTGATTAACGTGGTTCCACAGAAAACGGTGGAACAGCAGGAATCGGAATTCGGGATTCTATACCGCAGCGATCCGACCAGATGCTGCCAACTGCGCAAAGTGGAGCCCCTGTTCGAAGCGCTGCAGCCGTACGAACTCTGGTTCACGGGTTTGCGGCGCGAGCAATCACCCACGCGAAAGAATCTGAAGAAGATTGAAGAGCACCGCTTGCCGAGCGGAAAGAAACTTTTGAAAGTAAGCCTGCTCGCGGATTGGACCTGGGGGCAAATGTGGGAATACACGTCTAAAAACAGGCTCAGTTACTTGCCACAGTACGATCAGGGTTATTTGAGTATTGGCTGCGAGCCGTGCACGGCAATTCCGAAGGATCCGAGCAATCCTCGCTCGGGCCGCTGGAGCGGCGCAAAACAGGAATGCGGAATCCACACATTTTCCGAGAAGGGACAGTGATGCATTACCTGATCGGATTCCTAATTGCTGTCACGGTCGGATTAACGGGAATCGGGGGCGGAAGTTTTACCGTTCCGGTTCTGGTGCTTGTCGCTGGACTGACGGCAGGTGAAGCCGTCGGAACGGCTTTTTTGTTTGCGGGCGTACTGCGCTTGATTGCAGCTCCTTTCTATCTAATCGGTAAGCAAATTCATTCGCGTTACCTATGGCTTTTGTTGCAAGGCGCCGTTCCTGGCCTTTTGGTGGGCACCTGGTTGCTTCATTTGTTGAGCCGAGACGCCGGCAACCCTGTGGTGATCCTGCTGCTCGGTGTAATCTTGGCAACATCATCGAGCGTGACTTTTATCAGGCGCATGCAGAATCCGGCGTTCGCCGGGAAAAACCATCGCTGGCTTCCCTGGCTGGCTCTGCCCATCGGAGTGGAATCGGGATTTTCATCGGCAGGCGCTGGAGCGCTCGGGACGGTTCTTCTGCTCAATTATTCCGAAATGACGCCAATGCAAGTGGTGGGAACGGACTTGCTGTTTGGATTGGTATTGGCGGTTATCGGCAGTGCTTTTCATTGGAGTTTTGGATCGATCAGCACGCCGATACTTTTTGAGCTTCTTCTGGGCGGCATTCCCGGAGTGGTCCTCGGCTGCTTGCTGGCTCGGAAAGTCCCCGCAAGCAGGCTGAAAACGGCTGTGGCCATGGTCGCTATCTTTGCCGGCTTGCAATTGGTCTGGACCGGCGGACGTACGTTCGTAGAACAACACGCCGCGAAGGTCGCGAACAACATCACAAGAGCAGGTGCCGGCCATGCGCGATAGCCAAGCTGGTTTCGCTGAGGAATTTCTTGGAATTGTGTCGCCGCTGAAAACCGCAACATCGTTCAACGCATTCCGCGCAATCGCTTTCCGCTGTACTTGTTGTTGACCCTACCTAGATTGTCCGCATGTTCGTCGGCGGGGTTTGGCCCGCTGAAGTTCCCAAAAAACAATCAAAGGCCAATAAACGTTAATCCATAGCACGACAAATTTTATCGCGGAGAAAAACATGCGTTTTCGAGAAATTGATTTTTATCTAAAAAACGTCTTGCGATCTGGACTTCTGATGCTTGTGTTGTGGGCGAGTTACGCAACCGTTTGCTCCGCGCAGGGAGAAGCTTCCATTCAAGGGACCGTGACCGACTCGTCTGGAGGCGCCGTGCCTGGCGTCGCAATTCGAACCAAGAATGTGGAGACGGGAGCCGAGCGCAACCAGGTGACCGATGAAGCGGGTCGGTACACCGCAGCCGCACTTGCTGCGGGCCGCTATGAGGTGCGCGCGGAAAAGACCGGCTTTCGCAGCGAAGACAAAACGGGAATCTCATTGGTGCTGGGCCAGCGCGAAACCGTGGACTTAGTGCTGCAAATCGGAGGCGTCGAGCAAACTGTGCACGTGGAATCCGCACCTACCATCGTCGCTGTTACCACGGAAGACGTTTCGGGTTTGGTCGGCGAGCGGCAGGTGAAGGATCTCCCGCTTAATGGCCGCAGCTACGATCAGTTGCTTACGCTTAATCCCGGAATTGTGAACTACACCTCGCAAAGGGCTGGCGGCATTGGCACGTCGAACTCGGTTGTTGGAAACATGTTCTCTGCTTCAGGCCACCGTCCGCAGGAGAATCTTTTTCTTCTGAACGGCGTTGAATTCACCGGCGCGTCGGAAATCAACAACACTCCTGGCGGAGTCAGCGGACAGCTTCTGGGAGTAGAGGCGGTGCGGGAATTCGAAGTGGTGAAGGATACTTACAGTGCGGAGTATGGCAAGCGGCCGGGCGCGCAAGTCAACATCGTGACCGCCAGCGGAACGAACCAACTTCACGGAGCGTTGTATGAATTCGTGCGCAATAGTGCTCTGGATGCGCGCAACTTTTTCGATCAGGGCAGCATTCCGGAGTTCCAGCGCAATGTGTTCGGTGGTTCGCTGGGCGGGCCGCTCAAAAGAGACAAGGTATTTCTGTTCGGCAACTATGAAGGCTTCCGGCAGAACCTCGGCTTGAGCGATGTCACGCTGGTGCCGGATGGCACGTCGCGGGCCGCCGCTGTTGCCAGTGTGCGACCGTTGCTGGCACTGTGGCCGGTGGCCAACGGTCCGGAACTCTTGACGTCCTCAGGAGCTCAAAGCGGAATTGCCAAGACGTTCAGCAATCCCGTGCAGAATATTCGTGAGGATTTCGGAACAGCACGCTTCGACGGGACCCTTTCTAACAACGATTCGTTCGCGGCAATCTACACCGCGGACGACAGCGAAGCTCATTCCCCGACGAACAATCCTCTTACTTTGGTGGATATTTTCTTGCGGGAGCAGGTGGCCAGCGTGAGTGAAACTCACATTTTTTCTTCCAGCCTTCTTAATAAGGCCACTCTTGGATTTTCGCGCGGGGCGTTCTATTTCAACAGCGGCACAACCATAAATCTGCCCGGATGGATACACGATGGCCAGCCCGTTGGAGCTGTTGTGGTAGGCGGCGGGACCACACTCAATGGCGCTTCGCAGATCACCAACGGCGGCACCAACGCGGGCAGTAATCTGAGTGCCGTCCGTAACCTGTACACGATATCCGACCAGATGACGTTCACTCGTGGGCGGCACATATTTAGCTTCGGCGGTTGGTTCCAGAGGCTGCAATCCAACGACAGTCTAGTTCAAGATCGGTACGGCCAGATTTCCTTCACCAACTTGCAGAGTTTTCTTCAAGGCAAAGTGAGCACTTACACGTATGCGCCGAGCTATACACCTTTGTCATGGCGGTCCACGCAAGGAGCTTTCTTTGTCGAGGACGCGATAAAAGTGAACCCCTCGCTGGAGTTGCGGGTTGGCTTTCGAGGTGAATCGACGAGTGGCTGGAACGAGGCACAGGGACGCGCCTCGAATTACTTATTTGATTCGGGCGGCGTGATTCTCACGAATCCGGTTGTCAGCGGGTCTGCTCTCGCTCTGAACAACGCGAAATTCTTGCCTGCGCCGCGCGTTGCGGTTGCGTGGTCTCCATTCGCATCAAAGAGGACGGTTGTGAGAGCGGGCTTCGGTCTGCATTACGCACTGTTTGACAACTTGAGTTATCGTCTCGACCAAAATGGCCCCTTCAATTCCGTGTTTGCCGTGAAGGATATTTCGTTCGCCAGTATCGCTCCGGACGCAACGTATAGCGGCGCAAAAGTTATCCCGAGCGGCGTGCAGCCGGACCTAAAGACGCCCACTGTGGAATCATGGAGCTTGAAAGTTGAACAGCAACTCTCTCGCAACACTTCCGTAAGCATTGGATATGCGGGTTCGCATGCCTACCACGAACTACTTTCCGTTGATGCGAACCTTCCGACACCAACAATTTGCCCCGCGTCGCCTTGCCCTGCAGGTTACCCCGATGGAGCGTTTTACTATCCCGCTGGCACCGCACTGCAAAACAGTGCCGTCTGGAATACGACGCACTGGTTCTCGCAGGGAATTAGTTCGTATAACGGTTTGACCGTTGACGTAAATCGCCGCTGGTCGCATGGCGTGCAATTTCGCGGCGCTTATACATTTTCGAAGACGCTCGATGATGGCGACAACATGAACACCAGCGTGGCCACAAACTCTCCCGCGTTTGTTGCGAATCCGCTGCAGCCAAAGTCGGATTATGGCCGCGCTTCTTTCGACGTAAGCCACGCCGCCGTTCTACAGGCCACCTATGACCTTCCCTTCGGGCGCGCGAAACTTACAACGAGAGCGCAGTGGTTCGAAGCGTCGATCAAAGATTGGCAACTCAGCGCAATCGTGACTCTGCAATCGGGACTACCGTTCACGCCGCAGCTGTCATATAACCCTTCGAACGACGGCGACACGCGCAATCCGGTACGGCCATCATGGAATCCTAATTTCACTGGGCCGGTGATTCTGGGTGGACCAGATAGCTATTTCGATCCGCATGCCCTTATCCAGCCGCTCCCGGGCACTTACGGCAATGTTGGACGGAATGTCCTCCAAGGGCCAGGATTGGCACAAACAGATTTCTCGTTGGCGCGAAAATTTCCGCTCTCAGAACGACTTGCATTGCAGTTTCGTGCGGAGTTCTTCAACCTGTTGAATCGCACAAACTTCAACACGCCAAATCCGGTGGTGTACGTGGCGGCAAACGGAGGCCCGTCGCCAACAGCTGGGGTGATTACCTCAACGACCACGACATCGCGGCAGATTCAATTTGGATTGAAACTCATTTGGTGACATGGGCCTGGTTCAGGACTGCAAGTGTGTCCAAAGAATCTGTCTCATTGAAGAGGTGCAGTCGGAGAATGGAGTGAACCTTAGGCATCATCAAGTACGATGGGTCTTCAGATCAACACGTCACCTGCGGGCGTGAACAAAGCCGCAAGGCTGGCGAACGGCGCGGCCAAGGCACACGACATTAGTGTTGGTTTCCAAACCGAAGCCTCGACATGCGTGTTTGGCCGTCAGTTCATCGAGGTCGGCGTTTGCGGCACATAACCTCGTGCCGATCGAACTCCAGGCATGCGGCAATTGCCACCATCGCCCGTCTCGCAGCGAAGTTTGATCGCGATTTCCGCCAGACGAGCTGCCCGTTCAATCAGTTGAAACTCACGTAGGGAAGGCTCCCGCGAAACACAAGAGTACATCTCCAGAGAACCGAGATCTTCACCACGCTCAGCCCCGATGACTACGGAAAAGAAAATATGCAGACCAAAAAGCGCAGTGCTGCGCAAAACTTCAGCGGCGCTGATTTCGTTATTGAGTGGCATGGAGATTAGAGAAACCATATTCCCAATCTGACAATCAAGAGCGTTACAAATATCGTTCAGAATTTTCGACACTGGCGCTCGAGCAGAAATCGACTGAAGAATCTGCTCTTCTGCATTCAGCAAATATTGAATTCTGTTTTCGGAATAGCGCGGCGGCACAGAAGTTTGCCACTTCGCCAGCGAGCGGAATTCAGACTCATCCATATGAGCTTTCCTCTTTTCAACAGCGCGCCCTAGATCATTCTCGCTTCTCGTGAAACTCAGCGTCCCCGGAGACCGAATAAAGCGAGTGAGCGGAGAGGAGCGACCCTGGCCTCTTGGCTTTCATCGCGTGAAGAGCCATGTCCGCCGCATACAGAAGAGTTCCGATGGTGTCGGCATCTTGCGGATAACCAGCAACTCCTACACTAACGGAAAGTCTTGGATTTTCGGTGTCCTTCGCAAGGAAGTCGCAAATCCGCTGCGCTACCAATGCGGCGGCGGTTGGGCCTGTTTCTGGCAGGACCAGAGCAAATTCATCCCCCCCGTAACGAGCTGCCGTGTCCACGGACCTGCAACAGTCCCCAACAATCTCCGCCAGCCTGCAGAGCGCCCGGCTCCCCATCTGATGCCCATACTGATCGTTGATCCACTTCAAGCCATCGAGGTCCAGCAGAAGTAGAGAAAACTCGCGTCCGGTACGCTTGGTTCGGCAGATCTCTGCGTGCAACACCTCGAACAGCCGGCGATAACTGGCTAAGCCGGTCAACGAATCGCTCAAGGCCTGATGCCGCTGTTGATCCTCAAGCGTCCGCTGCTCACTGACATCCACGACGATCATTTCATGGCCTGCAAAGTTTCCATGATCGTCATATACACGCTGTCCGCTTAGCCTGGCCTTCAGTTTCGTTCCATCTTTCCGCCTCCATTCCATTTCGACCGGCATGAGCCGCTTTGTCTCAGGGATGCGGCCCGCAAAGAGAAAACCATTTCGGAGATTAGGAATGATCTCGAACTCTTGATTCGCCGCAAGGAGTTGCTCTTTCGACGAATGGCCAAGCATTGTGACCAGTGTCTTATTCACGTCGAGCAATTTCCCCTCGGCATCACACCGGTAGATTCCGTACGTGGGATTATCTTCGAGGGCCCGATTGAGCGACTGCGAATGCCGCAATGCGCTTTTCGCCTCTGCCAGTTCTTCCCTCAGTTCCTTGTGATTCAGCGCCCGACGAACTACCAGCGGCAGGTGAGCGATATGTTCTTGTTCAATGTACTCGAAAGAGCCTTCAGCTGTCAGTTCTACGATGGATTCGCTTCCAACTCCGGACGTCAAAAAAATAAACGCGAGCTCCTGGAGGGTCTGATGAAGGAGTTGCAACACCTGCGATCCCTTGCAGTGAGAACCGGAATACTCAATGATGATGACGTCATAGCACTTGGATCTGAGCTGCTCATGGCACTGTGCCAAGTGCAAAACACAATCGGAACTGACCGCGAATTGCGCTTTCTCGAGCTCCTGCACACAGGCAGCGACCGCGTCCGCGTCGCGATGAACGAAAAGGGCGCGAAGCGGGCGGCTTCTGTGGGGTGGCGTGCTCTCCGAGCGTACACTTATATGATTAGAGTGGGCTTCGCCCTGCGTCAAACGTGACGTGAACGCCATATCCAGAATCACCGGTGCGGTCCGCCCGAAGGTGGGGGGAGTCGGATACGCGAACCCTTTCACGACGATACTACGTAGATGAGAAATTAGAATCTGTTCAGTTTTGGACAGGCTCGAATCACCGGTTTGGTCGAACCGTAGGCAACGTGCGGCCAAGAAAAGCTCCAAGTTCGCGAAGGATTGACCCAATCAGCTCACGGTGTGCAAGGATCTTTTAAGATTTTGAGTTCCCAAGACTTTCGCAAGTCTCATTTGGATTCTTCTGACCGTCATCGTAGTTTTAGGTCGCCTCAAGAAGCTCGTGTTTTTTAGCCTTCATCGAGTACATAGCCGTGTCTGCGGCGCGGAAGAGCGCTTCGATTCTTGCACCATCACGGGGATAAACTGCAACGCCTATGCTGACGGAAAGCAGCGGCTCCATCCCGTCATTAGCAATGCTGTCGCAGAGACGTTGCGCCGCCTGGTTGGCTGCCTCTGCCCCTGTTTCCGGTAGGACAATCGCAAACTCGTCTCCTCCATAGCGCGCCGCCGTGTCGATGTCCCGGCACAAGCTCAAGACATCGGCCACTCGGCAAATCGCATGGCTTCCTGTCAAATGGCCATAGCGGTCGTTGATTTTCTTCAATCCATCCAGATCAAAGAACAACAGGGAAAACTCCCGCCCCGTGCGCTCGGACCGCTTGATTTCCGCATCGAGCACTTCCGCGAGACGACGGTAGTTGGCCAGTCCGGTCAGTGGGTCGCAGGCCATCTGTTTACGCAGATGATCTTCCAACTGACGCTGTTTGGTGACATCCTCAGCAATGACCTCATACGATTCCAGTTCGCCCTGCTCACTAACGACTTCTTGTGCGCTGAGCCGGACTTTCAAGGTTGTGCCGTCCTTCCGATTCCAATCTATTTCGATGGGGTCGACTGAACCTTGCTGGTCTGGTTGTCCCAACAATTCCGCCCGTTTGCCAGGATCTTGAATCAGGGCACGCGCAAGGTTTACAGCCAAGAGCTCTTCTTTTGACGAATAGGCGAGCATTTTCACCATGGCTTCGTTTACTTCGAGAAACGTGCCGTCAAGGCTACAGCGGCAAATCCCGTAGCTCAAATTTCCCGCCAAGGCGCGGTAACGTGCTTCCGAATGCTTCAAACCTTTTTCGGCTCGGTCGCGTTCGTCGCGCAATGTTTTTTCATCCAGAGCCCGATGAATGGCCACGGGAAGATGACCAATGTGATCCATCTCTATACAATCGTAGGCGCCTTTGGTAATCAATTCCGCGATCGTTTCTCGTTGTAGGTTGCCACCGATGAAGATAAGGGGGATCTGTTTCTCCGACCGGTGCAGAAGTTCCAGAGCCTGCGCTTCGCGCCAGTCGGCGCTAGAGCGCTCGGCCAGGATCAGGTCATAGTCCTGCGAGCTCAGCCGTTCGGTAAATTCCCGGGGAGTTACAACTATCTCCGCATTAACCATGAAGTGCACCCTTGTGAGTTCTTGCAGGCAGCGCTCTACTTCCGCTGCGCGACTATGGACAAAAAGGATGTGCAAAGACGGATGTCTGCCTTCTACTCCACCCGGGTCTTGTCGCTTGAGGTGGCCTTGTATTGTTGAAGCCATTGGTATCAGGACTAATTGCCGGAGGCCGGTCTCCGCTTCACCAAACTGGCCGCCGGCAATAAATAGTCCAAGCGTGAAAAGGCTACAACACGAGGGTACTAGCGTCTGTTCTATATTAGACAGTTTGAATTCTTATGTTAACTTTTACATAACATCTTGTTCATGGTACCTGCCCTACGCTGATAATCTTGTGTGAGTTGCATGGTTCTGCTGGTTGAAGTAACCAAACGGTGGCGTTGTGAAAGCAATTGCGAGTTCAAGCAAGACCAAATCCCAAATAAAACTCCACCAGAATCACACTTTCGATGTTCAAGCCCTTCTCGATTCGGCCGATGTGGTCAGAAGAGTTGTAGAGTATCGAAGTTCACAGGAGATCTACTCTCAAACTGATCCCGCCACAACTGTAATGTACATTCAAGATGGCGGTGTAAAGCTCTCCGTTGTCAACGAAGTCGGCAGAATGGCAGTCGTGGGCACGCTGGGACCTGGCGACTTCTTTGGTGAAGGATGCCACAAAGG
>Ga0207699_10001120_pt1 | contig 12689 bp, 10 predicted proteins | sample LARL51metaG_FD_184344 | JGI IMG/M metagenome (GOLD analysis project Ga0207699, IMG submission 184344) | Corn, switchgrass and miscanthus rhizosphere microbial communities from Kellogg Biological Station, Michigan, USA - LAR L5-1 metaG... | ecosystem: Host-associated > Plants > Roots >...
CCTTCGTGATGATGCTGTCGCCATCGGCCATGACGTGCACCGCGACCGGCGTTTTCCGATCCGGGAATTTGAAGCTCCAGCCCGAGGTGTCGGCGGTCGCGGTCATCTCGTAAGTCAGAAGCGTCGAGTCTCCCGCTTCGTTCATCGTCTTCATGCTCCACTTCCCGGCGACGTCGGCAAGCTGGAGCTTCGCCGGTGCGGGTGGCGGTGCCGGAGCGGCCGCCGGAGCGGCCGCGGCTTGTGTGTCGGCGGCCTTTTCGGATTTGGCACATGCTACCAGTGCGACGGCGCACAGCAGTAGGATTGTCGGGCGCATAGCGTCTCCGAGAGAGAGAAGGGTGTCCCGTCGGGCGGCGGGCACAGCGGCACGAACGTACTCTCCTCCGGCAATGAATGCCATAGCGAGCGCAGCCTTCCGCGATGCCGTTACGCCGCTATTTCATCGCGCCGTCGTTTCGGATCACGACGCCGCCCTTCATCACGAAGCGCGTCTTCCTGAGATCCTTGACATCGTGCAGCGGATCTCCGTCGACGGCGATGATGTCGGCAAGCTTGCCTGTCTCCAGGCTGCCGATTCGGTCAGCGAGGCCGAGTAGGTCGGCGGAGTTGATTGTCGCGGCGCGAAGCACTTCGAGCGGCGGCATGCCCGCCTCCTGATACGCCTGCAGCGTGAGCAGGCTCGCTTGCCCGCGCGTATACCCTGGCGCGTCGTAATACTCGTCCGATCCAAACGCTACGCGCACACCCATGCGCGTCGCGCGCATTAGCCGTTCGGCGTTGCTCTTGGCGAACGCCTGCGCGCCGCGTAGGCGTTGCGCGTGCTGCTCCGGCGTCACCGGTCCGCCAAGTCCGTCGACGTAGAACTCCGCCGGGTAATCGGTCGCGACGAGGAAGATGCCTTTCCTCGCCATCAACTTGAGGACTGTGTCCGGCACGGTGTACGCGTGTTCGATTGACGACACGCCCGCCTCGGCAGCGATGAACGTCGCGGTATCGCCGATGGCGTGTGCCGCGACGCGCTTCCCGACGCGATGTGCTTCGTCGACGATCGCCCGCATCTCGTCGAGCGAGACGACGCGCGGCCCCGTGTTGACGATGACCTTGATCACGTCGGCGCCGTCGTAGAACGCTTGCTTGGTTGCGCGACGCGCGTCATCCGGCGTACTCACGACCGCGTACTCCTGTTCGACCAGGTGTTGCGCGGCGGGCTGCAGCTCGCCGAACTGTCCGCCGGCCGCCGACAGCGCGCGTGTCGACGCGACGATGCGCGGGCCTTGGACCCAGCCGGCGTTGATCGCGTCGCGCAATGCGACGTCTCCGTTCCATCCGGAGTTGCCGACGTCACGCACAGTGGTGATCCCGGCCTCGAGATCTTCGCGCCCCATCTTGACCCCGAGCAGCGCGCGTGAGGCGGGGCTCATGGTGGCGACGGTGAGCAGCATGTTGGGATCGTCGCCGCCGATTCCGCCACGATAGTTCTGTAATAGATGCGTGTGCGCGTCGATGAGGCCCGGAAGGAGGGTGACGTTGCCGAGGTCGATCACGCGCGCGTTGGGCGGAACGGCAACGTTGCTCCCCACAGCGCTGATCCGCCCGCGATCGACGACGATGACGGCGTTCGTCGTCGTGGCGCCGGACTTGGGGTCGACCATGCGGGCCGCACGGATGACGGTCGCGGGTTGCTGCACGGTCGCCGGTTGTTGCGCGACGATGCTCGATGAAACGAGAGCGATCAGGCCGACGGTCGCCGCTGCGCCAACGGATCGGTAGGTGAGGATGGACATACGCTCAGAGGTGAAATGCCCTGCGGCGAGGAAGGTTTACGATTTCTGCTTCGCTGCCTTATTTGGAAGCGTGCGCACATACACAACGCCGCGCTCGAGCCAAGCTCGAAGCGCGTTCGCGTCCGCGATGACGCCAGACGGAAGCTCGACGTATTCTCTCATTCCGCGTCCCGGCGTCGGCTCGAACGGTTTGGCACCGGTGCGCTTAATCGCGTCCCCACGATCGGGTTCCGACAGTCGCACCATGATCCGATCCTGGAAGATCGACGCGAGCATGTTGCCATTCAGGAACACTGAAGGGTAGCCGAACATAGTCCGGCGCTCGACGCCGGGAAGGCCGTCCGTCGCCCGCTCGAAGGCCGCTCGCGTCTCCTCGGTCGGTTTGGTGAACGCCGGCATTTTCCTAGGCGTCTTTTTGGCGCGCTTCGTGTTCTTGGCGCGCTTCGTGTTCTTGGCGCTCTTCGCGTCCTTCCCCTTCTTGGCGGTCTTCTTTTTGGGCATGGTCACCAACGTATCCCGGCAACCGACTCCGCGCGAGACAAGGACCCCATTCGCTGGCGAGATCATGATCCCTCATGCATGATTGCGCTCGCATGAGCGTCACGACGATACCACCCGGGTTCACCGCGTACGCGCCGCCCGTCACCGAATCCTCGAGTGCGGACGCGTCGGCCGTCCCAATCTGGCCGCAATGGCAGCGGGTGTTGTTTCGTTTCTTTTTCGTCTACTTGCTGCTCCAGATCGCGCCGTGGCGCTGGTTCCGTGCGATTCCCGGCGTGCCATTCATCCTGCGCTACTACGCGAAGGCGACCGACTGGGCGGTGCACGCGGCGAACGCTCGGTTGTTTCACGTGCGCGACACGCTGGTTCCGGTCAACGGAAGCGGCGACACGTCGTGGGCGTTCGCTGAGCTCTGGCTCTATCTGAGTCTCGCCGCGATCGCGTGCGTGGTGTGGACCGTCATCGATCGCAAACGCACGCACTACGAGCGGCTCGGGTTCTGGCTGCGCACGATCGTCCGCTACTACATCGCGTCGGCCGCGCTGAGCTACGGCATCATCAAGCTCTTTCTTCTTCAGATGCCGTTCCCGGCGCTGAGTCAGCTCGCCACACCGCTCGGCGATCTCCTCCCGATGCGCTTCTCCTGGCTCTTCATCGGGTACTCGGCGCCGTACCAGTTCTTCTCCGGCATGATGGAGACGACGGCCGGATTGCTGCTGCTGTACCGTCGGACGGTGACGGCGGGGCTGTTCGCGGCAACCGGCGCGTTTCTCAACGTGGTGATGATCAATCTCAGTTACGATGTGCCGGTCAAGCTCTACGCGTCGCATCTGTTGTTCGCGTGCCTCTTTCTCCTTGCCCTCGACGCGAAGCGATTGCTCCGCTTCCTCGTGCTCAATCAGGCCGCGCCCCCGACCACGGCATACGACGCGCGCTACGACCGCACGTGGAAGACGTGGGGAAGCGCGGGCGTGAAAGTCTTCATCGTCTTTCAGATTCTCATATTCCCGTTCAAGAACGGCTGGCAGCGCTATCAGGTCATCAAACACGCCGACACATCGGGGTTATTCAAAGCGGGACGTGCGGCGCTACGTCGTCAATCGCGACACGATCGCCACAACGACCGGCGACACGCTGCGTTGGCGCGATGTGATCTTCGACAATACAGGCGCCGGTAGCGTCAACACGAGGGATCAGCTCTTCTGGCAGCGATATGGACGCGGTTACTTCCGCTACCGGCCTGATACGATCGCGCACACAGTCGCCGTCTGGAAGACGTCCGCCGCGCCGGGGGACAGCACGTTCCTCTTCACGATGCGATACGAGATGCCCGACACCAACACGATTCGACTCCGCGCCGCGATCCGCGGTGATTCGGTGGACGTCGAGCTCGCGCGTACGCCGCGACACTTCCAGCTGACCGAACGGCAGTTTCACTGGCTGTCGGAGTACAATCGGTGATGGCCGATCGCTATGCGGGCGCCGGCCGATAACGCCCAGCGAGCAACCCTGTTGCCAGACTGAGGTCGATGTCCGCGATCAGCAGCCCGTCTTTGCCGTATGGCTGGTACGTGAGCATCGTCCCATCCGGGCGAACGACCGCCGACGTCGTTGGCGATCCCGGACTCGCGAAATTCACCGTCGCGAAATAGCAGGTGTTCTCAGCAGCACGACAGAGCGCCGCCTTTTCATGAAACGAGTTCGCCGGATCGGCGAACGTCGTGGGGCGATACGAGTCCGGCTCTGCTTGATGGAGGTGCGGATGAAACACCACGTGTGCTCCACGTCGGGCGGGCCAGCGAACCGTCTCCGGATAGCGCCAGCCTTCGTGGCAAATCGAGACGCCGAAGGTCAAATCGCCGACGACAAAAATGCGACGGCCCACCCCGGGAGCGTACGTGCCCTCTTCGCTCGGATCGATTTGCACCTTGTCCTGAAACCCAACGATCGATCCGGACTGGTCGATCACCAACGCGGTCGCGACCAACGCTCCGTCGACGAAGCGCTCGGTGCCGAGCACGACAGAGATGTTCGCATTGGCCGCCGCGCGGGCGATGGATGACCACGCGCGCTCGAGAAACTGCGCGTCGGGAGGCGGCACAACGTGCCCCATACCTCGATATCCCGGGACAAAGCATTCGGGAAAGCAGATGATTCGCGCTCCCGCCGCCGACGCCTCACCAATGGCGTCGATGGCAAGGTTGATCGAGTCCTCGGGCGTGGCGGGGAATCGGAGATTGGCGAGCGCGAGGCGAAACAGATTCATGAATCTTCCTTGCTTTCCGTCCGTTGGTTGCAACAATACATTAGCGGCGAACTTGCCTCGCCGCGGACCCTGGAAACTTCCGACTTCGGTCAACCCCAGTCCACCGTCCCAATGAGCTCGAGTCACAGTCTGGAACGCAGCGCACGATCCCATCCAGTGCGCGCGCGCGTCGCGACGGTCATCACGATGAGCGTCGTTCTAGTTGGCTTCGTCGTCGGCCGCGCGCCGCAGCCGCTCGCGGCTCGTAGCGCCGAGCCGACGTTCGCCGAGGACGTGGCGCCCATTCTCTATGCGAATTGTACGACATGCCACCATCCAGGCGGCTTGGGTCCATTCTCGCTGCTCGACTACGAGGGGGCAAAAGCCAAAACCGACGAGATGCACGATGCGGTGGAGGCTCGGTACATGCCGCCCTGGCACGCAGAAGGGCCGCACGGCGTGTTTCGCAACGACCGTCGTCTCGCTGACGCCGATCGACAGACCATTCTGCGCTGGATCGAATCCGGCGCCAAGCCGGGTGACTTGAGCAAGGCTGCGCCAAAACCGGAATATCCGGCAGCGTGGTCGATGGGCACACCCGACGCCGTGGTCACAATGCCCGCGGAGTTTACGGTCCCGGCGTCAGGTACAGTCGAGTATCAGTACTTCGAGATTCCCACGAACTTCACCGAAGAAAAGTGGGTGCAGGCGATCGAGATCATGCCGGGTGCACGCGAGGTCGTGCACCATGTATTGGTCTACGCGAAGGCTCCGCCGCCACCAAGCGCCGCCCCGCCGGCACCGCGCCCGGCAGGCGCGCCGGCACCTGCACCGCTGTTCATACGGAATCGCGCGCACAACTTGCCGCCGGACCCGCCGCGTCTCGACACGCTGCACGCGCCGCCACGACAGCTGGGAGCGCTCATCGGCAGTTTGGCGCCGGGCATGACGATGATGGAGTTTCCAAAAGGAACGGCGTTGCGCCTCCGCGCCGGAACAGTGTTGACGTTCCAGATGCACTACACGGCGCACGGCCACGAGATGAAGGATCGGACTGCGCTCGCATTTCGCTTCGCGAAAGAGATGCCGGACGAGGAGATCTTCGCGTCGCAGTTCACGAACGGGTCGTTCACCATTCCGGCCGGCGCGAAGGACGTGCAAGTACCGGCGGAGCTCGGCTTCGGCCAACCCGTGCGAATCTGGGGACTTTTGCCGCACACCCATCTACGAGGCACGCGCTGGCAGTACACGCTCATGAAGCCCGACAGCACGTCGGAGGTCGTACTCGACGTGCCCCACTACGACTTCAAGTGGCAGACGTACTACATGTTCGCGAAGCCGCTCGACATCGCTGCCGGCTCGAAGCTCACGTCCATGGCGTGGTACGACAACTCGACGTCAAACAAGGCCAACCCCGATCCGACGAAAGACGTGAAGTGGGGCGACCAGACGTGGGAAGAAATGCAGTACACCGGCTTCTTGTATACGGTACCGAGTCGACGACTGCGGCCGAGCGGCGGACATCACTGATCGTCCGCCGCTTGCTCGGCTCGACCGCGCGGTATTGCGTCGACATCGTGAATGTGCCATCGGGCCGCAGGTCGAGCGTGCCGCTCACGATTTGCGTATCATTATTTCGAGACTTCCGGAATACCGTCGGGTCTTCCCCGATTCGGTAGGGGAAGGCCTCCTCGCCGGTCAGTCGCTCCGTAGCGCGGTATTTGGATCCGCGCGCGTCGCGCGGAACGCTGGTGCCGCGCTGGCGACGACCGCGACAAGCACGATCAATCCGCTGACGCCGGCGTACGTGAGCGGATCGCGAGCCGATTGCTTGAACAGCAGCGGTTGAATCCATCTTGCGGCGAACAACGCCACCGCGAGACCAACGACAACGCCCGCCATCGCGAACGAGATGCCTTGTCCCACCACGAGACGCACCACGTCCCGTCCTTGGGCGCCGAGCGCGATGCGCACGCCCAGCTCGTGCATCCGCTGCGCGACCGTGTACGCGATCACGCCATACAATCCGACGCCCGCGACGACCAGCGCGAGCACGCCGAACCCCACGAACATCGTCGCGCCAACGAGCCACGAGCGCGCCTTGGCATCGACAAGGTTGCGCGCGGGCTGCACGGTCACCAGTGATTGTCCCGGCATCACCGCTTGCAAGTCGCGGCGCACATCCTCGGCGGCGGCGGCCGGGTCACGGCGCATCCTCAGTAGCAGCCACCTCGCGCCGAAATCGAACTGCTCTTCCGGCACGTAATAGCGCAACGGAAGGTCGGCGACGGGATCATGCACGACGTTTTCGGCGACGCCGATCACGGTCGTGCATGGCATGGTATCGACTCGGGGGCTTCGCCAGCTCAGGCGCACGCATTGTCCCAGGGCGTCGCGGCCAGGCCAAAGGGTGGCGGCCATTGCCTCGCTCACGACGAGCACGCGCGGCGCGCCGAGTCGGTCAGCGTCGGTGAATGAGCGTCCGCGAATGATGCGCGTGCCGATCGTTGCGAAGTAATCAGCCGAGCCGGCTTGGTAGGTGAAGCGGCCGCGCCGCGAGACGGAGTCGATGCCGGGCACGGCGATGTTCAGGATCGAGGTCCCCGAGGCGAATGCCGCGCTGATCACCCAAGCACCGCGTTCGACGTCCGGTCTGGCGAGCGCCCTCTCGCGCAACCGGCGACGGAGCGTGACCTGGCCGATCGAATCGATCGGCGTGCCCCGTCGCTCCCATTGCACCAGGAGCAACGGATCGATGTCGTAGCCGAGGCGAAGTCCGCGCACGTTATTCAGACTGCGGACGAACAGGCCGGCTCCCACGAGCAAGGCGACAGAAAGCGCGCCCTGGATCACGAGCAGCGCCGCGCGAGCGTTCGAGCGCTGATAGGTACCCTCACGCGCGCCCGACTTCAGCGTCGCGGCCAAGTCGTCGCGACCGGCGAAGAGCGCAGGCGCGAGTCCGATGGAGACCGCCGAGATGAGCGCAGCCGCAATGGCCGCGGTCAACGTGCGCCAATCCGCGACGACGTCGAACCCCGACGTGTCGCTGACGAAGAGCCGGCGCATCGCGACGCCACCCCACTGCGCGATAACAATTCCCGCGACGCAGCCGAGCAGGGATAACACCACCGTCTCGGTGAATGCTTGGGACGCGAGCCGCCCGCGTGAAACGCCGAGCGCCCGTCGGAGGGCGAGCTCTCGCCGGCGGCGTAATGCGCGAGTGAGTAGGAGATTCGCGACGTTCGCGCATGCGATGAGGAGGACGATCGCAGCAACGCCTGTTACCCAGAGGAGGGTCTGTGCTTCGAGTCCCGGGTTGGGGCCGGCGGCCGTCTTGAGTGCGCCGGCGATCGCGACTGGCCGAGTTTTCTCGGCTGGCCTGTACAGCGGATGAACGAGACGCGACGCATTCCACGATCGCACAAATGCGTTCGTGAGATCCGCGCTCGCCTGCGCGCGCGTCACACCCGGCTTGCGCCTGACCATCATCTGCGTCCAATCCCAACTGTACTTGAGGAAGTAGTCGGTGCTGTCTCCCCCCTCGTTGACGGCGTACGCGGTGATCGGGATGAAGACGGCGGGCGCGCCGTCTTCACTGACGCCGACGAAGTTCTTGGGCGCGACGCCGATGATCGTGTAGGACGCGTTGCCCACCTGAATCGGCTTGCCGATGATGTTCCGTTGTCGGCCGAGCACGACGTTCCAGTAGTCGTAGCTCAGCACGGCCACGTTCGCGCCAACCGGCAGATGGTCCTCGGCCGCATCGAAGAACCGGCCCATGACGGGACGTGCATCAAAGAACTCGAAGAAGCCGGCGCTCACGCCGAATATCGTCCGCTCTGTCGCCGCATCGCCGGTGCCCACACCGTTCGTCGCCGAGACAAACGCGGCGTACTGGGAGAAATCCGTCGACCACCTCTTGAGGTCGAGGTACCGTGTGTACGGGAAGACCGTGTAGGGGACGTCGCGATTCCAGCCCGCCGTCCTCAGATAGACCCGATCGACGCTGCTCGGATCGCGCAGGTATGGATACGGGCGGAACATCAACCGGTCGATGACGCCGAACATCGCAGCGTTCGCGCCGATGCCGAGCCCGAGGGTCGCGATCACGGCGAAGGTGAAGCCTGGCGACCGGCGCAATCCGCGAAGCGCGTAGCGGACATCCTGCTGGAAATGATCGAGCCAGGGCAGCGACCAGCGATCGCGCGCCGCTTCTCTCACTCGCATCTCGCTCCCGAGTCTTCGACGCGCGACGTACGGCGCGATCTCGCCGCCCTCGCCGTCGTTGCGCGCGTCGCGCTCGAGGCGATCGCGATGGAATCGCAGCTCCTCGTCGAGTTCGCGCTCGAGCGCATCGCGCCGGAACCAATCTCGCAAACGTGCCAGCCACTCTCGCATTTGGAGTCTCTCCGAGTCACGAGCGGTTCAAGCCGGGTCCATGATCCGTTCGACCGCGGCAATCAATTCGTCGAAGGCAGTTTGGCGCTCGCCAAGCTGGCGGCGACCAGTGACGGTGACCGTGTAGTAGCGCGCCCGCTGGTTGTTCGGCGTCTGGCGCCATTCGGCCTTGATCCAGCCCTTCTGTCGCATTCGCTGGAGGGCGGGGTAGAGCGAGCCCTCCTCGACCTTGATAACGTCGTCTGAGAGGCGGAGGAGGTGCTGGGCAATTCCGTACCCGTGCATCGACTGCACGCTGAGCGTTTTGAGGATCAGCATGTCGAGCATGCCGGGCAGGAGCTCGCGCTTGGGGGTCATCGGGTCGGAGGCCATAGGCTGTCTATGGGGTAGACAACCCGGGGGCCGAAATGGTTCGAACGGTCTCCCGCAACCCCTTGGATAGGGTTTGTTGTTTCGTTGAATCGCTATTTCATCGATACCTGCCGATCGAGGTTGATGAACGCCACGAGCGCTGCGATCTCGGCTGATGTCAGTGACAGGTTCGGCATTGCGAATTGCTGACCCGGCGTTCGCGCGGTCGTCGGATCTTCCAGCAACTTGGCGAGGTAATCGGCCTGGTATCGCCTCGGCGAGAGGTTTGGCCCAACGGCAAGCGAGTTATTGCCGGCGGCTGCATCGTGCACGTGACACGTCACGCACCCCTTGGCAACGAACAGACGGCGGCCAACGTCGGCGGACGCGTTGTCGCCCGGGCGGTGCGTCGTCACGGCCGCGGGAATGGGGATGAGCGTAACGTGACTGCCGCCGAACCCGCTGTTGATGGTGAGCGTCCAGTCGCCGGACCGCGGTACGACTAGCGTCGCAACGTAGTGTCCGGCTGGCCCGGTCGGCTTGGCCGATGCCGTGACGTCGCTCGCGTCATGCTTGTCGTCGCTCGCGACAATCGTCGGCGTCAGTCCGTTGAGCGGCGCGTGTCCATGCTGTCGTACCATGAAACCGATGCTCGTCGGGTGGCCGACAGTGAGAGCCTGTGGCAAATCGTCGACGGTGATTACCGCCCAGCCTCCGAATGAGAACGCCGCCGCCGCGAGTGCGGCGATCGTGACCCCGCCAAGCTGCAAAACCCGTTTGCGCATTGCGGCCTCCTGTGATTGCGGTTGCGTGCCACACTTAGATGCTCGCCGCGACGTTCGTGCTTACATAGGTTGTCCCTCGATCTGCGACGCCTTGTCGCCATTGTGGCGGTTGTCGACAACGTGGATGATACAGGCCGATCCCAATGGGGCGCGTTCGTCCCGAGTTCAGACCATGGCCGAGAGTTCCGCTGATGGCGAGTACTGAATGGTGGCAGCGAGGTCCCGTTGACGGTGTGCCCGCCATGCTGCAGCCCGTGGCGCACATTCTCCTACAGGTTCGCGAGAGCGTCGACGAGCTGGTCGAGGGGCTCACCGAATCGGAATGGAACGCCCGGCCCGCCGGGGTCGCGTCGCCCGCGTTTCATGTCCGGCACATCGCCGGCGTCATCGATCGCCTGTTCACCTACGCGCGAGGCGAGGCGTTGTCGGACGCTCAGTTCGCGGCACTCCGGTCGGAAGGCGCGACGCTTGTGGCCGCCGACATCGCCGAGGCGCTCCGTGCCCTCCACACGCGAGTCGATGCCGCCGTCGCCGAGTTGCGGACGATCGACCCGACCACGCTTAGCGATTTTCGGTCCGTCGGACGAGCTCGACTTCCATCGACAGTGATTGGTTGCCTTGTTCACGGCGCGGAACACTCGATGCGTCACGTCGGACAACTGTCGGTTACGACGCGCATCGCGCGGGCCGGCGGCGCGCAATGAGCAATCGCATATAATCGGGGATGAATCCATGAGCGACGTTGTCCGCGCGGCCGCGCTGGTGATGACCATCGCGTCGGCCACACTCGCCTCGAGCGCGAGCTCCCTCGCCCAGGCCACACGGTCGGGCAACCCGATCCTGCCCGGCTGGTACGCCGACCCGGAAGCCCACGTCTTCGAAGGACAGTACTGGATCTACCCGACGTATTCCGCGCCGTACGATCAACAGACGCATATGGACGCGTTTTCGTCGACGAATCTCGTCACGTGGCAGAAGCACGAGCGAGTGCTCGACGTGAAAGACGTCTCGTGGGCCCGCCGCGCGCTCTGGGCGCCGTCGATCGTGGAAAAAGACGGATGGTACTACCTCTTCTTCGGCGCGAACGACATTCAGAGTGATTCGGCGGTGGGAGGCATCGGCGTCGCCCGCGCACGCCGCCCCGACGGACCATTCACAGACTACCTCGGCAAACCGCTGATCGGCAAGTTTCACAACGGCGCGCAACCGATCGATCAATACGTATTCAAGGATCGTGATGGCGCGTACTACATCGTTTACGGCGGCTGGCGGCATTGTAACATCGCGAAGCTCAACGCGGACTTCACCGGCTTCGTTCCGTTTCCCGACGGAACCACATTCAAGGAGATCACGCCGGCAGGGTACGTCGAAGGCGCGTTCATGTTGCTCAAGGACGACAAATACTATTTCATGTGGTCAGAGGGCGGGTGGACTGGTCCCAACTACGCGGTGGCGTACGCGGTCGGGTCGTCCCCGTTCGGTCCCTTCGAGCGCGTCGGCAAGATCCTGCAACAAGACTCGTCCGTCGCCACGGGTGCGGGGCATCATTCCGTGTTGCATTCGCCGGCGTCGGACAAATGGTACATCGTGTATCACCGACGGCCGCTCGGCGAGACCGATCGCAATCATCGCGTCGTCAGTATCGACGAGCTGCATTTCGACGAGCGCGGGTTCATCCGTCCCGTGAAGATCACGACCGAGGGTGTCGTGGCGGATCCGCTCGTCGCGCGCTAACGGGGCAGCCACCAGCTCGCCTTCACCAGGACAATGTTGTCCGGGCGGGCGGCGAACAGCGCGGACCGATCCCGCCGGAAATCCAGATCGCCGAACGGCGCATCGGAGACGCGCGACTGAGTCCATGCAACGTAAAGCACGGATCCAGGCCGGTACTCCCAGCGAAACACCGCGTTGCCGCGGAGCGAACGCTGGCTGAAGTCGGGATTGTCGATTGAGAAAGGTCGCGCCGGGCCTGCGCCGTCGGGGTCGATCGTGTATTGGCTCACCAGGCCGTCTGCGTCGCGCGCCGCGCTGATCGAGCCGCGATCGCGGCCATACACGACGACGTCCTTGCTGCGCGGCGCGACGTATTCCTCGAAGTTGTGATAGCGTCCCGCGGCAAAAAATGGCTGAGCGTACACCTCGAGCGTCATCGTCGGCGAGAACGTCACGCTCGCTCGCGTGTCGAGACCGAGCACTGGTTGGTCGAGCACCGCCATGACGTAGCGCGTCCCATAGAAACTCTTCGCGGTAGTGTCACCAACCGTAGAGACGAACTGGGCATAGTTGTGCGACCGGAAATACGACGGCGAGAACGACACGCTCACGTTCGCGCTCGGGCGATACGTGACGCCGGCGTTCACGTTCGGATTGTTGCCACGCTTATCGTCCCAGTAGTAGCTCATGCCGACGTTGGCGACGAACGCGTGACGCGAATCGGTCGACAGGTAGCTGTTGACGAAATGCCCGTGCGCTCCTCGCACCGCCGGGCCACCGCGCAACTGACGGTCGTCGATGGATGACGGGAAGTCGATATAGAATGCCATGAAATTCCAGAACTGCGGCGTCGTGCCTTCGGCGAAGACGTGGTAGTCCGTTTGTGTTCGGTCGCCCTCGTAGTTGCGAATC
>Ga0207699_10001122_pt1 | contig 12669 bp, 10 predicted proteins | sample LARL51metaG_FD_184344 | JGI IMG/M metagenome (GOLD analysis project Ga0207699, IMG submission 184344) | Corn, switchgrass and miscanthus rhizosphere microbial communities from Kellogg Biological Station, Michigan, USA - LAR L5-1 metaG... | ecosystem: Host-associated > Plants > Roots >...
ACAGCCGCCTAGGACGACGTCGCTACTAGTAAGGCCAGGTCCAGTCTGTGGCCTCGGGCATATCGATGCCGTACTGATGAGCGTAATTGCGGCAGGCGATCTGCTGGTTCAGGAATCTCTCCTTGGCGTGACCACCTATTTTCTGCAACTTGGGAACACGATCCACGACATCCATCGCCAGGCTGAAGCGGTCGATGTTGTTGTCAATCGCAAGTTCCAGCGGCGTGTTAATGCTGCCCTTTTCCTTATAACCGCGGACGTGGATGTTGTTGTGGTTGGTGCGCCGGTAGGCAAGACGATGAATCAACTGGGGGTAGCCGTGGAAGTTGAACATCACTGGCTTGTCCGCGGTGAAGAGAGAATCGAAGTCGCGGTCTGACAGGCCATGGGGATGTTCACTGCTAGGCTGAAGTTTGAATAGATCGATCACGTTGATGAATCGGATCTTGAGATCAGGGAATTCCTTTCGCAGCAGGTCGGTTGCCGCGAGGGCTTCTTGGGTCGGAATGTCGCCGGCGGAAGCCATGATGACGTCGGGTTCACCACCTTCGTCGTTGCTGGCCCAGTCCCAGATCCCGATGCCCTTTGTGCAATGCGTAATGGCGGCTTCCATGTTCAAGTATTGCAGGTGCTTCTGTTTGTCGCAGACGATGACATTCACATAGTTGTCGCTGCGGAGGCAGTGATCCGCGACCGAGAGCAGGCAGTTTACGTCGGGCGGCAGGTAGATGCGGGTGACGTTGGCGCTCTTGTTTACGACAACGTCGAGGAATCCCGGATCTTGATGCGTGAAGCCATTGTGATCCTGACGCCATACCGTGGAAGTGATCAGCAGATTCAGGGATGCTATTGCCTGCCGCCAAGTCAGGTGATTACAGATTTCGAGCCATTTCGCATGCTGGTTGAACATGGAATCGATTACGTGGACGAAAGACTCGTAGGTTGAAAGGAAACCGTGGCGTCCGGTGAGTAGGTAGCCTTCGAGCATTCCTTCCATGGTGTGCTCGCTCAGCATCTCGAGGACGCGACCATCGGGCGAGAGATTTCCACCATCGTCGTCCTCGGGAAAACGTTCTTCGATCCAGAACTTCTTGGTTACGGTGTAGAGTCCGTCAAGCTTGTTGGAACTGGTCTCGTCGGGACCAAAGACACGGAAGTTGGAGGAATTCCGCTTCATCACATCGGCGAGGAAGAAGCCGAGCGGACGAGTGTTTTCCACAAGCGCTCGGCCGGGTTTGTCGACTGGCGCCGCGAAGTCGCGGAAATCGGAAAGCCGCAGATTCTTCTTGAGGCGGCCGCCGTTGGCATGAGGGTTGGCGCTCATGCGGCGGTCACCGGTGGGCGCTAGTTCGCGAAATACTGCGGCGAGTTTGCCGTCGCCGTCAAAAAGCGGATCTGGACGCTGCGAACGCATCCAATTCTCAAGCACACGCAACTGTTCCGGCTTGCTCTTTACGGCCGGCATCGGGACTTGGTGGGCGCGCCAGAAACCTTCGAGAAAGTGCCCGTCTAGGTCTCGGGGCGCCGTCCAACCTTTCGGAGAGCGGAGCACGATCATCGGCCAGCGGGGGCGAGTCAGACTGCTTTGCTCACGGGCGACGTGACGATATTCACGGATATCGTCGATGCAGCGCTCCACAGTTGCAGCCATCGCCTGATGCATGCTGTCGATATCGGAACCTTCGACAAAATAAGGAGTCCAACCGTAGCCGCGGAACAGATTTTCAATCTCGTCGTGCGAAATGCGCGCTAGCAGCGTGGGATTGTCGATCTTGTATCCGTTCAGGTGAAGAATAGGGAGAACAGCGCCGTCGCGTGCAGGATTGAGGAATTTGTTGATATGCCAGGAGGTCGCAAGGGGTCCAGTCTCAGATTCGCCATCTCCGACTACGGCAGCGACGATGAGTTCCGGATTGTCGAACGCTGCGCCACATGCATGCGACAGGACGTAGCCAAGTTCTCCGCCTTCATGAATGGATCCGGGAGTTTCAGGTGTGCAGTGACTTCCTATCCCGCCGGGGAATGAGAACTCGTGAAAGAACTGGCGCAACCCGTCGACATCGGTGCTTTTCTCGGGGTAAATCTCTGAGTACGTGCCTTCGAGATAAGCCGGACCGAGGACTCCCGGTGCCCCATGCCCGGGGCCTGCCAGGAAGATCATATCGAGGTCGTACTTCTTAATAAGACGATTCAGGTGTACATAGATGAACGACAACCCCGGACTGGCCCCCCAGTGGCCCAGAAGGCGATTCTTAATGTGCTCCGGTTTCAGCGGTTCAGTCAGGAGAGGGTTGTCGCGAAGATAAATCATTCCCAAGCTGAGATAGTTGCAGGCACGCCAGTAAATTTCTGTCTTGCGCAATTCTTCAGGGCTGAGAGGCTTGCCGGTAACGGTCGATCGGGTTGCAGAGTAGGGACTAAGTTCGAGGACTTCGGCTGGGCTGCTGACTTCGATCGTACTCATAAATCACTCCTTCCAGATAGCCTATGCCCCATGGTTGCCCTATGACAAATGATCTGCGTAGAAAAGTTGAATGTTGGACAGAAGAAGGGGGGCAAAATCGGTTCCAGCGAAAGTTTTCGACGGAACTCAGGCAGCCCCGGAAATGGTGCGCATAGCCCTGTCGGCTGCTGTGACACCGCGGTATTGGGCTTCCTCGAAGATCGAAAAGCCACTGAGATCGGAATTCGCAAACAAGATGCGGTCGTGGCCTTTGGCTAAATTGCGCCGCTCGGGAGAAAAGACTGCTCCTACCTTGGGGCGGGCCATGGCATGCCCGAATCGCATGATGTCGATATGAGAAACACATTGCCTGATCTCGGGATGCACCCGCTCGAGATCATGCAGGATTGCCTCTTTCCAGTGATTCCAATCCTTGTTCAGCAAGAGTTGGCGATTTTCGGCTGGAGAGCCTTCGGCGAAAGCCCAATAGAAGGTCCAGACGGTACGTTCGATGTGCGTGCGCAGGGATTGATGCGTGGCATCGACGTAGCCGAGAGTAGGGGAGTTCATGAAAACGGAGTCCCAAGTGGGATCGGTACCGTAAGAGGCCGGCAAGCGATCGAGAAACAGATTTGCGGTGAGCCAGGGAGAGTACTCGAACTCGCGTAGCGGAGGCATGCCTTCGATGAGATAAGGAGCGAGGAATGTGGGTGCGGCAAAGATGACAAATTCGGCGCGATATTCAGTGTCGCCGGAAAAGACAGAGATGAATTTACCCGTTCGAGAAATCTTGTGCACCATGCGATTGGGCTGCACAAAGCTTCCGAAGCGTTCGAGAAGACGGCGCACGATCCAGCCGTTGCCTTCGGGCCAGGTGAGTGGGCCTTTTTCCTCAGGTTCTCGGGAGGCGAAGTACTGGATGCCCGCCCATGCGGATGTGTTTTCTGTGGTTGCACCGTAGTCGTCGCGACAGCAGTAATTCAGGTACCAGTTTAGAAGATGGGAGTTCATCCCTTGCGCACTTAGCCAATCGGCGAAGGAGATGCGATCCAGGTCGGCTGTGCTTTCAGAGAAGCCGACTTCCATTGGTACGGTGAACTTGCCGGTCGCGCGGAAGGCGTGGATCTGATCCTCGAGTTTGCGGAATTGATCGCGATCAGTTGTGTTCAAGCCGATGGTAGGCTCGATGCCATCTTGCCATCTTCCATATAGAAATAGTCGCTCCTGAGGAGAGAAGCAGAGGTAACGCTCCTCCCATCGACCGTCTTTCAGCACGCCCAAGTCTTCGAACAGTTCGCGCACGAAGATGGCCTTCGGGCCGGGGACGGGAACGTAGTGCGCTGCCCAGGGATAGGCTGTAACTTCATTTTGCCCCCAGCGCGAATTGCCGCCAGGCTGATCGTTCATCTCGAGAAGAACGAAATCGGTGAAACCCTTTTTGTGGAGGCGCCATGCAGCGCTGAGTCCGGCAATGCCGCCACCCACAATCAAAACTTGTTTCTTGATGACCTGGCGGGGAGCAGGGAATTTTGCTCGATCGCGAAGTTGGTGCCCAAGCTGAAATGAGTCGTTGACGAAAGATCCGGTAATCGTCCGGTCGCCTTTGATCGAGAGTCCGATCAGCGCGGCGCTGGCCGCCTGCAGGAACTGACGCCTGGACGCACTCAATGACTGATGTCCTTCCAATCTTGATCGTACGCGCGAACCAGCACCTGGTCGTTCAGACGATTCGGAGGCATCGGCATGGGAGCCATGTCGGGTGGAAACTGAAACATCGCGGGAAGCCCGGCGATATTGACGAAGCGAAGCCCCGTGGGAAGGGATGCGGGGAATTGGAAATCGCGATGCCCGGCGATTACGAATCCCCATTCGCCAAAAGAGGGGACGTATACGTGATAGGGGTACGTCTGCAAGCCGGACTGCTTCAGCGTTTCCGCAATGCACCAGTACGAATCACGGGCGAACATCGGCGAGGTACTTTGCACGACCATCAGTCCCTGGGTACTCAGGTGGCGGGCCACCGCCTTGTAGAAAGTTGTCGTGTAGAGCTTGCCGAGGGAATAGTTAGTGGGATCCGGGAAATCGATCACAATGAAGTCGAAGCTATCGGTGTTGGAATCGACCCAGGGAAAGGCGTCCGAATTAATGATGTGAACTTTTGGCGACAGAAACGATTTCTGGTTCAGCGCCGTTAACATCGGGTTGGTCGTGAACAGCCGCGTCATTTCTGGATCGAGATCAACCAGTGTGACGCTCTCAATCTGCGGATATTTGAGGATTTCGCGGACGGCGAGGCCGTCTCCTCCCCCGAGTACCAGCACGTGACGCGGGACAGGAATCGCTGAGAGTCCGGGATGGATCAGAGCCTCGTGATAGCGGTATTCATCGCGAGAGCTGAATTGCAAATGACTGCTGAGAAAAAGGCGGATGTCGTCTTTGAAGCGCGTCAGAACGATGTGTTGATAGCGCGTGTCACGAGAGAGGATGATTTCGTCGGCGTAGATATTGTCTTCCACGGCTGCGGTGATACGCTTGGCTTCCGCGAAACCGATTCCTAATCCACAGAGAACTACGAAACATAAGACGCGAAGGGATTTTGCGGCGGAGATCTGATTGGCGAACAGGAAGGTGCTCCACAACGCGACAGCAACGTTGATAATTCCGAATAAAATTGCCGAGCGCACGAGGCCTAGATAGGGTACCAGTAGAATCGGGAAAAGAAGAGATGCCCCGAGGGCGCCGAGATAGTCGAAGGTCAGAACGTGGGCAACGACGTCGCGGAAGTGATAGCGACCGCGAACGAGGCGCATGAGAAGGGGAATCTCGAGGCCGACTAGTATTCCGATGACCACGACAAGTGCGTACATCAGGAGTTGAAATCCCTGCGTGTACGCGAAGGCCAGGAAAAGCAGGGCAGACGAGCAACCGCCGACTACGCCCAAGAGCAGTTCGATCCATACAAAGCGGTATGCCAGTCCGCGATCGATGTAGCGGGAAAGAGCGCTGCCGATACCCATGGCAAAGAGATAGCAGCCGATGATCGTGGAGAACTGCAGGACGCTATCGCCCAGGAGATAACTGGCCAGCGTGCCTGCAATGAGCTCGTAGATGAGCCCGCAGGCGGCGATCAGCAGGACGGTAATGAAAAGCAGAATTCCCAAGTTAGTGAATCGCCGAGGCAATGATCACGCAAATTCCAAGAGACATCGCGCCGAGCAGAATGGCCAGTGCGGTGTTGTGCTCCTGGACGATCTCCTTCCATAGGTGGTAAGGAGTCATTTTGTCGATGATGATGAACGACCCGGCAAAGATCACGATGCCGATGGCCGCGTAAATGATGGCATTTGCCACATTGGTCGCCTGGATGCCCATTTATTTGCCTCCTGTGTAGTGGTGGTAACTGGAATATACGGAACGGTACGAACCGGGATTGTCGCGTACGGAGCGAGGGACATTTTTGACTTCATTCACCGATGCAAGACTCCATCCGCGGTATTCAGCCATGGTTAGAAGAGTCAGAACGATCAGGCCGTAGAACATGTAAAGAGCTCTCATTAGTCATCGTCTCCGTCGTCGCTACTCTCCATAGGTGCGTGATCGCTTTCGGCCCAGCGCATATGTTCGAAATTGATGGAACGCCATGTGATCAGGGCGGCCGGAACCAGCAGGGCAAGCAATGCGATTCCGAAGAAGCTGAATTGAGGAACGTCGCGCTTGGCCGTAATTTCATAGCGAATGGTGCCGTGTCCCCGGTCGGACTCCGGTTCAACTCGAAGGTAGTAGGTGCCCGGGGGGACGCTGGGAATGGCAACACTGTCATTGCGGCTGCCTTCGGTCCAGGAGCCGTCTTCATCGTAGCCGTGGTAATAGCTGACTTCGCGGCCAAAATCGTATGCCTTCTCGGTGTCCTGGTTGACGAGGGCGTAGTTCAGGTAAATCCAGTTATTGTCGAGGCTCGTGTGGGTGGAGAGTTCCAGGGTAGAAGTACGGCCTTTGAGTTCGAAGGGATCGGTGACGAACGATGGTTCACCGTGGGAGTTCGTGTCGAACACGTAGTCGCCCTGAAAGACCTGTTCGTCGCTTGCGAACGACGCGAATCCGATCAACATCACTACGACAAGAATGGCGAAAGCGGCAAAAATCGTCCAGATTTGCTTCGTGTCGGCGCTGAACGGCGAGGGCTGGTTTTCGTAGACACCGATTGCCGCCGGGGGTTCGCCCGACAAGGAAAATGATTTCCAGATGTCACGGCCGGAAACATATTCGCCCATCGACCATGTGACTTCTTTGCCGGATTTCTCGCTCGACAAAACGCGCGGCGGGGAGACGTAGTCGGTGACTTCGTTAGCCTCGCCGACACGTACCTGCCAGGGGAATTCGCCAAGGACGTAAGTTGTCGCGGCTTCCGCAGTCTGGAAGTGGCGATAGTTTTCGCCGAGATAGTTGACCGTGACTTCGCCCGCGAAGGTATTTAACGCGGGTAGCGCCCTTAGCGTGGATACATCGTTCCAGTGGCCGTTGTACTCAGTCACGTAACGAAAGCCCTTATAGGGATTGAAGAGCACATATTCATGCCAGCTGTACGGGATGCCGTCTACATGAATGGTGCGCCGTTGAAATCCGACCGCTTCGTAGGGAGTGCCACGGATTTTGCCGCGGGTGCCGAGCGGGATGAGAGGCGGATCTTCACCAGTCGTCTTCTTGAATTGCTGAAGAATTTTCAGTTGGGGATCTTGCGCGTCAAGGATGGAATGGCACGATTCGCATACGACCGTGACCGCCTGGGTGAAGGAGCGGAGCGTGAGCGCAGCGCCGCATCCCGGGCAATTCATCGCCTTAACGTGAGGCGCGGCAGGCGGATTCGGGCTGCCAGTGCTCACTGCCATCCCTCGAAGGAACGCAGGTTTTTAAGCTTTAAGTCGTCGAACTCGACCGACTCGCCGAGATACAGGGCTGGGGATTCGTCACTGTAATCGAGCGTGCCAAATTTGCCGTGCTCTGACATCAGATCCACGAAGACAACATCATCCTTATCCCAGTACTGGAACGGAAGCTCTCCCTCAACCCCGCGATAGTGCGCTTTTGTGATGGTCGTCACCGTGTAGGTTTCGTTGTCCCAGATGTATTGTTGGCCGATTCTCGCTTGGGGTGGCAACTTGCGGCCTGGCGCAGCGAAGGTGACTACGTAATTGTCCTGCGCGTCGGAGAGCCAGGCGCTGCCATTGTTCATCACGACGTGCCATTCATTCCATGTGCCCTGGTCGTACTCGTAGATGATCCGTCCGACCGCGACGAATGAATGATGATTGTAGACACCCTCGGTTCCGATCTGAATGGGAGAAGCGTTGGGCGGGAGATCGGCCACCTGGCTGACCTTTTTGAGATCCACATCGGTGCGTACCAAGATGGACTTGCAATAAGTGCAAACAGTCTGCACGCTGCTGGACCAGCGAAAGACAATAGGGGCGCCGCAATTCGGGCAGTTTGCCGCGGGTTGGGTCATCCACGGTTCTCCAGGGCGATGTCTTCTCGGCGCGGAGGTAACCGGCGCTCATTGTCAGTGCCGTATGAGCGCGTGATCGTTCGGACTGTCACGGAGGTCGCTCCAAACATCTTGGTCAGGGCGGATTCGAAGTTCCAGGCCTCGCGAGAAGCGCAACAGAATACGTTGAGGCACAATGACCCAAACTCGGGAAAAGTGTGGCAAGCGAGATGAGATTCCGAGAGGAGGCAAAGGCCAGTGATTCCACCTGGGTTTGGGAACTGGTGCCACTGGGTGGGTCCAACCGGACGCAACTGCATTGACGAGATAATTCGGTCAAACAACTCGTGAAGCAGTTCGGGATTGCGAAGCGAGTCCGCTGAGCATCCGTGAGCGTCAACAACCCATTCGATTCCACTCATTGTGTTAGTGACTATTGTTGCGCTTGGCCGCACTCCGGACAGAACTTTGCGGCTCTGGGAATGGGCTTGCCGCAGTTCATGCAGAATTTTGCTTCTGCCCCCGCTGCCGTTGCACCGGACGGGGGCCCGGACTGCTCGCTCGCATTCGAAGCCTTTTTCATGGCATCCATCATGGCTTGACCCATGGCAACTCCGGCGCCCAGCCCTGCACCGAGCCCGGCCGCGCCACCACCCTCATTGGCTGCAGCGATTGGAATGGATTGGGCAACCTGATATTGCGTGTACCGGCCCATGTCGCCGACCATGTTCATGCTGATGCGCTGATCAAGAACCTTTTGTAACTCATCCGGAAGGGAAAGGTTCTCAACGACGAAGCTGTCGAGCGAGAGCCCCAGGTCGTTGAAGCTCGGTTTCATTTGTGTCGCGATCTTTTCCGAGAGCGCGGCCTGATTCGCAGCCATGTCGAGGAAGGGAACGTTGCTTCCTGCGAATGCGTCGGTCATTCGAGCGATGATCGTGTTGCGCAATTGGCCTTCGAGATCTTCGACACGATAGACATCCCGCGTGCCGCTCACTTTGGAATAGAACTCCTTCGGATTCATAAGGTGGTAGCTGTAGATTCCGAAAGCCCGCAGGCGGACGGCGCCGAATTCTTTGTCACGAATGGTGATCGGATTGGGCGTTCCCCAGTGTTGATTCGTTTGCAGGCGGGTGGAGAAGAAATACACGTCGGATTTAAACGGCGATTGGAACCCTTTGTCCCAATTTTGCAGATAGGTGAGAATGGGAAGCGTCTGTGTGTTTAGCGTGTACAGGCCTGCCAGGAAAGCGTCGGCAATTTTGCCTTCGTTGACGAACAGAGCGGCCTGTGATTCACGCACGGTGAGCTTGCCGCCGTTCTGAATCTCGCGATCCTGCATGGGATAGCGGAAAGCAAGGATTCCGTCTTCAGGCTCGACCCACTCGATGACATCGATGAACTGCTTCGATAAGAAATCTCGGAGACTCATTTGAGAACTCTTCCCCCACTCGTGCGGAACGTGCAATAAACTGCCGAGAAATGGATGCTAAGGGGTCGCCTTGCTGGTGTCAACAAGGCGAGTTTGCAGCCCGCATTTGAAGTATTGCAGATCGCAACACGCGAGGTCGGTTCGTGAAAATCTTTGCGGGATAGTGATTGGCGTCATTGGCACGCGGGCTCTGCTAGCGTTATTTTGGCAGGACCGAAACATGACGGTACAAGGGTTTTGCGTTACCTTACTGGACGACTGACGACGCAATAGGCGAGGGAAACCTATGTCGGAACTGGCATTGTTTGGAGGCAGCAAGTCGAAGCAGAAGTCTTTCCCGCTTTGGCCGCAGTATGACGAGAACGAGCGGCGAGCGTTGCTCGAAGTTCTTGAGAGCCGAGTTTGGTGGCGAACACCGGGTACAAAGACGCTGGAATTCGAAAAGGGGTTTGCCGCATATCATGGCGCGCGCCACGGGATTGCTGTTACGAACGGAACGGCTGCACTGGAAGTTACCATGGCTGCGCTGGACATCGGGCCCGGGGACGAGGTGATTGTTCCGGACTTCACGTTTATTGCGACGGCCAGCGCGGTTCTGTTCGCAAATGCTCTACCTGTGATGGTTGATGTCGACCCCGAAACCTACTGCCTGGACCCCGTGCTCACTGAAGCCGCCATCACGCCGAGGACTAAAGCTATCATTGCGGTCCATATGGGCGGGCATCCTGCGGATCTGGACGCGCTCAGCGACCTTGCGCGAAAACATAACATTCATCTGATCGAAGACTCGGCCCATGCGCACGGTAGTGAATGGCAAGGCAAGAAGATCGGTACATTCGGAACAGCGGCCACTTTTAGCTTTCAAGCGAGCAAGTTGATGACGGCTGGGGAAGGTGGAGTCATCCTCTCGAATGATGATGCGTTCGAGCGCCAGGCGCGATCCGTTCACGATTGCGGTCGCTTGCCTGGAGAGTGGTTCTATAGTCACTTCCTCTATGGGTCGAATTACCGACTGAGTGAATGGCAGGGTGCGATTCTGACGGTGCAGTTAAGCAGGCTGGAAGAACAAACGATGCACAGGCATCACAACGGGCGATTGCTTGATGAATTATTTGCCGAAATCCCGGGAATCAGGGCGCAAAAGTGTGATCGCCGGTGTACGCGTAACGGGCAGTACGCTTACATCTTCCATTTCAATTCGGCGCATTTTGCAGGCATCTCGACCGAGAATTTCATTGCTGCGTTGAATGCCGAGGGAATCCCCACCCAGGCAAGCTATCCGCCGTTGCACGAGTTGGATTGTTTCCGCACCGGCGAATACCGCAAATGCCTGAGTGGAGCACAGGCCACAGAAAAGCACGATTTTCTGCAGCAACAATTTCCGCATACACAGCGAGCCGCCTGGGAGACAGTCTGGATTCCTCAGTTCGCGCTACTGGGCGACGAGCAAGACATGCTTGAGATTGCGGATGCAATTCGCAAAATCCAGCAAAATTCAAAAGCCATTGCCAATCGTGCATCGCAAGTAACTGCGGAACGCGTTGCGCGCTAAATAGCAAAACTGAGATCTGAAGTCGCGAATGGAGGCGTTGCCATGTTTTGTGGCTGCAACCGCAGCAGTCGCTTTTTGTTGACTTTCCTTTTGGGTTTCTTGGCCGCGACCGGCCTCTGCGGTTTCTCAACGGCACAGGACTCGCGGAAACTGCCCGATAAGGTTCCCCCGAAGCGAACATCGCAGATTCAGGATGGTTTCGGAATCAACTCCGACCTGCCGCGTGATCCTTACTTGCCATGGAACCGATGGTGGTGGACGCGCATGTTCGATGCCGGATTCAAGTGGATCCGCATCGGACAATACGAAAACAGTTCCGACTATACAAGTTGGGATTGGATCGAACAAAAGCGTGGAATCTACGCCGCGTCACCTCTGCTCGAAGACAGCGTCGATTCGCTGATCGACAATGGGATGAACGTTCAGGTTCAACTGCTGTATGGCAATCAAATGTACACCGCGCACAGCGGGAAGCTGCCGGAGGTCAGTGTTCCTGAGCCTGGTTCGTTCCACAACGATGATCGGAGTATGTATTCGGTCTACTGGCCTCCGGTGACACCGGAGCAGACTGCTGCTTTCAATCGATATGTCGCGTGGATGGTCGAACACTTCAGCGACCGAATCCATTACTGGGCGCTGTGGAACGAACAGGACATCGGATATTGGAATCCGTGGGGCAACTCTGAACAGTACGGCCGTCTGCTGACTTCATTCGTGGAAACGGTCCACAAAACTCCGGGAGCGAAAGTAATCTACGGCGGTCAGGCGGACCCATCGCGCGACTTCACGCAGCGCGCTTTGGACACTTGCAAGTGCGCCGAAGGAATCGACGTTTACGCCTATCACACCTATCCGGGATACGGCCAAAATGTGAACCCGGAGTCGATGGATTACGGCGCTTATCATGACGAATCACCGCGAGCGTTGCGCGATCTGGTGAATCACCATCCGGGAATTAAGCAGGGTATTCCTTTCTTTGACGATGAATTCAATTCGATTCCCTCGTGGTCCGGATCGGATGAGTCGGTGCAGGCCAAGTATGTGCCGCGCGGACTGATTTACAACCATGCTGCGGGAGTGAAGACGTTCGTCTGGTTGCTCGCCGCGGGCACGGACGGCAACGAATACGACGACTTCGGAATCCTGCACGGGCTGACTTACCACGACTATGACTTCACTCCGCGACCGGTGTTCTCGGCGCTGCAGAATACGAACGCTTTGTTTTCGGATACAAAGTTTGATCCTTCTATTGAGATCGCAAGTGAAGACGTCGCTGACCTTCGCAAACAGAGCGGATTCCCGTTCTTAAGTTATGGCTTCCGCTCAAAGACAGGGAAGGCCATTATTGCGTATTGGATCGCAGCACACAGCGAGCGGGGGAATCAGTTTCCGGCGTACTACATCACAATGTCTCTCAAGAATTCCGGCATCCGGCATCCGGTGCTCATCGATGTTCTGTCCGGTGATATCCGTCCACTCGAGTGGAAAGACGGTTCGGATACGACGCTCCAGAAGTTGCCAGTCACCGACAGCATTATGGCCATCGCGGATGCCGACTACTTCGATTGGTCGGTTCTTCCCGAAGCGCCGAGTTCATTAGCCGCGATTGCGACGGCCAACTCAGTGAAGCTCGCGTGGCAGGTTCACGGGGGGAATCCAGAGCGTATTGTCATTGAACGCCGTGACGACGCAATGGGAGAAAGAACGTGGAAGAAAGCCGCGGAGTTACCTGTTCCCACCACGGAGTATACAGACAGGCG
>Ga0207699_10001124_pt1 | contig 12656 bp, 9 predicted proteins | sample LARL51metaG_FD_184344 | JGI IMG/M metagenome (GOLD analysis project Ga0207699, IMG submission 184344) | Corn, switchgrass and miscanthus rhizosphere microbial communities from Kellogg Biological Station, Michigan, USA - LAR L5-1 metaG... | ecosystem: Host-associated > Plants > Roots >...
AGTCGAAGGCACGAAGCGCCCTCGTCGTCTCGCAAATGCCGGTATTGAAGCGATGGACCAATGGCTTGCAATGCTGCGCAAAGCTCTTGAGAAAAACTACGATCGGCTGGACGGAGTTCTGGCCGGGATCGAAAAACAGAAGAAAGGAGAAAAATGATGAGCAAGATGACGCTGAAGACGGAGGGCGATAAGCACGTGATTGTGACAAGGCGCTTTGCTGCGCCACCAGAAGCCGTGTACCGCGCCCATACCGATCCGAAGTTAATCCAGAAATGGTTGCTCGGTCCTGAAGGTTGGAGCATGCCCATTTGCATCAATGAAGCCAAGCCAGGAGGCAAGATCCGTTACGAATGGACAAATGGCAAAGGCCGCGGATTCCATCTGACTGGTGAGTATCTGGATCTGGAGCCTTACAGCAGGATTGTACATGTCGAGCGGATGCACCTGCCGGACCCTACGCCGGACAACCACGTTGAAACCAGATTTGATGCGGACAGCAAGGGAACCTTGATGACCATGCGAATGACCCTACCCGATGCTCAGACGCGAGCGGCCATGCTTGCGACCGGCATGGAGCGTGGAATGGAGGCCAGCTACGTCCGCCTAGAAGGAATGATCTAGTTTAATGACTCGCCCGAATTCACGCGTTGCGGGCAGCTGTGCGCTAGCCTCCGACGTTGTTCGGAGGTAGAATCCGAACTGCCTGGATTTCACGACGGCCATGCCGTGATCGATAACCGGCGCCCCCCAGCACTAACGCTCCGGCTGAGGCTTCGAGTTAGCCGTAATTTCGTATACAGGTTTGTTGTCGGCGTATACTTGCCACTTCTTCACCAAGCCGCTTTCTACGACAGCCAGCCAGGCAGCCGATGTCCGCCATTTGTTCTCCGGTGGAAGTTTGCCATTTGCCGCGATGGTGCCGCCCGCTGCCCCAAACACAGCTACGATATTTCCATTTCCCAGTATCTCTTCATGGGTGACCCAATAGTCCGGGCAAAATGAATAATAGCCTCGTCAACCCACGCGCATCTTCTCGCGGCCTTGCATCGTGTTACCAAGCGAGTCGACGAATATGTGATCCTCCGTCATGAGGTCGGCCAGCTTGTCCGCGTCCCTTTTGTTAATGCGATCAAGAAAAGCGAGAACGGTTTCGATTGCACTCACGTATTACCCTCCATGAAATCCAGCTGGAGTGTTCGGAAGTGAGTATATACGCACATAGTATCCGGATGGTCCGCCATCCGACAGACAGTGCCCGTCTTCGTTGACTTGCAGCTTCGCAAAAATTAGAATACGCCCCCAGTGGCTGACTCATCTTCCCTCATCGGACAAACCATTTCGCACTACCGCATCGTCGAAAAACTCGGCGGCGGCGGAATGGGTGTGGTTTACAAAGCCGAGGATACCCGTCTTCGCCGCTTTGTCGCGCTGAAATTTTTGCCGCAGGACGTCGCCCGCGATCCGCAAGCGTTGGCCCGTTTTCAACGCGAAGCCCAGGCCGCATCCGCCCTGAATCATCCCAACATCTGCACCATCTACGATATCGGCGAGCAAGACGGACAGGCGTTCATCGCCATGGAGTTTCTTGAGGGCATCACCCTGAAGCATCGCATCAGCGGAAGGCCGCTCGACACAGACGTTCTGCTCAGCCTGGCGATTGAAATCGCCGACGCTCTGGATGCCGCTCATAGCAAAGGCATTGTCCATCGCGACATCAAACCTGCAAATATTTTTGTGACTGAACGAATGCACTCCAAGATTCTCGATTTCGGTCTCGCCAAACTTACCTATACGGAAAGTCGCGCCCCTGGTTCGCCGGCCGCCGAAGACGTCACCGAAAATGTAAGCGCGGAGCATCTCACCAGTCCCGGCTCCACGCTCGGCACCATCTCCTATATGTCGCCGGAACAAGTGCGCGCCAAACCACTCGATGCTCGCACCGATTTGTTTTCTTTCGGCGTGGTCTTATACGAAATGGCCACCGGCACATTGCCGTTTCGCGGAGAAAGCTCCGGTGTCATCTTCAAAGCCATTCTGGATGCCACGCCGACGCCGGCGATGCGATTCAATCATGATCTACCGGCGAAGCTAGACGACGTGATCAATCGCGCGTTGGAAAAAGACCGCGATCTGCGGTATCAGCATGCCTCCGACATGCGCGCGGAATTACAGCGCCTAAAGCGCGATACCGATTCAAATCGTTCTGGCTCCGCCGCAATCCCGCATTCCGATTCGGATGTGGCCGCCGTGGCCAGCAATATCGCGTCACCATCCCACAAAAGCGGTGTACACGCATCCAGCGCCTCTGGAGTGCGCTCGCAAAGCGGTGTGGCACATTCCTCCAGCAGTTCGGTCGTTGTCGATGCTGCCAAGCAACACAAAACAATGTTCATCAGTGGCGCACTCGTCGCACTTCTCCTCATCGCTGGTGCCGCTTACGGCGCGTACTCGCTATTTGCCAATCGTGCCGTGACCGTTCCTTTTCAAAGTTTTGCGGTTACGCAAGTCACAAACTCCGGCAGGGCCACATCGGCCGCGGTTTCTCCGGACGGAAAATATGTGGTAAGCGTGATCAACGAGAACGGAAAAGAAAGTCTGTGGCTCCGCAACGTAGCCACCAGCAGTAACACTCAGGTTCTCGAACCGGAGCCCTTCAACATTCGCAGTTCCGTATTTTCTCCTGATGGCAATTATATTTTCTATCGCAAGGCGGTGGATGCCAGCCAGAACTCTTTCAGCGTCTACCGAATGCCGGTTCTCGGTGGCACACCTCAGTTGCTGGTGCGCGATGTTGACGCGGGGCCGGCAATTTCTCCGGACGGCAAGCGCATGGCCTACATCCGCGCAAACGCTCCGGAGGTCGGCAAGTATCGCCTGCTGTCTTCGAACTCGGACGGCAGCGACGAGCAGATTCTGCAAATCACTCTGCTTCCTGCTCCGGATAATCTGTCCTGGTCGCCCGACGGAGCGCGAATCGCCTTTATTTCGTATTCGCAAGGCGAAGCTCAGGGGCAGATCAGCCTGTTCGATCTTGCGGACAAGAAGGAGACGCCGCTCACGTCATCTCCAGACAAACTTTTCTTGGATTTGGCGTGGCGTCCGGACGGTCACGGACTGCTTGTGAACTATCGAGCTTCGGATGCCACCAATCTTCAACTTGGGTTCGTTTCTTATCCGGCCGACCGGTTTCAATCGCTGACCAATGACACACGCGGGTATCAAACGCTAAGCCTTTCGGCTGATGGCAAATCGATGGTTTCAATTCAGCAGCAACGGTCTGATTCTGTTTTCCTCCAGCCAATGATGAGTAAGGGTGCATCTGCAGCGGTTCCAGGCATCCCGAACCAAGCCGACGTCCGCGGGGTGGGATGGGACGCTCGCGGCGATTTGCTGATCACCACCGCGAATTCGATCCTGCATCTGTCCGCCGACGGCGCCCGTCAAACCACCCTGCTCAGCATGCCTGCTGGGAGAATTTTGAGGTCTTCAATCTGTGCTCGTGGTGGGCCGATCCTCTTCATGGCGGTTGGTCGAGAAGGAAAGAGCACCATCAACATCTGGCGGGTGAATGCCGATGGCACTCATTCAAAGCAGCTAACGAGTGGCAAGGATGATGAACTTCCGGTCTGCTCTCCGGACGGAACTTCATTTTATTATTCGGATAACGCAACCTATCGAATCATGAAGATGCCCATCGAAGGAGGGACTCCCGAAGTCGTCAAGGCTAGTGTAGTGGCTAGCGGATTCATGACCGGCGCAGTGAATTTCTCGTTGGACGGCAAGTGGATACCGGAGGTTGAGTTGTCAACTGACCCGGCCACGCAAGCGGTGACCCACAGAATTGTTGTGCTCGATACCAACGCAAACCCCGAGAAGCCCGCGAAATATCTCGATGCCCGTCCTGACATCTCTAATACGATTGCCTTTGCTCCTGACGGAAAGGCCGTGGCTTATTCGGTGGTTGAAAACGGAGTCGGCAACATCTGGGCGCAGCCGCTGGATGGCTCAAAGGGCCATTGGCTGACGACCTTCACGTCCGACCAAATCCGATCGTTTCAGTTCTCGCCTGACGGCAAAACACTTGGCGTGGTGCGTGTGCACGTCGTCTCCGACGTAGTCCTCCTGCGCGACTCAACCGCCTCCTCTCGCTAACTCTGAAGGGCTGGCCTTTTAACTTGGTTTTACGGATTTTGCAGCGGCCACCTTCAGGTGGCCATCTTTCCTTACCGCGGCATTCTCTTTTCCCGCTACTCCGGTAGCCATCTTCTCTTCTTACGTCGTCATTCCGCCAGTCCCGCGCTTGGCGGGAAGCGAAGCGAGGAATCTCTCTTCTCCCCGGTGCTAGCGGCGCGCAACAAACCCTCCACCTTCGCCACATCCTCCGCCACATCCACACTCAGTGCGTCAGGCAGACCATGGTTCTTGGTTCCAGGTACGAATTGTTCGAGAAGAGACTTGAACCGAGGCGTCAAGTGCAGTTCCTGACTGGCTTCCATAAACAGCTTTCGAGGCTCAAAGGCAGACTTTAGCGCGTAGCGGAAGTAAGAGAACCGCATAAGCTGTGCCGCGTGCTTTAAGTGTTCGTCGCTTCGAACCCGAAATGTGATCCATCCTAAATTGGGAACCCATTGATGTTCTTCAGCGAGCCCTTCCGCCAGAAGCGCATCGCCAACCGAACGCGGAAGTGGGATGCCTACGATCCCACCGTTAGCGGCTCTAATGCACACAGTCAGGGTGCTATAACCGCATTCGTGCAGTGGCACCACAAACAGAGGATTGAGGCAGAGATGAAATTACTAAGTTCTTTTCAATTAGAGAAAAAGTTGGTGGAGGTGATCGGAATCGAACCGGTGACTCCCTGCTATCCAGGCAGGTGCTCTCAATGAGTTTTCAGTCAGAATTTCAAAGCCCAAACCGATCCCCCTCGCACTGCGCTCGAATGTAGATACTGACTCTTGCACAAGCCCTCTCATGGGTGGACAATCCGGCAATGACCAAGAACCGCATCCACGCCGATAGTGGCAACTCACCGGGCGTTGGATCTGTGACCGAAAAACTTGGTTCGGGCATTCAGTGCTGCGAGCTTGCGTTGTCATCAGGCAGCGCAAGAACATGGGAACACAAAATCAAGAATGCACAGAAAGCCCACGATATTGCATTGCGCTTCGTACATCGTTTCGAGCTTTCCGAGCACGAGGCTCGGCTCGTCAATCAGCGACTTACCCACCTGAAGACCCTTCTGGAAGAACTTCGGTAATCTTCGTCAGCGGTCCGGTTGTTAGGCGGTTTCGTTTTACAGCGCAAGGCTCTCACGGTTGGAGCCCTACAAAGCCGCACTCAGCGAAACTCAACCTGGAAAGATGCAAGAAGCCATAACGAAAGCAGAGCGGGCAATTCAACAACGACTGGCCGATTGTCCACCACCAGCCATGGAGGAAGCCGAAAAACGGGCCATAGGAAATACCCTAGCTGCGTTGGCGGTGCTCAAGACTGAAATTGTGTAGACAGGGGCACGGATCGACAGGGCAGGTTGAATTAGCAAACCACCGGCATGAGCGAGCGGGAATTCAGCTGCAGCGCAATTATTCCCCCAAACCCCATAGTCGCTACCCTAATAAGGTAACGGTCTGAAGTTGAGTGTTTTCGGGGATCGTTTGGTGCGGGTTGCGAACATCACCGAACCATTCGGTTGCGAGCCGAATGCTTGAGCGTGTAAAGCGAAGATCGGGAGTGCGGAAAGTACTGAGTGGAAACGCCGTTCTCGGTAGCGTGTCCAAAGTCAGCTGTGGTGAGAATGTAGTAGAGATTTGGCAATCGCACTGCCGATAATTCGGTCACGCTGACCGCACAGCGCAGCATTCCGAAAGAGTCCGAACCATGGCTCATTTGATCCAGATATTGCGAAACGCGACGGGCGAGTTCGGATACGACTGGATGCCGATAAATCCCGTCGGCACGCCATTGATTCTGGCAACGCCCCGCTGGGCATCAGTGTTGTCGAAGATCGTGGTCAACTGCGGAGCTCCGGTTTCGGTATCGGTGAGAGTCACTTCATAGTGATTGCCCGCAACCACGATGTCGTACTGCATCCATACGCCTGGGCGCGTCGGAGGTCCAGGTGTATATTTCTGGATGCGGGTGTCGTGACCTCCGGTATGCACAATCAGGTCGCCTGCAGGAATCTTGTAGATCGCACCGGTGCGATTCTTGAACAGTCCGTCGGGTTCAGGTCGGCGGCCGTAGAAATCCTTCGTCACGTCACCGCGAGCGTTGTCGTCGATTTGGACCTCGAACCCGGAAAAGACCGCGCTCCAAGCGGGGTTGGTAGCAACCGCGGCACCTTCGGCATCGGCGCGCTGCCTCAGCGCGTCCGGCAATCGCAACAGCGGATCGCGAAAACGGATGAACACGCCGCTATTGCAATTCGCTGGATCGAATACCCTGAATTGCAGCCGCAAGTGGAAATCGTCGAACGCCTTGACAGCGTAGTAGAGCATTGCAAAATCGGCTGAGCCATAACTCGCTAGTTCACCGTGAAGAAACGCGAAACCCTGCCCACTGTTCGCCGCGCCCACTAGCTGCCACTTCTTAAAGGTGCCGACGGAGCCGTCGAACAACGCGGTGAAACCAGAGGCGGAAGCGCTTGGGATCACCGCACGTGGCAGGACATTGGCCTCAAGCAGGTCCGCAGTGCGCCGCGAGAGAGCCACGCCCGTGAGCATGGGGTTGGGCGAGCCAAGACTAGGGAACAGCGCCGGAGCGTCCACGTAGCAGTTCGTCGTGTCATGAATGCGGCCGAACTCGTTGGTGACGGAAGTGGCGGGATCGGTTCCCATCCACAACGTGCCTGCGTCGTGATGGGTGCTGCCTTCGGCATCGCGCCGGTTCGAGTAGGGGTGCGCCGCTCGCAGATCGGCGGCGGTAGCACCGGCCGCTATCGGCACGGTCTTGCCTTCCTTGGTCATGAGAATCTCAAACGCCTGACCGTTGGCGAAGATAAGCGCTACCTCGTCGGCCAGCGCGTCCATCGCATCCCAGGTTTGTTTGTCGACGTTGGATTGCGTGGTGTTGCTGGTTCCCGTCTTGACGTCGGCGAGCGTTACTTCTGCGATCGCGCGGGAATCCTCAGTCTTGGTGGGAGACAGGCTCACGAAGCTGTCGGGGTTCTGCGGTGTCATTTCGCCAATGCCCCGCAGTGTGATCACGACGTCCGCGTCGCTGGCGCGCAGCATGGCATCCAGTTGCTCGGTATCGGGGATCTTCTTAAATAACTCTGCTTCAGAGTCCTGTCCCAGCTGATTCAGCCCCGAGGCCGTAATCTGAAGATGGAAGAAGCGATCTTCGCCCGCTACGTTGGCTTTCCCCTTCACAAACAAGGCCGACGCCTGAAGGGACGTCTGCGTCGAGGCCGGCAGGGATGCGAGCGATGCGACCGGGACGCGAATCGTCAGATTGGATCGCAAATGTGCGATGAGATTCTTTCCCATGCGTTGAGCGGCGCGTCCTGCCAGTGAATCTTTGAACGTATTCATCGTGAGTCGTGTGCTTTCAATTGTGCCCAGTGCGATCACGACCGCGCTCTGACTCCCGTTGGAGGGCGGCGCGATTGAGATCACTTTTTCCAGGCCGTCGATGTCCTTGACTCGGACGCCTGTGACGCGCACCCAGTTGTCCAGCTGGGTTTCGGTGATGATCTCCAGCACGCGGACTTTGGGGACGATCATCAGGCGCTTGCGGGCATCGGCCTGCGGGCCAATTCCGCCGGTTTCTCCGGCAACAACGCGCGCGACCTTGATGAGCTCTGGCACGGCGCTGAATTTGTTGAAGGGAAACAAGCCCGGTTCGGTGCGCGCCTGCACCGCCAATGGTGCCTCCAACTTCAGCAAATTGAGCATGTCCGCGCGCGAAGTCTTGTCGCTGGGTTTGAGGCCGAGCATGTCACGAAGCTGCGGGTCAGTGACCGCGGCACTGCCCGTGGAAGTAGTCGAGCCTCCCCCTGCCGCGGCCGCAGCCAACGCCAAGTCGCCCACCGCCTCCAGCCCTGCATAGCGGACTGCAGGATGGTCCGGCAAAAGAGCCAGTTTGATCGCGAGGGGCGACGCGGCAGGCTTGGCCAGTCCATCGAAGAGCTGGCGGCGAAGTGCTGTGTGCAGCCGACCGAAGATAAAGTCGTTGCTGTCTGTAACTCCGATCTGGTCGCTGGCCTGAAAGAAATAGGGACCCGGGGCCGGGGCGGAAAGATCGGTGAGTTCGGCGATGACCGAGCCCGGCCAGTTCTTAAACTCCTGATCGAGCAGTTGCGGCGACCAACCTCCCCAGGCCAAGGAGCGTCCGCCAATACTGAAAAGCAGTCCGGCGTAGCCCAACGCCGGGTGGCTGTCCCAAGGCACGCGGAAGTCCGGCGTGCCGCCCAAGAACGGCATGTTCTGAAAGTGCTCGGGAAGTGTAAAAGGACCGGCTTCCAATACCAGAATGCGACGGCTATGCGTGGCGTCGTTGAGCATGAGCCTTGACGCGATCACAGCGCCGAAGGTGCCCCCGCCAATAACAATGACGTCGAACTCGCGCGGCCTGCCGGCCACCGTCACGGCCGCACTGTCAGTCGCCTCTTGCAACGTGTTGCAGAGAAAGCGACCCATGTTGTCGAGCGTAAAGGTAGTAGTTTCAGCAAGTAACCCCATGGCGGGACCTCCTTAATAGGTAAGCGATCGAGGCGGGAAATCGGAGATTTGCAAACCTGCGTTTCGGTTTTCCGGATGATGCTGAGAAAAAGATTTAAGGACGACATTCGACTGTTGTCAAGTGAAAATTCCGATAATCCGCGTGCTATTGGATCTGAGATTCGGGTGCTGTCGGCACGGCCCAAGGATTGCAACTTCGAAGCTCGTTCGGAAGTTACCTGCTCCTATGTTTGAAGATGGTTCCGCCTTCAGCGCGAAGATCTGTCAGATATCAAGATCAGAAACGGCGCAACAAGTGACAATGCCTCTACACTGTGGTTCGTGACTCACGCGCCTCGAAGTATACTTACGAGAGGAGTGCGTTGCGAAAAGAGCAGGTGTTGGGCAATGGTGCGAATTGTAATTCTAGGTAAACGAACCGAGAGCCTGGAGATGTTGGCTAATGTCCTGCAACAACGCGGATACCAGGTTCGGGTTGTCTCAGATTTCAGGTGGAAGACGTCCATCTTGAAATACCTCAGTCCTCACTTCGTGATCGTGGATACAGAGGATTCAAATTTCAGCGCCGCGAAAGTCTGCGCTAGGATACGGGGTGATCGTTCCCTTGTTCGCGTTCGCATTCTCGTGTTAAACCCCTCTCACGGCCCCGAAGGCAATCTGTCCGAACAGGCAGCTTTCCGGGCTGATTTATATGTGGACCGGCCGTTCAATCCGAATTCTGTGGTGTCATGCGTGAGACGGCTCCTCAAGACAGAACCTGCTGAACGAACCTATCGAAAAATATCGATCGATACTTTAGTGATCGCCCCGGCCTCTTATCAGGTGATTCGCCGTGGAGAGGCAGTCTCCTTGGGTTACATTGAATTCCAGCTTTTGCACCATCTGGCCTCTTATCCGAACACCATCCGCAGCCGAGACGAATTGCTACGGATGGTGTGGAAATACCGTAGTGTGAGTCACAGGATACTTGACACCACAATCTGGAAATTGCGAAAAAAAATCGAGGTCCGTCCGGAGAGACCGAGGTTCATCATCTCGGCAAAAGGACGAGGCTATAGTTTTCGTGTGCCTCTTGACTGAATCAAGTCGCACGTTGACCATGTTTTTTTTTAATCTATGGTTGCGGGCATTTTAAACCTCGTATCTGTCGGCCATACAAAAATCTGCAAGAAACGGAAAGGGCAGCTCGGTGAGGAGCTGCCCTTTTTTTCCGTCCCCAGGGGAGGGGCGGACCGCATTATGCCTGGCCGGAACTACGGCAGGTAATAGCGGAACGAGGTCCACAGCATGTTGTCGATTGCCTTAGGCTGAATGCCAACGGCGGTTGGCACGTTGTTGTTGCCGGACCACGCGCTCTTGGTGAGGTAGGAGTACTGTATGCCCCAGCGCATGCCGCCCTTCGGTCCCTGATAAAACTTGTGCCAGAAGCCGAGTGTGCCTTCGATGACCACGCGGGGGTCTCCGGCGCACGTTCCTCCGGCGCTTGGGGTCAGTTGGTTGGCTGGAGGATTCTCCGTGCTACAACCGGAGTTGTTGGCGAATGGGTTGCCGTAACCGCCGATTCCGTTGGTGGCTCGTGCGACAGTGGTGTTCACCAGGGTCGGCGCGCCAGCCACTCCATTCGGATTGCTGATCGTCACTGTTGTGATCTTCACGCTCGCAAAGTTGTTGTAGGCTGCGCGCGCCGCGTACTCAGCCCCGCCATAGGCATAAATATCCAACTTGGAATTTGGGTGGAGTTCGAGGATACCGAGGCCGTGCCCTCCTCGAATCGGAGCCAGCGTGCCATCCGGGCGAGCCGTGACATCGGCAAGCTGCGCGGAGCCAAAGCGGTTGATGCCATCGCCGTAGACTCCCTTCAGGCCGAAATCCAGTTTCTTCGTGAAGAGCGGAACACGGAAGCTCGCGCCTCCGCCACCTCCGGTGCGTGAATCGTTGAATGCGCCGGCCGCCGTAGGAGCAGTGGCGGTGGGAGCTGCCTCGCAAGTGATCGGATCGCCCGTAAAAGTGGTAGTCGTTCCGTTAGCCGCAGTGACGACACCCGCTGCAGGCGCGCTGACCACCGCGCAAGGATAGATGCGTGCGCGGAACTGGCTGAGAATAGCGAATATTTCGTAGTGGCCCCACTTTGGATCGAAAGCAGCCTTGAAGACGAGGTCCGGCGCCTTATTGGGCGTATAGCCCGTCGGGTCGAACGCATTGTTGAGTCCGCCACTATTCCCAGGCGCGTTGACCCAGAAATTCTGCGACGTGGTGCCCGCAGCGTTGGTGAAGGTCGAGAAGCCGCGCCCGCCGATGGTCGTCTGTGGCCCTTCGATGGCAACAGCAAGGGCAAGCTTGTCATTGAAGTTCTTCACGAGGCGGAACCCGTACGCGCGCTGCCACGTGAAGCCGACCACATACTGCGGATCGATTATCATTGGCAACGCTTCCTGGCGGTTCTGTATTCCCTTCCTGGTTTCAACAGCGAGGCTCCACATCTGGCCACCAGTGACGGAAAAGCCGTTTTCGAAGGCGAGCTGTCCCCAAACTTGCCGCTGGCGGAACACGTAGCTGTTGCTCTGGCGGTTATTGGACGTTGTGCCTGCTCCGAGGAAATCCGCCTCGTAATAACCGGTCAATTTGGCGCTGCCGATCTTTGATTCCGCAAGCAACGTGGCTCGGCTTTGACGTGCAGAAAAGACGTTTTCTGAAACGCGGCTCAATGAGTTACCTGAGAACGGAATTCCTGTGAACTGCGTATTGATATCCGCGCTTTCTGCGCGCTGCCGGTAAACCGTTTCCGCCGCCAGGAAGCCGCCGGGAGTAAGGCTGATTCCTTTGTAATGGATGGTCGTGGGCGACTCCGCAGCAATAATCTTCTTTTGCGCGTCCTGTACCGCGCCCTTCAGTGAATCGTTCCCGAGTTTCAAATCCGCAACGTCGGAGCTCAACGTGGTGGTTGTGGTCTTGACTTCCGCCGTGCTGGCCGCCACTTCTGAGACTTTGGCATTGGCGTCGGAAGCCTTAACGTCCGCCGCCGCCGCGGCGCTCTTCGCATCCGTGATCTGCGCGTCACGCCTTGTCTGTTCATTCTGCAGTTGCAGAATCTGCTGTTGTTGCGCCTCGACCAACTTTCGGAGTTCCTCAACCTGCTCCGACAGAATCGCTGTTGCAGATTTTGCCGGCTTGCCAGCTTTCTTCGACGTTTTCGCTTTCGGATTTTCCGCCTTCTGCGGATCTTCGTCTTTTGGCGTGTCCGGGAGCGCTTCGGTCGAAGCGGTTTCGGACTTTGGTTGACCGTTGTTACCGTCCCCCGCCGACCGCGCCATGACCGGCCCTGACACGAGAACGAGGCCTAGAATCCACGCAACGACTATTCGCATTACTTCCTCCTTGGAATCTTTGTGAAGCGGGAGCCAGTCCTCCCAAGACCTATACCAGATGGGACCGCCCCAATCGCCCTACATTCTAGTCCAGCCGGGCTTGATTTGGTTTCGCCCGGCGGCTTTTGAGCACGTACTGAGCCCCACCGCTGTGGTCGACTTTATGTTGTCTTTACGGGCTACTCCAAAGCGAACCCGCTTCCAGGCACACAGCGGATGCCACACCCGGGATTGGACCTTAACGGGCCTCCGTGACAGAGTTGTAATGGTATTGTTAATCTTATGTTACAAGCTCTAATACAAGGGATTCGCGGAGCTTAGTTCTAATTCAATCGGGGTTAGTGGCTTGCCAACACCGTATGATGGCGCGAATGTGCGTTCTTCTGCGGCTTCAGATTCCTTAATGGGGCAAGGCCACGGCAAGGCCTTCGCGCACGGTCTTAAGTTTCCTAAATCCCTCGTTGCGGTTGATGACGTAAATGTGAATTGGATAGTCGAGGCGTTGTTTGCCCCCGAGCGCTGGGTATTTGATGGCAAGCGCCAGCAATGCTTCCGCTGTCTGTGCGGAATCCAGATGCCTCTGTTGGAATGCCACTAGCCAGGTGCGAAA
>Ga0207699_10001130_pt1 | contig 12629 bp, 13 predicted proteins | sample LARL51metaG_FD_184344 | JGI IMG/M metagenome (GOLD analysis project Ga0207699, IMG submission 184344) | Corn, switchgrass and miscanthus rhizosphere microbial communities from Kellogg Biological Station, Michigan, USA - LAR L5-1 metaG... | ecosystem: Host-associated > Plants > Roots >...
GGCTGCACGTCATCATGGCCGTCATCTTCGCCTTCGGCGCCGGGTGGTCGTTCGCCCGGCCCTACAACGCGTTCTGGACGCTGGCCTCGATCCTGGGGCTGCTGCTCATCTTCCGGGGCACCCTGGACATCATCACCTCGGTGGACGCCAGGGCGGTCAACGGCGTCTGGTGGCTGGGCCTGCTGGCCGGGATCCTGGAGATCCTGCTCGGCTTCTGGGCCTCCGGGCAGTACCTGGCGGTACGCGGGGCGCTGCTGCTGGTCTGGGTCGGGCTGTTCGCCTTGTTCCGGGGGATCTCCGAGATCGTCATCGCCTTCGAAGTCCGCAGCCGCCAGCGGGCTTAGCACCACACGGCGGCATGCGCCGGCGCCTGGCACTGCCGCATGCTCACTGGGCCGGACAGCCAGTGGATTTGGCTGGGGGACGAAGAGGCCGCCGGTTCGCATCCGGCCACCCCGGTCCAGGTCACAGGCCGCGGTGACCGTACCGGCGGTGTCCAGTGACGCCTATTGCTGGTGTCGTGCCTGGGTGGGGGCTGTTTCGCGGGAGCGGGGCCGGGGTACCGTGTGAGCCGGGTCGATGGGAGCGGGTCGTCACGGAGGGGAGTCACGTGGCGCGTGTGCTCGTGGTGGAGGATGATGAGTCCTTCAGCGATGCCCTGTCCTACTTGCTGCGCAAGGAGGGCTTTGAGGTCGCCGTCTGCCCGACCGGGCCGGATGCGCTGGACGCGTTCGACCGCACTGGTGCTGACCTGGTGCTGCTTGACCTGATGCTTCCCGGTCCGCGCGGCACCGAGGTGTGCCAGCGCCTGCGCAGCCGGTCGGATGTGCCGGTGATCATGCTGAGCGCCAGGGACACCGAGGTTGACCGGGCGGTCGGCCTCGGGCTCGGCGCCGATGATTATGTGACCAAGCCGTTCTCCTGGCGCGAGCTGGCCGGGCGGATCCGGGCTGTGCTCCGGCAAGACCGCGAGCGGTGCACTTGACCGGGAGTTCTGGCAGCGCGCGCCCGGCCGCCTGCCGCTACGGCGGTGTGCGGATAAAGCCAAGACCAGCACGCGGAGGGCGGGTGGCGCGGCGAATCCGGGAGGCCCGGCCGGGCGCGGGCTGCGACGCAGCGCCGGGCCGGCCCGGGTCGGCAGGTTCCGCGGGCCGGCTGTGCTGATCCCTGATGGTTGACCCTGGACCGCCTCGGTGACACGGTGGCGTGAGGCGGGGGTAACTGCTGTCGTAAGGCCGGTTGCCGCTTACGGTTGGGCTCCGGGAGGGATCATGACCATTTCTGAGCAGGTAGACGCGCTGCAAGCGCGGGCAGCGGAATTGAAGAGTTCGGCTGACCAGGCCCGGCGGGAAACGAATGAACAGGTTAAGGCGCGCATCAGCCAGACGAAGGCGGATATCGCTGCCCGGCAGAATGCGGTCAAGGAGAAGGCCGGGCAGGCCGCCGACCGGACGCAGAGTCAGTGGAAATCGATGCAAGCCGATGCCGCGGCGAAGATGGCGGCCGTGCAGGACCGCATCGGCCGCCAGCGCGACCAGCGCGACGTGAAACGAGCCGAACGGGAGGCCGAGGACGCGGAGGCAGACGCCGCCGATGCGCTGGATTACGCCGAGTGGGCCGTCGACCAGGCGCAGCTGGCTGTCCTTGATGCGATAGATGCCCGCACCTGGGCCGACGCGCGCGCCGCCGCGTCGTCATGATCATCTCGGCCTGGGCGGCGCATCGGTGATCCGTTCGCCGATCGCGGCGAACGGCACAGGCGATCGCGAACATCAGGGCGAGCCAGTGCGACTTAACCACCTACCCGGAATGCGGATATGCCTGCCCGCATCCCATCCCGGTGATGGCAGGTGACGGCAATGCCTGGTCCGCAGCCCGGGCGCTACGCTGGGTCAGGGTGCTGGCTACTGCAGCCGGCCGACGGGGCCGCGCCGGGCTCATCCACCCGGGTTGACCCGGCTCACTGACCAAATGCCTCGCCAACGCTGGCGTCAATACGACGCACAGCCACCAGTGCCCGGCTCTGGAGCCGGGCGCTGGCCGTCTACAGGCCTGGGTCAAACCACCCGACCACTGCGGCGAGCATGCTCGTAGCGCAAGCCCGTATCGGCGAGGGATTGCCGTCAGCAATCCGCGAGGTGTACCCCGCCACCAGGACCAAGCGCTCAGCTCCTTCTTGGTCTCTCTTTTGCCTTGCCTCTACCCGTGCTTGGATGGCGGTCGACGGACTAACACTCCCCGCAGCAGGAGGTGGCTCGTAGTGAGAAAGCTGACCTTAACGGCGGTAGCTGCCGGTTGCGTTGCGGCGTCGTTCCTGGCCGCGGCCCCGAGCCAGGCCAGCCGGGCCAGTCATGCGGCTGCCGCGCCGCGCTGGATCTTGCATATCCAGCGGTATCCGGGCGGCATTTCTAACGGGGTCCGGGCCATGGTGTCGGCCGAGGCGGTGGCGGCCCGGGCCGCCGCGCACCAGGCCCCGGTAGCCGGGGCCTCGGCGTCGTTCGGGCCCAACGTGCAGATGAACAACGATTCCAGCCCGCCGCTGCCGCAGAACGAGACCGCGGCCGCGGTGAGCCTGGCCAACCCGAAGGTCGCGGTCGCGGCGGCCAACGACTACGTCAGCGGCGGCAACGTCGTGATGCGCACCGCCGACGGCGGCCGACACTGGAAAACGACCCGGGTGACCCCGTTCTTCAACGGCACCCGCGACCCGTGCAACGGCGGCGACCCGTCGGTGGCCTACAGCCGGCGCGACCACGTGTTCTACATGGGCCAGCTGTGCTTCTTCCGCACCCTGCCGTTCTCCGAGGTGCAGATCTACGTCTCCCGCGACAACGGGCGCACCTGGACCCCCGGGCGGGCGGCGGCCATCGCGGCGACCAACTTCAACTACCAGACCGGCAAGGTCAACACCTCAATCTTCAACGACAAGGACTACATCGCGGTCGACAACACCCCGACCAGCCCGCACTACGGCCGCCTGTACGTCGGCTACACCAAGTTCCACATGCTGGCCAGCGGGTTCTCCGACTACTGCCCGCTGCAGCTGGCCTACACCGACACGGTCAACATGGCCAACCCGACGCTGACCACCTTCCAGCACACTCCGATCCAGCCGGACAACCCCGGCGGCAACGGCCTGGGCCGGTCGGCCAACCAGTACTTCACCCCCCAGGTGGAACCGGACGGCTCCCTGGACGTCGCGTTCATGCAAGAGGCCTGCAACACCTCCGTCGACGCGCACATCCTGTTCCAGCGGTCTGTCAACGGCGGGCAGAGCTTCCTGCCGCACGCCGTCCAGGTGGACAAGCCCGGCCAGTACAAGGACTTCATCGACCCGGCCAAGGACGACACCCTGCCGCCCACCGCCTTCCGGGCGCCCAACACGCCGTCGCTGGCCTTCGACGCGCGCACCGGGTCGCTGACCTTCCTGTACCAGAACAACATCAACCGGCCGGTGTCCAAGGCCGACATCTCCTTCCAGCGGTCCACCGACGGCGGGCAGCACTGGTCCAACGCCCGGTTCCTGTCGGTCAACCAGGCCGGCCAGCCCGCCCGCAACGACCAGTTCTTCCCCTGGGTCGCCGGGACCGGCGACGGCCACCTGTACGCGATCTGGCTCGACCGCCGGCTCGACCCGGCCAACATCAACATCAACACCTGGGAGGCCCGGTCGGCCAACGGCGGCGCCAGCTGGACCAGCCGCCGGATCAGCACCCGGTCCTGGAATCCCAACCTCGGGTTCTTCAGCAGCGGGGCGTTCATCGGCGACTACAGCGGCATCGCGGTCAGCAGCACCAACGTCTACCCGGTCTGGACCGACGGGCGGAACACCGCGATCGCCCGCACCGGCATCGGCGAAACCGACATCTTCACCGACGTCGAACCCCGGTAACGAGCACGTCCGGCAGCGGGCTGGGCCCGAACCCCGGCCCAGCCCGCCCCGGCCCTCCGGCTGCCGCAGCGATCACGCGGCACCCGTTATGCATTGATCAAAACGGCCGCCACGCGGCAGTCAGCGGTGGCGAGATCAGTCCGAGCCGCGGCGATCACCCAGTCCGGGCCGGCAGTGTGCACCGCGTCGGCGCGATAAGCCCCGCACGGTGCGCGGCGCGTATTCGCCCGGCCCTGCATGTGTAGCTGACATTGGCCAGCATCCGTCGAGGCGATGTACAGGGGTGGACCGGGGTAATTGTGATCAAAGTCACACAAACTCGGTCACCATCAATGACTTCGGCGGGCCTCGGTGACCGCCACCGGCAAGGCCAGCATCGGCAATGTGCCTGTCATCACCGCGGTGTCACCGACCAGCGGCACCCACCTCGGCGGGCAAGACCGTGACGATCACCGGAACCAACTTCAAGCTGGTCACCTCCGTGAAATTCGGCACGGCAGCAGCCACCTTCACCGTCAACTCGGCAACCAAGATCACCGTCAAGACACCGGCGCACGCCAAGGGAACCGTCGACATCCGGGTCACCACCAAGTATGGGACCAGCAAGATCACTAGCCACGACAAGCGCGGCCGGGGCATCGCGAGGTGATCCATGTACGCCTCGAGCGCGCCCTCGGAGGTGGCATGCAACCCGCGACCGGCTGGGCCAAGACACTATGGTTCCTGTCCGTCCTGATCGTCCCGATCGGCGTCCTGGTGTACCTGATCGTCCGAGGCGGCAAGATGCATGAGCACGCGGCCAAGGACGCGCAGCGGCAGGAGCGGGAGTTCAGCAGCTACGTCCGGGATGTCGCTGGCTCACAGAGTCCGGCGGACCAGCTGTCCAAGCTCGCTGACCTGCGCGACCGGGGCGTCATCACGGCCGAGGAGTTCGACCGCGAGAAGGCCAAGATCCTGGCTAAGCGCCATCAAGGCGCTGATGATCACACTGCTGTACGGATTGACGCACCGGGGCAGCGAATGGCTCACAGGATCCGCCGCATACGTCACCCCGCTGCGTCAAGAGGACAGACCGCTGCGGCATTGCGCTCAGCCGACGCCTGCCGGTGAGGCCCGGAACGAGGCCAGCTGCCGCAGGGTCGTCCAGTCGAGGTCGGGCTTGGGCGGCCGGACCCCCGGCCGGTCCCCGGGGACCCGGACCCGCAGCGCCTTCGGCCGGACGGTGCAGCGCACCGGCGTCGGCATCATCACCGTCTCACCGTCGATGCCGACCGGGATCTCGGGAGCGTCGGCGTCCACTACCACCTCGCTGGCGGTGCGCGTGGTCAGGCCCGGGCCGCGGGCGCCGCGCAGAAGCCCGGCGGCCTGCACTGCGTTGTTGACCGTCACTGCGACCACGCCGAGTGTCCCGGTGTCGAGCCGGGCGCGTCGGCCGAGCCCGGCGATGTCGCTCAGCTCGTACGGATCGTTGCTCACCAGCAGCGCCTGCGGGCCGGTGATCGTGGTGTCACCGGCCCGGGCGGTCAGCTTGGCGCCGCGGTGCCCGCTCAGCAGGTCGGGCAGCACCTGCAGCGTGGTGCCCCGTTTGTCGTCCCGGTAGGCCGGGTTCTCCACCACCTCCGCGTAGGCGCCGAACGAGGCGTTGTTCACGAACGTGCGGTCCCCGATGATGCCCAGGTCAATCCGCTGTTCCACGCCATCGCTGGTGAGGGCGTCCAGGCAGGCGGCCGGGTTGTCCCGGTTCAGTCCCAGGTCCATCGCGAAGTGGTTGCGGGTGCCCGCGCTGATCACCAGGAATGGCAGGTTGTGCTCGGCGGCGATCCCGGCCACCAGCGCCTGGGTCCCGTCGCCCCCGGCCACGCCGAGCAGGTCCGCCCCGGCGGCGACCGCCCGCCGGGCCAGATCCGCCACATCCACTGTGCCCGGGCCCTCCAGCAGCGCCACCTCGGCGCCCAGCGCCTCGGCCTTGTCTTTCAGCCCGAACTTCGCGACCTTCCCGCCTCCCGATCTCGGGTTCATGATCAGGAACGCGCGCGCGGGCGGCGGCACCTCGGCGAACGGCATGCCCGGGTCGGCGGCTGCCGGGGCCAGCGCCCGCCGGGCGGCGCCGGCCGCCAGCACCAGCAGCGCGACCGACACGATCGCGACCCAGATCAGGTGGTGCAGGGCAAACACCACCAGCACGGCGATCAGGACGGCGATCACCAGCCCGGCCGCCATCCACCGCAGCACGCCCCGGCGGGCCAGGAACCAGTACCCGCCCGCCGCGATCAGGCACGCCGCGACCGCCCCGACCGCCACCAAGGCCAGGTCGGATAGGTCCGCGAAACCGATCAGCACCGCCGCCGACGCCAGCGCCAGCCCGAAAGCGGCCCGGGCAAGCCAGCGAGCGCTCATGACCTTCCCCCTCACCGCCAGGCAATCCCCCCGACTCTGCCCGCACCGCCATGCGCCCGCATCATCCACAAGAGGTGAATCACGCGCGTGCTGATCCGCGGGGCTATGCGCAATCCGTCCGGCCGGCGTGGGACCGGCCGGTACCCGAGTCGCTACCATGGCCAGGCCATGACACTTGCCCGTCCACGGCGGCAAGGTTCCTGGCGGAGGTGCCCGTGGTGTTCGCAGCCGCGAGATGCTCTACGGCCGACGAAGCGTCCAGCCGGTGGCACCGGGCCTGCCGTGCGGTGGCGCCAGCTACTTCGGGCCCATGAACTGGCCCGGATCATGGTGGTGGCCGAACCGGCCGGCCCGGGTGCCGAGGTCCTGGACCGCCGGGCTCCTGGCCGGTCTCGGGGCAGCGCTCTTTGGTGTTTCGGCGCTCTTGATCACGACGGGAGCGGTCAGCTGGGATGCGCGCCTGTTCCGTACTCTCAACGAGGTTCCGGCGGCCGCCACATCGGTGCTCACGCCACTGTCGCACCTGTTTCTGCCAGCGGCCATCATCGTCGTCGTCGTGCTCGCCGTGGCCTACGTCGTGGCCAGGAACCGGAGCGTCCTGCCCGTGGCCACCGGGGCCGCAGCCGCCGGCACCGCATGGGTGCTGGCGCACGCGGCAAAGGCCATAGCCGACCGTCCCCGGCCCTACGAGGCGGTAGCCGACGCGGTACTGCGCCAGCAGCCCGCGCACGGCACGAGCTTTCCCTCCACCCATACCGCCGTCACCCTGGCGGTCGCGATCGCGCTCATGCCGTTCCTGCCCCGGCTGCCGGCCGCGGCGGGAATCGCCTACGCCATCCTGGTGGCCTGGTCCCGGGTCTACCTGGGGGTGCACTATCCCCTCGACGTCCTCGGCGGAGCAGGCATCGGCATGGCGGCCGGGGGTGTGATCCTGCTGGCGCTCGGGGCGCTGCTCCGCCGCGCACGCCCGGTCCCGAACGGCGGGAACGGCGCCCCGGACCCGGACTCCGGGCCTGGCCCCGAACAGCAAGGCAACCCGTAACAAGCGTCCAACTCGCGCCGCAACGCCCTGCCGTATCACGTTGTCGATGGGTCACCAGACCCCTGAATCTGGCCCTTGCAGCGCAAGTGGCGCCGGGTGGCGATAGCCGGCAACGGCGCCCCGGCTCTCGAGATATGCCGCTAGGGCAGCGAGAGCCGAAGGTCCCGGCGGCCGGGACGACTGACCGGGGTCCGAGGAAGATCGCACGGCTTAGTGGGTGACGCCGTAAGTTCTTCTGGGGTGAGCCCCAGGGTCACGGGCCTGGTTCGGATCAGCGCACTGGAACGGGCCGCGGTGGTCGCGCTGGCCTGCCAGCTTGCGGGTCGACGAACAGCAGGCCGATTCCCAGGTAGTGCTCGTGTTCGCGGGCGGCACGGTGACAGAACCGGATGCCGCCACCGGGAGCCTGGTGAAGATCCTTTCCAAGCCGGGCTACGAACTAGCCAAGACAGCCGAGCCGCCTCCCATGGGCGGTCCAGCGAGCCGTCTAGGCGCCGCTTTGGTGCTCCGCAGGCAGGTACCGGGTGAGGTCGATTGTGTCAGGGTCTCGGTCCTGGTAGGGCAGGGGTTTCGGATCGAGCAGTTCGAGCAGCGTGTCCTTGAAGGCGTAAGCGAAGAAGTGGTTCCCGCTGGGGTTGTAGTGACCGCCCCCGCCGACCATGTACCGGCTTAGGTACTCGTGGTAGGGCCCGCTAGCTTGGCCGTACTCACGCTGGTGAACTTCGTTCATGTCGAACAGGGGAACGCTGCTGGGGGACAGGTGATCGAGGATCTCCTGGTCGCGCCGCACTCCGTCCCAGGGGGCAACCGCGCCGCGGAAATGATCTGTCCGTGCGGTGAAGTTCAAGACGATGAGGAGTTTCTTGCCGGCGCTCTGGGTGAAAGCGCGGGCCTTGCCGAGGATGAAAATGGCCGCGCGCTGGCCGTACCGGTTGAGCAGCATCGCCGCCTGCCGCCGCTGGTCTGAGCCTGCGCCCCGGTCGAAGGGAAAGTCCAGCACCTCGGCGAGCCGCTCGATCCTCGGGCGGTCGAGTTCGCCGATCATCCCAGGCTCCCCGTAGCCGGGATCGCCTGCGTAAACCGCGAGCTGGAGCGCGAGATCGTCGCGGAGATGCTCCAGCATCCACTCCGGATCGCACATCGCGTACAGCGACTCTTGTGTGGAGAGCGGGTTCTCATGCTCGGTGAACGAACCGGTCTCCAGATCGATCTCAACGTGCGCCCAGGGGTTGCCGCTGAACAGATTCTGCTCTCGGTCAAATTGATCGACCCAGGGATAGAACTGGCCCCACCGGCAGCGCATGATGCTGCGCGCGGGATCGTCGCCCCACACATAGAAGATCACGTACTCCGCGCCATCGGCCGTCAGCTCCACCTGCATCATCCGGCGATAGGCCTGGTACACGCCGTAGCCGCCGACGCCAAAGTTCCCGATCGGCTCGCCGAAGTGGCCTGCGAGGTACTCCTGCCACGTCTCGGCGTCGCTGACCTGGGTGCACTCGGTGAAGCTGTTGCCGTAGGTGTTGATCCGCGGCTTCCGGCCGGCATAGAGGAAGCGCGAGCGCGCGCCGCCCGGCCCGAACGTCTCGATGGCCCGGCTGCCGCCCACTCCCCACGGAACGAGAGAGTTGTGCAGGATATAGCCGAGTTCTGGATCGAAAGTGGCCCAATGCGGGCGCCGGACGAAGGCGTCGAGCACCTCGCGCGGCACAGCGCTGTCCAGGAGATACCGCTCCCAGGACCGGGTCACCTCTCCAGCGGCAGAAACCATCATCTCTCATCCTTGCCTGCGAGGCCGTGACCGTCGCGCCGGCCACCGATCCCTATACTCGAACTGGCCGTCACATCCACAACTGTACCAGAAGTGACTGGCGATTTCTCAAGTGAAACTGGCGAGAGAGGCGGGTGCGTGTTGCCTGACCGGTTGAAACGGCCTGATGGCGACCGGGCGGCGTTCGACGCCGACGCCTTTTACCACGTGCTCGATGCCGAGCGCACTGAGCGCGGGCTCACCTGGAAGGACGTCGCAGCCCAGGCGGGCGTGAGCCAGTCCACACTCACCCGTCTTGGGCAGGACCGCCGCCCAGACGTTGACTCCTTCGCCCGGCTCGTCGCCTGGGGCGGATTCACGGCTGACCAGTTCGTGCAGCCACCAAAGCGCGAACAGGCCGGGGGGTTCATAACGAACCTTCCCGCCTACCTCCGCAGCGACCCCCATCTTGACGAGCGGGGGGTGCGAGCGCTGGAAACCATCATCCGCGCCGCATACGACCAGTTCCGCCAGCAAGGCTGAAGCTCGCTGTGTCACGAACCAGGCTGAAGTACGGGTTCAAGGGCGAAAGCGAGTCCCTTGCCGCCGCAGTCCGGGCGGAAATCGGGCTCAGCACAACCGAACCTCTCGACCCGCGAGCCCTGGCAGCACATCTCGGCATTCCGGTACACCCGGTGTCATCGCTCGCCGGGAACAGCGCGACAGCCTCCGCCATCGACTACGTGCGGACCACCGATCCATCGGTCATGTCGGCAATGACGATCTTTCCTGACTGGCCACGGCGGCACCGGGTCATCGTCTTCAACGACGCGAACACCCCGCAGCGCCAGAACTCCGATCTCGCTCACGAACTCTCCCATGGCCTGCGCCTGCACGAACCTCGGTACGCCATCGTCGCGGGATGCCGTGACTACTCCAAGATCGAAGAGGACGAAGCCGCGTGGCTCAGCGGATGCCTGCTGGTCCCACGGCAGGCAGCCTTGGCCGTCGCCATGTCCAGCATGCCGATCGAACGTGCGGCCGCAGAATATCGAGTTAGCAACGGGATGATGTCCTGGCGGGTCAACGTGACCGGTGCCCGGGCACAGGCAGCTCGCTGCGGAGCCGAAAGGGCCTAGCTTAGGTGGGTGACTCCATAAGTTCGTCGGGTCTGTCGTCATGCGGCTTGTGGCAGGCTGGCTGGGTTCTCGTGGGCGGTGATCTGGTCGAGGAGCCGGGCAAGGTCAGCAGCGGTGTATTTCCAGTTGAATGGCCTGGCGGTCTGGTTGTAGCGGTCTGCGAAGGCGAGCAGGATTCCGGATAGCTGGTCCAGGCGGGCGAGGTCGTTCGGCGAGACCACCTTCTTCTGGATGATCGAGAAGAAGATCTCGACTTGGTTCAGCCAGGAGGCGTGTCCCGGTGTGTGGATCATGATGGCGTTCGGGTGGGCGGCGCGCAGCCGCCTGTTCGAGCAGGCCACTGCCGGACAGCAGCCGGACTCGGGCGTCACGGTTGCCGAGCTGCTGGCCCGGTACATGGAAGTTGCCGGGCTCGACGTCTCCGCAAAGGAGACCTGCGCGGGCTGCATCCGCCGCGCGATCCTGCCCGCGCTGGGAGCCATGGAACTGCGCAAGCTGCGCGGGCCAGGTGACCCGCATGAACCCCTGCGCGGGGCCGTGGCCATTGACGTCAGCCCAGCATGCCTAGTCGTAGAGGTGCTCGTTAGATGAACGCGCGGTGACGAAGATGATCAAAGGTGTGCGGAGCGGGACCATTCACCGATCCCCCGCCGGGTGACGTTGCCGTACACGCCTCCGCGGTAGCGCCGCCTCTGGCATTCCCGTCGGGCCGGCGCGGCGTGGTGGGCAGAACGACGGGCCAGCCGGTTAGGCACACGGACAGTCTTCAGGGGCTGGCGTCGCTGTCGGCGCCGGGCCGCTGGGACAGCCACTGCGCATAGGACCGGGATTGATCGGGGCCGGGTTGCACACCAGCGGGCAGGGCCTGGGCGAACACGAGCGCGGCGGTGGCCTGGAGTTCGCTGCGGAGCAGATCGGCGGGGCCGGTCGCCTCGAACCCCAGCGTCCACCAGTCTTGACCACGGGTGCGGACCCCGGTGAGTTCCACCTCGCACCGCGGCTGGCCCAGCCCCGCGGCGGGCGCCACGATCTGCCCGCTGGCCCGTGAGAACTGGCTGATGCGCCGCCTTTTGGCTACCGGCGTCCAGCCGGGCGGGTCGCCGCTGCCGGGGCTGAGCGGGCTGACGGGGAAGCACCACTTCTGCCAGGACTCCATGCGTCCGCGGGCGCGGCCCGGCACCTCCAGCATCCCCGGGCTGCCACGGTAGGCCTTTATCTCCAGCGCCCCGCCCCCGCGGACCTTGACCGACAGCCCGGGCAAAGGCGGCTCCAACAGGTAGATGTCTTCGCGTGACTCCATCCGGGCCGGGAACCGGGCGAACCATCGGGCCACCTGAGCCTCCAGCGGGCCCGGGAAGATCCAGCGCACCTCCAGGCTGCGGACTGCTTCGGTGACCGGACTCTGCGGCGGTTCAGCTGCCATCGTCACATGGTCCTGACGCGGGCAGGCTGCAGTCCCGGACAGGCCGTTCATTCGCACCCCGGCGTTGGGCCTGATTCCCTTGCATGCTCACGGTGGGTGCGACGGCTACTTCGACCGCCGCCAGGGGTCGGCGGGGTCAAATTCGAGTGCCGCTGCCAGCCGTCGCGCCAGCGCGCGCAGCGGCCGGGCCTTGACCTTCTCAGCCCGGCCCCTTTCCTCGCCTTGGGCCAGAACGGTGAATGTGGAGAAGAGCCTAGTTAGAGACGGATCGGAGGCAGCCAGGTTCCGCTCGATTGCGCGCAGGGGCCGCCGATGGCGGAATCGCAGATTCATCGCGACGGCCACGAGCTGATCAAGCTGGTCAGGACCACAGCACGAGCAGGCGCCGCCGACGGCCGGCCCGGGGCCGCCCCGCCCGAGGCGTCACTTTGGGGCTGCCACCGCACTTCCCTCCGCTGCCAGGCCGCTCCGCCCATGTTGTGCCCTCGTTGCCGCATGTGGCGCTGCGATCCGCGGCCGGGGCGAGACCGGGTCTTGCTACGCGAGGGAGTCAGCGGTGGCCTGTCTGGCGGGTCATCGCTGCAGCTCGTGACCCGGGCGCCGGTCATGGCCCGCTGTGCTGGGTATCGGTGCCGGCTATGCCCGGGGGGACGACCTTGCCCTGGTCGATCTCCTGTGACAGTTCCGCCTTGGCGGAAAGGGCCCCCTTGTCCAGCACGCCGGAACCCGCCGCCCGGGAGATGACGTCGCCGCCGCGGCCGCGCAGCACGTACGCGAAGCCGACGGCGATCAGCGCACCGGCGAGCGGCCCCACGACGTACACCCAGTAGCTGCTCCAGTCACCACTGACCAGGGCGGGGCCGAAGGACCGGGCCGGGTTCATCGAGGTGCCGCTGACCGGCGCTGACCACAGCCCGGCCAGGGCGATGTAGCCGCCGACGCCGAGCGCGGCGATCGCGCCGACGTTCTGCGCCGCCGATGCAGTG